>Ga0182027_10000469_pt1 | contig 71004 bp, 57 predicted proteins | sample 712E1DmetaG_FD_121300 | JGI IMG/M metagenome (GOLD analysis project Ga0182027, IMG submission 121300) | Permafrost microbial communities from Stordalen Mire, Sweden - 712E1D metaG (Illumina Assembly) | ecosystem: Environmental > Terrestrial > Soil > Wetlands > Permafrost | place: Sweden...
CTGTTTTCTTTTCGTGATAAAATTGCTTCCCGTCTTTGCATAATGACTCTACCCCATCTGTCTGGTGAAGAATCAAGAAAAATTCCGAAATTATTTTTACTGCTTTTTAAATATTGTGTACCTTTATAAAGTTGCAGGTCCGGATCAATAACCTGTAAAAATTTTGACTCCAACCACCCTTTTGAATACTCAAATGAAAATATTTCTTTACCTCGCACTACTTCCGAGTAAAGAGTCCCTAATAATGCGGGTTCCTTTAATCCTCTCCAGGAAGCATAAACGAGTATTTCTCTTCTTGTGTTTATCTTCGTCATTTCTAATCCTCATGTTTTCTTTTTGGTGCTCTCTTCTTTACAAGTAATTTTGCATCCTGAAGCTTACGTCCCAACTCATCATCTTTTGCAACATTTAATAAATCATCCTCTAACCTAAGCACGGATAGTACCTGGGCATAATTGCCAATACCTACATTTGGCTTTCCTCTTTCTATTTCATATAATGTGGTTCGACTAATTCCAGCTCGTTCGGCAACTTGAATGGTGCTAAGTTTTCTTCTTAAGCGGGCAATCCTGATATTTTCTCCAAGCTCTCTTAAAATTTTATCGAATTGTAGCATATTACTTCCTTTAACTATAATGTGCGTTATACCATGCAAATATAGTGCTAATTGTTCAATATAGCGAACATTATTATAAAGTTTTTATCCAATGGGAAAAAACAGCTTACCTGATTCATTGAGCCTGTTCAGCAATAGCGATGAAGATATGAAGTGTTTTTATTCATAATGTTTTAATTGTCAGGTTAAACCTGGCATTATTTAATTATCATAAAACGTTAAGAAACTAATTTTTCATAGCAAGAATGTCAGTTTATAACTGACAAAAAACACATAAAATATAACTAAAAATCCAGTTGACAAATCGTTTTTAAGTTGCCGGCTTCAATTTTTCGTGATATTACTAATTTATTTGGCAAACTAACAATTTTGTGCTTATAATGAATTACTGACATATAAATTTCAACTTTCTCAAACAATCGCCAGAATCACCAATCAATAGCTAGATGAGACACGGTTTGTGTTTTCTTAATTATACCATTTTTCCTATATAGGAAAACAAATAATTTTAATAAAGTTAATTGAAATTTTTGAAGCGTAATAGTTTATTATTAAAGCTGCGGGAGTAGAAACGGGAGTAGAAAGTTAGTCAAACTTGGGTAAAAATAGTCGATTTTCTCAAAACAATACATATTGCAATAAATAAAAAAGTGCGAAATCTTTCGATATTCGCACTTTCTAGTGCACCCAACCGGGCTCGAACCGGTGACCTGCTGATTAAGAGTCAGATGCTCTACCAACTGAGCTATGGGTGCGGGGCAAAATTAATAAAAATCAGACCACTTTCAAAGTATTTTCACCTTCTTTTTGTTTAATACTTTTATAAATTTGTGCTTAGTATTATATATAATTAGAGTTAAAGTGGAAGTCAGAATTCATCCGGAAGTTCGTATCGGTCATATCCATTTAATTGTGGCTGATTTGGAAAGATCATTGAAATTTTACCGAAATCTTCTGGGTTTCGAAATTACATCAAATTTTGGGGATAAAGCTGTTTTTTTATCCGCTGGCGGCTACCACCACCACATAGCCCTTAATACCTGGGCTGGCGAAAATGCCGTACCACCTCCGGCCGGGCACACTGGTCTTTACCATTTTGCCATTCTTTACCCTAGCAGGACGGAACTCTCAAAAATTGTAAAACGTCTCTTTGAGGTAAATTATAAAGTTGAAGGGGCTTCTGATAGCGGAGTTTCGGAATCAGTCTACCTGCTTGACCCGGATGGTAATGGCGTTGAACTCTACGCTGACAGAACTCCAGATCTTTGGCCGGTCGATGAAAACGGACACTTAGTAATGAATACAAAACCACTGGATCTGATAAGTTTATTGTCAGAATTGGATTAATGAATATCTGTCTGATCCAACATTTATATGGGAATGAAATAAATATAAAAATGAATACTATGAAAAAATTGATTTTCTTTTTTAGCGCTGTTATCTTCTTGTCAGGATGCATGAGGCAAAACCCTCAGCTTGTAAAAGAGGCTGACGCAAATAAAAAAGTGGTAATTTCGTTTTTTAATACCGCTCTTAACAAGAGAGATCCTATTAAGGCAGTGAATGAAATTAGCCCCGATGCTGTTGCACATTCTGTTAAAGGTGACACTCTTCTTAAAGGGAGAACTGATATAGCCGGTTCCCTTTCTACATTTGTTAATGCCGTCGATAACCTGAAATTTAACCATGAATGGATTTACGCCGAAGGGGATATGGTTATTGTAAGATGGACTGTAGATTGTACTCCCAAAATAAATTTACCCGATATGCCCGCAGGGAGACCTGTCATAATTAAAGGAGCTACATTCTTCCGGCTGATTGACCGGAAAATTTCATGGCTATATACTTACTGGAATTTTAATTAAAAATTAACCTGCGGATGTTTTGTGAAAAAGATGAAGCAGTTTTACAAGTTACTTTTTATATTTCTAATCTCTCTCTTTTTTCTGCAGTCCTGCTCAAATAGAAAAGGGGAACAAAACAACAGGATTGTAGTTGCAATAAAGGCTGACGCGGAATCGCTTAACCCGTTATTCGCTTTTTCTTTTCAGGAAGTGAATATTACAGAACTACTTTATCTAAGTCTGGTACAGTATGAATGGAATGATTCTTCAGGGAATATTAATCCTGAACCTATGGCTGCTAAAAGCTGGACCTGGAATGAAGACTCTACTTCTGTTACCATTGTTCTGAGAGATGATATAAACTGGAGTGATGGAGTCAAGCTGACAGCAGAAGATGTTATCTTTTCTTTCGATGCTTATTCCGATCCGGATATTCAAAGCCGTCTGTTCGGAACGTTTAACCACTTTATAATCGAAAAGAGCCAGCATATCGATCTTGCAAAATCTTTCACGTCAGACAGCCCCTATATATTAAAGATAAATTTCCGACCGGACTCACATCCTGAGCTCTTCGATATAGATATACCTATTATTCCCAAACATATATTCTCAAAACTTGACAGGAAAAATTTTGCTACTCTGGAGAAAGGAAAAGACACGGTGACCTGTGGTGCCTTCTATCTATATAAGTGGAACCATGGAGAATCGATTATTTTGAGGACTAATGAGAAATCATTCCTGCATAAACCGGGTACAGTTAAAGAACTAATATTCAAAGTAATACCCGATTATAATTCCCGGATTACACAGCTAAAAAACGGGGAAATTGATTTGATGGATAATGTTAAGCCCGATCAGCTTGCTGAGCTTAAAACGGCTGGTAAATTTAATATTGTCCCGGTTAAGGGGAGAGAATATGACTATGCGGGCTGGAATAATATTGATCCTGAATTTTTTATAAATAAAAAGACAAAACCAAATGATTTGTTTGGAACTGTGGAGGTAAGAAAAGCTTTAACCTATGCAATCAACAGGGAAGAAATACTGTCAGAATTCCTGGGGAATAATGGTGATATTGCTGTGGGACCAGTAGCGCATATTTTTAAAGATGCATTCAATTATAATCTTAAACCTGTTGAGTTTAACCCGGAAAAAGCCAAACAAATATTAGCTTCTTCGGGATGGAAGGAGAATGATAACGATGGGATTTTGGAAAAAAACGGGAAGAAGTTTTCTTTTACGCTTAATTATCCCGGTGGTAATCCTTTAAGGGAATATGCAGCCTCTATTATTAAGCATGATTTTAAAGCTATTGGGATAGATGTTACTACCGAACCACTTGAGCCGGGTGTCTATTTTGAAAAAATGCTCTCACACAAGCTTAATGCCTGGCTTGGCGGGTGGTCTGTTCCTATCCCCCTTGTTCTTAAACCTTACTGGTACTCCGACCCGTCAAACGGGCAGCTGAATGTTGTAGGATATAAAAACCCGGAGGCAGATAAACTTCTTGATGAAATTGAAAAGACAAAATATTCCGCAGATAAAAACCGTTATTATCTAAAACTTCAGGAGATATTATATAATGATAATCCTGTTTCTTTTCTTTATTGGATTGATGATATAACTGCTTATAATAACAGGATGAAAAATATTCTTATAACTCCGCTTGGTTCTGTTAATCATTGCTGGAACTGGGAAGTTAATTAATAAATTATGAAGCCAGCTAAACTCTTTTTAATTATTTGTAAACGGCTTCTCTCTTCTCTGATAGTTCTTTTCTTTATGATTTGTTTTATTTTTATTCTCCTCAGATTATCTCCGGGCAACCCGGTTCTTAAATTTGTATCTCCTGAATTCGGTCCGGCTCTTGCACAAAAAGCCAGAGAATCTTTTGGCCTTGATAAACCAATTAGTGTGCAGTTCATTCAATTTGTTTCTAATATTTTTTGGGGTGATTTCGGAGTATCATACAATTTTAGAATACCTGTAACAGAGGTAATAAAAGAACATCTTCCTTTTACTATATTCTTCACTCTAACCAGTTTCTTAATACAGTTGAGCATTGGTTATTTATTAGTCCTCCTTTCAATTAAAAAATTAAATGGATTCATCGATACAATTCTCAATAAACTAAGTCTTGTTTTTTATTCCCTTCCATTCTTTGTTACAGGACTTTTTCTGGTATTTGTCTTTTCGGAGAAGTTCAAACTGCTTCCAGCCTCCGGGCTGAGCTCTTTTGGGGCAGAGTCTTTTTCGGGAATAGATAAAATTGCCGATTATATCTCTCATTTGATTCTTCCATTAATTACATTATCAATAGGGGGCATAGCAGTTTATTATAAGTATCTCAGAGATAACATAGAAAAGATTTTTAATGATCCGTGGGTTCTTAATTTATATAGCTATGGTCTTAATAGAAAAGAAATTATTTACAAACATATTATCCCTAATGCACTAACTCCTATAATTTCTGTTGCGGGTGTTGAGCTTGGCATTCTTTTCAGTAGCGCACTTGTTACTGAAGTTATATTTGCTTTGCCGGGAATGGGTAGGCTAACCGTTAATGCAATACTAACAAGAGATTATCCGTTAGTCGTCGGATGTGCATTTACATCGGGGGTTTTAATTATAATCAGTAATTTACTGGCTGATTTATTGAAAGCATGTATTGATAAAAAAACATTCCGGGAAATGCTGAATTGAATAAGATCTTTAACATAAGACATACGGTTTTACTGATGATGCTAATGTTGATCGCATTTAGATTCAGTTCAGTAATTAATACGCTTGTCCTTTTATTTTATTTTGTTAAGTTAGTTTTTACTGATCCTGTCCTTGCTTATGGACGATTCAGTTTTGATCTTTTTGATTATTTGTTTTCTACCCTGGCTGCCCTGTTGTTAATCGCAATGCTTATTACCACAAAATATAGAGACGGTTGGTTAAAGAAAAAACTATCTTTTCTCAACAAAGGAATATCATTTACTTCATTTGCGGTAATCATTCTTTTCATTTGTTACGTTTTTGCTCCTCTTGTAGCCGATGCAAACCCGGATTTTCAGAAGGACATTAATGTAACACATCTGCTGTCACCATTCTCTACAGTTGCAGAAATTATTTCAAATAAAAGCAATGCAGAGAAAAATGCGAATGCTTTTCTGAATATTAAAGAGAAAGTCATAAAGAACTCCTTTGATAACCATATAATTTTTGCCGATAGTATCGTTGAGAATGGTTCGCAAATTATACTTTATCAGAAGGGGTTGAAAAATATATTCCTTTCAGATAATTTCAATGGAATTATAATAACCTCAAAGATGTTTCTGCTGGGGACGGATGAATTCGGACGTGACATATTTTCGAGGCTTATTTATGGAGCAAGGGTATCATTAACGATAGGGTTATTATCCGTATTTATTACTTTTTTGCTCGGCACGCTGCTCGGTTTTTTTGCAGGATACACGGGAGGGATAGTCGATTTATTCCTAAACCGGCTTTCGGATATGTTTTTATCTTTCCCTGTTATATTTCTTATTATATTAATTCTTGCATTGTTTGGGAATTCGGTTTTCACAATTATTGTTGTTCTCGGTTTTTCAGGTTGGATGAGTTTATTTAAAATTGTAAGAAGTGAAATTATTTCATTAAAGAAGCGGGATTATTTTTTAACCGCAAAACTTATGGGAACCGGAAATTTAAGAATGATTTTCTATGAAATGCTTCCGGTTATAGCGGCTCCGGTAATAGTTAACCTTGTTTTTCAATTTGGTAATGTCATTCTGGCAGAATCAGCATTAAGTTACCTGGGTCTGGGAACGGGGGGTAACATACCATCCTGGGGAAGTATGATTGAGGCGGGACAAAGTTATATTTACAGGGCCTGGTGGATGATAATATTCCCGGGTCTTGCTCTCTTTTTATCGTTATTTATAATAAATAATTTAGGGAACCGGATTAAAACAATTATAAATCCCTGGTTAAGAAATGATTAATGGCAGATTTGAAATAATAAAAAAACTTGGGAGCGGCAGAAGCCAGGTTTATCTGTGTATTGACCGGGGAAATTCAGACAAAGAGACAGCTATTAAAGTTCTTTCTAATTTCGGGGATGCTGATGATCTGGAATCTTTCCGGAATGAATTTAATATCTTAAAAAAAACAGATCATCCTAACATAATAAAAGTTATCGAATATGGGAGTGCACTCGAGTCAAGTTACGGAGAAATTCCAACAGGTTCCAGGTTCTTTACTTTGGAGTATTTTCCGGGAAAAAATCTTTTATCAGTCGATGACTATTCTGAGCCAGAGCTTACTGAAATAATAATCCGGATTTCATCCCTACTTTATTACCTGCATCAATCAAACTATATCTATTATGACCTTAAACCGGAAAATATTTTAATCAAGTGGGAAGATCAAAAACCAGCTATTAAAATAATAGATTTCGGTCTGGCCAGGTACGTTCCGGAAACCACTGGAAATAGTATTTCAGGAACAGCGGAGTATATAGCACCCGAAATACTCCGCAGGACAGCTCATGATCACCGTGCTGATCTTTATTCTTTTGGTATGCTTCTTTACAGGTTGATTTATAAGAAATTTCCCTTCGGAAATATAAATGAAATTGATATATATAAATCGCATATTGAAAACGAATATGAATTTCCTTCTAGCAGATACTCCGAAAAAATATTAACTATTGTAAAGAAACTTCTTTCTAAGAATCCCGAAGAACGATGTCCGGACTCAATTTATATTCTAAATGAAATCGATAATTCATTAATAAAAAGCCTATCCTCAAACTGGGCGCCTGCAAAAGTATTTGCCGGGAGAACAGACGCGTGTTCTATTCTTAAGACTTATTTTAATGATAAATCAAGCAATGAAATTTTTGTCGTAAAAGGATCTGAGGGTGCAGGCAAATCATCTTTACTTTACAAGATGGCGACTGAGTACGAAGAGGCGGTACTAGTCAGCTATAATAAAGCAAAGCCTGGTTTTGAATTTATAAAGGAATTTCTTGGTAAAATACTTTACAATGAAATAATATTTAACTCCATAACTGATGATTTGAAAATTAAGATAAAGGAGATTATAGCTTCTCCATCCGGAAATATTACTGCACAAGTCAAAGCCGTATTTTCAAGGTTATCTATTGAGAGCAATTTTTTCATTTTGATAGATAATTTCAACGATATAGATGAGTTTGCTTATGATATTGTAGTTAATATTATCCCCATCATGCAGGTTAATAATAGAAAAATTGTATTAGGCGAGGATCCGGATATTAAAATTGTTTCCGGGAATATATTTAATCTCCGCGAAATTAATTTAACCTCTTTCACTGAAGCGAATCTGTCTGAATTCATTCAAAAAAGTTATTATGGAAGGTTTCCTGGTGAAGAGCTTAAAAAATTAGTATTAATTTACTCCGATCTTCTTCCGGGAAATATACAAGGGTTCATAAAAGATATTCTTTTTATGAATGTAATTGATTATCAGTCGGGTATTCCCAAAATATCTGATGACGAGAAGGCCATAAGGCTACTAAAGAGTTCGCATGATGAAATATATGGGCTCCGGATTTCCACTCTATCCCAAAACGAGTTGTATACATCAAAACTCATAGCGTTGTTTGAAATTCCGGTTGATCAAAAAACTGTTTCAATAATAACCGAATTCAATAGTGAGGAAATTGAAAAAATAGTTCATTCGTTAATTCTAAAGAATATTTTACTACCTATTCATATAACTAATCTTTTAAATTTCACCTCCGAGGGGTTGAAAAATTTTATATATAAAAACACAGAGGATAAAATTTCTTTCCACAACAGGGTGGCAGAGAAAATAAGAAATGACATTTCAGTATTCAACCAGGCAGAACTCGCCAGGCAATTTGATTTATCTTTCAGGTTTAAAGAAAGTTATGAAGTAATAAAGGGAGAACTCGCAGAAGCAGAAAAGATTTCAGCATTCAGTTATATGAAGAAAATACTCCGCAGATATCTCAGTTTTCCACTGGGATCTGAAGACAAGTCTGAAATTAAATCAAATCTGGCCACGGTTTTATACAATTTAAGCGAATTCAAAACTGCTGAGGAGCTCATTGATGAACTTATTGCAGAGAAATGGCCCTATGAGAGCAAAGAAGATTTCTTAATATTAAAGGCAAGTTGTTTAGTTGGTTCAGAAAATTATGAAGAAGGGAAAAATCTTCTTACTCAATTAGTAACAAAAATTGAAGATGAAGAGAAAATACAAAAATTGCTCCCGGTCATTGCAAATGCGGAGTTTGAACTAAACAATTTCAGCGAAGCTGTGGTGATCTGCAAAAAAGTTATTGAAGGAAGCAAAGCCGGATATTCCGAAAAGGGAAAATGCTACAACCTGCTTGGGTTAATTTCTATAATTGTTGAAAATAATCTGGTTGAAGCATTAGCGTTTTTTAAACTTGCAGAAAATGTGTATGAAGAAGCCGGACTGCATTATAAAGTTGCGCAGATGGAAATGAATATCGGGAATATTTACAATATTAAAGGAGATCATGAAAAAGCAGAGGAATATTGGAATAAATCGCTTGAATTAACATTGGCAATCGGGAACCTGGAACTTGAAGCCAAACTGCTGCTTAATTTCGGGATATATTTTTTCGAAAAACCGGATTTCGAAACCGCTATGGAATATTATAACCGCGCATATTCCATTTTTATAAGTTTAGGAAACAGCAGCGGGCAGGGACTTGTTCAGTATAACATCGCCGAAACATATCTATCAACCTGTGATTTCGAGAAAGCAATTGATGCTGTAGGAAAGGCAATAAAAATATCAGATAATCTCAAGAATCTGAACGAGGAACTGGAATCAATATTCCTTTATGGGAAAATTTGTTTTAATGCCGGTGATTTAAAAGGATTACAAATTATTATTGAAGAGATGGGTGAGAAAATTAAGGAGATTAAGATTATTGAGAAACATCATATAAACTATAATTTTTTAAAACAACTCAATTCAATATCCGATGTGGGCACGGAGGGATCATTACAATCGCTAAGGGATATAAGAAACTGGTATCTGGAAAAGGAAGAGAAGAGCAACTATTATTTTTCAGCTGTGCAGGTTATCAATTATCTTATCAGAGCTGGCCTTTATGATGAAGCTTCTTTTGAGGTACAGGAGAATTCATTCACAAGTATATGCAGTGTAAATAGACTTTATAATGCCGAAAGGAATTACCTGACAGCAGTTATTTCAATAAGCAATGATTCTGCTGGTAACTCAATTGATTATTTAATAGAGGCTCACAAATTTATTTCCGAATTCAGCATTACTGAACTGACCTGGCAGGTATTATTCCGCCTAGCTGTTATATATTATGACAGGGGAAATTTTTCTAAATCAAAAGAGTTTAATAAATATGCAGTATCGGTCCTTGATTACGTCTTCAATAACATTAAAAACAGTAAATTAAAAAAACATGTAATGAACCGCTTTGACAGGAAGGAAGCTTACAGTAAACTTAAACACATGCAGAGTTTATATTGATGAATGGGATGAAGGTCATTATATCGATTTATTCTACAGGGGAAAATGCTTCCATTATTTCTGCCATTGAACAGATCAATTTACCTGATTATTCAATTGATACAAAATTTCCTTCTTCATTCAGTATTAAAACAGATGAGATTATTATTATTCAGGAGGAGAGCTTAAATTCCGAAATATTAATGCAGCTATATGACCAGCGCGATGAAATTCTGAATAAAATTATGTTTATAGTAAATGAAAATAATGCCTATTTAGCAAGTTCACTTGTTAAAATGGGTTTTACTAATATTTTTGTTTTCCCCTATGAATTTTATAAAATGATCTCGGCCATTCAGGAAATTATTCTAAAAAATTCCTTTATTACATCAAGAGCTGCTTCGATTGATCAAAAAGAAGGATCTGCATTTGATTCTGTTATCGGAGAATCGGTAGAACTGAAAAGAATTGTGGAATTATCCAAAAAAATTGCGGATAAAAAAGAGATTAATGTCCTTATTTTAGGAGAAACCGGAACAGGCAAGGGGCTGCTCGCAAAAGCAATTCATGCTTATGCTTTTGGTGAATTCCTTCCTTTTGTTGAAATTACATGCACTGCTATCCCGGAAGCACTTTTAGAATCAGAACTATTTGGTTATGAACCGGGAGCATTTACAAATGCTACCACCAGGAAACAAGGCCTTTTTGAATTAGCTGAAAATGGCACTCTCTTTCTCGATGAAATCGGCGATCTCAGTAATGCTATCCAATCTAAACTTCTCCGTACAATAGATAAAAAGGTAATTCGGCGTCTTGGGGGACTCCAGGATATTTCAGTGACAAGCCGGATAATCTCAGCGACTAACCGGGATCTAGAACTGCAAATTAAAAATAATCTCTTTCGGAGCGATCTATACCACAGGCTGAATACAGTTACTATTAAACTCCCTCCTTTGAGAGAAAGGGGGAATGATATACCCATACTTGCAAATTATTTTATGGACTATTTCAATAAAATATTCAATAAAAAGATTACAAAAATGGCTCCCGATCTTAAGGAGTTTTTTTCCTTTTATTCCTGGCCGGGGAATGTTAGACAACTCAGAAATTGTGTAGAGAGAGCTATCCTTTTGAGTGATGAAAACACACTTAGGCTTAAGGATTTTTTACAACTTTATTCTCTTCCTGTAAAGGAAAAGCCGCGTGGTGAAGAAATACTTCCCCAGTACATAAAATTGAATGTTGAATTTGAAAAAGTTGACCTTAAAGAGATTAATAGACTTTATGCTATTGAAACTCTTCGCAAGATGAATGGCAATAAATCAAAAACGGCTAAATTACTAGGTATTTCGAGGCCCAAATTGGATCTCCTTATTAAAAAGACATCAAACCCGGAGTTGTAAAAATATTTTACAGTTCCGGCTTTTTTACTTAATTATTCAGGTAAATATTACCAGCTTCAAATGCAATGTGCTTTAAAACACCCCAAAGGCAAATAATTTGCCATGGCACATTCATTGCACTGTTTTCAATCCCTAAGAGAAGTGCTTAGGATAATTGGAAAAACTATATTCTATTAATGAGAGGTATAAAATGAAGTATTTTCTGGTAATTACCATTTTTGCGGCGATGATATTATCAAGCTGCTCAAAAGAGAGTTCTGTAGTTGGACCGCAGCAACAGCAGCAGGTGAAGAATGAATGGATTAAAATCAACCATTCATCTTCTTTATCAACTGAAAACACGTATACTGCTTCAAAATCAATTGATGGTTCGAAAGGCGGTTCTATTAGTTTAGCACAGTCATTTAACAATAACGGATCGTGGGCACTGGTAACTGCTACACTCAGAATTCCTAAAGGAGCATTTTCGGGTACAAAAGTCATTTCCTATACGGTTAATACTGATTGTGCAGGAATTACATTTTACCCTTCACCTGCTACATTCAATAAAACTTTGAGTTTGGATCTTATTTTTACAGATGTTGATATATCGGGATATGACCCGGCTCATCTTGGTTTTGCTTATCTTGATGGTTCACAAATAATCCCGGCCCAGTTTGTTTACACTAATGCGAATATTGCAAATGGTCTACTCGTAGTTCTTGGCGCTCAGATCACCCATTTTTCCCGTTATGGATGGGGAACAATTGATGGTCCGTTGCCTGTACCGATTACAGATGGTGGATCAGAATAACAATTTGCCATAACACTAATATGAATAAATTGTTTGTTTTCCGAAAAATAGAACAGGTAATAATAAATTATTTCAAACCTGAAGATGTTAATGAGATTAAAAAAATCTTATCTCAGGCAATCGACTCAACGGGTAAAACTTTCCCCCAACTTGATGTTGAGGGACAAATGCCGGGGAATGATTTCTCTCTTTCCCAGACTCAAATAGATTTATTAATTACTTATACTGAGAATAAATTATCACGAAATAAACTAATTGAGTTTCTTTTAATACTGGCCGAAACTATCAAAACCTGTGGTTATTATTCAGCAGCAATAAATATATTTAACTATTTACTTGATGTTGCAAGTGATGAAGGAAAATCAGTCAGTATTAAAATCAATGTATACCTTGCTATAGCAGATATATATCAGAAACAAGCGTACTGGAAAGAAAGCCTCTCATTTATTAAAAAAGCAAGGAATGCTTTTGAGGAACTTAACGACCGGAAAGGAATCGCAAGGTGCGAAAATTTGCTTGGAACATTGTATGGTGAGCAGGGAAATTTGAAAAAAGCTTTGAGCCATTTTGAAAAGAGCCTCTCATTTCTCAACACTTCAAGAGACAGCGCCCTGGTTGGAATGTTAGAAATTAATCTTGGTATTATCAATAACATACAGGGAAATTCTGATCAGTCCTTCACTTATTTTCAACGTGCACTTGTTAAATTTGAACAAACACATACAATTTACCGTATTGCCGAACTCAGACATAATCTGGGAATGCTGTTTTCCCAAAAAGGGGAATATGACTCGGCCCTGACGGAATTTGATAAGTCTATTTCCCTTTCTATTGAGGCCGGACTTCTATCAAAGCTCGGCATCTCTTTTCTGGGCAAAGCTGTTATTTTCATTCAGTTAAAAGATTATAGCCTTGCCGCTGGGTTTGCCGATAAAGCTATGGAAATCTGTTATAACCTGAACGACAGACTTTCGATGGCAGATATTTATAAAGTTAAAGGTATTATAGAAAAGTTCCGTGGAAATCTGAAACTTGCTGAAAACTATCTTCTTACAAGCCTAAGAATTAATCAGGAACTCTCAAATGCTTTAAACCGTGCTGAGACTCTATCTGAACTTGGCTTCCTTTATATCGTAATGGGACAAAACAATAAGGCGCTTGAAAACTTTCTTCCGGCTCTTGATTATTTTCAGAGCATCAACATGTTAGGTATGGTTCATAAATTAAAAGAAGCCATCCACCAGATTAAATAATTCCGTTACTTCGTTTTTATTTAATTACAGAAAAAATTCCAGAGGGGTCGTTTGACCCCCTTTTTTATATATTAATTTAAAATATTATATTGGATTAAATATTATCGTGTGTTTATATTATGAAGTTTTCAGACCTTAAAAAAGATTTAGATGAGAGAGAAAATGCGGGTAATGATAATTCTAATGAGAAAATTAAGAATCTGGAAGTTATCTTAAATATTGTAAATAGCCTGAACAGCTCTTTGATCCTTGAAGATGTTCTGGAATTTGTATTAAAAAATGCTATTTCTTTAACCGGCTCCGACCGAGGCTTTATTGTTCTAAAAAATCCGGATTCGAAACTTGAGTATAAATTAGGTCTGGATTCGGAAAATACTTTCCTTGATGAGAATTCCTTTAATATTAGTACAACAGTTGTCGAAGAGGTCTTTAATTCAGGGCAGTCAAAATTTATCGAAGGAGCACAAAGCGATACGAATAATGATCCAAGCAAGAGTATACTACGGCTTGAATTGCAAACGATTCTATGTTCCCCTTTAATTACAGACGATAAAAAAATTGGTGTAATTTATGTAGACAGTAAACATCTGCATAAAATAAAAATAAAAGAATTAACCGATACTTTTGAAATACTGGCAGGCCAAGCCGCAATAGCAATTAGAAATGCACAACTTTTTAACGGGCAAGTAAAAGCGTATAATGCCTTACAGGAAGCGAATTCACTTCTTATACAGGCCGAAAGGAAAGCTTTGAATTCAAGTATAAATTCTGAGATAGGACATTCTCTTCAGGGGCTTGTTCATCTTGCACTGCTTGAAACGGAAAGCCAGTTGAGGACAATTGAAAAAGTGCAGAAGGAGTTTGAAATAAAATATAATGAGAGTAATTCGCTATTCTTTGACCGTCTGAAACTGAAATCGAATGTGGCTATTGATAGCATCAGGAACATTCAAAAATATGCTCAGGTACTTCTTGAAACTTCTGTCGGCAATCTTAATAAAGACAGCGGAGATCTTAATCAGACTATACAGTCTGTGATTAAATATATTTCTCCAATGAAGAAATTCAATAAAATTATTTTCAAAACAGAATTTAATAATGTTCCTCTTTGCAGTTACGATTCTGATCAGATTCAGAATCTGCTTGTTCATATGTTTTCTAATTCTGCCGAAGCCAGAAATGATGCAACAATAATGGTTAAGACCTACGAGAAAGGAAACAATATATTCGTCGAGATCAACGACAACGGTCCCGGGATTCCCGAAGTCTTTCTAAGTACAATCTTTGAGCTTCCAACCCATAACAAGAGCGGTTATGGTCTATTTATGTGTAAGAGTATTATTGACAGGCATAAAGGAGAAATTAATCTTTGGAGTAAACCCCAAGGGACATCAATTCGGTTCACTTTACCCATTATTTGATATATGCAAGATTATATTTTACAAAATTTTCATTTGCTTTATGGCTCACTGCCATTTGCCATACAAATTATTTCAAAAGATGGTTCGGTTGTTTATGTAAATCCGGCATTTACTTATTTGTGGGGATTCAATTTAGAAGAACTGAAAGAGTATAACTTGTTTGATGACCCGGAATTAAAGAAAATAAATTTATCTGTGAAAATTGGTGATGTGTTTAAGTTTAAATCTGAAATATATATAGATGAATTCAGTGATTCACTCCTTAAGCGAAGAGACATAACAACACCGATTTTGAAAACAAGGATTTTTCCTTTAACTATTGAAGAATTCGATTTTGCAGTTTTGCTACATGAAGATCAGACAGAACAGATCTTAACTGAAGCCGAGATAAGAAAGGCCAGGGAAGGAAACAGGGAAGCTGAAAGGCTCAAAAACACTTTTCTTAATGTTCTATCACATGAACTTCGTACTCCTCTTAATATTATTCTCGGCTACTCGTCAATTATCAGGGAATCGATGCGCGATAAATTTAATGCTGAGGACAAAGTTTATCTTGATAATCTATATGCCGGAAGTGAGAGACTTTTCAAAAGTATAACGCAAATGCTTGAGTTTGCCCAGATTGAAGCTGGGAACTATAATATGAATATTGAGACAATTGAATTAATTAGTATATTGAAGAACAGTATAAGTCTGATAAAAGAAAATGCGGAAAACAAGAACTTAAATATCAAGACCCGTTTTATGGTTTCTCCCATTTTTATTTCGGCTGATTCACAATCTACTGAAAATGCGATAAACAATATTCTGAATAATGCGGTTAAGTTTACAAAACAAGGATTTATTGAGGTTGAAGCAAATATTCTTGAAGATAGAGATTTTGCAATTTGTAAAATTAAAGATACGGGAATAGGGATTTCTTCTGAATATTATGATCATCTCTTCCGTCCATTTAGCCAGGAAGATTTAAATATTGGCAGAAATTATGAGGGGAACGGACTGGGTCTGGCACTTGCAAAAAGATATGTTGAAAAAATGGGGGGATCACTATTGGTTGACTCAATTAAAGGAGTCGGCTCAACTTTTACATTCACTCTGCCACTTGCACAAACGACCTTTAGAGGAGATTATAAATCTCCTGATATTGAGTATGAGGAATTGAAAAAAATCCTTATGCTTAATACTTCGCCCGAAACTTATGACTTACTGAATGCATTTCTTAAATCATCTCACACAATACATACCGTTAATTTTTCGGGATTTGATCCCGCAGAGGTTAATAAGGATAATTATGAGCTTATTGTGTTTGATGTTAACCAGAATGTATGGAATGATGGATTAAATTATTGCAGGAAGATCAGGGAAATATCCAGGAAAAAGATTATTATTTTATCAAGTGAATTTCTTGAAGAAAGAATCCGGGGTTTCTTTGAAGCAGGGGCAGATAAGTTTCTAATAAAACCGTTTTCCAAAACAGACCTGCTCAATGCTATGGACGAAGTGAATCAGATTAAAAATTAAAAGGGATAAATTATAGCGGTATTTTGAATATATTCCCGGTACCTAAAATCAAATTCGGATCAAGAGTTCGTTTCAATTCAGCCAATGCATTTATAATTTTGTTTCCATACATTGCTAAAAAATAATCAGTCTTGAGTTTCCCTATACCATGTTCTGCCGATACAGTACCACCCAGTTCCACTGCTTTTAAGCAAATTGATTTATAAACACTTTTTCCTTTAATATATTCTTCGCTGTTTACCGGCATAATATTTAAATGCATATGTGAATTACCGAAGTGGCCATATATAATAAATTTTAAACCCGAACCAACAACTGCTTTTTTGCTGTAATCGTAAAGTTCCCGGAATTTATTATCCGGGACAGCAACATCAGTTCCAAGTTTTGTCACATTATTTCTGGCAATAAAGTCATTTATTTTTTCGGGAATTGCGTGTCTGAACTCCTGAAGTCTTACCTTATCAGATTCTGTAAATGCGAACCATGCACTATCTTCATCTGCATGGAATTCCTGTAGTAATGACATCCATTCATCCAAAAAAAAGTCTTCATTAAAATGGGTTACTTCCTGTTCAAACCAAACACCGGCTTTTGAATTTTCCGGTACCTGAGAAAAGTCCTCTCGCATAAAATCGAGGGTCCTTTCGTCAAAATATTCAAGTGACAATGCATCAATTGCCTGGATATTGTTATAAGCCCGTGATGTGTATGAAATTTCTCTTGCCTTCTGGATAAAATCCAGAGCCTCTTCTTCTTTGGGGAAAAAAACAATGCATGAAATTATCTTTTCCGGAGCGGGGAGGAGTTTTAATTTTATTTTTGTGATTACTCCCAGTGTCCCTTCTGAACCAATAAACAAATCAATAGCATCCATGTCAGGTTTAATATAATACCCGGCTGCATTTTTAGTTGAAGGCATTTTATATTCAGGAAGATTAATTTTAATCTCTTTACCAGATAATGTTTTAAGGGTTAACTCAAGGTTATTGGCAAGGCACTCACCTCTTTTTAAGTTAAGTACATCGCCATCTGCAAGGACTATTTCAAGTTCCGTAACATAGTTTCTTGTTGGTCCATATTTAAATGTCTTTTCTCCGCTCGCATTAGTCGCAATTGTTCCACCCAAAAAGCAGTTTTTTTCTGTCGGGTCAGGCGGGTAAAGAAGCCCCATTCCCTTTAAAGTGAAAAGAAAATCGGATAAAAGAATTCCCGGTTCTGTCAGAGCGTACATTTTTTCTTTATTAATTTCTATTATCTTATTCAGCTTATCGGTAGCTATAACAATTCCTCCTTCAGGAACTCTTGCACCGGCCAAACCGGTCCCATTTCCGGAAACTGTCACTTTTATTCTTTTCTCATTTGCTTCTTTCAATATTGACGAGACATCATCTCTGCTTTCGGGAAAATATACAGCCTGGCAGTCTCCTCTGAAATTTGAAGCGTCAGATAGATAATTTTCTATTTCATCATGGTTTGTTTTAATTATCATAATTCACCTATAATACTAAATTAACTAAAATCTTTCTTCCAGTTCAAGAATTCGTAACCTCTCTAAATACCGGAACAGAACTTTCTGATCAGGAACACAATTTATACTGCTTGGGGGGAATGAAATGTTCAATTTCCTAAACATAGTATCTAGTGCATCCAGTATAAAAATATTTGGTAATCCATTATCCCGCAGAAAATGGACCAGTTTTAAGGTCCTGAATCCGTCGAACCATGTGAGCTTCTGCCTTCTAACTTGATCATCTGATTTTGATGATTTTATAATCTTTCCCATAGTTGATTCAAAATTATGAAGGATCAGAAAGTCATGCAGGTTCTTATTTATATTTTTTGCATGATAGAGGTATTGTGGGGTGCTCATTATATTTTCTGCATGAAATAAAATGAGCCATTCCCTGAGTATTTCAAAAACATCAGGACTATATAACAAATATTCTTCATGTGTCCCTGCATGAAAACGGGTAATCCTCTGTCCGGTACCAAAAGGGACTCTCCATGATTTTCTTCCCGACGGATATACCGTAGTTCTGTTAATATTAAATATTTTTGAATTCTTTGATATCTTTTCAAGGAAGTAGAAATCTTCGGCGGCTTTTTTCTTGTTCATCCCTTCAGCTTTTATGTATGCAGAATGATCACAAGCCATTGCTGAACCGATAGTATTAAAGGCATAATAAGAACCGGCGTACCTTAAACCCAGGATATAATACCGCAGAAATATTTCATAAATTGTTATTGCCAGGTCTGCTTTTTCATTATCCCTGATAATATGTTCGAAATGAATTGAAGCAGCTTTTACTTCCTTTCCGGAAAAAACAGAATATATTTCATTAAGGTAATTACTTTCAACTGTGCAATCAGCATCCAGGCAGATCAGAAGTTTAGGAGTTTTATCTTTGTAGTTGAATATCTTCAAAGCTTCATCCAAACCTGTCTTTCTCGCAAGTCCTACTCCTGCATCTTTTTCAGAAAATTCATTCCCTGGGGTAGAAGCATCAATATAACCAACCTGCAAACCCGAGCTGATGACATCTTTTATGAGATTATCGGCAGGAATTTTATTAACAATACTTTTCATTATTTCAATAGTTTTTAAATTGTCTTCCTTTATGTCTTCATTAGAGGAGGCGGTGTTGTTAATAACAAAGACAAAAAGGGTACTACTGAAAAATGTTGGGTCGGCACTAACTAATGAATTGAAAAGTACTTTTATATTATTAAATTCTTTAATTGCAGGAATAACAACTGCGGTGGAGATGTTATTATTCGGATTCCATAAAAGGTCATGACCCTTAATCTGATATTTGTTTAAATATTTAACTACTTCTGAATCCAGCATTTTCAATCAATAATTTGGTGCGTTTAATATCACTATTGTTCAGCCAATGAATAATGATGCCCTCTTTTTCTATTTTTCTGAACCAGGTCATCTGTCTTTTAGCGAAATGATGTATCGCGCTGTTTAGTTTCTGGAACATATCATTGTAATTTAGTTCTCCATTCAGGTACTGAGCTATATACTTGTACTCAAGTCCGAAAAAAATCATTTTTTCATAACTTATTCCATGGTTCATAAGTGATTTTACCTCATCTATCATTCCTGATTTAAGTCTTTTTTCCAATCTGGAGGTAATTCTTCTCTTTATTTCGTCTCTACCGGGGTCAATGCCGATGTTAAATGAACTTACATAATCATTTACAACACTATTTCCGGATTCTGATTTTAAGATCATGAGTGAACTGATTAGCCTGTTTCTATCTTTAATGTCAGTAGTATTGTGAGGTTTATTATTAAGCGAAAGGTAGAGCGACTTTAATTCGTTAGTTGGCAGTTTTTCAAGTTCATCCTTTAATCCAGGGTCAGCACGGTTGAGATAGTAATTGCTAAGGACTGAACTCAAGTAAAGCCCTGTTCCACCACAGAGAATCGGGAGTTTTTGCTTTGATGAGATTTCAGAAAATATTTTATTAAAATAATCCTTAAATAAATAGAGATTAAACTCTTCTGATGCGTCAGCCACATCAATCAGGTGGAAAGGGATTGTTTTTCCGTTTACAACATAATCTTCATAATCTTTTCCAGTTCCAAGATTCATACCCTTATATACCTGTCTGGAATCAGCAGAAATGATTTCCCCGTTAAAATGATATGCTGTTTGAGAGGCTAACCGGGTTTTACCTGTTGCTGTAGGCCCAAGAATTGTAATCAGGTTATATTCCACTGGATTTTAGTCTGAAGTTGGGAGGACTATTATTATAGCTGCTCCTTCACCAAGATCGCTTTCCGCCCATATTTTTCCATTATGTTCCCTAACAATCTTCTCTGTAATTGCCAGCCCTAATCCCGTATGATCATCTTTACCATGCGACATGAAAGGTTCAAAAATTCTATCTTTTATGCTGGCGGGTATACCCAGACCTGTATCCTTAAATTCAATTCTGATTGATTCTCCTTCTCGGGTAACTATAATGTAAAAATTTCCTCCCTGCGGCATAGCATCACATGCATTTTTAGCAATCTGGTAACAAGCCTGGTAGAATTCCTTCCTGTCCAGGTTAACAAGTCCATCACTATCATATTTCTTGAATAATTTTACATTCCGGGATTCAACATATTCAGCAAGCAGTGCAAGTATGTTATCCATAGCAGTGGAGAATAATATAGTCAGCGGTTTTGATATGAGTATTCCTTCAGAATATCTTAAAGTAGTCTGAACAAGGTTCATAACAGAATCCGCTTGTTCTTCAATCATATCCAGAACCGGAAGAGTATCCTGACTTATCTCTTGTTTTTTTATGTGCTCGGCATATTGTTTTATAGTTATAATAGGGTTTTTGATATCCTGAATTAGGAAATTTGCTATTTTATTCAATGATATCATTCTTTCCGATTGAAGAAGGTTTACAATGAAATCTGCGTTCTCCAGGGCAAGATTAATTAAAGGCGATAATCGGGTTAAGACAACTTCGTCTTCATCTTTAAATATCCCATTAATGCTATTATTAAATTCAAGAATACCGGTTATATTTCCTTTCTGATTCTTAAATGGAAAAATAAGCAGACTCTGAATATCAATACCTGAAGCAATTTTTTCAAGTTCATCAGCAGACGGGTTTTTAATATTAATTGTTTTTTTCTCATTAACGGATTCTGTAAATAAATTCCCGGAAAATTTTAATTTAATTTCAGAATACTCAATTCCTTTTTTTACTCTTGTCCTGAATTCATTTGTTTCTTTGTCAATTAAAAATAATCTACCGTTTGCTGCATTTAGGAGTTCACTAACAGCTTCAGGGATTGTAATGAATATATCTTCTACGCTTAACCCGGAAAATATTTTTCTAATTGTCGTAATAAATAACGTCATTTCATTTCCTGACTTTAATCCGTAATCAGCAACAGCAGGAGAATATATTACGTCTTCCAATACCGGCTGATTTTCCGGAAGAGAATTCTTGTTACCTTCGTTAGATAAAACGTTTCTATCATCTTCTAAATCTATATTCCCCGCTGAGAGAATATTTCCATCAAGCGAAGACTCTACGTTTGGACTTATTTTATCTTCATTTGGAGGATAATCGGCATTATTCATATTTCTGTTTTCAGAAGTCACAATTTCTGCTTCCTGGATTTCATCTTTATTATTAATCTCGTTATCCAGTTCGGTTTCGGCTATTGATTCATTTTCAGTTACAGTGTCGGACAGGGAGTTTAAAGGTTCATCTTCATTTGGTATAATTTTAGATTCATCTTTATCCGTAAGAGTACTTTTCTTTTTGAAGAAGGGAAGATCAGAGAGTTTTCCTTCGGGTTCATTAAAAATAATCTCATTCTTAATTGTTTCCTCTGTATTGGGTTCTTCAACTTCTCCGAGTAGGTTGGATTTTATCATACTGTTTTTCTGAATGAGAGAAATAACCTCATTTTTTTTGATCATATAAAGGATGGAATCTTTATTGGCAACAGCGGATGATTTCCGGGATAGATTATCTAATGTCTCTTTCTCCCCGAAAAATTCATTCCTTCCTTTTTTTACGATAGTCGGGCTGCCGGAGCCGGTGATTTTTAATTTTACTTCCCCGTCAATTATCAAATATATTGCGTCACTGAGATCTCCCGGCTGGTAAATTATGCCCCCATCTTCTATAACGATGAAATCTTTGGGATTAAAATTTAAATTAAACCCGGAATCATTTATACCATGGAATAATGAATTATTCCTTACAGCAGATAAATTTTTATATTGTGACATATTGTTAAACAAATTTTAAATTCCTGATATTTAATTTACTCAAGAATATTAAAACTATCCTGATTATTTATCTAATCTGTTTCTTGTCAACTTAATTGATGATATTTGTATATTTATCATATAAAAACTAAATTTTTCTGATTTTATGAATTACAATATTAAAATTCTCTCTTTAATGCTTATTATTTCCCCTTTTATGCCTGGAGCAGAAAAAGAAATGAAACAAAAAGAATTTGTGCCTGTATGGGCAAAAGATGTGGTATGGTATCAGATATTTCCCGAAAGGTTTTGTAACGGGGATAAAAACAATGACCCGGATCTTAAATCCCAAAAGGGGTCATGGCCTCACGACGATACTTCTGCCTGGAGGGTTCATCCATGGACTTCCGACTGGTACCAATTACAGGAGTATGAATTGAAAAATGGCAAGGATATATGGTTTAATATCCAGAGAAGAAGATATGGTGGTGACCTCCAGGGAGTTATTGATAAACTTGATTATCTGAAGGACCTTGGAATATCTGCAATTTATCTTAATCCGATTTTTGAATCTCCTTCTTCCCATAAATATGACGCCTCTACTTTCCACCATGTTGATCCATTCTTTGGACCCGATCCCTACGGAGATCAAAAAATAATTGAAACTGAAAATCCAGGAAATCCTAAAACCTGGGTTTGGACTTCAGCCGATAAGCTCTTTCTTAAATTAATTAAGGAAGTCCATAAGAGAAATATGCACATTATTATCGATGGGGTCTTTAACCACATGGGAATAAACAGCTGGGCATTTAGGGATGTTCTTAAAAATCAGAAGAAATCAAAATACAAAGACTGGTTTAATATAACTTCCTGGGACGATCCGAAAAAAGGAACTAAATTTGATTATAATGGATGGTTTGGCGTTAAAGAACTGCCAGAGTTAAAACAGGATACAAATGGAACTGTTTCCGGACCTAAGAAATATATCTTTAACATTACAAAAAGATGGATGGATCCGGATGGTAATGGTAATTATAATGACGGCGTAGATGGCTGGCGGCTTGATGTTGCTTTCTGCATTCGCCATCCTTTCTGGAAGGACTGGCGAAAACTGGTAAAATCAATAAATCCAAACGCATATTTAACCGCAGAGGTAATCGATCCCATAAATGTTATTAAACCATATCTTATGGGTGATGAATTCGATGCGGTTATGAATTATAATTTTGCGTTTAATTCTGCCGACTACTTTATTAATGAAAAGAAAAGAATAACTACTACTAAATTTGACTCACTTCTAAAGTCATTAAGAGATGCATTCCCCGGAGGTGTCGAATACGTGCAGCAGAATCTTTTCGGAAGCCATGATGCCAACCGTATAGCATCTCATATAGTAAACAGGGATAAAGAACTTTACCGCGACTGGGGAAAGTATTTCCAATTCTCAAAAGGTTCTAATCCTGATTATGATACCCGAAAACCAAATAATGATGAACTTGATATTCAGAAACTTTTTGTGATTTTCCAGATGACTTATATCGGCGCTCCCATGATTTATTATGGTGATGAAGCAGGTATGTGGGGAGCCAATGATCCTGACTGCAGGAAACCGATGGTTTGGGATGATCTCAAATATGATGATGAGGCGGTAAAACCTGATCAATCACCGAGGACAGTTCCGGATAAAGTGGGATTCAACAGGGATCTGTTCAATCATTATAAGAAATTAGTATCTATTAGAAATAATTCAGAAGCTCTCAGGAGGGGAGATTTCAAAACTCTCCTGATTGATGATAATAATTTAATTTATTCATTTGAAAGAAATTCAGAGAATGAACGAGTGATTGTAATCCTGAACAATGGAAATGAACCCAAAGAAGTGTCGCTTTCTGTTAAAGGGAAATTTATTGACTTGCTGAATAATAATGAATCGTTCAGTACCGGGAATGTACTGAATGTTACTGTTCCGGCTAAATGGGGCAGAATCCTTTTGGTCAGTGAATAGAATACTTCTCTTCAAATTATTTTGTCATCCCCGTGAAAACGGGGATCCCTTTATCTGACCGCAACCCCGTATGTCATTCTGAGCGAAGCGAAGAATCGCTGCCTTTTCACTTTTGTAATAACCTATTTCAAGTTTATAACCCATTTAATTAGAATAATATTATCTTCCCGGCAGTGAAATTCCCTTAAGCTTTCTGAACAATGAAACAGCGTAGGAATCTGTCATTCCTGAGACAAAATCAGTAATCTTCAATAGTCTTTTATAAAGATCGTCAGGAGATTTCCCTTTAGTATGAAGAAACTGCCCGGGTACTAATTTAAGAAGGCTGTCGTTTCTGAATGATATCTTTCCTTCGGCTGCTTCATTTACTGCACTGATAAATATATCGAGTAACCCTCCCAGCACTTCATATCCTGCTGCCTCTCTTTCTACTACACTTTGATAGGAATAAATCTTTTCCACAGAAATTTCTTTAATAGTTTCGAGAGCCTTCCCGGAATCAATTTCAGAAATAAGAGTACTATCAAAATTATCTGAAAGGATATTTTCTTCTTCAGCCACAAAAACCTCGGATAGCTGCTGGACTGTTTCACTTATGCTCTTTGCCCTTAAATATCCTACCTTTTCGTTATTATTTCTTTCACTATAACCCTTTAAAGATTTTTCCTTTATGAACGGTTTTAAAAGTTCTTCAGTTTCAGCGAAAGTCAGAAGCCCAAGCCGGAACCCGTCCTCAAGATCCATTATACGATAGCATATATCATCAGCAGCTTCAACAAGATAGGTAAGTGGATGCCTGCTCCACCAGTCGATTCCTTTAATCTTTTTCTTAATCAGTCCTGTTTCTTTGGCAACTTCTTTAAATGATTCCTTTTCAGACTGGAAGAATCCAAATTTCTTGTATAATTTACCTTTTACATTTTTGTTTGCAGATTCATCTGGTAATCCTGATTCTTTAGGATATTTTGTGAAGGCACCCAGAGTTGCAAAAGTTAACCGGAGTCCTCCTTGTAAGTGTGGATTCTGAAGTTTTGTTATTATCCTGAATCCCTGTGCATTTCCCTCAAATCTAACAAGGTCATTCCAGTACTTTTCATTATTAAGTTCAAGCTGATACCTTTGGCCGCTGCCTTTTCTGAAATATTCGGCTATAGCATCTTCACCTGAATGACCGAAAGGCGGATTACCAATATCATGTGCAAGGCAGGCAGCAGCAACAATTTCGCCGAAATGGAAATTTGTGAACTCTGTTTTTAATTCTTTATGTTTTTCAAGAATCTGTTTACCTATAAGGTTTCCAAGTGACCTTCCTATGCAGGATACTTCTAGACTGTGCGTAAGTCTTGTGTGCACAAAATCATTTTCAGGCAAAGGAAAGACCTGAGTCTTATCCTGCAGTCTTCTGAAAGCGGAACAGAAAGCAATTCTGTCAAAGTCTCTCTGAAACTGATCCCTTCCGTCCATAGCAAGTGATCTTGGAGGAGTATCTTCCCCCAATATTCTGTTTGATAATAATTTTTTCCAGTCCAACATCTTTCACTTAATTGTTGATGAATTACCTGCAAATATAAATATATAATTGTAAATCCATCATTGATATTATATCTTTTAAATCAAAATTAAAGACTTTTGTGAACTCTCATCCGGAAGATATATTAAAGAATTCTGTTCAATTCCTGAAATCAATAGGTCCCAAAAGAGCAGAAGCTTTTAAGACCATAGGAATTGTAACAATCCGTGATCTCCTTTTCTTCTTCCCGTCAAAGCATCTTGACCGGACTACAATTCTTTCTGCGGTTAAAGCATACGGATATATGATAAACGGGTATGCGGGTGAGATTACAATTATAGGTAAGGTTTATGAAGTCGAAACAATTCGTTTAAGACAAAAACAGATTCTCAAGGTTCAATTCCGTGACAGCAGCGGATTCTTTGAATCAGTATGGTTCCAGGGAATTAATTACTTCTCAACTCTTTTCCGGGAAGGAGATTTGTATGCGCTTTCAGGAAAGCCGGCACTTTCAAGGTACGGTAACCTTCAGTTTACACATCCCGACTTTGACCGTATAACAGAGGATGAGTCCGAGAGTCTTTTAAACACCGGCAGAGTAATACCATTTTATAGAATTCCCAAAGAGCTGAGACAGAAGAATATTGGTGACTTCAGCTTAAGAAAGATAATTAGTTCAGCCGTTGAAACTTACGCTCATTTAATACTGGAGACTCTCCCTTCTGAAATTATACTCGAACATAAACTTCCTGCTTTATCTGAGGCCGTTAAGAATTTTCATTTTCCTGACAATGAAGAAAAATTAAATGCTGCCCGTTACAGAATGAAGTTTGAAGAAATATTTTATCTCGAGGTTCTTATTGCCCTCAGAAAAAACAATTACAGGACACACCAGCCTGGCAGCTCAATGAAAATAAATACCCGGTTGGTTGTTGATTTTCTGCATATACTTCCTTTCCAGTTAACTAAGTCGCAGCTGAGGGTATTAAGTGAGATAAAGAAGGATATGCAGTCTCCGTATCCTATGAATCGTCTGCTTCAAGGAGATGTTGGAAGCGGTAAAACAATAGTTGCCCTTATTGCGATGCTTATTGCTATTGATAACGGATTTCAGGCTGTTCTAATGGCACCGACAGAAATCCTGGCTGATCAGCACGCAAAGAATATTTCCCGGTTGATGAATTCGTTGTCCAAAGTATTTAAGGAAAAGGTCATCAAGGTAAGTCTTCTTCTCGGAGGACAGAAGAAATCAAAGAAAAGTAAAATCAACTCAGCTGCAGAACTCATTGAAGCTGATATTATCATCGGTACTCATGCATTATTCGAAGCAGATGTAGTTTTTAACAACCTTGGTCTTGTAATTGTAGATGAGCAGCACAGGTTTGGAGTTGAACAAAGAGCTAAGCTGCTAAATAAAGGTAAAGCACCTGATGTAATTGTAATGAGTGCTACCCCGATACCGAGAACTTTATCCATGACTATTTATGGTGATCTTGATGTATCTACAATTTCAGAAATGCCTCGGGACAGAATTCCGATCAAAACTTTTCTCAGAGGTGAGAATAAACTCCCGGATATCTACAAATTTATACTTGAGAAGAATAAAGAAGGATATCAGGCATTCATAGTTTATCCTTTGGTAGAAGAATCTGAAAAGCTTGAACTGAAATCAGCCATGACTTATTATGAATCACTGAAGGGGACCTACTTTAAAGATATCAGGCTGGGTTTAATTCATGGAAGAATGTCATGGCGTGAAAAGGAAGAGGTTATGACTCTGTTCCTGGCGAGGCAGTTTGATGTTCTTATCTCCACAACTGTCATTGAAGTTGGGATCGACATCCCTGATGCCAACATTATGATTATTAATGATGCTCATCGTTTCGGATTGTCACAACTTCATCAGTTAAGAGGAAGGATAGGCAGATCAAACAAACAGGGATACTGCATATTGGTGACTAAAGAAGAATATCTGGCATCGGATAGATTCACAGATCTCAATTACCTTTCACCTGCTCATATTGAAAAGCATAAGACAATTATAAGGCTCAGGTCAATGGGACAGTATATCGACGGATTTAAAATCTCAGAGATTGATCTGAGGCTAAGGGGTCCCGGAGATGTTTTCGGAACTGCCCAGAGCGGCTTTCCTGAACTAAAGCATATCGACATTGTAAATGATACTAATATTATTATGGCCGCCAAAGCCGCCGCATTTAATATTGTTCTTAATGATCCGCACCTTACTGACAAAAATAATCCGATCATCAGAAAAAATCTTATTGATCATTACTCTAAAAATCTGAAGTACGCAAAGATTGCATAGTATGATAGTCTTTCCTCATTAATATTTTTTAATTAATAATTGATCACCGGTTAATACTTAAATATATTTTTTGTGTCTAATTATTTTAAATCTGTTTTATGATTGCTAACACAAAAAATATTTTATGGAATATTTTTTCGGCAATTCAAAAAAAAATCATTGACTTCAAATTTTAAATAGTTATATTTGGTTGGAAAAAAAATTTTTAGGAGAAAAAATTTTATCTTCTTTGTTTAGTTCAAGACTGAATGTTGCATTAACCTTTAATGTCAAACCAGAAAGTGAAACTTTCCTTGAAAATTTACCCCCTAACCTAAAAAAAAGAATTAGTCAGCAGAAAAACAGTGCTGATACTTTTGCGGAATGGGATTCATGGGCTACAATCAATGCTGTTAAAGGTGCATTAGAAATATATCATGATGTTTCTCTTATCGAAGCAGATTATTCATGCTTCGGGAAACTTCAGGAAATTAATCCGGATATAGTCTTTAATATCGCCGAAGGATTTTTTGGTGTTGGAAGGGAAGCTCAGGTTCCCGCAATGCTCGACATGCTGCAGATCCCGTATTCAGGATCCGATCCTCTTACGCTTGCAACTTGTCTTGATAAAGCTAGAACCAAAGAGATTCTTTCTTATCATAAAATACCAACGGCACCTTTCATGATTGCCGATGGTCTTGAAGCTGTTAAGGAAAATAAATTTTCCTTCCCGTTATTTGTAAAACCTTTATGGGAAGGATCCAGCAAGGGAATATTTACTTCATCATATGTCAGAAACGAAAAAGAATTGGCTGAACAGGTAGAAAGAATAGTTAATGAATATGCCCAACCGGCTCTTGTTGAAAAGTTTTTATCAGGTAGGGAGTTTACAGTTGCCATACTTGGAAACGGAAACGAGGCCCGGGTGCTGCCTATTGTTGAAATTGAATATAAAGATTTCCCCAAAGATTTTATTCCTGTATATTCATATGAAGCAAAGTGGATTCTGGATACACCGGAAAAACCGCTCGATGTCTTTGTATGCCCTGCAAAATTAGATGCTGGTCTTGAATCTGAAATTAAAAAGACCGCATTAAGAGCATATAACACATTAAGGTGTCGTGATTGGAGCCGGATTGATGTTCGCCTTGATTCTAAGAATGTTCCAAATATAATTGAAATAAATCCGCTACCGGGAATACTTCCCGACCCGAAAGAAAATTCATGTTATCCTAAAGCAGCAAGAACGGCAGGTATCAATTATAACGATATGCTTAACCGGGTCTTGTATGCAGCAGCTAAAAGGTACAGCCTGGTATGAAGAGCGACGCTAAAATATTAATATGTTATAATTCACCGGTTAGCATCTTTGCTATTTATAACGGGAAACCTGCTGATGAATTTACGGTTCCAAATGATCTTTCTGAATCCGGATTTACCAAAGAAATAAGTAAAATCAAAAAATATCTCCGTGATAATTTCATAGAAGTAAGTTCGTTTGCGGTTAATAATAACGTTGAACGGACAATAAACAAGCTTTCCTCCTATTCCCCAGATGTTATTTTCAATTTTGTAGAATCTGTTGACGGCATTTCTTCTTATGAATACTGTATGGCAGGACTTTTTGAAATGCTCGACCTTGATTTTACAGGTAACACTCCATCTTGTCTTGGTAACTGCCTCAATAAGGGAAGAGCTAAAACAATTTTGCGTTCATTCGGTATTAGAACGCCTGCTTCTTCAATTATCAAGATAGATAATGATGAATTGCTGTCAGACGGCAATTTCAAACTCAAATTTCCCGTGATCCTGAAACTCCTTAATGAAGATGCAAGTATTGGCATTTCTGAATTTTCAGTTGTGAAAGATATTGAATCCCTTAATAGTCACGTTGAATTCCTTAAAGCTACATACAGGCAGGACATTCTTGCCGAAGAATATATAGATGGCAGGGAATTGAATGTCGCTGTTCTCGGAGGCAAAACACTCCCGATATCCGAAATTAAATTTGACGGACTCCCTGACGGGCTTCCCAAAATTGTTACTTACGACGGTAAATGGATTGCCGACAGTGTATATTATGAAAATACAAAGCCAAGTTGTCCGGCGGTTATAAATCCCGGATTAAAGAAAGATATTCAAGAAACTGCTCTTCTTGCATTTCGCGCAATGAACTGCAGAGATTATGCCCGTGTTGATATCCGGCTCAGCCAGGACAACATACCATATGTTATTGAGGTTAACCCGAATCCGGATATTTCAATGGACTCAGGATTTGCCAGAGCTGCCGCAGCTTCAGGGTTAACTTATTCAGATTTACTTTTTACAATTGCCGGATTTCCTCTGGCAAGAAAAGAATATGATACGAAAATTAAAGCAGGATGATATTCCTCTGCTGAAGCAGATGCTTGAAAGAATTCCAAACTTCTCCGAAGTTGAAGTGGAGATTGCCATGGAATTAATCGATATAGCCGGCTTCGATCAGAACCAGACTGACTATAATATTTTTGTATATGATACTGACGGAGTTATACTCGGTTTCCACTGTACAGGACAAAGGCCATTAACCGAAGGCACTTACGATTTATACTGGATTGCTGCTGACCCGCAATCCGGAATCAAAGGCATCGGTAAAAGCCTCATTGATCATGCAGAAGATTTTGTTTTAAGAAATAACGGAAGATTGATTCTTGCTGAAACATCTTCCAAAGAAAGTTATCAAAAAACCAGAAGTTTTTATTTGAAGAATAATTATTTGGTCGTCGCCCAAATTAAAGATTTTTATTCCGTAGGAGACGATTTAATAGTATTCGGAAAGTATTTCGCTATAAAAAAACAAAACTAAGGAAAAATCATGGAACTGTGGCAGCAAATGGTAAGAGACAGTGTTCATACTGTCGATGAGCTCGTGGAGAAATTTGGGATAGACCGGAAGATAGCCGAAGGTCTGGACGAATTCTTCCAGGCGAGAATAAATCCATACTACCTAAGTCTAATCCGATATCCCGGTGATCCTATCTGGAAACAGTGCGTTCCGGATCAGCAGGAACTTGATGATGTCGGAGGAGAGGAAGATCCTCTTATGGAAGACGCAATGAGCCCCGTGCCTAACATTACTCACCGTTATCCGGACAGAGCACTATTTCTTGTTACAAGCCAGTGCGGGCTCTATTGCCGCTTCTGCACAAGGAAAAGAAAAGTCGGGGATTATGATAAAATCTCAATGAAGGGACTTGAAAGCGCATTCAAATATCTTGAAGCTCATACGGAAATAAGGGATGTTATCATGTCAGGTGGCGATCCACTGATGCTTACTGATACAATGTTAGAAAAAATTCTTCAAAGACTAAGGGCAATTCCCCATCTGGAAATAATAAGAATCGGATCTAAAATGCCATGCGTTCTTCCTCAAAGGATTACACCTAAACTTTGTGACATGATTAAAAAATATCACCCGGTATATCTTAATACTCACTTTAATCATCCATGGGAGATTACGCCTGAAAGCAGCAAAGCATGTGAAATGCTTGCCGATGCAGGCATACCTGTTGGTAACCAGATGGTTCTAATGAAGGGAGTAAATGACGATCCGGCTACTGTTAAGGAATTAATGCAGAAACTTCTTAAGATCAGAGTCCGTCCTTATTATATGTATATGGCCGATGAAACAAAAGGTGCAAACCATTTCAGAACTTCAATTGAAACCGGTCTTGAGATTATTGAAAATCTCAGAGGACATACAAGCGGACTTGCAATTCCCCACTTTGTGATAGATGCTCCTGGCGGAGGCGGTAAAATACCTCTTCTTCCTAACTATGTTCTGCACAAAGATGAAGAAAAGATAGTTTTAAGAAACTTTAAGCACAAAATCTATACTTACAAGAATTATCACGATAGGAATAATCCTGAATTGCCTATTGATTTGACTGTTGAGGTTAAGGCGAATAAGTCAAAGACCAAGAACTTAAAGACAGTTAAGACAAAGTTACCCAGGATGGAAAAAGTTAAAAACTGATTGGGCAGTTAATTGCCCTGTTCTTAAAGAGTGTTGATATTTTAATTTTCTGCTGAAATTATTCCCAGGAGATCTTTCTCCAGGGTTAATTTCGGTGATTCAATTATCCTTCCGATCTCTTTACCCTTTTGCGATAGAATAAATGTAGGGACTAATTCGATATTTAGGCCATCTACCTCATCTCCTTTCCCTTTTTTATTATCGTCAACGCAGATTATTTTCAGACCGGCAGATGAGTTAAAGTTTAATACATCCAGTAATTTGAGGAAACGGGGTACTTCCCGTCTGCTGTCGCTGCACCATGTTCCCATAACTATTGTAACTGTTAAATCATTTACCCTACCCGCTAACAGTTTTGTTGTTGCTGAATCGGGTTCATAATTGTTAAACTCTGAATCGAACCACCATGAAAAACTTGTATCCTTAAAGGCATCCCTTGTTACAAAACCAATAAGCATCGGTTTACCTGATGAACTATCCTTAACAATAGTATTCATCTCCTGGGCATAATTATAAATATTCAACAAAACAAATAAGGCAATAAACAGTTTCATTTTTCCTCGTTCCTGGTTTTGTAAATGTGATCTCTCAGATCTATTCCCCATTGGAGTTTTGTCCTGAGTGTTCCAAAATAACTTGAAAGGGAAGTATGCACAAGCTTAAAGGGTTTCTGGTTCTTCCTGATTCTTATTTCAAGAGGCGGGCGGAAGGCAAATACTCTCTGGCCGTCGCAGTTAACCTGGACTTCTTTATATAAGGAATCCGCCTTGATAATTATTTCTTTGTTGCTTGGTAGAACCAGCGGCCTGATACCTAAACTGTGGGGGCTTATAGGACTTAATGTAATTACATCAGCCTCGGGGCTGACAATAGGGCCGCCGACTGAAATTGAATAACCAGTAGAGCCTGTGGGAGTTGCGGCAATAAGACCGTCAGCAGCAAAAGTAGTAATATATTCGTTATCCACCATTATTGAGATGTCAATCATCTTAGGCCAACCCCCTTTTTCAATAACAAGATCATTTATAGCATAAAACTGTTCCACTTTATGTCCACGGACTTCACCTGTAATTATCATTCTTTCTTCAATTTTATAATCCCCGTTTTTAATTTCTCTTACAAGGCTATCCATTTGGTTAACATTTATTTCAGCCAGGAAACCGAGGGTTCCGAAATTGATACCGAGAACAGGTTTATCATAAAACTGGGCAGTATAAGCAGTAGCAAGCATGGTTCCGTCTCCGCCGATGGAAACAACAATATCACTTCTCTGACATAATTTCTTATCATTAAGGAATTTATTCCGAGGTGCTTTAATATTAATGGAATCCTTACCTGTAAACAGTGATTCACTTAAATAATAGTCGAGCCCGCTATCTTTCAGTTTGCCTACAAATGAAGCCACCACATCATAAACTTTATCTTTAGTTATATTGGCAATAATTCCTATTTTCATTTCTCTCTCCTCGATAGTTCCCAGAATTTACTGTATTTAGTGAATACGTAAGCAGATGAAAATGCCGCAAGCATGAATCCCTGAATACCATCCATAAATCCCAGTTTTATGAAATACATCTTAATAAAAATAACAGCCGGTCTTAAAAACAGATCTGAAAAATGGAATTTCTTCCCTTTCTTTATCAGATCCTTAGCCGCAAGGGAAGTATAATTATTGAATTTCACAAAATAGTGAGACACAGTAGGGTCAGTGTAATGCTCAAGATCATTTATCAGCTCTCCCGATTCCCCGGTAGTTAGTAGATGTTCATGAACAGCATTAAAATTAAATGTTGCTGTGTTTTTATTAAATATGCGAACAACTCTTCCCGGGTACCATCCGCTGTGCTTAATCCATTTGCCTAAAAAGTTTGCTTTCCTGGGTAGTGACCACGAGTTGAATTGCGGGACAGTCTTTTTGAATTCCAATAGTTCTACTTTTAATTCTTTTGTAAGTGCTTCGTCAGCATCTATCCAAAAGACCCAGTTATTGGAAGTTGATAATAAAGCAGTCTGTTTTGTTTTAGCGTATCCTTCCCATTTAATAAGTGAAGATTTAACACCGGGATATGATTTAGTAATCTCATAAGTCTTGTCTTCTGTACGGTCATCCACAAAGATCAGGATTTCATCAATGCATTCCAACTGGCTTTCAATGCATCTTCTTATGTTTTCTTCTTCGTCCCTTGCTATTATTATTGAGGATATTTTTATCATTATCAATCTGGAAAATGAGTAATTTTGTTGAGTAATTTGTTCAATTCAAATTATGTTGCAATCTTTACTGTTAAATATCCATAAATTTATTTTTATATACTATTATTTATACAACTTAACCTTATTCTTCAATGCATTTTAATTTAAGCAGATATATAAGGGATTTAACGCCAAATCTGAAGAAGATAGCGGGAAATACGGGGTGGCTGTTTGCAGACCGTATGATTAGAATGGGGGTAGGGGTGGTGGTGTGGATATGGATAGCCCGGTACCTGGGACCAGAACAGTTTGGCCTGCTGAATTATTCAATTGCATTTGTTGCGCTAATAAGTCCCCTTGCAGTGCTGGGACTTGATAACCTTGTAATAAGGGATGTGGTTCAGAACCCTGAATTGAAAGATGAATTACTTGGTACAGCATACGCTATGCGGGCTGCAGGCGGTGTACTTTCATTTTTTATCTGTTTACTGCTTATACTTTTAATCCGCCCGGGGGAAACTTTAACACACTGGATGGTAATAATACTGGCATTTACGTCTATCATCCAGTCGTTTGATATAATCGATTTCTGGTTTCAGTCAAAGATTCAGGCTAAGTATACAGTCATAGCAAAGAACAGCGCATTTTTAATATCGGCTGCGATAAGGGTTTATCTAATATTAATAAAAGCTCCGGTAATTTATTTTGCGTGGATGATATTAATAGAAACACTGCTGGGAGCAATAGGGATGGTTATATTTTACCATTCTCAGGGGAATAAACTGGTAAAATGGAGAATCAATTCTGACAGGGCAAGGAAACTTCTTAAGGATTGTCTGTTCATTACACTTTCAAATTCTGCTGTTCTGTTGTATATGAAAATTGATGTTTTTATACTCGGGCAAATGTCAGGGGAGAAATCAGTAGGTATATATTCCGCGGCCACCAAGGTTTCTGAAATATTTTATTTCTTTGCAACAATAATTGCCTCATCAGTCTTTCCGGTTATAATAGGCGAATCCTCATTTTATTATCAGAGGTTAAAAAAATTATTTGATATTATGGTGATAGTCTCTTATTTAATAATCATCCCGATTTCTTTTTTATCTCCTTACATTATCGGTTTATTCGGAATAAAATATGCTGCATCGGCTCCTGTATTATCAGTTCATGTCTGGGCAACAATTTTTGTATTTCTGGGAGTAGCACAGACATCATGGTATATTAAGGAAGGGACACGCGGACTTTATATCCAGTTGAAAAGAACTATTATGGGAGCGGTAATTAATATTATATTAAATATTATTTTAATTCCAATGTATAATGCGCTGGGGGCAGCTATTGCCACTATTATAGCTTATGCATACGTGGGGTATGGCGCTAACCTGTTCAGGAAAGAGACTATGGGGATATTTAAAATGCAGACCAGATCACTTTTGCTGCTGAATTTTATACAAAGGAAAGATAAGACTGACCCGCAGCTGCCGCAGGGGTAAAAACACACATTTTACTTATTTCTAGTTCCGCCAGTGAGTTATTTATCAGCAGCGTTGCCGTAAACTTTACATTTCAAGTCATTTACTCCATATTTGTATATATAATATCAGAAAACAATTTCAATTAAAAATGAATTTCTTTGAACTTAACACCCCGGTTGTCTTCCTGGTTTTTAATCGTCCCGGAACAACACAAAAGGTGTTTGATGAAATAAAGAAGGCTAAACCGAAAAAACTATTTATAATAGCAGATGCCCCCCGGGATAATGTTCCTGGTGAGAAAGCTAAATGTGATGAAGTTAAGAAGATAGTTGAATCGGTCAATTGGGATTGCGATGTACAAAGAAATTATGCTGATACAAACCTTGGCTGCGGAAAGCGAATATCTTCCGGACTTGATTGGGTTTTCAGCCAGACAGAGGAAGCCATTATGCTTGAGGATGATTGTTTGCCCCATCCTTCCTTTTTCAGGTTTTGCCAGGAGATGCTTGATTATTACAGGAATGATGAAAGAGTAATGTTCATTTCCGGAGATAATTTTCAAAGTAAAAAAAGAAATCCTAAGTATAGTTATTACTTTTCTGCATATAATCATGTTTGGGGATGGGCAGCCTGGAAAAGAACATGGGATAAATATGACTATAACATGAAATTATGGCCATCAATAAAAGAGAATAAGCTTCTAGGTCAATGGCTGACCAGCCCTGCTTCTGAAAAATTCTGGACTAAGTTTTTTCAAAGAGTCTTTGATAAAAAGATAAACACCTGGGATATTCAATTAACATTCGAATGTTTTATTAATCGGGGATTATCAGTTGTTCCGGAAGTTAACCTAATCTCAAACATAGGGTTTGGAAGTGATTCAACACATACAGCGGATTCAAAAAATAACTCGTCAATGATTCCGGTGAAAGAAATGGTATTTCCGCTGAAGCATCCGCAGCTAATAATCAGGGATATTAAAGCCGATATTTACGAGGAAAAGACACACTTTTTAATCAGCCTGCCTTACAAGATATTGGCGAAAATTAAGAAGTCGGTAAAACAGTAACTCAATAATTGATTAAAGATTTATTGTTTCAAGTCTAAAATTCTCCTTACAGGATCTAAAACTTTATCGGGGTGTATAGTGTTAATGTCAAGGTCAGAACCAAAGCGGTAGGATTCGAAATCTTCCTCCCTGAAATCGTCGGGGTAAACATAAAATGCTTTATTATAAACTTCAGGCGGATACGGGTGAAACCTTCTGTAATAACTGCCGTTAGAGATGCAAATAAATTTAATATTTAACGCGGCAGCAATATGAGCAGCGGCAGAATCATTAGTTATTAAAAATTCCGCACCGGCTATAATCTTTACAAGACCGCTTACAGATGTTTTGCCGGTAAGGTCTGTAACTCTGTTTTTCCGAATAATATTATTTATTATTTCCTGTGCAAGAAGTTTTTCCTTTCGTGATCCCTCAATTACTAAATTAAATGAAGAACTGCTAAGGATATAATTTCCAACTGCGGCAAAGTTTTCAGGGCTCCATTTCCTTTTCTCATCTTTAGAACCGGGAAACAGAAGGACATAATTCTTTAATCCGAAATCATTAGCTGAACTAAGGGGGGAGATGAAGGGTTTTTTAATATCTATTTTTGTATTCAGCAGGAGTTCGAAAAATTCTTTATTCCGTAAAAACTCAAATAGTCTTGATTTAGTCTGCTGAATTAGTTTAGTATAGAATCTATCGGTTAATAATTTAGTTCTTTTTATCTGGCCAGGGGAACCTGCACAGCCTATTTTTATATCAGCACAGCTTGCTTCAATAATCTGGTCGCTGAACAAAATCTCCCTTGTGTATGAAGCATTTATTGCGGTCTCAAAACCTCTGGAATATAAATTTCTTAAAATCCAGTATTTATAGGAGATGCTGTTTAGAAATTTAAGACGTTCAATCCAGATAAAATCATCAAAAAGATCTTTGTCGTAAGCAAGAACCAATTCCTTTATCTCAGAATTGCAGCAGAAAGTAAACTTATTGCCGGGGAATTTCTCTTTAAATACAGGGATAAAGTTTCTGAAAAGGATATAATCTCCGATAGATTCAAGCTTAACGAATAAAACAGATCCCGGTTTTTTAGTTCTCTTCTCCATTTTAATGAGCAGATTCATAAGCCGGAAGAACAGATAATTAAGAAAATTGCTAATTGCGGGGGGAAGAGTTTTCTTTTTCAATTAAAATTAAATTCAGATCAGTTTATAAATAATTAAATAAATTTTATATGTTTAAATCTAATCTCTTTTTGATTATAAATAAAGCTTTTGATGGATTCTGTTAAAACAAACCCTGGTATAAACTACATTATTGTAACAAATACAATAAGGCGACCTAATTTCCTGGTGGAAAGGAGTTTAAGGGGCTCATTGGGTCAGAAAATAAAGCCAAAGAAGGTTATTTTAATCGACCAGAACGCTGTTCCGGTTGAACTTCCTGCAGATATTGAGTCACATCCGCTATTCGAAAGGCAAAAAGCTGAGTTTCGTTCAGTATCCGCTGCAAGGAATTCGCTGAAAATTCCGCCCGGAGTGGATTGGATATTCTTTTGTGACGACGACGGGTACCCGGACGCGGGGTATTCTGATACGCTCCTCTATCTAATATATAAGCATCCGGAACTGGAAATATTTGCGGGGAACATTTTGAGGGAGGACACAATAGTCAATTACACTATTCGGCAGAGAAAGGGGGGGAGTCTGAAGAAATTCAGGAACACAAAACTGCTAATGGGGTCAAATTTTGTGGTAAGTCGGGCAGTTTTTGAGGAATTAGGAAGATTTGATGAGAGATTTGGAGCAGGTTCTTACTGGGGGAGCGGCGAAGAGACAGATTTCTGCTGGAAGGCATACTTTGCTCATAAAAAAATGGAGTTCTTCAAAGAGTTAGTGGTTTATCATGTACCGCCGTTCCAGGAGACTTTGGGGACGGGGTTTACAAAATCGTTTAAATACGGAGTTGGGAAGGGGGCTTTGGTTTGGAAATGGCTGATTCAGAAGCATAAAATAATTGTAATGTATGAACTTGTAGAAATGTTTACAGTACCTATTATATTGATGATAAGGGGGGCGGTTACACTGAAGCTGCCGGTAATTACAAGTAACATAGCCGCTATAGCGGGGAGAATTACAGGGCTGGTAAGGGCGGGGGTTTCAAGTTAATTAATTTGCCATTCTGATCCTCCTCCGTCCAATTGAAGCAGGAATCCATAAAATTATCTCTTGACTACAATAATAATATTTATTAAAATTGCAATTCAAATTACAGATTAAATTAAAAGACATTGAAGATTATAATGTTTTAATCTGAACATATGTTCTTATGCTTCAAGTTGAGTGTAAGAAGTCAGACATCGCTTAAGCCATGGAGTATAATTCGAGAAGCCTCTTCTAAGCCTCTGACTATTACCTTCTAAGCCATGGAGTAAACAATGTATGGCCGTGGAGTATACTTGGAATGGCCGAAGTGTATACTCGGTGTATATTAGAACAAAATCAAGTTCTCCCTTCTTGGTTTGTCATTAGGAGCGTAGCGAAGAATCTGTGCTATTCCCCCTTAGGAAAGGGGAGTAGGAGGATTGTTTTCCTGAAACACCCCATTCTGACGACGAACAGTGTAAAGGCCGACCTAGTCCCATCGCTCACCTAACGCTCACCTAACGCTCACAACACGGGTATATAAAAATATCCTGAAACGACTATAAATCGATCCTGAAATGATCCCGAAAAGATCCTAAAACGATTATGATTTGATCCTGAAAAGATCCTGAAATTAGGGTTGGGATTAGTCCAACAACCGCATAAGCAGTTTTAATCATTAGTTCTCATAATTATTTACCGAAGTTTAAAGACAATGGGAATGTTAATTCGGACATTTACTGGAATTCCATCTTGTTTACTTGGCAGCCAGTTGGGAAATAATTTTACAATTCTAAAGGCCGCTTGAGCACATCCAAATCCAATTCCATTCTCAACCAATAAAACAAACAAAATAATTTATTAACTCTTAATTGCCTTCGGATGGTTTATCTCTTCCATCATCTATGTTTCTGTTCTGACGGAATTTAAAATCATTGAAATACCAGCTAATACTTAATGCGGCGCTGCGCATTTGGGGCATATTGTATTCATAATAAGAATAATAATCCGAACCGGTTATTTCCATCTTAGTACTCGTTGGAACAAACAGATTATTTCCGCTTACTGATACAGACAGCTTATCGTCAAAAAAATCACGGCTCAGACTGAAATTAAGCCATGACATTGTATAGTTCTTATACCGGCTGTCCTTATATTTGAAATTAACTGTATAAAAAATTCCAAGTCTGAAATTCTCCCATAGATTAAAATTATCATTTGACCTTAAAATCCATGTGTCCCTGTTTATATTAATATTTTCATTGACTGCATCTTTACTTAATCCTGCCGTCTGAATTATTTTCATGTATGATATTGTTACATTCACCATTCCCAGCCAGTCAGGCACAGTTACCGGTATGGGGGATCCTTTCATTAATTGAATTGTCAGGTCTGAACCATAGGTTTGCCTCAACGTCATATTTACTGTGGTGCTGTAAAAACTTCCATTAGGTAAAACTGTACTAATGCCTATCGGATTTCCGTTGTTATATGTGTAATAGAATTTAATAAAAGGATTTAATCCCGTCTCATAAATATTGCTGTATGTGGGTTTGAGTAAGGGATTTCCCTGTGAAATGCTGTTCGGACCGTAAATTACTGTGAATGGATTTATTAATTCCATCTGTGGGCGGCTTATGCGTCTTGTGGCATTTATATATAACCTGAGAAACGGGCTGATGTTATGCGAGAGATTTATTGTAGGAAAGAAATCAGAATAATTATTTGAAAAATTCTCGCCCGAGGTATATTGAATTCCATTGGTATATGTGTGTTCCATCCGGATACCAGTCTTCAAATCAATTATCCAGATTTTGTATGTCCATGACCCGTAAAAAGCCAATATACTTTCTTTATATCTGAAATCATTTGATAACCCGGTACTATCGTACCATTTGGCTACTGAATATACATAATCTTCATTGTCATAATTGTTTCTCCGGTCCCGATATGTAAACTTATAACCTGTCTCAAATTTTCCATAGTTTTCTGTTGGATTAACATAATCGGAATTAATATTAAAAGTATTGTTTTTAGTGCTGGTTGAACTATTCTGCAGAACCGGATTTAGCTGGTTGCTATAATTGGTTGTTTTGTCATTATTAGTCCCGGATGTTAATATAGCCCAGTATATATCTGTTGTAAATTCACACCTGTTATTATTAAATTTTCTTTTATAAAATCCCTGGTACATCTGACTATTATAAATGTTATTGGAATTATTTCCAAACATGTAATTATAAATGGGGAGACTGTTAAAATCGGATATGTCTGTAATTGAAAGCGAATTGTAGTTATTGTCAGACCCAGTATAATTTCCTGAAACAGAAAAAGAATTAACTGTGTCAGGGTCGTAATCTAATCCCAAAGCAAAACTACCATTCTTATAATTACTTTTACTACTTCCTGTCGATGCTTCGTGGGTTGGATTTATTACAGTATATTTATTTAAATACCGGGTATTTGAATTGTCAAAATTGCTCAATCCACCATAACCGGAGGTAAATAAATTGAATTTACCTTTTCTATAATTGAAGAAAGCACTAGGGTAATTTGCACCCTGAGTATTAGCATAATAGGAGAGTGAACCATTAAAATTATCTTCCATGTTTTTACTTGTAACAAGATTAATAATCCCTACATCTCCTTCTGCCTCATATTTAGAGGAAGGAGTAGTCATAATTTCAACTTTTTCAATATAGGATGAAGGCATCTGAAAGAGTGTTTGCTCAATATTAGGTTGAGGCTTTCCATTAACTAATATTTTTACTCCGGTGCTGCCTTTTAGACTTATAGTCTTATTTGTTTGGTCAACATCCACAAGTCCCGAGTTTTGCAAAGCATCGGCAACGGTGCCATTACCTTTGGGGACTTTATCTACGTTTATTACCTCTTTGTCTATAAGGTAATCGACCATTTGTTTTTCTCCCGTAATTAACACGGGCTTTGTCTGCATTATTTCCTGGGGTAAATGGATATTCCCCAGGTGGCATTTGCCTGAAATTAATTTAAGTGTGTCTAAATACAGATCCTTGTATCCAATACCTGAAAACTTCAATTTGACATTTGCTGCTTTAGTATAAAATAATGTGAATGTACCTTTATCATTTGTGGTAGTTCCTTTAATAATTTTGCCGGAATCTTTATCGAGCAGAACAATAGTTATGCCGATAAGTGGTTCATTACTAACTGAATCAAGAACTACTCCGGTAATATCATAATTATGTGGTTTCTCCTGCCTGCCCTGAGAATAGATTACAGAACTTAAAAGGATGAAAGCTAATAATAATACTTTGTTTTTCATAATACCCGCACGCTTTAATTCTAAACAAAAAAATCTATATTAGAAAACCGAAAAAGACCCGTTGGTAATCATCTGTTGATAATTAATAGAAACTGTGCCTGCTTATGCTTTTCATAACCCTAAGAATAATTTCAAATCAAAATTAGAGGTTAAATGTATAATACTCAAGTAAAAGGTTAATGTTTATAATTAGGTAGCTATATTTTCATCATTTGGAATTCGACTATTGGAATGTGGAAAAATTACATGTAAAATAGTAAGTTTAAAGATAAGGTTTCGAATAGTTTACTAAGTTCTATAGAAGAGGAAGTTTGGGACTAATCCAGACGTTTTAACTTATAATTATAGGTGAATTAATGAAGAAGTACTTTGCTCTTTTGGTTTTGAGCGGGATATTTATAAGCGGATGCAGATCATCAATAGTAGATGATCCAAGCGTGAATATTCGGTTCTTAGTTGATCAGAACTCAATTGTTACTCTTACTATCGAAAACGATTACAATACCGTTATGGCAACCCCAGTGGATCATGAGGCAAAAGCTGCGGGTTATTATTCTGTAAATATAGATGGATCATCCTGGTTATCAGGGGTATATTTTTATACGATAGAGTATAAAGGGATTAATAGTAACTATTATTATAAAACCACTAAAAAGATGTTGATAATAAAATGATTAAAAAAATATTATTTGTCGTGGTTATGTTATCTTTATATATGCATGCTCAGAACAAGATAATGGTTTCAGTTAATCCGGGATGCTATTTATATAACTCTGAAAATTCAATGCATATTACAGATGATCATAAAGTGGGATGGTCTCCCGGTGTAAGTGTAGCCTACGAGAAAGAAAATATGTTCGGCTATGATATTCGTTTTGAGTATAATTTTATGTATTCGGAAATAATGGGTATAATGCAATTTGTAAGAACCGGACCTGATTTACCTGAACCGATTGATATTTCAAATGCTAATTATTTCTTAACAAGTCATAATTTTGACCTTTCTTTGGTATTTAAATTATCAGATAATTTTAATGTTTATGCCGGTCCTTCATTAGCAGTTTATAACAGAACATTTGACTATACTGATGATGTTACATATACTGATTTACCAAATTATAATCCTAATTTGTACGATAAACTTGTTTCATATTGTGTTGGGATAAACGGCGGATTAAATTACGAACTTCCATTAAGTGACACAGAAGATTATTTCTTTTTTTATTCAGGGCTTAAGATCAGGTATCTGCATTCATTCTATTTTGATAAAAGGGGAAGGAATACCGATAATTATTATCAGAGTATCCTAACGGGTCAGATGAATATAGGTATAGGATATAGTTTTTAGAGCAGGATGGCTTTAAGAGCTTGTATGATTTGTGTACATAAATAATTCTTGGGGAAGTATTGAATGGCTAAGGAAAAATATTAATCCCTTATTCATCCAAAAAGCAGTAGATTCCGGTATCTTTTATGGCAGTACACAATAAAATCCTGGTGCTCAATGCTAATTTGTTGTATACTTCTTTTGCTTCAGGAATTTCAGAAGTTGTTTGCCTCCTGTAATTAAGGTAACCTGTCTTAATATGTACAGTAGAAAGCGAACTTTTATTCCCAAGATATTTTTAATGGATAGGGAGTGGTTTTCTCTTAATGAGGTGAAACATTCCATTATTGATTTAAACTCTTTTGACTGCGATTTCCCCGTCCCCTCCATTTTAACTACTGGAGAAATGTCATAGTAAAATCCTTTGTATCCCTGCTTTTCCATTCTTACTATAAAATCAAAATCCATCGCAATTTCATAATTCATGTTAAATCCACCCAACTTTTCAAATACCGGATACCTTACAATCATCGTTGGGTGCAAATATGGCATCCCGCGTCCTAAGTTATTTCTCCGCGGTTTAATTACAAGTTCTCCGCTGTGCGGGTCTTCGAATTTAATAGAGGAATGCACAAAGGATATGTTATTGTCATTCTCAAGGAGTCTTAAAGCTTTTTGGGGATAAGTCTTATCAATTAGAATATCTCCGCTGTTCAGAAACATAATAGCATCACCGGAGGAGTATTTTATCCCTTTATTGAATGCGTCAGCTATTCCGCTATCCTTTTCGTTTATGACAATTCCCCTGTGATTTATCAAATATTCAAGGGTTTCAGGGGTGTTTCCGCCATTTATGACAACGGATTCTATATAGTCTTCCTTCGGGATTGATTCGAGGGTTTTCTTCAAATCAGGAAGGTTGTTATAGGTTATAGTAACTATGGATAGTTTCATGTTTTAATTATAGACAATTAATTTCGAGATTCTTCTCTTCGTTCCTAATGACAACCCCCGCCTCCTACGGAGGCACCCCCTTTGTTAAGGGGGATTATGAGGAGATTCTTCACTCCGTTCAGAATGACAAAACTCCGTTCAGAATGACAAAACTTTGTTCAGAAGGACAAAGGATCAGAATATACTACTTTTCTTAAAACTATTTGTTAATTTAGGAAAAATATTATAGAAAGTTATTTAAATGAAGACTGCAATTGTACACGAGTGGCTTGTAAATTACGCCGGTTCGGAAAGGTGTGTGGAATCATTTACCAATATATGGAATGATTCACCTGTCTATGCGCTAGTAGATTTTCTGAATGATGAGGACAGAAGGGTTATTCTTAAGGGGAAAAAGGCCAATACTTCGTTTATTCAGAACCTTCCATTTGCAAAAAAACATCACCGTACGTACCTTTCTCTTTTCCCCCTTGCGGTTGAACAATTTGATCTTAATGAATTTGATGTGGTTATTTCAAGTTCGCATGCTGTTGCCAAGGGAGTATTAACAAATGCCGGCCAGCTTCATATATGCTATTGTTATACCCCGATGCGTTATGCCTGGGACCTTTATTCCAGGTACCTTATTGAAGCCGGACTGGTTCATGGGATAAAGGGTTACATTGCCAAAAATATACTTCATAAGTTAAGGATATGGGATGTAATTGCTTCAAATAGGGTGGATTATTTTATTGCTATATCAAGCCACATAGCAAGGAGAATTAAAAAAACTTATAACAGGGAATCAACTGTTATCTATCCTCCTGTGGATGTTAACCTGTTCGGAGTAGCACAGGTAAAAGAGAATTTCTATCTAACTGCCTCACGGATGGTCCCCTATAAAAGAATGGATATAATTGTAGAGGCATTTTCAGCTATGCCTGATAAAAAATTAGTTGTAATAGGGGATGGGCCTGAAATGGAAAAGATAAAAGGGAAAGCTTCCAAAAATGTGGAGATTATCGGATACCAGTCATTTGAAGTCCTTAAATCATATTTGCAGAAAGCAAAGGCATTTTTGTTTGCCGCTGAGGAGGATTTCGGAATTATAGTGGTTGAAGCTATGGCCTGCGGGACTCCCGTAATTGCATTTAACAGGGGGGGCGCTTCAGAAACTGTAAGCGATATGGAGAGCGGAATGTTCTTTAATGAACAGACTCCGGCTGCAATTAAAGAAGCGGTTATTAAATTTGAATCTGTGAAGGATAAATTTGATCCAAATGTTATACATAATTATTCTTTGCAATTCAGCAGAAAGATATTTGAAGAAAAAATGGAAATGTTTGTAAACGAAAAATCATCTGAATTTTTCAGGGGGTAAGAGTTAAGTATGTTCGCAAATAAAAAATCTCTTTATTATTTCCGCCTGTTAAGTGATTTAATTCTTCTGAATATCTGCTTTGTTGCGGCGGCAGTTCTGGCTCAGTCATTCCAAATTCTTCTTGCCAGGAATCATATGTTCGTACTTGAAGCAGGGCTTAATTTTGTATGGCTGTACTTTGCGGATGTTATAAGTTTTTACGATGAATCCAATGAAAAGAATTTCTCATTACAAATTATAAATATTGTTAAAGCTTTAATTATACAGGGACTGACCGCAATAATCTTTATTTTCTTATACAAGGAAAATCTGTTCACCAGGAATTTTATCATTTTTTATTTAATCCTTTTGGGGTTCCTTGTATGGATGAGGATAATGATTTTTAAAATGATATTTAATTCTCTCCGGAAGTCGGGCAAAGGGATAAAAAACCTTCTTATCATCGGCATCGGGGAAGTTGGTCAGAACTTTTCAAATATTGTAGAAAATAATCCGGGTTACGGATATAAATTAATCGGTTTCCTTGATGAAAAGAATATTCCCTCTTTAGAGCCGCATATTTTAGGGGGTATAAACGATCTTGAAAAAGTAATAATTAATAAAAAAATTGAAGAGGTTGTTATAGCTATTCCTGATTACGCGGCTTCATTACTAACGGGTATAATAAGAACATGCAACAGAAACGCGGTAATGACCCATATAATCCCGGATTATTTCAAATTCATTTCCAAAAGATTTAAAATATCATTGATTGGCAATTTCCCGGTAATCAGTGTGAGGAATGAACCATTGGAGGAGTTCCACTGGAAGCTTCTGAAAAGGGCATTCGACATCGTTTTTTCTTTTCTGTTTCTTGTTCTGATTTATTCATGGCTCTATCCTTTAATAGCCATTTTCTTAAAAAAGGATTCTGATGGTCCTGTTATTTTTATACAGGAACGGATAGGAGTTAAGAATAAAAAATTCAAATGTTATAAATTCAGGACTTTAAAGGCTGTAAGCGGAAAAGAATATTTTGTCCCGGTTACAATGGATGACCCGAGAATTACGGGGTTTGGTAAATTCTTAAGAAAATCAAATCTTGATGAAATACCGCAGTTTATTAATGTATTGAAAGGAGAGATGTCAATTGTCGGTCCCAGACCGCATGCTATTCCTTACGACAACAAGTATGGTTTAATAGTTGACGAAATTAAATTAAGACATAATGTGAAACCCGGAATAACCGGCTGGGCACAGGTGCATGGACTAAGAGGGGATGCATTTAGTGAAGATGAGAATACTCGGCGGACGATAAAAAGAATTGAACATGATATCTGGTATATTGAGAACTGGTCATTCTGGCTAGACATACAGATTATTTTACTTACAGTCTGGCAAATGATTAAGGGTGATACCAAAGGATTTTAATTCCTTGAAAAAAATTACAGCCATAGGTGAAATTATATTTGATGTTTATTTAGACATCAAAAAATTAGGCGGGGCCCCATTAAACTTTATTTATCATATTCACAAGCTTACAAATAATGGTGCCTTTATATCCAGGGTAGGGGATGACGCTGCCGGTAATGAAGCGATTTCATTTCTGCAAAACAACAATATACCGGTTGACCTAATTCAGATTGACCGGGAAAACGAAACCGGAGCCGCATATGCAAACCTTGATGAGAATAAAATCCCGCACTGGGATATTCCATCAGACCAGGCGTATGACTTTATAAGCATTCCTCCCGAAGAAGAACAGATAATTGAAAGCACAAGTTGTTTCTATTTTGGCTCACTGGCGCAGAGAATGGAGAGATCACGTATAACTATTCAGTCGTTCTTCGGTGGCGATGCTATATATTTTTTAGATTTAAATATCAGGCAAAATTATTATACTAAAAATATTATAAGCAGATCATTATCAGCTGCAAATATTCTGAAAGTAAATGAAGAAGAGATCAATTTATTACATAATATGTTTTTCATCGGTAACTTTAATATAGCAGAGTGTGCTAAAAAGATAATGGAAAATTTCAGGATTGATCTGTTAGCAGTAACAATGGGGAATAAAGGGGCTTATTTGTTTAATAAGAACAATTCGGATTTTTTCAGGGTTAAAGTGGATGAAATATCAGATACGGTAGGGGCAGGGGATGCTTATTCCGCCATACTTGCACTGGGTTATTTAAAAAACTGGCAGTTAAATAAGATAAACAAACTGGCTTCTGAATTTGCAGGGGAAATAATAAAAATACCAGGAGCTTTACCGTCGGATGATTTGATATATGAAAAGTTCAGACAATATTAAAGTTCTGAAAAGTTAAGCAGCAGCTGCAAACCCGCATTTCCGGATTCTTCCGGATGAAACTGTACTCCATAAAAATTATCTTTTTCAATTGCTGCGGTAAACGTTATGCCATTAAAAGCAGTTGCGGTTGTATATTCATTTACATCAAGATAAAAGGAATTTCCGAATCTGAATTCATCCAGTAGAGATATTTTTTTGAACAGCGGATTATCTTTTTCGAATTTGATGTTGGAGTTTTCATTAAAGGGAATTTTTGCAGAAGGGTCAGAGAATTTTTTAACAATACCAGGGAATTTACCGAGACAAGCAACATCTCCTTCTTTTGAGAATTCGCTTAAAAGCTGCATACCAAGCCCGATTCCCAGCACTGGTTTTTTAACTATTCTCAACACGTTAAAAAGATTAAAGAGATGAAGTTTTTTTACTGCAGAATATGCTTCTTCCTTTCCGGGCAGTATAATTTTTCTTGAACCGACAATATCATTCTCATTTATTGTTATCCTGAATTTAACACCCGCTTCTGTGAGGGCTTCCGCAACCTTATCAACTCCCCCAAGTTTATAATCTACAATTGTTAACATCTTATCCGTTCCTGCTCATCAAAAGTAAAAAACTCCGCTGTATTTAATGAAAGTGATTTTATTCCAGTTCAATTAAAAGTTGATTTTTAATTACCGATTCACCTTCTTTAACAGATATTTTTTTAATCTTCCCCTTTAAAGATGATCTAACAATGTTTTCCATTTTCATTGCTTCTAAAAGGAGTAACTGGTCACCCGGATTTACCAGAGTTCCTTCCCGGACATATAATTTTCTTACAACTCCAGGTATAAAAGCAATTAATTTTAAGGGGTTAGTCTTTTCATAAGGCTTTCTGTTGAGGAATTTCCGGGTAAGCTTAGTTTCATAATTAGTTGAATCTATTTCTAACTTATTTAGAGTATAATCTTTATTCATAATTAAAAAGGAGGAATTCCGTGTTTCTTTTTGGCACGATATTCGGTTTTATTTTCTGAAATCTTAATTGAGTGAATGAGAAAGTCTCTGGTTTCAGAAGGACTTATTACTGCATCAATATGTCCATTAGCCGCGGCGATATAAGGGTTGGCAAATTTCTCAGTATACTCCAGAACTTTTAGTTTCCTCATCTCATCCGGGTTTGGTGCATTCATTATTTCACTTCTGAAAATAATATTGGCAGCTCCTTCGGGACCCATAACAGCAATTTCAGCAGTAGGCCATGCGAACACAAAGTCAGCTCCCAAATGTCGTGAGCACATAGCAATATAACCACCGCCGTAAGCTTTTCTTAATATTACGGTAATTTTAGGAACAGTAGCTTCGCTGTAAGAATATAAGAGTTTTGCACCGTGTCTGATAACCCCGGCATGTTCCTGGTCGACACCCGGCAGATAGCCCGGCAAATCAACCAATGTAATTAACGGAATATTAAACGCATCGCAGAATCTTATGAACCGGGCTGCTTTATCGGATGAATCAACATCAAGAACACCCGCTAAAACAAGAGGCTGGTTAGCAACTATCCCGACAGTCTCACCTTCTAATCTTGCAAATCCAATAACAATATTTGATGCCCATCTTTCATGAATTTCAAAGAAATCAGAATCATCAAAAAGAGCTTTTATAATATCTCTGACATCATACGGTTTAGAGGATTGAGAGGGAACAATAGTTTCTATCTTAAGATATTCTTTCGGGGGTTTTGGCGGGAAAGATTTAGCTTTTTTAGCGTTGTTCCATGGTATATAGGTTATCAGTTTTTTTATTTGATCAAAACATTCTAATTCACTTTGGGCAAAGAAGTGAGCATTCCCGGAAATCTCAGTCTGAACTTTAGCACCGCCAAGATCTTCCATTGATATTTCTTCACCAAGAACGGTTTTAATAACTTCAGGTCCGGTAATAAACATTTTGGATATTTTATCCACAACGAAAACAAAATCAGTCAAAGCCGGTGAATAAACTGCGCCTCCGGCACATGGTCCAAGTATAACAGATAACTGAGGAATAACGCCTGAAGCAAGGGTATTGCGGTAAAAAATTTCACCATAGCCGGCCAGGGAATTAACACCTTCCTGTATTCTGGCGCCGCCGGAGTCATTTATACCTATTAATGGAATTCCAAGTTTAAGTGCATGATCCATTATTTTGGTAATTTTCCGGGCGTGCATAATTCCCAATGAACCTCCCGCCACGGTAAAATCCTGGGCAAAGATGCCCACCGGATGGCCATAAATAGTGCCCGTGCCTGTAATTACACCATCTGCGGCAAGTTCTTTTTTGTCCATATCGAAATCGGCGCATTTATGTTCGACGAACAGGTCATATTCATGGAAGGAATTGGGATCAAGAAGTGTTTTTATTCTTTCGCGGGCGGTTAGTTTTCCCAATGAGACTTGTTTATCAATTGCCTTTTGGCCTCCGCCTGTCTGGATTTTTGCTTTTCGGGTAAATAATTCTTTTATTTTTTGTGCTAATGACATATGCGTATTGTAGATAATTTGACACGCAAACTTAGCAATTATTTACTTTAGTTACTACCGTTTTTTTGATCAGTTTTAGATGAAACTGATGAGAAAAGATTGAATTTTTTAACACTTTTTGCTTTTCACTTTCTTTTATACACCCGATTTCCTATATTTGCTCACTAAAATTTGGAGTAAATAATGGCAAAAACCCAGACTTTTGCGGATAAAGCAAAAAAGGTTAAACAGAATAACGGTGTTACCGTGAAGATGATAAAAACTGTCAAGAGTGGTAAAGGTTCTTTTAAGTTTAATGAGAAGTTTTTTAAATTAGACGATATTAGCAAAGTAACCGATTTAAAGTAAGTTTAAACTTCTTCAAATAATTCAAGACTTAGTATCCCCTCTAATTCAAGTAATTTTTCCTTTATATTTAAACCACAGGAATAACCTCCCAGTTTTCCATCAGAGTTTATTACACGGTGACAGGGGATTACGATTGGTACGGGGTTTAAGGAATTTGCCTGCCCAACAGCACGTGTCTTATTTTCTCCACCTACTCTTATTGCCAGCTCCTTATAACTGGTTGTTGTTCCATATGGAATGTTTAATAGTTCGCACCATACTCTTTTCTGAAATTCTGTTCCTTTTAAGTCAAGAGGAACATCAAACTCTTTTCTTTCACCGGCAAAATACTCTTTAAGCTGCTTATAAATATTATACATGTAAGGGTCATCCGGCTGCAGCCTTATACCTTTTTCAGGCCGGACTTTTAGTACCGGTTTATTAAGGTAAATGTTCATTACCCCAACATGAGAAGTGACCACAAGAAAATTAATTCCACTTATTTTGAAGGTAGAATAATATAAATTTTCAGATTGTTTCATTGTGTCTTCATTACAATGCTCAAAATATCATTCTTTTGTTCATTTACATTTAAGATTATTATTATCCGGCTACAACCTCAAGAGAAGGATCAATATCTCTTTTCAGTAAACCTGCAATTGCAGTAAGAGTAGCATTTATAGCGCTCGGGCAGCTCCCGCAGGCACCCTGATATCTAATCGTTACAATATTTTCTTCCAATCCGAGTATCTCAAGACCACCGCCATCATTAGCCAGAGCCGGTCTTACTCTTTCATCAATTAGCTGGTTTATTTTTTTCAGAAGCACACTGGTCTCTTCACTTACGGGGGCTTTTTCTTTTTCAGCGGGGATCAGTTGTTCATCAAATGATTTCAAAAAATTAAGAAATGGCCTCTGAATATTTCCCCAGCTGGCCGTTTTCTTTTTTTCAATCGTTATAAATTTATCCATATAGAAAACTGATTCAACACCATCTATATCAAATATGCCTTTAGCTAAAGGGTCTTCACTTGCTGATTCCTTACTTGCAAAATGCCTTTTCTCATGATTTAATAATTTTTCATTCAAAACAAATTTTAAGGCTTGCGGGTTTGGGGTTAAATCAACATCCTGAACTAATAACATTTATTTCTCCGGTTATTTGTTCAAAAAATACAAAAAAAAACCACTCTTTTCCTAACCATTTTATCATACTTACACAAACTTTCCTGTATCGCTTGTCCTGCATGCTGCCGTGCCTGCCATTCTGATTATTTGTTCTGTCATTTTGTGCTCATTTATCATTCTGCGCATAACGAAGAATCTGTGCTTGTTTGTCATCCCCACTCATGTATGTCGGAGCGGAGCGAAGAATCTCCTTCTTATTCCCCCTCTATCTCTTTATTATCATTATATTTTAATTAGTTCTGTCACTTATTCCATTTAGGAGCAGTTAAAAGGAAAGAATAATAGGGGATCAAATGTTTAGAAAATGATGAGATTTTGAGGGGGTGTTTTTCATACCTTTTATGGAAAGGATAATTTAGGAGAGTTTTATCAAAATAAGAGTTGGTGGAGTTGTTAGTTCCGTCTTACCCAATAAGTAATGTCCAAGCTTAACTTGGTACTCATTTCATTCGTATTAACTTCTTTGTGTCACAAAATGTACCCGACTCCAACCTATAGGGTTCAATCAAAAAAATGATTCAATATGAACATCTGTTTTATTTTTTGACATTTTTATTATTTTATATCAATGAATCATATGGTTTTTGGAATAAATTTCTTCAATAGTCTACTTCAATTAAAATAGGTATCATACTTATGAGAAAGATATTTTTAATCCTAATTCTGACTTTTGTTGCAAGTAATATTTTTAGTCAGGGTGAAAAATCAAATTACATGGCAGTAGCTAATAAATTTGAATCCTATTATAATAGCGATAAATTTGACAGTATATTTGTAATGTTTTCAGGTATTATGCAAACAGCTCTGCCAATAGATAAAACAACTGGATTTTTAACAGGTCTAAAAAATCAAGTCGGGAAAATTACTAAAAGACAATTTATAAAGTACCAGGCAAGTTACGCGATATACAAAACCAATTTTGAAAGAGCAGTGTTATCCGTAAATATTTCTATAGACAATGATTCAAAAATTAATGGATTATTTGTTAAACCATTTACAGATGATAATTTGCCCAAATTAGAAAGGAATATCACCAAATTGATTTTGCCCTTTAAGGATGAATGGACCGTAATCTGGGGAGGTGATACCAAAGAACTAAATTATCATGTTGAAAGTCAGGCACAAAAAAATGCTTTTGACTTTTTAATAACTGATGATAAAGGGAAATCGTTTAAAACTGATGGACTAAAAAATGAAGATTATTTTGCGTTCGGAAAAGAAATATTTGCTCCCTGCGATGGAGAAGTTGTTTTAGTCGTTGAAGGAGTTAAAGACAACATTCCCGGAGAGCTTAATCCAATCTATACTCCCGGGAATTCAATATTCCTAAAGACCGATAAAAATGAATTTATGCTTTTTGGTCACTTCAAACAAAATTCAATCAAAGTAAAACAAGGTCAAAAAATTATTCAAGGATCCTTGTTAGGATTATGTGGTAATTCGGGCAATTCATCTGAACCACATTTACATTTCCATATCCAAAATGTTGAAAATATGAATATTGCTACGGGTGTAAAATGTTATTTTGATAAAATAATTGTAAATGGACAGACTAAGGATGATTATTCACCGATAAAAAATGATAAGATTAAAAACTAACAATTTGTTTAAGTAACTCAAAGTTTGGAGTGATGACAAATGGTTTTTATCATACAATTAAAATCAATATTTGAGGTTGCTTATGGAATGGTTTGTCGATTTGTATGACCAATTTAGGATGAGGACTGGCTTTGGCCAAGTATCTGATGATGAAACACGGGAAGATGTGGATTTCATTTGTGATGTACTTGGATTAGATGATGGAGCAAAAGTACTTGATCTGTTTTGTGGAACTGGAAGGCATTCTCTTGAACTTGCCAAAAGAGGATATTCAGTAACGGGTATTGAGTTGAACCATGATTATTTGGAATTGGGAAAGAAAGGTGGAAAAGCAATTGAGAATACTCCAAATTTTATTCAAGGGGATGTTCGTTGTGTTAATTATGGCGAGGGATACGATGCGGTTATTATTATGTATCAGAGTTTTGGTTATTTTAGCGACAGCGAAGATAAATTAGTTCTAAGCAAAGTATATGACGTCTTAAATATTGGGGGGAAATTTCTTATCGAAATCCTAAACAGGAATTGGATCCTGAATAACTTTGTAGAAATTCAGGAAACCGAAGTTGAAGGAATACTAATAGTTGAAAAACGAAAGTTTGATGAATTGACAAACAGAAATAATTTTATTATCCAAAGACATGAGAAGGATGGAATAATTACTAAACAGGGTTCGTGGAGATTGTACACTGCCAATGAAATGATTAAAATACTGGGAAGCTTGGGATTTCAATATTTGGGAGGTTATTCCAATCGAGAGAAAGAAATATTAGATGATGAAACAAGGTTAATGAGACTGCTTTTTAAGAAATGAATAAGAAAGAATTTATGATAACTTATGAAATAGTTTAAAAAATTAGATATATCGAAATATGAAAAACAATTTTTTCTTTTTTTAATTATTAAAAAAATTCAAAACGAGAGGTGATATGAGTGATTTTTACACTTTCTTTAATAAATAAAAGAGTGTAGTATGAAAACTTTAATCCTTAGCTTGTTTTTTTCCACCTTTATCTTTGGACAAAATATCTTTGTTCCTCTTGATAGCCTTTCTACTTTAGATGACCATGACATTCATGTGACCCTATTATCAGACCAGCCACAAGGGAAAATAGTTACCCCTCCTGTAGTTCCAAACAATGCAAAATATTTTACTTTGTTTTATAACAGCAAGAGGTCAAATGATCCTAATATATCAGTACTTATCGATCAGCAAAAAGATCAGGATGTACTTTATGTAGATAAGAATGACAATAAAAATTTAACTGATGACGGGGATCCTGTTGCTTTTTTACATTCTCAAAACATGCAGTATCTTGATATTCATAATGAAACCGACACGAACCAGATCGTCCGATTGGTAATATATAGAGTCGCTCCAATTATCGATTCCCTGAAGAATAAGTTTTTCGATAATGATGGAAACCTTATTCCGGAATTCGTAAAATTCTGGGGAAGTGCAATTGGTAATTTTGAATTCAAGGGAAATAAAGGAGCTTTTTTCTGTGATGACAGGGTAACTTTACGAAGAGGTAAAGTTGAATTGGACGGGGTTAAATATGATATCGGACTTTTTGATTATTCTAACAACGGTTTGTATAACGATGATGATGATTTATTAATTATCGATCTCAATAAAGACGGTAAATTAGAAATTGGGAACCATGCAGAAGTTTTTAAGCTGACTGATGTTTTCAAAATAGGCGATTCAAATTATGAATTAAGTTATATTGACAAATATGGCAAGAATCTTTCCCTGACAAAAACTTCTAAGACTCCCACAAATTATTTTCTGCAATATTGGCAGAATGCATCATCTAAAAACCAGAAAAATGTTTTAACTGATGATTTTTGGAAAACGGTATTTACATCAATGGACGGGAAGAAAATAGTTGTAAATGATTTTAAGGGGAAATATATTTTATTAAATGCCTGGGGGGAATGGTGTAAAGCCTGCCAAATGGAAATCCCTGAATTAAAGGAAGCATTTGATAAGTGGAAAGAAAAAGTGGTTTTCTTAAGCCTGATAAATACCCTGAATATTGAAAAGGTAAAGGAATTTGTATCAAAAGAAAAAATTTCCTGGCCACAGATTATAATGGATACTGAGGTAGAAAATAGGTTAAAAATAACATCCTACCCGACCAATATTTTGATATTTCCCGACGGCAAAACTTATTTACAAGAAGGACAAATCAATCGAACTTTCTTTGACCTTAACATTAAATAGGTTTAATAAATGCTATCACTTAAAAAAGTAATAACTTTTTAGGAACGTCTTTCTGAAAAGGTTTGTTTTTAAGCTAAAAATGCACCATTTTAGGGGTATTGGGAAAGTCTCTCCTTCTCCGCTATATCATTGATTCTTTATTTTAATTAAGACGATCACTTCAAAACCTTTTAGGACATAATTGTTTTATTTCATTCAAAATGATTGAAAATTGAATGTTTTGAAGGCTGAGAGAGTTTCCCTGTATCTTCGTCCTTATCAACAATAAATATTAACTATGGCAAAAACTATGTTAAAGAAAGTTAAATTCATATTTTATAATACTTTATTGAGCTTTGAATCTCTTTCGTTATGAGTAGGTCATAATAGTTTGACCCAACCCCCATTTCTCTCAAATTCCAATACTCTATCCACCCATCACTCCTTTCCTCTAATACCCTATATTGTTTTGTTCAATTTTGTGGTTTTTGTTAGGTTTAAATGACAAAATGATTCATATATGAAAAAAATATTAGTGGTTTTTACCGGCGGTACGTTTTCAATGAGTATTGATAAATCAACCGGCGGTGCTGTTCCTATGTATTCAGGCGAAGAACTCCTTCAGATGATCCCTTATGCAAATGGTCTGGCGGATATTAAGTGTTACGATTTTGGTAAATACCCCGGGCCGCATATGACACCCGAACTTATGTTTGAACTTTCCGGAAAGATAAAAGACTTTATTAAACATGAAAATTATAGCGGGGTTATTGTAACACACGGGACGGATACTCTTGAGGAGACTGCATATCTTCTTGATCTGACTCTCGATACGGATATTCCGGTTGTGGTAATCGGTTCAATGAAAAACAGCAGTGAACCTGACTGGGACGGCCCGCGTAATTTAATTGACGCAATACACATTTGTCTTAATGATAACTGTCGTAACCTGGGTGTGCTTGTCTGTCTTAATGGAGAAATTAATGCCGCAAGTGAAGTGACAAAAACATTTACTGATGAAATAGATACTTTCCGCAGTCTTGATTTCGGTTCTCTGGGATTTACATATAAAGGCAGGGTAATTATTAACCGGCTTCCCAATAAACTTGAGACGGTTCACACTAAGAAGATTGTTTCAAATGTAGATTTACTTACTGTTTATGCCGGAATGAATGAGAAATTCTTTAAGCTCTCGGCTGACAGCGGTACCGAAGGTCTTGTTGTCGAAGCTCTTGGAGTTGGCAATGTACCTCCGGATGCTTTTGAAGGGATTAAATATGTTGTTGAAAAGAATATTCCGGTAGTTCTGGTTTCAAGGTGTCCCGCCGGTGATACTCTTGATATTTACAGTTATCCCGGTGCCGGTAAATGGCTTAGTTCAATGGGTGTGATTTTCGCCGGATATTTAAATGGTCAAAAAGCCAGAATTAAATTAATGCTTGCCCTTGGTTTAACCAGGGATCATTCAGAACTCACAAAGTTATTTGAAAGTTAAAAATCATAGTTTTTTCTTTGTTCCTCAGTTCTGTATCTTAAAATAGTAAATGAAATTACTTTATTCATATCTACGCCAATATTGGAAACTGATTTTTTTCGCATTGTTTCTTGCGGCTATAAATCAGATATTCTCTCTACTCGATCCTCAGATATTCAGGATCGTGATAGATAAGTATGCAACTAAGTACCAGCAGTATTCTACGGGAGAATTCTTTAAAGGTGTTTTTGTTCTGCTCATGGCGGCTGTTGGCGTGGCCTTTGTTTCAAGGGTAGCAAAGAATTTTCAGGATTACTATGTTAATGTAATTACTCAGAAACTCGGCGCACAGATTTATACTGATGGTGTCAGGCATTCACTTGAATTACCTTACCAGTTATTTGAGGACCAGAGGAGCGGCCAGACGTTAAGCATTCTTCAGAAGGTAAGGATTGATGTTGAGCGTCTTATCAATACTGCCATTAATATTTTATTTACTACTGTTGTCGGGGTGGTTTTTGTTACAATTTACGCTGTAAGCGTGCATTGGCTGATTGCTCCTGTATATTTCAGTTCAATTCCGATAATTGGTATTATAAGCTCCACTCTAAGCAAAAAAATAAAGAAGATACAAAAGACAATAGTAACTGAAACAACTGCGCTTGCGGGAACAACAACGGAATCGCTGCGTAACATTGAACTTGTTAAAAGTCTCGGTCTCGGAAACCAGGAAATTGAACGCCTTAATACAACTACCGGGAAGATATTGACCCTTGAGCTTAAAAAAGTAAAATATCTTCGCGGATTGAGTTTTGTACAGGGCACTGCGGTTAATTTTATAAGAACGACTATTCTTTTTTTAATGCTTTATCTGATACATGAAAGAGCGATTACCGTGGGCCAGTTCTTCTCACTGTTTATTTATTCATTCTTTATATTCGGACCCCTGCAAAGTCTTGGAGATATTATAGGCATTTATCGTGAAGCTGAAGTATCGCTTAATAATTTTGAAGACATATTGAAACTGCCTGTAGAAATTAAACCTGAAAACCCTGTCCTTATAAATAATATACAAACACTTGAATTTGTAAACGTAGGGTTTAAACATCAATCAACATCTGCACGGGCACTGGAAGCAGTTAACTTTGGAACAAAGACCGGAGAAACAATCGCATTTGTCGGTCCATCCGGCGCAGGTAAAACCACATTGGTTAAATTATTAGTTGGTTTGTATTCTCCGCAGGAAGGGAAAATTCTTTATAATGGTCATTCCGGCGATACAATTGATTTTGACAGATTACGGGAAAATATAGGATTTGTTACTCAGGATACTCAGCTTTTCTCAGGTACAATTAAAGAAAATCTTTTGTATGTAAATCCCAATGCGTCAGATGAGGAAATTCTTGATGTGTTGAATAAAGCTGCATGCCAGCCGCTTCTTGCAAGAGCGGAAAAAGGCCTTGATACTATGATAGGTGAAGGGGGAGTAAAAGTATCAGGAGGTGAAAAGCAGCGGCTTTCAATTGCACGGGCGCTTTTGAGGAAACCTCATCTTCTTGTGTTCGATGAGGCTACTTCCTCTCTCGATTCTTTGACAGAAGAAGAGATAAGTGAAACCATTAAAAATATTTCGGGCGCTAAAGACCTAATTGTTATACTGATAGCTCACAGACTTTCAACAGTATTGCATGCGGATAGAATTTATGTCCTTGAACGCGGTCATATTATTGAATCCGGCAAGCATAACGAGCTGCTTGATATTAAAGGGCTTTATTATGCTATGTGGCGTCAGCAAATCGGTGAAAGAGTCAATTATCAAAAAACTAATTATATTACTACTTAATTTTACAAACGTTATGAAAAATATCCTATTCGCACTCTTGCTTTTCCTTATACAGAATGTATTTGCTTCAGGTATTAAAGATCTTATTATGCCCCTTAATTTAACTGCCGGTAGAACTGATACTGTACTTATAAGTGATGTCTTTTATTCGGATAATTATAAACTCAGCGTAACTTCCAATAATGATATCCGGGCTGAATATACGAGGGATAAACACCTGATTCTTACTCCTTCAGAAAAATTTTCTGGTATGGGACTGATTGAATTTAGAAAGGAAGGGAAGAATTATGAGATTCCCTATTATACTGGTACGAATGTAATGCAGACTTTCATATATAAGACTAAAGGTAAAGTTAATCAGGTTAATTTGTTTGGTTCATTTAACGGTTGGAACAGGCAGGAATTAGTTATGAGTGATAAAAATTCCCCTGGTACATATAAAATTTCCATTCCTATAGAACCCGGTAGATATGAGTACAAATTTTTTGTGGATGGCCAGGAAATAACCGATCATTCAAACAGTGACTCTGTATCAAACGGTATGGGAGCTTACAATTCGATAATTGTGGTTAAACCCCTAAACCCCGAAAATATATTTCTCCATATTCTTGGCAGTGAAAATAACATTGGTAATACAACACTAATTTTTTATTTTCAGAAAGAAAATGAAACCCCATTACAGAAATCTTCAGTAATTGCGCTTATAAATAATTCAAAACTGCCCGATAACCAGCTGACAATTGAGGGATTTAAGATAAAAGTTACTTTAACCAAAGATGATCTAAAAAATGATCCGGTTGTAAGGATTGCTGTGAATGAAAACGGGCTTACAACAAACCTGCAGACAGTTAGATTCGTCAAAGGTGAATTTGCCGCAAATCAAAAGAAGCAAAGTAATTATGATAATATTATATATGCTCTATTGATTGACAGGTTTGACGATGGCGATAAAAGCAACAGTTTACCGGTGAATGATCCAAGACTTGCAAAGCAGGCAAACTATGAGGGAGGGGATCTACAGGGTGTAGTTGACAAACTAAATAGCGGATATTTTGATTCTCTTGGTATAAACATGATATGGCTTTCGCCGGTTGTTGATAATACAGATATTGCATATCAGGAATATCTGCCGCCACACAGGTTTTATTCCGGCTACCATGGATACTGGCCCGTAAGTTCTACTAAAGTTGAAGAACGCTTTGGCGATATGAACCTGCTGAAGAAACTTGTTAAGATTGCTCATCAGCATAATATTAAAGTAATTCTTGATTATGTGGCAAACCATGTACTTATTGAACATCCATTATGGAAACAGCACCGTGACTGGTTCGGCCAGTTGTATCTTCCTGATGGAACAAGAAATCTGCGCCGCTGGGATGATTACCGTCTTACTACATGGTTTGAACCATTTATGCCAAAATTTGATTACATTAATTCTAAAGCAGCACTTGAATATATGACCGATAATGCTGTCTGGTGGATTAAAACAACCGGCATTGACGGGTTCAGACATGATGCTGTTAAACATGTACCAAATGTTTATTGGAGACTTCTTACTAAAAAACTTAAAAAAGAATTCCAGAATAAGAACCGGCTGATATATCAGATCGGTGAAACTTTCGGAAGTTATGAACTTGTTAGTTCATATGTTAATAATGGTCAGCTTGATGCACAGTTCAATTTTCTCCTGTATGATAGTGCAATTCCTACTTTTAGTTCAACTGTTTCATTTAAAGCCCTTGATGAACAGATGAAGAAAACTTTTCAGGTTTACGGATATAACCACCTGATGGGGAATATTATGGACAGTAATGATAAAGTAAGATTTATGGCTTATGCTGATGGTGAGGTAACCGATACTACAACAGACGCAAATGCGCTCGGCTGGGAAAATCCCCCGATTGTTAGATGGGAATCCAGTCACGAAAAACTTAAACTCTATCTTGCTTATTTAAACACGATTCCTGGAATTCCCATTATAGATTATGGTGATGAAATTGGAATGACAGGTGCCGGAGATCCCGATAACAGAAGAATGATGCGCTTCGGTGCTGATCTTTCTCCATGGGAATCGCAGACACTAACGGATGTCAGGGAAATTATTAATCTTAGAAAAGATCATCCTGCTCTAAGATACGGAGATTTCCTTACTCTTAAAGCCGATGATAAAAATTATGTGTATTTACGTTCCGATATGAATGAACGTGTGCTGGTTGCTTTGAATAAAAGTGGAGCAAAGACATCTTTAGAAATACAACTCCCTAAGATTTATAATATAAAACGAGCGGTTAATCTTGTTACAAATGAGGAAATTAAAATAGTTAATAATATACTTCCTCTTTCCCTTAATGACTTAAGTTGGGGAATTTATAAATTAGACTAAAAAGGTCTACTAATGAAAAAAACATATATTATTGTTGTAATACTTCTTGCTCTTATCTGTTTGTACTGTGGCAATAAAAGCGAAGCAGGAATGAACAAGGAACTGGAGTCTAAAATGAACAACATTGCTGAAAATTATGTTAAACTTGTTCTTAAAGTAGGATTGCATGACCCCGGTTATGTTGATGCATATTACGGTCCGGCTGAGTGGAAACCGGCCGACTCTTCTGTGGTTGTAAAAGACTCTGTTCAAATTCAGAAACTTTTTGATGAATCAGGTAAGTTACTCGACAGTCTTGATGTATTAGGTAATTTTAAAGCAAATGAACTTGAAACCCTGCGCTACAAATTTTTATATAAACAGATCTTAGCTGTCAGGGCGCGCATTTCAATGCTTGCCGGTGTGGTTTTTACATTCGACCAGGAAACTAAAAACCTTTATGATGCTGAAGCGCCTGTACATCAGGATGAATTCTTCCGGTCAGTTATAGATGAATTAGATAAAATCGTTCCGGGAAAGGGAAATCTTTCAGACAGGTTGACTGAATTCAAAAAAGCTTTTATTATACCAGTGGATAAACTGGATGCTGTATTCACGGCAGCAATAAAGGAATGCAGAAAAAAAACACTGGAACACATTCCGCTTCCTGCTGATGAAAATTTTTCTGTTGAATATGTTAAGGACAAACCCTGGGGTGCATATAACTGGTATAAAGGAAACAGCTATAGTGTAATCCAGGTTAATACAAGTCTTCCTATTTATATCGATCGTGCTGTTGATCTTGCCGCTCATGAAGGTTATCCGGGGCATCATGTCTATAATACACTTCTCGAAAAGAATATGGTGCGGGAAAACCGGTGGATGGAATTTACTGTGTATCCGTTGTTTAGTCCGCAGTCACTGATAGCGGAAGGAACTGCAAACTTTGGAATTCAGGTTGTCTTACCTGGCAATTCCCGGATAAAATTTGAGAAAGAAGTCCTTTTCCCTATTGCAGGGCTTGATTCATCAAAGGCCGATCTTTACTATAAAATAAATGGACTGATAGCTAAGCTTGACTATGCAGGAAATGAAGCCGCAAGAAATTATCTTAACAAAAAAATGACTAAAGATGAAGCAATCACCTGGCTAGAAAAAAATGAATTAATGTCTAAAGAAAGAGCCGAACAAAGAATGCGTTTTATCGATACATACAGAAGTTATGTAATTAATTATAACCTGGGACAGGATCTGGTTAAAGATTATATTAACCGGAACGGCGGCACTGAATATAACACTGATCTGAGATGGAAATTATTTGAAAGATTATTATCCACTCCTCAGATACCTTCAAATTTAAAATAAGAGGCTTAATGATGACTGAAAATATCAAGAAGGATACAACAGTTAAATTTTTTATATCAGTTATCGGAATAGTTGTAATTGGTTTAACCCTTAAAGAGTTAAGCAATATTTTCATCCCTTTTGTTATTGCTTATTTTTTATTCTTTGCCTTTTCCCCGTTAAATGAACTGCTGGCAAAACATAAAATTCCTGCGTTTGCCCTTATCCTGCTGGATATAATCATTACCGGACTGGCGGCATGGGGAGTTTCGGCATTCATTATCGGATCGCTTTCCCAATTTGTCGGTCAACTTCCTGTTTATGAGCAAAAACTAAACGGTATAGTTATAGGCACCGCATATAAACTTCATATAAATGATCCTTACTATCTAAACTTCTCTATCAGCAATGCATTAAAAAATTTGAATTTTTCAATGATAGCAGGAAATTTATTCAATTCAACATTTTCTATTATGGGGAATGTCCTGTTTGTGCTTTTATTTTTTGTGTTTGTTTTTCTCGGGCATCAGAATGTTTATGAGGCAATTAAAAAAAGATATCTCCATAAGAAGGCCGATTCGGAACAACACAAAATATCAGAATCAAATTCTGATGGTAATAGTGAAGAAAGGGTAATAAAAGAACAACTGGATAAGGAGGAAAAATTAGCCAATACGTTCAAAACGATTACAGATCAAATCCAAAGATACATTATTGCAACGATTGGGGTAAACTTTGGTGCCGGTCTCTCAGTCTTTGTAGTATGTTTGATCTTCAGGATTGATTTCCCAATCGTATGGGCATTGTTTACTTTCCTGTTTAATTTCATTCCCTCAATCGGTTCTGCAGTAGCACTGGTACTGCCGGTTCTATTTGTTTTAATTCAGTCCGGCTCAGTTGGTTATACTATTCTAATAGCTCTTATTATTGCAGGCATTCAAACGCTTTTCTTTAATTTTCTGGGACCTCAGATTATTGGCAGGAGACTTAACCTCAACCCCGTACTTATTCTGTTTTCAGTTTTACTTTGGGGATATGTATGGGGGATTACCGGAATGCTGCTGTCCGTCCCCCTTACGGCAGTTATTAAGATTATAATATCAAATTCGGAATCAAGGAATATGGAGTTGATCAACGACCTTATGAGCAAAGAATAATTTTAACTGAGTTTTGATCGTATATCTTTCTTGATTTCGTTGAACAGGTTCCTGTTTATACTAACTTCGTTAAAGATTTTTATCAATAATTCTCTGTTAAACTTTTCAAAATCATTTTCAAGCGGAGTTATACATAATCCCGCAAAGTCAGATGCGGCAGGGCTGAACAAGATTCTTTCCGTTCCCTTTTTATAAAATTCTTCCGGACGGTGTTTTGCCCTAAGCATAACTGTAATCAGCCAGCCGGCTTTTTCTTCATAAACTGCTACAATATTCATCATCGGTTCTATGTTATCCGACCATGAAGCATAAATATTAAAAAACGAATTAAAAGACTTCAAAAGTTCATCTCTGTTATTACTCTTAAAACAGATTATTTTTCTTAATCCGTCATCAACACCAATTATTTCAATGTCATTCTTTAGGGTAATAATATCCCCATATTTTTCAATGACGATTTCGATTTCATTGTTTAATGGCAAAGCTGATTTGTTTCCCGCCTGGAAATGCATATGGTCAGGTGCTGAAGCACCGCATTGCGGACCATTGTAAAAAACAGAATAATATTCAGCTAAGAGTTTGCTGAATGAAAGCAAATCAGCGAAATTATTCTTTATCCTCTGATCAGTATGGTCAATTCCGGATATTGTGAGGTGTTCGGGAAATATGGGAAAAGGATTTACAAGAAGTAAATATTTGTCAATTAAAATTCCTTTTTGTTCAATGGGACGGTTTTCATTACAAAGGAAACATTTCCTTTCCCTTATTGATTCATCATCTGTTGAAGCAGCTGATGAGATAATCCTCCCAGGGTTAAATTGAATAATGAAACTAAACCCGTCAAACTGAATAGTCTTTGTTTTTATTGATTTAAGAGACTTGTATCCGGCGGCAAGAGCATCCCAAGTTTCTTTCTGTTTCTCAATTAGTCTTTTTACAGCTCTGCCATAATCACCCTTTTCTATAAATGAAATAACTTCCTGGTCTTTTATTAACAGTTTAGTATCAACCAACTTTTTCCTCAATTGCTTTTCTGTAGATGCTGATTATTTTATCAGTCAGATTATCAAGTGCAAAAAATTCAATTGCTCTTTTATTTGATGTTTTACCAAATTGTATCCTTTTTTCAGGCGAGACAATAAGCTTTTCTATTTTCAAGGCAAGATCACTGCTGTTTTTATTTTCAAACAGGTATGATGTTTCTCCATCAATTGCGATATCTAATATTCCCTCAGAATCAGAACACACAGATGGTATGCCCATTGCCATTGCTTCTGTAAGAGCTATTCCAAATGCTTCAGAATGCGATGGGAAAACGAAAATATCCATTGCCGAGAGAATTTCAGGTGTGTCGCTTCTGAAACCTGTGAAAACAATATTTTCCAATCCGAAATCATGAGCAAGGTTTTTAATTCTAAGTTCATAATCATTTTCACCCCTGCTTGCTTCCCCGACAACCATGAAGATCAGGTTGTTGTACTTCCTGTTTAATTCCCGTGCCGCTGAAAGGAATTCCTCATGACCTTTACCCGGACTGAATCTTCCTAGCATCCCAACAAGAATTTTATCTTCACCTATTGAGAACTCGTTCCTTATTTTTTCTCTGCTTCCATGTAACGGTGAAAATACATCTGTATCAATTCCGTTGTGAAGAAGGATCACTCTCCCGGGATCAATAGGGCAGGTATCGATTAAATTTCTTTTTATGGCATTACTAATGGCGCATGCATAAGTAACCTTTTTATAGATCCATTTGTGAAGGATATCCTTTTTAATAATATATGATCCCATCTGTTTTGTGAAAATCAGCGGAATATCCTTTTTAATTAAACCTAAAGCCGGACTAAGAACCCAAAGATCTTTACTGGCTTGAGTATGGATCAGATCATAATCGTTTTTGTTAATAAGTGCTGCCGTTTTTAATGAGCCAAGCGGGTGAATCTTTCCCCAGATTTTTAATGGATGAGGTATCAATCCTAAGTTGCTTGCTTCAATATGAATTCGGGATTCATTTATGCAGAGGAGTTCAACAGCAATGTTTTTTTTGAGGAGTTGCTTTACTGCATTTAAGGTAAACATCTCCATACCGCCCCAGCTTTTAGATAAACATGAATAAAGAATCTTCATTTTAATAGATTTTCTTTAATCTGATATCGGTAAAATAATGGAAGAGGATCTCATCAAACTGATATCCTTTTGATGCCATATAAGCAGCGCCAATCTGGCAGAGCCCTACTCCATGCCCCCAACCGGCGCCATATATTGTAAATTTCTGTGGTATATCATTAATATATTCACTCTTCTCAACAACAAAAGCAGCACTATACAGGTGCGTCTTAGAAAGGATTCTTCTTATCTCCAATTCTTTACCGAAAATAAATTCTTTCTTTGTCCCTCTGATTTTAAGCCTGATAATTCTGGCTGAGTCTCCCCGCTCAAGTGGAGTAAGATCAATAATATTCCCGAAATCCATCTGAGTTTTTGAATTGATAAGATCTTTAATTTCCTGCTGGGTGTATTCAACCTTCCATCTGTAAAAATCTCTCGTCTCCTGATCGTAATTAACAAGGACCTGTGAAAGTATTTTAGTATCATGAATGCTGCAGAAGGCTGGTGCATTCCCTTTTATCCAACTTTTTGCATTTCTCTCGTCAGCAAAGTTGAGATTAAAATAGTCCGGTTCATATTTATAATCAACAACAGGACTTAAATAATCAAGTTGTATGTGCTCCCATACATTTCCAAAAGATTCAGTAATTCCCCCGCATGATTTTGAATACCTGGCATCACATATTTTATCACCATATGTCATAACTATTCCGCGGGTTTGTTCAATTGCCTGTCTGGCTACATCCGATAGAATTTTGGTAATTCCCTGATATCTCTGGCAATGGTCATCAGCGCAAACATCGAAATTTTTATGGTCCTCTCTGTCATACCATTTTATAAGTTCTTTATCTGAATTTATAACGGTCCGGGGTATTGTCTTTTCTTTTTTTAGGAGTTTCGACTTTTCAAGTTGTGACAGCAGCCAACTTCTGCTTAAAATAGCATGGGCTTTCAGGAGCTGTAGTGAAGCTTTGGCATTCATTTCTGATGATACCACACTTGTAAGGTACTGCTCAATATTTATGACATTGATAGCTGTCAACTTTCCATTATCTTTAATAAAATGAAGAGCTCCGGCAAATCTCAGTTTCTCTTTTCTTTCCCAGTGAAATTTATTCCCGATTGTAACATCCTTGATTAAAAATGACTCAATTCCCGGGTCAACCGGTTCAAATGATACTTCATTCTGGAATTCAAATGTTTCGTTTCCCCGTTTACAGATAATCTTATCATTTAACAGCTCGGCAGAGAATCGTCCGCTTAATACCTGGTTCAAACCCTCTATACGGTATTCACCATATAAATCAAAACTTATTTTTTTCTCGGATTGTATACCGACACTTATTGCTGGTTCTTTTTTAAATGAAATCATTTTTATGTAAAAATTCAGATTATAAATTAAAATAAAAGCTGATGATATTCAAAACAACCGTAATTATACCTGTTATTTGTTAAATATTAACCTGAAGAAGAATATCTTTGATATTAGCAAAACTAAGCACGTTTGTGTTTGGGAATATTAGATAATCTTCATAATTTCATTTAATTATTTCAATATTTTAGTTCTATTTATCTCAAAGGATGTTATTTGGATAAGCATCAATATATAATCACCAATCTCCTTATTTTGTTGTTATTAATCGTTTTTTTGAAGATTACCGGGATTATTCATATCCATAATATTGAACTACTCAGTTATATGTTTATTTTCTTTGGTTTAAGCTATGCCTTCAATTCTTTCGGTAAAAACAGGCCGGGGCTGCTCTTTACATCTACTGTCATTTTTCTTTTCGGGCTTATTCTTTTTATCATAAGTACTTTTGAAATATTGGAACCTTCACATCTTGTAGTGCCGGCTATTCTATTAATAATCGGAATCGGGTTTTTGATTGTCTGGATTGATGGTGAAATGAAAAATCAGATACTCATTCTCTCAATCATTTTTCTGCTTTCCGGTATAATACTCACAATTCTTAAAGGAAGCCTTACATTAAGATCGTTTGGGGTTTCATTGATTGATATGACTTTAAAATATTGGCCTGTATTACTGATTTTTGCAGGTGTGTTTCTTATGTACAGAAAACGAAGTGAATAATTCTACATATTCCCGGTAAGATAAACCTTTTTCCCGGGTGTTTTTGAACCACCCATAGGTTCTTCAGTGACAATAAAACTTACATCATAGCCCTTCGGAAGATCAGGCATCCTAAATGAATAATACTCCATTTTTTCCGATGCATGGAAAGTCTCCAATGGCATAAAATTGCCCGAAACACTTATCCACAGCTGGAATGTTTTGTCTTCCGGCAGAGCTGGCATTTGAGCAAGTTGAATATAACCGGTTCCTTTTTCAGGGCTGATTATCAGTTTACCGTATCCGCTTGTATTTAAATTTGTTCCCTTTAAATTAATAATCTGCACATTCGACGACTGAAGCATCTGGTCAATTTCCTGGCTGCTGCTTAACTTCATCGTAAGTGAGTTTATCTGTCTATTCAGTTTTTCAACATCATCCTTATATTCCTTTACATCGGAACTTATTTTGAAATAACCGATCATTAACCCAACGACTACAAGAAAAAACAATAAAAAAACAGCCAACATCATGCCGTAATTTTTTTTAGGAGGATTACTATCGGGTTGAATCGTGGGTGGACTTGTATCCCGGATAAAATTTTCTATATTCTCTTCATCAACGCGTAAAGCTTTTGGACTTATCTTTTCCTGAACAGCTTCTTCAGGTTCTTTTTCTTTTGCATATTCATCCTCCACCTTTGCAGTCTCCTGATTTTCGTCAGGCAGAAATTTATCCTCTTCCCCGGCAGGATCAACAGGGTTATATGTCTTATAAAGGGGGCTCATATCATTGGTTTTATTTGCAGTTCCAAACAATGGAAGGTCATCAAACTCTTTTGATGTTTCAAACCTTTGTTTTTCCGGGGTTGCATCCCTGAGAGTTTCTTTCGTCTGTTCCCGTTCTTTTACTGCTGTTTTATTTTTATAACGGGTAGCTTTAATTTCATCTTTCAAACGATAAAGTTTCCGTGCAACATCATCTTTTAATCGCAGTTCCGGAGTTTCAATTGTTAATATGCAGGGAAGCAGGGAAACAAGATTCTGATACTCTCCCAGTTCCTGGAAGTTAAAATCCCCGTTGCCTTCAATAAATTCTTTTAAATTCTTCTTCTCTTCTTTATCAAGGCAGCCCAGTGAAAAGGGGAATAGATAATTATTAAAATTTTCCATTTATGCATCCCCCTTTATTAAATTATCTTTAAGGTTGCTTAAAGCTATTTTAATTTTAGATTTAACCGTGGGGACAGGAATTTTTAGCCGGGCTGCAATTTCTTTTTCAGTGAGTCCTTCGTAATAAGCCAGATAGATAACGAACTGTTGTGCATCTGTAAGCTTATTTAATGCGGCTTCAACACTATCCTTCAAATTCATTGCTGTTTTTAAATCAAGCGGATCAATAGAAGGCGAAAGAAGGGGAATAATGTTTTCGTTTTCGTAAACATCATCGTATTTTTCAGTTTCAGTAGGATTTTTACTCCTTCTTAAAGTATCAACCGCCTTATTACGGGCAAGTGTTATAAGCCAGGTATAAACATCATTCGTCTGTAAATCAAAGAAATCAATTTTTCTCCAGATGATAACGAACACATCACTTAAAACTTCCCTGGCAGTCTCTTCGTCGACAACTATTTTTTTAATTAGAGTGTATAAAAGTGGTGAATAACGATTATATAAAGCTTCGAGGGCTTTTGAGTCATTCCCTGAAACTCTCTGAATCAAATCACTGTCTGTCGAGGAGGTAATTACGGACATTATTCTCTAATTTTTGGAACTTATTACTGCAAAGGTAAAAGTAAGAGGCGTAAAAAGCAATCTTTTACGTTTATCGTTTAAGCGTATTTTCTTATCTTTACTATATAAGGTTTTTCCTTTTAATTTATTACTTAATTCCAGGGTTTTTATGACTTCAGGTGAAATTAGAGAGCAGTTTTTAGATTTCTTCAGAAAAAAAGGCCATAGGATCGTTCCCAGTTCTCCCGTAGTACCATATGACGACCCAACATTATTATTCGCAAACGCGGGAATGAACCAATTTAAAGACGTTTTTCTTGGTTTAGGAACAAGAGAATATAAAAGAGCAGCAGATACTCAGAAATGTATCCGTGTTTCCGGCAAACATAATGACCTTGAGGAAGTAGGATACGATACCTATCATCATACTTTCTTTGAAATGCTGGGCAATTGGTCCTTCGGCGATTATTACAAAAAAGAAGCTATATCGTGGGCATGGGAGCTACTAACTGAAGTGTGGAAGCTTCCTAAGGAAAGATTATGGGCTACGGTTTATAAAAATGATGATGAAGCTTTAGAACTTTGGAAATCTGTTACTGATATTAAACATACCCATATACTTAAGTTTGCCGAAAAGGATAATTTCTGGGAAATGGGAGAAACCGGTCCCTGCGGTCCTTGTTCTGAAATTCATATAAACCTAAGCAATGATTACGATGACCCCAAATATGTCAATGCAGGTGTCCCTGAATGTATTGAAATCTGGAACCTGGTTTTCATCCAGAATAAAAGGGATGAGAATGGAGTTCTTCATGACCTGCCGTCCAGACACGTCGATACTGGTATGGGATTCGAACGCGTTTGCGCTGTTCTGCAGAATAAATCTTCAAACTACGATACTGATGTTTTCTCTCCAATAATAAATGCCATTGCTAAATTATCGGGCGTCAGTTATGATGACGACAAGTATAGAATTCCAATGCGCGTTATTGCCGATCATATCAGAACTTTAACTTTTGCTATTGGCGA
>Ga0182027_10000470_pt1 | contig 70968 bp, 50 predicted proteins | sample 712E1DmetaG_FD_121300 | JGI IMG/M metagenome (GOLD analysis project Ga0182027, IMG submission 121300) | Permafrost microbial communities from Stordalen Mire, Sweden - 712E1D metaG (Illumina Assembly) | ecosystem: Environmental > Terrestrial > Soil > Wetlands > Permafrost | place: Sweden...
ATAGGATAATCGGTAATGATGTAGATTCGGATATTTTTTTGAAATGTTCATAAATACCTCTCTGGTCAGGCCGATTATAATAAGGACTCACAGATAAAATACCTTGTACATGGCTCTTTTCAAGAATTTTTATTTGCTCTGTTGTTTTTTTTGTGCAGTTTCCTCCATGTCCATAATAAACAGGTAACCTGTTATTAACGTATTCTACTGTTTTATAAGCTAATTCTTCAAACTCATATTCAGATAAAACCGGACTTTCGCCGGTTGTGCCATTTGCTATTATTCCGGTAATCCCCTTCTGAACATAATATTCAATAAGGTTCTTATACGAAATATAGTCAACTTCTTCATTTAAGAAGGGTGTAATAATGGGTAACCAAACTCCATCTATGCTCATTTGATAATTATTATTTCAATATCATTTAGTTAAGGAAAATATTTGACTCCGGAGGAGTCATAGGTTTATAGAAATGCCAATATTTCTATAAACATCCGACCCCTGCCGGGGTCGAATAAATCTTAACTAAACGACTTCGAATATTATTTACCAAAACTATATATACTTCGTATAGAATTAAAATTTTTTAATAAAATTTACTTTTTTATAAATATTTGTTAAAAATTTAACAAATTGTTAAATTTGAGGTTTTATTAATATTTAAGTATCCAAAGGTTTAACCTGATTAATTCATAAATTTAATAACCCTCACCCTAAATCCCTCTCCCAAGCGGGAAAGGGACTTTGAGTCTGTACAAATCTAGCGACCCTTTCCTTCAGGAGAGGGTTGGGGTGAGGTAAAAACGACTTTTAGGAGTGGGCTTAAATACTCATTTCTTAAATAAAACCAAATGATTACTGTTGCAGAAGTTGTAGAAACCATAGTAAAGCAGAAGCCATTTATCGAAAATGCCCTTGTGGAAGGTTTAATAAATCTTTCCTCGTTTTCCAGGCAAATCAAGCCTGAAATTGAAAGAACTTTGAAAAAAGAGGTTACGGAAGCATCTATTTTAATGGCTTTGAAAAGATTAGTGCCTATTATAGAAATTACTTTAAACAGGAAGATAGAGAAAGCCATAAAAAAGTTTGGCGATATTATTGTCCGGTCGAATTTGGTTGACTTTACCTACAAAAATTCCGATACACTTATTGAGAAACAAAGTAAACTGATAAAACTGATCACCTCGGAGAAAGAAATATTTTATACTATATCTACAGGTGTATTTGAGACTACCATAGTGATCAGCATGAGTTTTTCAGAAAAAATAAGTCAAATTTTTAAAGAAGAAGTGCTTGTTGCATCAACTCCTTCCATATCATCTATTACACTGAAATTGCCTGATGATAACCTTAAAACACCTGGTCTATATTATTATGTTTTTAAGCAAATAGCCTGGGAAGGGATAAGCGTCCTGGAGGTAATATCCACTACCAATGAATTGTCGATAATTCTAAAAGATAAGGATGTGGATAAGACTTTCTCCATTCTAAAGCGATTATATCATTAACTAATTTGTAACTATTACCTTCGGTGAGCTCGCAAGCTCGGTTCAGGTTGTTTAGACCTACCTACCGTAGGCAGGCTGTAGGCTGAAGACTGCTAGCTTTGGCGCATGGTTCGAATCAAAGCTCCCATAACTTTTTAAGCCTCTACTAACTTCAATTTGCAATCGCTAGCATCCGACTCCTTAACATAATCCAATCGGATAGCTAATCCGAATTGATAATGTAATTCCCCTGTTCAGACGAGGCTATGCCTCGTCTGAACTATGCATACAGGCTTAGCCATCCGCCGAACGCAAGATAGGTTATAGCCTATGCTCAATGTGAGAAGGCGGAGATATGAAATATTTCGTATCTTTCCCTACCCGATTAGGTAACATCAATAATGAAACTCATGAAGATGAATGATGAAAAAATAAAAAATTTATGGAAGTGGTTCTTCAGCAATGAACATCAAATTAGAGACTGTATTGAGACTGAATCCGCATCTGAACGGGTTTACATAATCGAAACTCTGGATAATCTAGTTCTTGACCTGGGGGTGTTTACTTGGGAGATAGGCCCTGGCATTAATAAACCCTGGTCTTTCACAATTTCTCCGAACGGAGATAAAGACCTGATGAAGATGAGTAAAAGAATAATAGATAATGCTCCCGATCTTGTTGACTGGGAGTTTAATTACAGTAAACCTGCAAAGGATTGGGACCGCAAGTTCACTATTTTTGACGGGTATATGACCAAACAAACAATCAATGCATCAGACTGGAAATATGTTGCATTACAACATGAAGATGGAATGATTGCTTTAATATTGGAAGCTAAAAACATTGGACATTTGGATAGTGATACAGCGTCAACAGCTGCCAATTTAGTAGTATTGAACGAAATTGGCGAAGAAACTAAAATTCAGAATATTTGCTCCATTGATATTGTACATCAACTTGAGGACAAGTACGATTCAAGTAAGTATGACATTAAAAACTTAAAAAAGTACAGAGATGGCATATCAATGGAGTAGAACCCGAATGGGAGGTTGGGCTATAGCCCAAAGCCCTATACTTGGGTACAACCAATACACTGGAAAGGTTATGCAAAAGGGGATACGAAACATTGCTTGCGTATTACCAAAAATTTGCCCTACATTTTAATGAATCGCTGTATACGAGACCCGTATGTACAGTTGTGTGCGCGGCTACCCCCGTCAGTCCTTACTGGCTAGGCAGTCAACTCGATTGTGCGCAGTTTTTATTTTATCCTATTTTATTTGATTTTTCAATATTGCATTTTTTGCATAAAAGCTGCATATTTCTGTAAGAAGTAGCACCTCCTTTTGAAAATGGTATTATATGATCAAATTCTAAGTTTTCTTGACTCCCACACTTTACACATCTCCCCCCATCTCGATTCCACACCTTATCCATAACATCCTGTGGTATTAATTCTCTTTCCCCTTCCTTATTAATAAATTCATTAAATACTTTCCCATCTTCTATTAATTCGTTCAGAGCTTCTCGTTCCAAACGCTTTTTACGCTTTTTTTCCAAGATTTGTTGTTTGATCGCCTCTTTCTCATATTTATCAATTTCTTGTTTCTTCAATATTTCGTACTCTGCTCTCCTTCGTTCAATTTCAACCTTATTTTCTTCGTAGAACAATTTAATCCAATCGTCATTAAAATTTAAATGAATTTTTTTTAAATGCTTTTCTAAAGAATTTACATTAACAAAAAAAACTTGACGAGCAGTACTACCTTCAAATGGACCAACAATTCTTGCATTTTCTAATTGATCCATAATCCGACCTGCTCGATTATATCCAATTGAAAAATTCCGTTGAATCAATGACGTACTACCCTGCTGATGCATGACTACAAGGCGCGCAGCATCATCAAACAAGTAATCAAGGTTTGACAAATCATCAGATTCGTCATTTTGGGCTAATTTTTCAATTAAACGCTTTTTATCTTCTTCACTCATATCAACAACCTTCGAATTAACAGATTCTTTTATGTTATTCTGAAAGGAATCATCCGTATTATCTAATTCCTCATTTATATTATTCATTTCAGAATTGATTTGATGCCTTTTAAATAATTTATCTAAAAATCCAGCCATATTGATTATTTTTATTTGCAGAATACTGATACTTATCCTACTAATGATTAAACATGCTAATTTTACAAAAAATCTGCTTTAAAAGCATACAATCCAAAACAGGAACATTCTATCAACGGAATCTCAAAATTGCCAACGTTGGCTATAAGTGCCGTTTGGCATTTCGAAGCTCATCCGTTCCAAATTAGTAATAAAATTAATTAGTTGCTCTACCTTAAATGTACATACTGCCTGCCAAATGGCATTTATAGCGTGCATAGTTAATTTATTTCTTTAATTTCAATATAGTTTATAATTCCTAATTCGCCTGGATAACATCGAAATCCGATATTTCCTTCTTTATATGAGAAATCATAAAAATTTTTGAAAGGTTCACTTTTCATATCTATATCTAATAAAGTATTTTTTTTATTTTGAATAGTAATTTTATCATCAAGAACTTTGATATTTAAGATAAACCAATTTTCTTTTTCATATTCTATTGGTACCTTAGAGCCATTTTTCTTAAAAACTTGATAATGTGTATTTGGGTCAGGTTTGTTTTCATTAAATATATGGGGATATATAAAACCTTCCTTATTAATATTAAACATTACACAAAATCGTGGTATAGGATAATCACTTCGTTTAGTTCCTTTTATTACAAAACCTAAAGCACCCCTAATTACATTTGCTTTAAATTCGAGTTCAAAATTATTCAACAAGGCACAATGATTTGTCATTATAGGCATATGTGAATTTGAAAGCATTAAACCTTTGTGAGTCAATTGAAAGGCGCAATCAGGTGGAGTTGTCCATAGTTTTGTAAATGTATTGAAATCTTTAAAATCATCTCTATAATTCCAATTATGTGTATCAATAGCTTTTAGATTATCAATGTTTATATTCCTAACATTGTTTTCAATCCATTGAATTAATCGTTTCTGAAAGTCATAAATACTATAATATACCTGAACTGTAAATCCATTTAAATCAACAGGAATTTCAATATTTGATGAATTAAATATTGCATAATATTTATCACTTTTGGATTTAATAGTGTAACCTAACTCTAAAATAACATTTGGAGATCTGGATGATATATCTGCTACAAAATAATCTGAGTTATCAATTGATTCGGATATCCTATTCCAGAGGTTTTTTGATTGCGAATGATCTTCTATGATAATCGGTTCTATTCCTGCTTTCTTGCATATATTTCGAATGCAATCATGTTGAATCCTAAAAAATTCTCCACAAGGAATAGCAAAAAATATTGAAGTTTTTTTCATTTGATAATATTTAAAAATTATGGCAAAGTGGGTATTTTTTTAATTATGCACCCAACACGCTAATAACGTCACCTATTGTTATCATTACCTGCTTACCGGCAGGTTATAGCACAACAGTTTTACGTTTGTAACGTGCTGATTTAACGAATATATAAACATTTTGTTTATTTTTGGTTATGTTGCACTTATAAATGTAAGGCCTTTGTTAATTACTTCCAAATAACTTTATTACTAAGACTAAAAAGTTCCACTAAACTGTCGTTTTTGCAAACTTAGTTTTATCCAACCTCCCTTTAATGAGAAAAATTTATCGTAAAAATTGTCACGAATTAAAAAATATTGCCACTAAAGGAATAAATAACTACCGAAGGATTATTAAACCCAAATTGCTCATTAGAAATAAGCAATCGATTAAGAAATTGTATTTCAATCTCAAAATTTGAGCTGAAACAATTTCTAAATCGGGGTTAACCCAACTAACGCAAATATTTCGCTCCTTTCATTAGCTCCTATTGCGTAATTTGGGTTAAACTTAATTAGTCAATAGCCATTTATGATTAAATTAAACCAGGCAACCTTTATTTACAATACCTGTCTTTTGTATCTAATAAATCGTATTAAAAAAAATGAAATGAAAAGCTTCTTAAGAGCAGGAATCATCATTATTTCGCTCATGTTGTTGTTTGAGGGGGCCGTATTTGCCCAGAAATACACAATTAGCGGATATATTAAGGATGCCAAAAATGGCGAAGCACTCATAGGAGTAAATATATATCAAATGAGTACTACTTCAGGCACTATCTCTAATGCATACGGTTTTTATTCACTTAGCATGGCCCCTGGCCATTATCATATTATAATAAGTTATGTTGGTTACCAGGTTATTGATACGCTCGTTAATCTTTCATCAGATGTAACAATGAATTTTGAACTTATCGAAATGGCAAAAATGATTAATGAAGTGGTAATTCAAACCAATAAAGCGCGCGAAAATATTATATCTACTAACATGAGTACCGTTTCGCTCACCGGTAAAACCATAAAACAAATACCTGTAGCTTATGGCGAAGTAGATATAATGAAGGTTATGGTTCTATTGCCTGGTGTAAAAAGCAACGATGATGGTGGCTCTTCAATAAGTGTGCGGGGTGGCGCACGGGACCAAAACCTGGTACTTCTTGATGAGGCAACTGTTTACAACGTAAGACATTTGGGTTTCCTGCTCTCGGTTTTTAACAATGACGCCATACAAAACATGGAATTCTATAAAGGGAATATTCCAGCCCAGTATGGAGGCCGTCTTTCATCGCTCATCGACATAAGGATGAAGGAAGGTAACAATAAACGATTTTCGGTAACAGGTGGAATAGGAACACTTGCGAGCCGTTTAACCCTCGAAGGCCCTATTGTGAAGGACAAGGGTTCGTTTATGATTTCAGGTCGCAGGGCATACATTGACTTTACCACCAAAGTTTCGCATGCAATAATCGATACATTTCCCGTGGTACCTTATTACTTCTACGATTTAAATTTAAAAGCCAATTATAGCTTAAATGCTAAAAACAAATTGTTTGTATCAGGATTTTTTGGTAAAGATGTTTATCATTACCGGGATAAAGTATCAAGGTATAATACAGATTATACCTGGGGAAACTATACAGGTACTATCCGTTGGAACAATCTCCTTTCGAATAAGATATTTACCAATTTAACACTCCTGGTGAGCAACTACAATTACGACTTCGGCAACGAACAGGCCTATGGTGAAGAAGGACAAAAGCAGCAATACCGCTGGACTGCATTTATAAAAGACTATTCATTAAAATATGATGTTGGTTATTATATGAACGATAAAATAACTATCAAAACGGGGTTCATGACCACTTACCATAACTTTAACCTTGGGAAAATAGATGGATGTAACGATACCGTGAAGTTTAACCTTACTATGCCTGAAAACTATTCATTAGAACATGCTTTGTATTTATCCTGTGAACAAAGGCTTACTCCCCGTCTTCTGGTTAATTACGGCCTGCGGTATACTCTCTTTCAAAGTATTGGGAAAGCAACGGTTTATAAGTTAAATTCCGATTACGAAACCATTGATACACTGAATTATGGAAAAGGAGAAATAGTTAAATCCTATCATAGTCTCGAACCACGTCTTGGTATTACCTATAGCTTTAATAATAACAGTTCATTGAAACTTGGATATGCCCGAACCAGCCAATACGTGCACAGTGCATCAAACTCTTCCGTAATCTCGATGATGGATATATGGATTGGCTCCGGGCCAAATATTAAGCCGCAATTTGCCAATATTTACAGCATTGGGTATTTCAAAAATATTTTGGTGGATAAGATTGAAACTTCGATCGAAGTTTATTACAAAGACATTAAAAACCAGATTGAATTCAGAGAGTTTGCACAACCTCAGTTTAACAAGCGTATAGATGAGGACTTCCGGTTTGGAATAGCAAAGTCATATGGAGTTGAAGTATTTGTTAAAAAATCCGAAGGAAGGCTTAATGGATGGATCAGTTACACCTATTCTAAAACCAAACAAAAAACCGAAGGTATACAGGAAAAAGGGTGGTATGTGTCTTCGTTCGATAGGCCACATGATTTATCGGTTGTTGCTATGTACGATTTATCAAAACATTTCTCTGTTTCGTCAAATTTTACCCTGATGTCCGGACGGCCATTTACTTCACCAGGATTGAAATATGAATACGCACAAACCGTTATCCCTTATTTCGAGAAACGTAACAACGATCGTATGCCGCTATACCACAGGCTTGATATGTCAATTTCATACCGGACTATCGCCAGACCAGGAAAAAAATTTCGTAGCGAAATAGTGCTATCGATTTTTGATGTATACAACCATGTAAATCCTGTTGCCATATATTTTTTACCCGACAATAACGACCCTCGTATAACACATGCATACAAACAAAATTTGTTTGGGTTTATGCCATCAGGTTCATGGAATTTTAGTTTTTAATTAATTTAACCATTTATAATACTATTTGTTATGAACAGAACATTTTTTTTTAAAACTAAAAATATATCACAAATAATTTTTATTATTCTTCCTTTATATGTAAGCTCTTGTTATAAGTTTCAGGAAGAAATATCGTGGAATATTAAAGACCATCCTGCAATGCTTGTTGTAGAAGGAACTATTACTAATGAACTAAAGAACCAAACAATAAAACTAACGCTATCCAATGCTTATTTTTCAAGCGATCCCCCACAATCCGTTCGTGGCGCAACAGTGCTCATCGATGATGGAGAAAACAGGTTCGACTTTAATGAGAACGGGGAAGAAAACGGTTTGTATCTTTCGAATGATTCATTTGCAGCTTTGCCTGGTAAAACTTATCATTTATTCATTACGTTAAAAGACGAAATAAATAACCAAAAGGAATATACTGCTTCTTCAGCAATACCTGAAGGTTTTGATCTCGATTCTATACATTGTGAGATATATAAATTACCTCTATCACAACAAATATTCAGTTATAGTGTATCGGATGATACAGAAAAAGATAGCACCATCCTGGCTGTTTATTATTATGGGGAAAAGCCCCAAAGCCCCGGGCACTATTTTTTTGCTAAAATTTTTAGAAATAACCAGCCTATGTTTAACGATGTTAAAGATTATCCTTTTTCCAACGATATAGAGCTAAATGGTGTGTATACTAACTTAATGGAAGTTACAAGAAATGTGGCAGTAAATGATACTATTACCTTAAATTTATTCAGCATTAATAAAGAATACTACAAATATATTGATGCCATTTCCAAAATTGATGAGAGCGGTAGCATATTTAGCCAGGCAGGCCCGCCGGCAAATGCTATGGGTAATGTTGAAGGTGCTTTAGGCTTTTTTCTTGTAAGCTATGTTTCTACAAAAACCTCGCTGGCAATAGATAAACGGTGATAGTTTTACACAATCCTGCCAGGTTTTATAAACCTTGCAGGATATATAACCCCGATTTAGACGTTGTAAATTTTCAAACTGCTAAAATCAAATCTCACCAAACGATTGTTTTTATAAACTTAAAACCTCCGATTAAAACAAATTTTAATTTGCACAAGTCATGTTTTTTAACTCAAGGGCAATTAAATCAGCGTTCCATAAGTTTTGTTAATTCTGTTCGAATTTTATTAACTTCATATTTATATAGTATAAAGGCTATTGCAAAACGACTATTTCAGCATATTAGGAATTGACAGTAATGCCAGTGAGCAGGAAATAAAAAAAGCATATCGCAGGCTGGCAAAGAAATACCATCCGGATATTAATAAATCTGCCAACGCTCATGAAAAGTTTATTGAGATAACAGAAGCGTATGAATTTTTAATTGAACATGGGCAAACAGCCGAATATGTCGAGGTATCTGCCGATGAACAGAAATATGCAGAATATCGCCAAAGTGAAGAATATATAAGGTTTCGCGAAGAGGCAAGAAGGAAAGCCCAGGAACAGGCACGGATGCGCTATGAAGCATTCAAAAGAAAAAGTGAAGCATTTCAGAAAAGCGGGATAAATGATATTGGGCTGTTGTTTACCATTGTTTTTCGGGCTGTAGCCATACCCATTACCTTAGCATTATTCCTTTTGCCGATATTCCTAACCATTGTTTTGCACGATTACCTTTTGCTGTTTATAGCACTCTTTACCTGGCCATTTGCCGGTGGTTTAGGATGGTACATCCGCGACAACCGGAAACATTACTTTATGCCTGGTAAATTCTACTATGCGCCAAAGGTCATTCTGCAAATGTTCACCGCCACAAAAGCAACCGGACAACCTTGTTATTATTGCCAGTCCCATAGTGCAAATTCAAAACCATACAAGCTTGAACTTCTCAAGTTGAAAGATATAAAACTAAAGTCTGAAGGTCCCCGGCAACATAGTATGAATTACATTAATGATAAAGCCCTCATACTTATTCCCCGCTCTAAAAAAGCATTCATTGTTCATACGGTAGATACCATTGTTAAACTCTTATCCATACTGACCTGCCTTGTGCTTTTAGACATCACGAGCCTGGTATGGCGGTTTATTATAGGTATGTTTGCCGGTGGTGTAATAAGTACTTTCATCTTATTAGTTACTAATACCAAATCCAATGTTACTTATTTATGGAGTTTTGGGATGATATTCAGGGTTTGCATCTGGTTACTGATTATCGCTCTGTTTTCTCGTTTTAGTTTCCATCCGTTTGATGTGAAGGCCTCTGAATACATGAATTTTATAGTAATGGCCATAGTATTGTTCGATTGTGTTTTAATGCAACTGGTAAATTATGGGTTTAAAACATATTCATATAAGCCAGCCATCCGGCAGTACAAAGATGCAGATCAACAGTTTAACCTTGGTTACAAGGTTTACAACGATGTATTTGTGGTATCTGTAATATATCCACTTTACCGATGGATTTTTGGCTGATTTAAAGAGAAGGCTAAAAGAAATCCCCCCTACGGTATCTCAACACACGTTCATACCTATTAACTAACTAACACTTTATAATGCCTGCCTCGCGGCAGTCAGGGGGGATTTGCAGACAGCCTAATATTTTCCGAATTTTCAGAGAATGCAATTTTGGTTAATAGTAATTGCTAACTACATTAGAGTACAGTCATTTTTTACCTCATAGGTAAAAATATTTATTCCTTCAAAAATATGTAAAGTAAGTACATCTGTCAATCATATAAATATATGGTTTTAGAAGGGGTTTGTTTTCCATTTCTTCATATTACTGTCTGTTATTTCAATTCAAATACATCTACTTTATTGGAAAATGGATCACTATTGCTTTTGAATCCTCCACCAAAAAAGATTTTGTTTCCTGCCGAAGCGACTGCCAGCATTATTCTAGACTCACTTAATTGACCTGTACCCACATCGTAAATATCCACTTTATCAGAAACACCAGCAACGGTACCATTTATTCCACCGGCAAAAAGGATTTTACTTCCGGTTGATGCAGTTGCTAAATAACTCCTGGCTTCTGAAATAGAGGTGCTACCTGCATATTCTACGCTTATATAAGCTGGTTGCGAGTCAGATTTGTCCTTTTTACAAGATATGTCAAACGTTATCATGCTTGCTAATAGGATGAGAAATTACTTTTAAACTATTCATACGTATTCGTTTTAGTTATTTAATCGATATAAATCAAGCAAGAATAGATATTAATTTAATGCAATAATATCCAGCAGGTATGATTTAACACTTTTAAACAAGCCGTTCCTTAATAGCTTTAATAACGGCTTCGGATTTGGAGTTTACCTGTAACTTTTTATAGCGGATTTTAATTTAATAAATTGAGATTTTACGTGGAAAAGCAGAGGAAAAATTCAAAAATGTAGCAAATAACTCAAAAAAAAATCTTACAAAACCATTGAAAAACCTCAAAAATTTAATCTAAAATCCGTTTCAAACAATTCTCTTTATTTTCATCATTTTGTGGTTATTATTAATAAGAGGGACGATTAAAAAAAGAGAGGGCTGAATTTTGTTTGATCAGCCCCTCTCAATGAAAAGTTAAACAAGCTGCCTATGTTCTTATCTTCTTAAGGTAATTTCCTTAGATACTCCATTTTTAGTAATGATAGCTTTATCGTCCATAGTTCCGTCTCCATAATCGAGCGTAAAGGTGTTATCGCCGCAAGTAAAAGTAAAGCTTCCTGAAACAGGGAAACGATAAGCCGTATATACTTTGATAGGAATAGTTATTTCCCTTGTATATTGTTCACCTTTGCGAGTAAGACCGTTAGCTGAACCTTCAAATGTATATGCATCGTCCCAGATGTATAAAGGTGTACTTTCGCCTTCTACCATTGTTCTTGTGCGAACGTAATTAACGGTTATAAAGCTACTGTCGGTAAAGGTGATCTTACCATCGGTCATGGTTATTTTATATACATAGTCTGCCGTTTTTTCAATAGACTTGGTACCTTCAATTTTATTATCATTGATGGTAAAGTTTTCAAATGTGACCACGCGTTTGTAAGTATTGTCCGACCTTTTTCCTGTTACTACAATACGGATTACTCCATTTTTTACACGTTCGTTCTTAGCACGTGGGTTTTGGAAGTTAGTATAGGTAATTACAGCTGTTCTTGTGCCATCATTGTTAGTGGTCCACACTACAACTCTGCCAGTTAAAATAGTGGTATCATCTACCATAGCTGATTTTAGACTACTGTTACCATTCACTACATCATCGGCTTCATTGTCTACGTCATCTAACATATCATTGGCCTGAGCCTGATCTTGTAAAGCTACAACTGTATCACTTGAAATTGCATCAACCTTGTCCTTTTTGCAAGATGAAACACTGAACCCCAGGGCTATTATAGCCACTCCTGTTAAAAAATTAATCGTTTTCATAATCTGACATTTTTAGTTAAACATTAAATTTTATTTTATAATTTGAATTGTCTTCTTTTCAATTTTAAACTTCAATTGCATAGGGCATAACACGGTACTTAAGGCTTCAATTAAGGAACGGCGACTGAAATAACCTGTGTAGAACCGGTTGCCAAGATTGCTATACTTTATAGTTACATCAAATTGTCGCTCCATTTCGGTAATCACATCAGTTAAAGGTGCATTTTTGAACCAGAAATCGCCCTGTTGCCATAAACCTTCATGTTTTTGTTCCGCTTTTATTATCTGAAGCTTTGAACCATTCATGGTTTGAGCTTTCATTCCCGGACTTAACAATATCGTGTTTCCTGATACAACTCTCACTTTACCTGTCTCACAATATACTTCCAGGCGATTGTCGCGGGAAAACACATTGAATGTTGTTCCGAGAACCATGATTTTGCCCGTTTTTGTTGCTACTTCAAATTGCCTTCCTTTCTTTACCCTAAAGAAAGCTTCGCCTTCTAATTGAACAAGACGTGTTTTGCTCCAGCTTCTTTTGTTAAAATGTATGGTTGAAACAGCATTAAGCACTATCTGAGAGCCATCAGGAAGAGTAACTGTTACCATTTGTGCCGGTGGACACCATACTTTGGTTTCCTTGTTATAGTAAAACCAAGATGAAATGCCAATTAATAAAGCAATGCTTGCCGCAATTGCATAAATTAAATAATTCAAAGAACGTTTCTTCGCGGCTTTACTTTCCCCAACAAGGCGGACTTCAAAATTGTCCCACGCTTGTTCTTTGGTTTTTATTGCCGGAACCCGGAGATTAACAAGTAATTTTGTTAATTCTTCAGAAGAATAAGCATCTTCTTCGTCATATTTTTCTCCCGTGGTCGACATGGTTTAGTCGCTTTTAATGGAAATACGCACGAGAAGGTTTACACCCTACTGAAAAACTGGGAAAAAAAATAGCCACGAATGAACTAATAAGACAGGACAAGCGTACCTATGTTTTTAGTAATAGTGTTGTGCATGTATTGGGAAGTCAGGAGAATGAAGTATCTTTAAAGTCTTTGCGAATGCATTCATTCGTGCATTCGTGGCATTAAAAAATGAAGTTGATGAAAAAATTATAGGAAAAGCCAAGGCCATATACTGTAGTTTTTTCTAACGGGCTAATGCCTTGATTAATGTCTTGCAAAGGAGTTGGTGAAAGTTGATCGAAACGATTAATTACATTTTTGTTATCCAGGATATTGAAGAAATTGCTTCCGATTTTCAATTCAGTATTTCCCAGGTGAATAGAATAATTCAAACCAGCATCAATACGAAAATAGGCAGGTAACCGGGAATTGTTTTTTTGATAATCCGGACTTAATTGAAGGTTATTATCCAATGCATAATCATCCCAAACGGTACCGGAACCATAAATGCCACTTACACTGAGAACACAATTTTTAATTTTCAACAAATTGAGCAGCTTTAACTCATGCAGTTGATCATCATCTGAGGGATATTCCAAAGTTTGTTCATTCTTTTTCATTACACTAACGGATTGCGCGAATGTATACGAAGCCCATAACTGGTAGCTTCCAAGTGTTTGCTTGATAAGTATATCTACACCCTTTACTTTGCTATCATATAGCAAATTGGTTCTTATTATTTTGATTCTATTATTGGTAACCCGATATCCCTCAACTGGTGTAAATAAATTATTTGTTTTTTTATAATAAACTTCGATATCCAGGTTAAGGTTGGAGATAATCGTGTAATTCGCCCCTCCGCTAGCCGAATAAGATGATACCACAGGGATCTTTATACCATCACTGATTACCCAAACACTTCTAAAGTCTCCCCGGGGGACAATATTATATTTATTCACAAACTGGAAATAATTACCAGCATTGGCTTTGAAGGTTAGAGAAGAATTTAATTTATATATTGCGGATAACCGGAGTTCGGGATACGATTTTTCAATGATGCTGTACCTGCTAAAACGTATGCCAGGCTTTAGATCCCAATTTTCACCGGAAAGCTGGTACTGAAGCCATGCTGAACTTAACCATGCTTTTTTATTATACAATCGGGATGTATCAATCATATTTATTCCATTAACATTGTTTTGATAATTTAAATCGTGCAAAGATTTGAAAAATTGAGTTGTAAATCCTGTTTCTATATTCTGGCCTTTGGTGACTTCAAAAGTGTTATTCCATGTCAGTGTGGCATTGGTTAGCCATGAGTTGATAGCTGATGATTTGGAGATAAGATGAATAACCTGACCCGTGCCTATCAATCTGTTACGTATTCTAAGAATACTATCGCCAAAGGAGTAATTAAAGGAAGTTTTGGATACTCCGGTAATAAATTCCGAATTCCATACGGGCAAAATTTTACCAGCCCATCTTACACTTCCTCCTTGCGATCCCCATGTTGTATTTTCTTTCATTTTTGGATAGACATCCATTTGCTTAAATCCCAATTTGTCAAAGCTTTCAAAACCACTCAAAGAAATAGTACTGTTTTCGGATGGCCGGAATGTGAGTTTTGTACTTGCATCATTATAATAATAAACAGGATCATCGGCCTTGGAGGTAAATGCCTTAGGAGGTTTCTTATAATACGAAGTAAAATCGTATCGTGCGTTGTCAAACATCTTATAGAACAAAGGAGTTTTAACAACATCGGTATACGAGCGCCTACCTGCAAAAAGGAATGAACATTTATTTTTAACAATAGGTATTTCTATTTTGGCATCAGCGGCAAGCATGTCAATTCCGAGATCCACAACCGGTTTCTGCATATTGCCGGATTTTCCTGTAATTTCTATAATGCCTGATGCACTTCCTCCATAATGGGCGTCAAATCCGCTTTTGTATATCTGAATGTCTTTTACCGCTTTTACATTGACCGAACTGAAAGCTCCAAAGAAGTGGTTCATTTTATATAAAGTGAAACCATCATAAACAATAAGTGATTTATCCGGTGGAGATTTGCGTATGCTGAACCCACCTGCATTTTCGTTTGTGGCACTAATTCCGGGCAGCATTTGTATAGGTGCCGAAATATCGAGTTCGGATAATGAAGGAATGATTACCATTTTTGAAGGGTTGAATTTTATTCTTTCGACATTCATCCCGCTATTATCGAAGACCTCAACCCTATCTTGTACCATAATTGCCTGAAGTTCTTCGATACGAGGTTCAAGAAAAAAGGTTTGTAATAAGGGCTTGGCCTGAGGCAAAGTTTTGCAGGCCACCGGAGTATAGCCCACATAATTCAATGCAATATAAACGGTATCAGCCGAATTCAATTCAATTCTAAAATGACCATCGGCATTGGTTGTGGTTCCCAAATGATTTTTTGAAAGGTAAATACTTGCAAAGGGTAATGCCTCTTCACTGGTTTTATCTTTTACTACCCCATAAATATATACTTTAGATTTTTCTATGATTTTTGTTTCAGGCGCTGTGGGATTTTCTTCCGGTTTTGCCTTTAAGTCAGGAATAATCATGTAAACATCGCCCATGCGTTGTACCTTTAATCCGGTACCATTGGTGATGATAGACAAAGCTTCGTCGATCGAAACCTTTGATATAGCCCTATTTATAATAGTTTTGTCTGCAACTTGTGTATCAAAGGCAATTTTAAGATTGTACCGGTTCGATAAACCATTAAGAGCTGCTGTTAGAGATTGATTCGAATAATTTACAGATAATTTTTGAGCATATGTATGGAAGGGTATCAACGAAAAGACAATGATTACGATCTTTCCTGATAATTTAATAAAGTACTTTGATATGTGCAGTTTCTTAAACAAGTTGTGACAAAATAAGAACATATTATGAAATACGTACAAGTTGCTAAAAACCCTGCTTAATCATAACAGTATCTTTTAAAATACTGTAAGTGAATCCCATAGGAAGACATACGCTATTGAGTGCTTTTTTAAGTTCGGATTTATTGAAATATCCAGTATAACGACGATCAAGCTTATCTCTGGAAATGTATACGTTAAATTGCCGGGCTATTTCGTCGAATACAAGGTTGATGTCCGTATCGTTGTAATAAAAGTCGCCATTTATCCAGGTTGCTGCATTGGTTGTTATATCAAATTTTGTTGGTGCTTTGTCTCCGGGTTCCTTCTTCAGAGCTTTCCCTTTCGTGAGTATTATCTTTTCGTTACCTGGAATTTGAACTTCAACCTTGCCGGAAATACACTTAACTTCAAAGTAGTTTTCGCGGGAAAAAACATTGAACTCTGTGCCCAGCACTTTAATTGTTTTCCCCAGCGTTGATATTTCAAAACTACTGCCTTTATTTACTTTGAAATATGCTTCACCGGAGAGTTCGACCCTACGTAATATATTCCATCTAAATTTTTTATAATTAAGTTTGGACGCAGCATTGAGCCTTACAGTGCTGTTGTCTGGCAAAACAACTTCATTGACCTGATTATTTGCAGTTGCATAGCTGGCCTTATTCCAAGCATTGAGGCCCAACCACAAGGACAATATCAACAATATGGAAGCTGCAATTTTCCATACTATTCCGAAGGTAATGACATTCGGTCTTTGCTTTTCATTACTTCTCACCACAACTGCTTGTTCAAATCTGTTCCAGGCTTCTTCCTTGGACAACGAAGGCTTAACTTTTAACTGATCCAGCTCTGATAATGTCTTGCGAAGAAGCTCATCATCCTCGAACCCAAACTGTTTCAATATGTCATCTTCAGGTTCTTTCATATTTTATAGGTTATTCGTTCACGAATAAAAAGAAGCGCTTCATGCATTCGTTTTTCAATTGCCTTTACACTAAGTCCCAGCCTTTCGGCTATTTCACTATATACCAGATTATCCATACGATTAAGAAGGAATACTTCCCTGCATTTTTCAGGCATGTCTGAAAGGACCTGTTGTAATTTCTTTTGCAACTCTTCCTGTCTGATATTTGAATCGGCAGATTCCTGCGCTTGTTCTTCTTTTATATTTGAATTAACAAAGTTAAAGACTACCTTTTGATGGCGAAAATGTGATTTAATACTATTTGACGCTGCGACATACAATAGCGACTTAACGGTTTCCGGTTTAATGGTTGACCGGCAATCCCAGAGCTTCATGAATACTTCCTGTACTATATCCTCGGCTAGATTCATGTCGCCGGTTTTATAGTAGATGAAATTACGTATGCTTTCGTAGTACTTATCGAAAATTATTCGGAAAGCATCAAGTTCTTCTCTGGTATAGTTGCCCTCTGGTAATGTCATTAAAGACAAATGTAGCAAAAATATTTTTTTAGAAGTTGGAATAATTTATTGGTTATTCACCCTTTTTCTTTTAAAATGCAATCGCTTTGATTTGTCTTATTGCTCCTGAATATGAGGCTTTTTTCAATTGAAAAATGTTGCATAGGTCTTTGTTTTTTGTTTCATTTTTTGTTGCAATTCCATGACGGCTATGGCCAACTGGCGGATCATGAAAACGCCGGGCTTGGTTCTTGATTCTCCCAAAGGTCCCAAAGGGATGCCTGCGGCAAATGCCACAGGCATTGTATCTTGGTTCTATATTTTATTTCTTTTGAATTGAGTGTTCTAATTTTTCAATTTTAGCTTTCATTTCGTTGACGGCAGCTTCTAAAGCCTGGTTCTTTTGCTCTAAAACCTGGTTCTTTTGGTTGAGTTCCTGCATGGCTGTAATCACAGGTATTACAAACTCGGCGTATGCAAGGTTCATGGTTTTATCCTTATCGTCGTCTATAACCAGGCCGCTGAACTCCAGGCCAAGCTCTTTAAGGGTTTGTTGTACATCCTGGGCTATAAGGCCATCGCGGCGGCGTTTGTTGGTGTCTTTTATGTAGTTATAGCTAACAGGTTTAAGGCGGGTAATAAAGTTTAACCCGAGCTTGTTGGTATATACAATGTTTTCCTTGAGCCTGCGGTCGGAATAATTTGTCCATGCCGCATATCCCCCAATTGATGTAACATCGTAATCGCCTAATACAATCTTATTGTCGGTAGTGACAATAGCGTTATTTCCAATAGCTGTGGAATTGGAGACTCCGTTGGCAATATCAGTACCATGACCAACCGCGGTATTGTAATTTCCTGTTGAGTTCCACATAAGGGCATTATTTCCAAGTGCAGTATTGAAATTTCCTGTTGTATTATCATTAAGGGCTTGGTAGCCAAGTGCAGCATTATCATGTCCTGTTGTGTTTGCATCAAGGGCATAACAGCCAAGTGCAGTATTGTAATATCCTTGTGTGTTAACATTAAGGGCATAACAGCCATTCGCGGTATTGTTGCTTCCTGTTGTGTTTAAATAAAGGGCTGCCCCACCATTTGCAGTATTGTAACATCCTGTTGAGTTAGAATAAAGGGCACCATAGCCATTCGCAGTATTGTAAATTCCATTTGTGTTTAAATAAAGGGCGCTATCGCCATTCGCAGTATTGGCATATCCTACGTTATGATAAAGGGTACCTGTACCATTGGCAGTATTGGCAAATCCTGTTGTGTTAGAATAAAGGGCACCTTCACCATTGGCAGTATTGGCATATCCTGTAGTGTTAGAATAAAGTGCACTTGTACCATTTGCCGTGTTGGAATGCCCTGTTGTGTTTAAAAGAAGAGCTTGATAACCATTGGCAGTATTGTTACTTCCTGTTGTGTTATACCAAAGGGCATTCAAGCCATTCGCAGTATTGGAATTTCCTGTTGTGTTATTATAAAGGGCTTGTAAACCATTGGCAGTATTGTTACTTCCTGATGTGTTATTATAAAGGGCTTGTACCCCATTTGCAGTATTCCAATTTCCTGTTGTGTTAGCATAAAGGGCTTCAAAGCCATTCGCAGTGTTGGAATTTCCTATTGTATTATAATAAAGTGCATGCATACCATTCGCAGTATTGGAATTTCCTGTTGTGTTTGAATAAAGGGCTTGATAGCCATTCGCGGCATTGTTACTTCCTGTTGTGTTTGAAAAAAGGGCATTCATACCATCGGCAGTATTGTAATATCCTGTTGTGTTATGATAAAGGGCGCTATTGCCATTGGCTGTATTGTAATATCCTGTTGTGTTAGAATAAAGGGCTACTACACCATTCGCAGTATTCTGTCCTCCTGTTGTGTTATTATAAAGGGCTTGCATACCATTGGCAGTATTGTTATTTCCTGTTGTGTTAGCATAGAGGGCTTGTAAACCATTGGCAGTATTGGAAGTTCCTGTTGTGTTAGAATAAAGGGACTTCATACCATTGGCAGTATTGGCATATCCTGTTGTGTTTAAAAAAAGGGCTTGTACACCATTGGCGGTATTGTTAACTCCTATTGTGTTTTTATAAAGGGCGCTATCACCATTGGCAGTATTATTAGATCCTGTTGTGTTATAATAAAGGGCAGCCACGCCATTTGCAGTATTGGCATATCCTGTTGTGTCTGAAAAAAGGGCTTTAAAGCCATTCGCGGTATTGTTACTTCCTGCTGTGTTTTCATGAAGGGCATAGAAGCCATTCGCGGTATTACGATCTCCAGTTGTGTTAGCATAAAGGGCTTGCATACCATTGGCAGTATTGTTATTTCCAGTTGTGTTAGAAAAAAGGGCTTGCATACCAATCGCAGTATTGGCACTTCCTGTTGTGTTAGAAAAAAGGGCATGCATACCATTCGCAATATTGTAATGTCCAGTTGTGTTAGAAAAAAGGGCGCCATCGCCATTCGCAGTATTGGCAACTCCTGTTGTGTTTGAATAAAGGCTTAGAAAACCAGTTGCAGTAGAACGTTTTGATGTATCCAAGATAGTGGGTTTATTGAGTAAATCGAGGTAATTTCCACTAAATAATGTTGTAGGTTTGTTGGATAAGTCATTGTAATTACCACTAAATATAGTGGGTTTGTTAAGTAAATCGTCATAATATCTACTGAATAAGTTAGGTTTATTGGTTAAATCGTTATAACTACCACTAAACCCATTGGCAGCACTCGTTGCATATAATGCATAAGGTACGCTGAGTAACTGGCTGGTTCCCATTTCTGCGCCATTTACACTAACCTTAATAAAGTAGGGGCCATTTCCCCAATTAATAGAAGAAAAAGTGCCGGAAATAACGGTACCATTGCCAATTTGAAGATTAATCAACCCAAAAGCATTGGTAGTTGTGTCAAACGACTCGGAGTACACTGCTGTGCCCGATGCTGAACCTTGCAACAGATTAATACGCACTTTTGCAGCAGTATTGGATTTGATATTACCGGATGCATCGCGCAACACGGCTTGGTAGTTAAAGCTTGAAGGGGACTGGGCAAAGGCCAATCCACCAATTAGCCAATATGCTAATATGCCAATTAATATACGGTTATAGTTTTTTGTTTTCATAATCAAATAATTATTAAGTTATTTTTAATAGATTTTAATTTTAATTCACACAGATTATTTACTTTGAATTGACTGTTTTATTGTTTTAATTTCGGCTTTCATTTCGTTGAGTGCAGCTTCTAAAGCCTGAACCTTCTGCTGCAATTGCTGGTTCGCCTGATCGGATTGCTGGTTCTTTTGCTCCAATAGCTGGTTTTTTTGGTTGAGTTCCTGCACAGCTGTAATTATAGGTATCACAAACTCGGCATACGAGAGGTTCATGGTTTTGTCCTTATCGTCGTCTATAACTAAACCGCTGAATTCCAGGCCAAGCTCTTTAAGGGTTTGTTGTACATCCTGGGCTATAAGGCCATCGCGGCGGCGTTTGTTGGTATCTTTTATGTAGTTATAGCTAACAGGTTTAAGGCGGGTAATAAAGTTTAACCCGAGCTTGTTGGTATAAACAATGTTTTCCTTGAGCCTGCGGTCGGAATAATTTGTCCATGCCGCAGCTCCCCCAATCGATGTGACATTGCCATCACCCAATACAATTTTATTGTCGGCATCAACATAAGCGCCACTTCCAATAGCTGTGGAATTGGAGTGTCCGTTAGTAACTTGTGCATCGTAACCAAGTGCAGTATTCTCACTTCCTGTTGAGTTTGCATTAAGGGCTACCATACCAACCGCAGTATTGTAATTTCCTGTTGAGTTTGCATTAAGAGCCATCATACCACACGCAGTATTGCTATATCCATTTGTGTTTGCTGTAAGGGCATCATTACCAAGCGCTGTATTGTAATATCCTGTGGTGTTAGCATAAAGGGCTGAAATGCCATTGGCAGTATTGTTATGTCCTGTTGTGTTTTGACTAAGGGCAATTACACCATACGCAGTATTGTCATATCCTGTTGTGTTAGAATAAAGGGCATTAAAACCATTCGCAGTATTAGAATTCCCTGCTGTGTTAGAATAAAGGGCTTGATAGCCATTGGCAGTATTGTAATACCCTTCTGTGTTAGAATAAAGGGCACTATCGCCATTAGCAGTATTGGCATATCCTGTTGTATTTTTATAAAGGGCGCTTGTACCATTCGCAGTGTTGGAATGTCCTGTTGTGTTTAAAAGAAGAGCTTGATAGCCATTGGCAGTATTGTTACTTCCTGTTGTGTTAGACCAAAGGGCATTCAAGCCATTCGCAGTATTGGCATATCCTGTTGTGTTTAAATAAAGGGCTTGTAAACCATTGGCAGTATTGTAACTTCCTGTTGTATTATTATAAAGGGCTTGTACACCATTGGCAGTATTGTTACTTCCTGTTGTGTTAGAATAAAGGGCTTGTACACCATTGGCAGTGTTTTGGACTCCTATTGTGTTTGCATGAAGTGCATAGAAGCCATTTGCTGTATTATGATCTCCTGTTGTGTTAGAATAAAGGGCTTGCATACCATTGGCAGTATTGGAATTTCCGGTAGTGTTAGTAAAAAGTGCTTGCATACCATACGCGGTATTGGAACTTCCCGTTGTGTTCGAATAAAGGGTATGCATACCATTGGCAACATTGTAATGTCCTGTTGTGTTAGAATAAAGGGTACCATCGCCATACACAGTATTGGCATATCCTGTTGTGTTTGAATTAAGGCATTGAAAACCAGTTAAAGTAGAACGTTTTGATGTGTCCAAGATGGTGGGTTTATTAGATAAATCGAGGTAATTACCACTAAATAATGCGGTGGGTTTGTTGGATAAATCGTTATAATTTCCACTGAATAAGGTGGGTTTGTTGGATAAGTCGTTGTAATTTCCACTAAACCCATTGGCAGCATTTTCTGCATATAAGGCATAAGGTACACTTAATAACTGGCTGGTTCCCATTTCAGCGCTATCTATACTTATCTTGATAAAATAGGGGCCATTGCTCCAGTCAATAGAAGAAAAAGCACCCGAAATAACTGTCCCCTTGCCAATCTTAAGGTTAATTAACCCAAAAGCATCGGTGGTTTTAGTAAATGACTCGGAGTATACTACCATCCCAGATGCTAAGCCATGCAATAGATCAACATTGACTGTTACAGCAGTTTTGGATTTAACATTACCGGATGCATCGCGCAACACGGCCTGGAAGTTGAAGTAGGAAGGGGCCTGGGCAAAGGCCAATCCACCAATTAGCCATTGTGCCAATATGCCAATTAATATACGTTTATAGGTTGTTGTTTTCATCATATTTTATTTATTTTGAGTAATTTGTTGATAGTCTATAGTTTGTCAACAGTCAATAGTCGATAGTCAATGGTCAAAATTCATTGTTCATTGGCATGACTTGTCCTGACGAATGGCGGGATTGACTTATTGGTACATTATTAATTTATTGCTTGACGATTTTAAATACCTTTAAATCCTGGTTATTGTTAATTAGTTTTAACAGGTAAGTTCCTGAGGCCAGGTTGTTAAAGGGAATTTTGGTTTCGCTGTTCACCAGCTTTTGTTCTGCCAATAATTTACCATACAGGTCATAAAGCATGTATTTGAAATTTTTGACAGATTCTGTGGTTATTTTAAGCGTAACAAAGTCAGCGGTTGGATTTGGATAAGCGCTTATTTCAAGCGAATTACCAGGTACTTCCTTAATAGCGGTAATGGTAAGTTTGCTTTGTTGGAAACCCTGTGTTAAAATAACGTTTGTACCGGTAAAGGTTTCAATTACCCCTTCGCCCAGTGTCCAGCTTAGTGAGTTAGAAGTTCCGGAATTATAGTCCCCGGCAGTAGAGATTACTTGTTGTGCTTGCATTGCAATAGCATTTAAAAGGAGGATTAAAATAAATAGTTTGTTTTTCATAGGATTTTTATTGGTTTTAAGTAATTTATCAATTTATGTTTAAATTATGTGGTAATAATTTGTACAATGGAAATACGCACGAGAAGATTTATACCCTACTGAAAAATAGGATTTTTTTATTTTATCTCAATTGCAACAGCATTTAACATGAGGATTAAGATAAATAGTTTGTTGTTCATAGTTTTTTATTGGTTAAAAATAATTTAATGATAGTCAACAGTCCATAGTCAAGGGTCAAACTCTTGTTGAATTTATTATCATTAATGATTTTGCCTTCAAAAAGTCACCAGTATTTTGAATATTTTTTTGATTAAATCGAACAAAAGTGGATTTTGCAATTGAAGCAAGCAATCACGATTTTGTGTTTTGTCAGGGTAACGTTATACAAGCCTTTCCTTAATAGTTTTAATAACGGCTTCGGATTTGGAATTTACCTGTAACTTTTTATAAACACTGTTAATATGACAGCGTACCGTACCAATACTAATGAAGCATGCATCAGCAATCATTTTATAACTATCACCATTAACAAGGCATTTTATAATATCAAGTTCCCTATTAGAAAGTGCGTATTCATTGTTTTTACTTATTATAGGTTTTGTGAAAAATTCAAGAACTTTTCTTGCAATTTCGCCACTCATAGGTAAACCGCCATTAGATAATTCAGTAATAGCCTCGATAATCTGTACAGCAGTTGACTTTTTTAGAAGATAACCCGTAGCGCCGGCGCATAAGGCATCGAATACTTTGTTCCTATCCTCGTAAACAGTAAGCATCATAATGTTAATTTCTGGAAATTTCTCTTTTACCAATGCTGTAGCCTCAATGCCAGATATACCTGGCATATCAATGTCCATCAATATAATATCTGGCTTGTCTTTAGCACAGTTTTCAAGGATAGAAGAGCAATCTTGGAATGCACCGTATAACTGTATAGATCCGGTTCCCATGATAAGGTGCGACAAACTCTCGCGTAATGCGTTATTATCTTCGTAAATTGCAGCTCTTACACTCATATTTTTGCGACTATTTAAATTCAAAAGTATAATTGAAATCAAAGCGTGTCAATCATATAAATATATGATTTTAGATGTTTAGGTTTTTTATAAAATTTTTACCTGAAGTGTAATTTGTGAGCCCTTGCCTGGCTCCGAACCTATATCGAGTGCCGCCCTAATTTGATCAGCCCTTCGCTGCATATTTTTTAGTCCATTCCTCGAGCTGGGAGTGGTTGGATCGAACCCTTTGCCATTGTCCTGAATGGTCATTACCAGGTTAGAATGAAGCTCATGGAACTCGATCTGCGCCATTTGACATTCGGAATACTTAATTAAGTTATTGATAGCTTCTTTAGCGATGAGGTATACATTTCGCCGTATATCCATTGGTATATGTAACATGGCCAATTGCTCGGGAAAGTGTATTTGAAACTTAATGTTTTTTAGTTCAAATAAAGGAATAGCGTATTCCCTGATACGCAAGCCAAGGTTTTGGAACTTATCGTTGGCTGGGTTTACCGCCCAGATAATATCGTCCATCGATTCGAGCATGTTACGGGCGCTAGAGCCTATTTTTCCAATCATGTCGATAGATCTTTGAGTATTGTCCAGTTGTGTCGATAGTATTTCACTTAGTATGGAGATACTGCTTAAGGTCGATCCGATATCGTCGTAAAGGTCGCTGGCTATGCGGGTACGTAATCGTTCAAGTTTTAAAAGCTGCCTAACACGGTAATGATAAACTGAATATCCAAGAGATATTACCGTAATTATTAATAGCAAAACAAACCACCATGTTTTATAAAAAGGCGGAAGGATAATAAAGTTAAAGGTAGTTACATTTTTACAGACTAACCCATTTTCGGCTTTCGATCTAACTTTAAAGACATATTTACCAGGTGAAAGCGAATTATAACTTACAAACCTTCTATTGGTATAAGCACTCCAATGCTTATCCACGCCATCGAGTTTGTATTGATAAAGAATACCGTTTTCCTGAGCGAAAGAAATAGAAGCAAATTCAAAAGATAAAAAATTTTGATTGTGGCGCAGCTTATAGGATGAAGTTGATCGTAAAGCAGCAGAGTCTGCTTTCCCCATTATTTCTATTTTAGATATCATTACTTGGGGCGGTTCTTTTGAATGTATATTTTGATGTTTGATATCAACGGCATAAAATCCTTCGGCATAACAGATATAAATTAAACTATTGTGGGAACAATTTTTAAAACTTCATCACCCAAGCCTTTTTTACTATTAAAATTAAGTATGGTATCTTTTCCATTGTTACCGGGTTTAATGCAATTTGCCCCCCGTTTTGTAATAATCCAAATATTATGGTTACTATCCTCTTCTATTTGCTCCACATAATTACCAGATAAGCCATTTTTAATAGCATATAATTTATAATCGGTTACCCCGCTTTTATCTATTTTCAATTTATAAACACCGGTATAAAATGAGGACATCCAAAGGTATCCATTATGATCTAATGTAACACACCCCACATACATGGTTACAAAGGATGAATCAGGTTTTGGACATTTATATTCTTTTATGCTATCAAATTCTACAATATTTCCGGGAGTTTCCTTTAAATGCAACCTGTAAAGCCCATAATTATAATCGCCAACCCAGTAATAACCGTATTGATCTTTTACTATTTTGTAGGAACAGATTGTTTTTTTATCATTTAGGTTGACTACACATTGCATAAACTGTTTATTTTTAAATGCAAATAACCCCTTATCGGAGCCAATTAATATCATGTTTTTGTCTTCCATGATACAGGTATACAAGCTTATACCAGATTTTATAAAATCAATTTTTAATTTGGCATTCTTAAGGTTAATATTATTATTATCAAGCGGCAGTACATATAAACCTTTTTTATTAATGATGAATAGGGAACCTGTTGAAGATGCATACATGTCATCAATCCCATTATCCTTAAAAAATGTATTTAAAATGTCTATTTTACTGATTTTTGTTCCTGATAGCACAATATAAGTTCGCTCCATCCCATAACCATAGCCTGTTACGCCTATCCCTTGCGACAAGGTGATAACCAGGAACCGGTTTATTCTCATACGAAAAAGAGTAATTTTCAAATGAAATCAATTTACTTACCCCATCTGTGGTCCCGAACCAATAATTTCCTTCCCGGTCCTGAAATGTTCCTAAAATATCAGCCGCAGGTAATCCATTAGCGATTGAAATATTTTCAATGATTTGATTATTTTTTGTTTTAAATACACCTGAATTCGCGGTAGATATCCAAATATTGGATTGATGGTCTTTATAAATTTGATTAACGAAAGTTCCCTTTAACTCATTAATTGGTTGCATTATGGAATAATCCATGTTACCCTTTTCTGATTTTCGAATTGAAAATGTATAATAACCATTTCGCGTTCCAACTAATAAAGTCTGTTTATCATCAAAAAGGATATTTATCACATATTGGGTTTTAAATTCCGGGATGAAATAGGGCGTGTTTGTGGTATCAGAAGCAAAAATTACCGCCAACCCAAAACCTCCTCCGAACCATATATTTTTTTATCGTCATATTCAATGGTCTTGACAGGAATGCCGCCGTTCATCTTATATGTATACAATTGTTTAAATTTTTCATCTTTAAAAAGATATATTGACTTGCCACTTGATACCAACAACTTACCATCAGGACAGGCTCTTACCATTTTCGCAATGTTTTTTCCTAATCGCCGTGGTTTTTTTAATAAATATTGCTGATAACTTCCATTGGGTTGTTCAACAAACAATCCCTCACCGAAACTCGTAATAATAAGATTTCCATTGAAATCCTTTCCAATATATTCTGAAAACATATTGATATCGTTAATTTCGGGAATGACATGATTGTTAAATTCATAGCCATCGTACCTGGAAACGCCTGCAACGGTTGCAAACCACATATATCCTCGTTTATCCTGGTTAATAGAATAAATACAATTGTTAATCAAGCCATCGCGTGTAGAATAGTTATGAAATAAATAGCGTTTTTGTGCATTGAGAGGCAAGAAAGCAATTGTTAATGATACGACAAGTAAATAAAAATTGAATTTCATTTTGCTAGGACAGTGTGTTAGTTAACACCAATTACCAGGCAAAATAACAAAAAAATAACTTCAAATCAATGGATTACTTGTTTAATGCCGGATAAACAATGATTTTGGGAGGTCGCAAACTCCCTCCTTCTTAAAACTACAGTTTATACATGTTATTCGGTTTTGCTTATTCGTAAGAATAAATAAAGTATTGATAAACGATATTTGGTATTCGTTTGTATGAGTCTGGCACTAATTTGCAGGTGAGGTGCGAATGGTTTGATTGAGTTTGATGCGGGTATAGTTCAATTAACTGTGTGAACGGTACAGGAGACTTTACAAAATTGTTTGTGTCATAATTATTTTCTTTTCCAATTGCCAAATAACAAGGGATTAACATTTGGAGTTTAACGAAAAAGAAGATATTTTTAACATAGAATTACCGCTATAAATTTGATAACCAAAAATAAAAGAAATGAATATAAAGTCGTTAAATTAGCAAGTTACAAGGGTAAAACAGTTGTGCTATAATCCGCCAGTAGTCGGACAAGTCAGTGATAAACGCAATTGTGGTTATTAGAATGTTTAGCATTCATTGTATAAATACAAAATCATTAGCATAATGAAGAAATTTTGCATTTGGAATATAGAATTATGGAGTAGATTTTTCACTAATATTATTGGTGCGGACATGATGAAAAAGAAAACTAATTGTAGAAAGATCCTATTAGGTTTTTATTTGCTAATAGCGGGAATGTCCATATATGGACAAGTAAAGACTGTGTATATTGATCCCTCGGCAACAGTGAATGGAACCGGAACCCAGGCAAGCCCTTTAAATGGGACTACATTTCAAGTTCAATACGGACAGCCTTGGACAAGTAATACTACTTATTTATTTAAAAGTGGGACTACATTTAATCAATCTTATTCTTTTAATTTAACTGATCCTTCTAATACCAGCAATATTACTTTTGGCACCTACGGTACAGGAGCAAAACCAATTTTAAAAGGTACTGGTACAAGTGGAGCGTGTATTAATATAGGCGGCACTAATGTAGTAGTTGGAAATATTACAATTGACGGACTGGAATTAGATAATAATCATTCTAATTCATATCAAAATGGATGTGGTGTTGCAATAGCAAACCGCACTGGTTTTGTAAAAATATTAAATTGCCACATACATGGGGTATTTCAGGGAGTAAGAACAACGGCTTGTCCAAATATGTCCTTAACTGTAACAAACTGCGTTATTCATGATATTTGGTCAGACGGCATATATTGTCAGGGTGGAACAGGAATATCATTAGATTCTATTGAAGCAGGACGTGATACAATATATGATGTAAATATGTCAATGCCAAATTATCCTAATGATGGCGATGGTATTCATATGATTGATATTATTAATGTTTGGATTCATCATAATTATATAAACCATTCTAGTACAGGCACTAAATTTTGTGTAATATTTAATCAGTTACTTTCTAGTTATACCGCACATGTTTTAATAGAAAATAATCATTTTATATACAACTCTACTGGCACTATACATTATATTACATTAGTAAAAGGCGGTACAGCTATATTTAGATATAATCTTTGTGAAAATGCAGGTTTAGCAATTCAGAGCAGAGGATTTGATTATCAAATATATTACAATATTTTTAGGAATATAAACACTATTTATCAATTAAATGCAGTATCCAACAGTACCATAAATTTTTATAATAATGTTGTCTATCATACTAATACATTTTTTGATCAATTTGGTGAAACAATTAATTGTTATAATAATATAATAGATGTAGTTACTTCAAAACTTTATAATAATTATGGACAAACTCCTAGTCGATTTAATTCAGATTATAATTGTTATTTTGGTATTGCAGATAAAGGTGTTGTTACTTATGGTGCACATGATTTACAAACCAATCCTTTATTTAATGATACCACAAATTTCGATTTTACTTTGAAATCTACAAGTCCTTGTATAGATGCCGGAAGTATTATTTTAGGGAATACAGTGGATATAGATGGTAATTTGGTACCAAATGGACCTGCAGTTGACATAGGATCTCATGAATTTAATTCTGCTCCTCCACTATCGAACAAACTAATTAGAATTACTTCTTCGTCAGCAATTTCTTTTAAAGTTTTTCCTAATCCTAATAATGGATTATTCTCAATTAGAGTAAACAATCCGCCTTTGAATGATATGGCTATTATTACAATAACTGATTTGACAGGAAAAACTCTATATTCTTCTGGCCCATTAAATTTGGAAAGTCCCAAAGAATTTGATATTACTAAATATAAACAAGGGATTTATATTATAACGGTATTTTATAATTATAATAGAGTTTTATATCAAAAGATCATTAAAAACTAGTTTGAATAGATAAATAAGAATAATTAAAAACGGATCGTATTAAAACCACTAACCTTTAATGCTACTTACAAAATTTTTAATTCCCTTTTTCCAAGCTGGTGTATCATTTAACATTTTTACAAACGCACTTCCAATAATTGCCCCATTAGCATAACTGCACGCCTGGGTAAATGTTTCCCGGTTCGATATGCCAAAGCCTATTAATAGCGGGTTTTGTAGTTTCATCGAGCGAACACGTTTGAAATATTCTATTTGTTTATCAGCAAAACTGCCCTTTACACCCGTAGTTGACGATGAGGAAACCATATAAACAAAGCCATTACTAATTTTGTCAATTTGACGAATCCGTTCCTCAATGGTTTGCGGGGTTATGAGAAAATTAAACCTTAAACCGTTGTTTTCAAAAATGTGTTGATAGTCCCATATATATTCAGGTAAAGGCAAATCAGGGAGAATGATGCCATCAATGCCAGTTTCTCTGCATTTCTTACAAAAGTTTTCTACACCAAACTGCAGTACAGGGTTCAGATTTCCCATCAGCAGCAAGGGAATGTTGATTTTTTGACGAACATCTTTTAACTGATCAAACAACAACCGGATGCTCATTCCATTTTTCAGCGCTTTTTGGTTGCTTTCCTGTATTACAGGCCCATCTGCCAAAGGATCGGAAAATGGCATGCCAATTTCCACCATATCTGTACCTGTAGCTTCTAATTCTGCAAGAATTTCAGTTGTACTGTTCAATTCCGGGTGACCGGCTGTAAAATACAAGGAAAGGATGTTGTCCTTTTTCTGTTGAAATAATTGATTAATACGGTTCATGGTTTTTATTAATAGTTTACAGTAGCAGTCAGCAGTTAGCAGTAAAATCAACGCTCATTGCCTACTGCCGTCTGGAAACTGCCACTTGATTTTATTTATTCATATATTTAATATAAGTATCCAAATCTTTATCGCCCCTGCCCGACAAGTTTACTACTACTACATCGTCGGGTGAAAACTTAATTTTTGGAAGGGCAGCTAAGGCATGCGCCGATTCCAATGCCGGAATGATCCCTTCGAGCCGGGTAAGCTGAAAAGCAGCCTTCAATGCCTCGTCATCAGTTGCATTTAAAACAGTTGTGCGGCCAATTTCATGTAGGTATGCATGAATAGGGCCAATACCCGGATAATCGAGTCCTGCCGAAATCGAGTAAGGCTCGGTTATTTGACCATCATCATCCTGCATAAGCAGGGTTTTGCTACCATGGATAACACCTATTCGCCCTTTCATAATAGTTGCTGCTGTTTCACCTGAATCTACCCCAAGACCAGATGCCTCAATAGCAACCAATTTTACCGTAGGTTCGTCCAGGTAATGCCAGAAAGCTCCTATAGCGTTGCTTCCTCCACCAACACAGGCTAAGATATAATTGGGAAGTTCGCTGCCTGTGTGTTCTTTCAATTGCCAGCGCATTTCCTCGCTAATAATTGATTGTAACCTGGCCACCAGGTCGGGGTAGGGGTGGGGCCCGACAACCGAACCTATGATGTAATGCGTATCCTCGGGGTTATTGATCCAGTCGCGGATAGCCTCATTAGTTGCATCTTTCAGGGTTTTGTTACCACTATGCACATGCACGACTGTAGCGCCGAGCATTTTCATCTTGGCTACATTCGGCGCCTGCCGTTTTACATCGGTATCGCCCATGTAAACGATACACTCCATGCCCATAAGAGCACATACTGTGGCAGTGGCTACGCCATGCTGACCAGCACCGGTCTCGGCAATAATGCGTGTTTTACCAAGCTCACGGGCTAAAAGAATTTGCCCGATGGTATTGTTAATTTTGTGAGCGCCGGTATGGTTCAGGTCTTCACGCTTAAGATAAATGTTTGTTCCAAAATGTTGGGATAAACGATTAGCGTAATACAGCGGCGACGGTCTTCCCACGTAGTCTTTCATTAATAGCTTAAACTGTTTCTGAAAGTTTTTGCTGTTCATAATTTCGAGGTAATGTTGTCTTAATTCATCAACATTTGCTTGAAGCATTTCCGGGATAAACGCGCCGCCAAAGTTTCCGTAATAGCCTCGTTCATTAACTGTGTAATTCATTTGATCTGATTTTTTTAATAAATCCTTTAAGTAAATGTATATCTTTCAATCCAGGTTCAGTCTCGAATCGACTGTTAATATCAATACCTGCCAAATATGGGTTTTTAAGTTTTTTGATTTCTGATGTATCATCCGGGCCAATTCCTCCACTCAGGAAGAACGGATGCTGAAGCTTGTATCCATCTAAGATACCCCAGTCAAATTTTTGCCCGCTCCCTCCATAGATTTTTGTATTGGTATCGAATAGAAAATAATCACAAACCTTTTGATAAGGTTGTACAGCGCTCCAATCGAATTCATTATGAATACCAAAAGCTTTCATTACCTTGATACCTTCCTCCTGGACCTCCTTGCAATATCCTGGCGATTCATTGCCATGAAGTTGAACATAGTCAAAGCGATACTTTCTTGCAATGCAGATCATGCTTTCTATTTCAAGATTTACAAATACTCCAACCGTAAGAATTTCAGGCATCAGGGCACGAACTATGCCAGGATCGAAACCTTCACCTACATACCTTTTCGACTTGAGATAAAATATAAATCCCATTAGGTCAGGCTTTAATGCCGCTACTTCTTGAATGTTCGCGCTGTCGCGCATCCCGCAAATTTTGATCAACATATCATCTATAATTTTACCCCCTAAATCCCCCGACACGGGGGACTATGGCTTCGTAGTATTTTTTTACTAAATTTAAAATAGAAAAACAATCTGTAAGTCGGAGCAAAAAGTCCCCCAAATATAGGGGGATTTAGGGGGTGTCAACAGCCAATTCCTTTATAAACTCCCTACACGCCTCCCCCGGATTTTCTGTTTTCATAAAATTCTCCCCAATCAAAAATCCCTGAAAGCCTTCTTGTTTGAGCATTTTTATAGTATCAACATTGTCAATACCACTTTCCGATACTTTCACGAATTTATCGGGTACTTGCTTAGATAATGTTATAGAATGCTGTAAGTCGACCTTAAAATCCTTTAAATTTCGGTTATTTACCCCTACCATATCTACCTCATCTACTATTTTGTCAAGCTCTTCGCGTGCATGAATTTCGAAAAGTATCTCCAATCCTAATGATTTAGCACATGATGCTAATCTCTTAATCAAAGGTAAGTCAATTGCTGCAGCAATGAGCAAAATTGCATCTGCACCCATGGACTTTGCCTCAATCACTTGGTATTCGTCAATCATAAAGTCTTTTCGAAGGATGGGAATTTTATTGACTTGTCTTGTAGCGACAAGATCAATAAGCGAACCTCCGAAAAATTGTCTGTCAGTTAGTATCGAAAGACCGGCAACACCAGCCGAAGCATAACCTTTGGTAACATCCTCAACCCTCACACCGCCGTTGATCATGCCTTTTGAAGGCGATTTGCGTTTGAATTCGGCTATAATTCCCGACGAGCCTGATTTGGTAAGTGATTCTTTCAGCGAAACAGGCGTACGGTCAAAATCAATCTTCTTTTTTAGTTCCGAAACAGGCACTAGCGTTTTTTGCAATGCAACCTCTTTGTATTTTTCTTTAATGATTTTGTCGAGAATGGTCATATACGAGAAGTTATAGGAAGTTATAGGAAGTTAGTTGTCATATAATTCATTCATTCTTTAACTTCACTTGACTTCCCCAGATTTCATTTATTAAACAACTTATTAAACACTTTCAATGCCTTGCCCCCCATCAGCGATTCTTTGGCCATTTCCCTGCAATCTGCAATTGACTTTTCCGGGTAATAGCATGATAAAGCAAAAGCAGAGTTGGCAATTACTACTTCGTTTTGAGCTTTTGTACCTTTACCTTGTAGCACCGAAAGAAATATTCCTGCTGCCTCTTCGACAGAATTTCCTCCGGAAATTTCATTTTGGTTTACTTTGGTAAATCCAAGCGCTTCCGGACTGTAAACGGTTGATACGCCTTGCCCTATATGCATGAAGTCTCCTGTTAACGATATTTCATCGTACCCATCAAAGCTATAAACAATGCCGTGCCGGATACCTGCTATTTGGAAAACTTCGGCATATAGGTCCTGAACATTGTTGTCGTAAACACCCACAAATTGTGATTGAGGCCTTGCAGGGTTGGTCATTGGACCGAGAATATTAAAAAATGTTTTAACCTTCATTGCCTTGCGAACAGGAGCAACATTTTTCATTGCCGGGTGAAACAAGGGTGCATGGAAATAACACACACCGCATTCCTCAAGTTCCTTTTTTAGTTTGCCGGAGTCAGTACTAAACAGGTAACCGAAATATTCAAAGATATTAGAAGAACCACAAGGCGACGATAAACCGTAATTTCCATGCTTTACCACTTTAGCACCAGCGCCTGCAATTACAAATGCCGATAGTGTGGAAATATTAAAGGTGTTTTTACCGTCACCTCCGGTACCACAAACATCGATGGTCGAGTATCCTTCCAAATCAACAGAAATGGCGAGTCCAAGCATAGCATCGCGGAAGCCGAGTATCTCTGTCGGTGTGATTTTACGCATAATGAAAACTGTAAGAAAAGAAGCAATTTCAGCATCTGAAAACTTGCCGGTGGCAATATCCGTAAGCACTTCTTTTGCTTTTTCGCGTGGCAATAAATTGCCTTCGAATAAATAATTTAAGGTTTCTTTCATGGTTTTTATGTTATATAGAGCCAAGAATCAGGATATAAGAACCAAGACTAATCTAAAAAATTTGGTTCTATGTTCTTGATTCTAATTGTTTATCCAGTTCTCCATAATTTTCATTCCATGCTCAGTTAAAACAGATTCAGGATGGAATTGTACCCCTTTTACATCATATTGTTTATGGCTGATACCCATAATCAGGCCATGTTCATCAACGCTGGTTATGGTAAAACAATCGGGAAGATTTTCTTTTGCTACAACCCATGAATGATAGCGGCCAACTCTAAATTCGTTTGGTATCCCCACATACAAAGGGTCGTCAGGTGTCAATACATGAATTTTTGATGATACGCCATGGTAAACCTTATCAAGATTAATAAGCGTACCCCCAAATGCTTCGCCAATGGCCTGGTGGCCCAGGCATACACCAAGAATACTATGGGTTGATCCGTGTTTTCGGATGACATCAAGGATGATACCAGCTTCCACCGGGATACCCGGTCCTGGGGAAAGCACAATTTTGTCGTAGCGTCCGACATCATCAATGCTGATTTCATCATTCCGGTAAACATCTGGTCTGTTTCCGGTTATTTTCTCAATATAGTGCACAAGGTTGTATGTAAAAGAATCGTAATTGTCGATCACTACTATTTTTTTGTTCATGACTATGTATTTATCCATTTTTACTTTAAGATGTTAAAAACTCAGGTTGCAAGTTGCAGGTTCTGAGTTACAAGTTATTCATATATTGGCACATTGGCATATTGACACATTGTTAAAGTTCTTTTGCCATCTCAATTGCCTTTTTCAAAGCGCCCAGTTTGTTGTTTACTTCCTGTAGCTCACTTTCTTCGCGGGATGCTGCTACTATTCCTGCCCCTGCCTGATAAAACAAAACATTGTCTTTGCTTAAAAAAGTACGTATCATAATAGCATGGTTAAGCGATCCATCGAACCCGATGTAACCAATAGCCCCCCCATAATATCCCCTTGCCTGGTTTTCATACTTATCAATTAACTCCATAGCTTTGTATTTAGGAGCGCCGGACAAAGTACCCGCGGGGAAAGTAGCCATAAACATGTTTACAGTACCAGAGCTATCATAGAGTTTCGACGATACAGTTGATACCATGTGAAGCACATGTGAGTAAAACTGAATTTCTCTAAAACTTTCCACTTTAATATCAGTTCCATGACGACTCAGGTCGTTACGTGCCAAATCCACAAGCATAACGTGTTCGGCATTTTCCTTTGGGTCAGCAGCTAACTCGCGCGCCAGTTCCTTGTCTTTTTCATCATTACCTGTCCGGCGAAAAGTGCCGGCAATTGGGTTGATGTTAGCCCGGCCATCTTTAATTTTTATCTGTACCTCGGGAGACGAGCCAAAAATACGAAAATTGCCAAAATCGAAATAAAATAAATATGGAGAAGGGTTTATTGAACGTAGCGCCCTATATACATTAAAATCGTCACCATTGTATTCTTGAGAAAATTGGCGGGAGAGTAGTATCTGGAAAACATCGCCGCGATAACACGATTTTTTTCCCAGGGTTACCATTTTCATGTACTGGTCGTCCGTGATGTTTGATTTTTCATGGGCTTTAGTTGAAAATCTTCCTATGGTGAGGTTAAGACTATACATAAGCCTTTCAATACGGTCAACCTGGCTTTCTTCATCGTCGAACAGGCTTTCAACAATGAACATTGTGTTCTTAAAGTGATTGATCGCAATTACATACTTAAAATATTGATAGTACACATCCGGTATTTTGTATGTTTCTTTTGCAGGCGTTTTTATCTCAATGGTTTCAAAATACTTTACTGCATCGTAACTGGAATACCCAAAAAGTCCGTTAACCGGAAGTTTATCCCCATTAGGTTCGGTCTTAAAGTTGTTCATAAACTCACTGAATACTGAGCCAAAATCCTGTACCGACTTGATAGATTTGGTTTGTTTATCCCCATCCGGATAGGTACAGGTTGCGGTTCCACCATCTACTATTATGGAAGCTACTGGGTTGAGACAGATAAACGAGAAACTGTCTTCATTACCATGATAGTCGGAGCCTTCGAGTAAGCACGAGCCTGGGTACATATCGCGCATTTTCAGGTATATACTTACGGGTGTTAGTGTGTCAGCCAGTACCTGTTTGGTTATTGTTTTTATTTTGTATTGCATAATTGTTTGTTTTACATTTAAACCTCCCCTCCCTCCTTAAAAAGGAGGGCTAACTGGTTACTAACATTCTATAGATATTTTATTATCTTGTTTTCTTATTTTTTATCAACTATTCTTACACTATTACTCATCTGTTATTGCCCCTTTTTAAGGGGTTGGGGTTAAACTTTTTAATTACTAACCTACCATCTTAGCTTGAGGCTAAACAAAAAAAGCCCGCCGTATTCGGGCGAGCTTTTGTATATTATTATCTCTCTAATATAGAAACCAAGCGCTACCTATTCCGGGAAAAGGAAAATGTTATGCGCCACCACCAATTTCTATTCAGAGTTATGTTGTTCATTTTTGTAACTGTTTTTTGCAAATAAAGGTATTAATTTTTAGAAATGCAAGAGGACATTAAAAAATATTTCTCACGCAAAGGCGCCAAGCCGCCAAACAAAAGAATCTGTGTTCCATAATGCTATTCTATAACTAATTTTAAAACCCTTATTTCTATATTTGTTTGCAATTTAACTAAATACAAACCAGACGATAAATCACTAATATTTATTTGCTCCTCGTTCTCATAAATTTGTCTTTTAAGCACCACTTTTCCGTTTAAGTCGGTTATGGTAACTAAGCATTGTTCATCTTTGACCCTAATAATCGTGAGGTGATCTTTTGCCGGATTTGGATAAAATTTGGTATTATTGTTTAATGTGGTATTTTGAATCTTTGTAATTGTATCCTGAATTGTAAAAGTCTTTTCTTCAGCCCAGGCGCCTCCTGCAAATTCATTATCAATGGCTTGTACGCTCCAGTAATAGGTTCCGGCAGATAAATTGTTTATTGTATATCCATCTGTAGTTTGTCCCACATTTCCAAAAGCAGGAATCCTTCTGTAACCATTAATAACCGATGCCATAGGATTTATTACATCACTTCCTCCAGGCTTTGTGCCAAGACGAATATTATAACTTAGCCCATTTTGTGGCGTTAAGTCATCTACAGCTTTGTCCCATTTTAACTTAATTCTATTACCATATGTTGAATCATTTAAAACTTTAATGCTTTTTAATTTTGCAGTATCCGGATTTAATATTTTTTCGAGATTAACAGGTGCAGAAGGAGGCATATTAGTTTTAAAATTACCAATATTCTTAAATACTTTTATAACAGGTCCATTTGTAGCATCTCCAGCCGAAAGAACATCGAGCAATCCATCATTATCGTAGTCGCCCCAGGCAATAGAACTGTTAAAAACACCTGTCAATTGAATTCGGGATTCGGTAAAGGTACCATCACTATTATTTTTGTATATTTTTGAAGCAATACCTGTACCTGTATCTGTATGACCAGTCATAAGTACATCTAAATAACCATCATTGTTATAATCACCCCAGGCTACATATCCCCCACCAAGTAGTGAGATTCCTGTTTGTTCTGTAAATGTTCCATCTCCATTGTTTTTATACAATACTGCTTTCCAACCTACATCCGGCAGATATCCTGATAAAAGTATATCCAAATGTCCATCATTGTTATAGTCGGCCCAGGTTGCTGAAACATCTTCATCTAATTTAACTAAAGAAATATCCGATTGTTCTGAGAATGTACCATTGCCATTATTTTTAAATATTTTAGTTGTTTGAGTTTTTGTCAAAACATTTCCTATTTCAGAAAAACTTGTATTCCCAGCCACTAAAATATCCAATAATCCATCGTTATTATAATCGCCCCAGACGGCAGAACCATATACTCCTGGTAATGAAATTCCTGTTTGCTCTGAAAAAGTCCAATCTCCGTTATTCTTAAAAATTTTAGATACACGCTGAAAATTATTATTTATATTCGCGCCTCCGGTCAATAAAATATCTAAAAATCCATCGTTGTTATAGTCACCCAAAGATATAGAAGTGGATTCGATTCCTGTCAATGAAGTTCCTGTTTGTTCTGTAAAGGTTCCGTCTCCGTTATTTTTGTATATCATAGCCTGCGGACCTTGTCGCATAGTAGCACCCGTCAATAGTATATCCAAATATCCATCGTTATTAAAATCACCCCAAGCCGATAAACCACTCATTACACCTATTAAAGAATCTTGGGTTTGTTCTGTGAATGTTCCATCACCATTATTTTTGTATATTTTTGATACACATTCTTCAGTTTGTGAATATCCAGTTAATAAAAAATCCATATATCCATCATTGTTATAATCGCCCCAGGCAACCATTTCTCCACTATAAATAGCAGGAGCCTCAAATTGCAATTCAAATATTTGTTTGGTTCTGATTAAAGCCACATTTCCGTTAAGTACACTGTTGTTGTATTCTTCATTGCCAGTAGTGCCAATATATTCTAATACCTCAATATTATAACTGGTGCCATCTTTAAGGCCATTTACAGAAACTTCATTTCCTGTACCATTAAATACACAATACCAACCTGACGTGTCTATTTGTGTTTCTAAACTATAAGTACTGTTTGCTTCATAAGAAGTACTGTCGAAAGGCTTGGTAACTCCTTTATTGCCCTCAGCCATAAAAACTACACGTTTATTGCCATTGCCATTAGTCCAGCTAAGTTTCATTCCTGTCAGGCTTACACTATCTACCCTAATATCCGAAGCTTGAGAGGCAGAAATAGTAAAGGTGTTTTCAGTTGACCAGGTACCACCTGCAAAGGCATTGTCTATGGCTTGTACGCTCCAGTAATATGTTCCGGCAGGTAAATTTAAGGTATATCCGTCGGCTTTTTGGTCTACATTTCCCAATGCAGGTATCTTGCGATAACCTGTACTGGTTGATGCTTCAGGATTTACTACGTTACTGCTTCCTGGCGATGCACCAACACGGATATTATAACTTAGTCCGTTTTGTGGTGTTTCGGCATCGGTAGCTTTGTCCCACTTCAATGCAACAGTGTTAAAGGTTACAGTTTGCTGAAGGTTGGAAGGTGCTGCAGGAACCGTGTTAGCTGGGTAAGAACTAATATTCTTAAAAATTTTGGATGTGTATATATTAGTAATAGTGTCATAAGCGGATACCAGCACATCAAGACGTCCGTCATTGTCGTAATCGCCCCAGAAAGCAGAAAGAACAGTGAGACCATTAAACAAGGTACCTGTTTGCTCGGAAAAAGTTCCATCTCCGTTATTTTTGTAAATTTTTGAAATATATTGACGAACACCTCTATTTCCGGTTATAACTATTTCTACCCCGGTTAAAAGTATGTCTAATAATCCGTCGTTATTATAATCGCCCCAGGCTGCTGAACCCTCACTTAATCCTTTTAATGCAATTCCTGTTTGTTCAGAGAAAGTTCCATCTCCATTATTTTTGTAAATTTTTGTTATAGGTGTAAAGCCAAAAGTAGTATCTCCTCTTAATAAGATATCCAGAAATCCATCATTGTTATAATCACCCCAGGCTACCGAACCTCCATGCAATCCCGGTAATGAAATCCCGGTTTGCTCGGTGAAAGTCCCATTACCGTTGTTTTTATAAATTTTTGATATCAAATGTTCTGAGGCTGTACGTCCGGTTAATAGGATATCCAAAAACCCATCATTGTTATAATCTGCCCAAGTTGAGGCACCTTCGCTCACTCCTGGTAATGAAATACCAATTTGCTCTGAGAACGTTTCATTTCCATTATTTTTGTAAACTTTTGAAACATACCCTTCAATCTCTGAGTAACCGGTTAAAAGTATATCTAAATGTCCATCATTATTATAATCACCCCAGGCAGCTGATCCACAGATATTAGGTAACAAAGTTCCAGTTTGTTCAGAAAAGGTACCGTCACCATTGTTTTTGTATATTTTGGATACATTATGAGGATAAGGATTTACCCAACATCCGGTTAATAAGATATCTAATAATCCATCGTTATTATAATCACCCCATGCTGCGGAGCCAGAGGTAATTCCTGTTAAAGAAATTTGGGTTTGCTCAGAGAAAGTTCCGTCACCATTGTTTTTGTAAATTTTTGATATGTAACCTTCATAAATATCCGTAAGCCTTCCTACCAAAAGAATATCTAAAAACCCATCGTTATTATAATCGCCCCATGCTACTGAACTTAAAAAAACACCAGGCAAAGAAATTCCGGTTTGCTCTTCAAATTGTGCTGTAGCTGAGTTTATGGCAAAAAAAGAAAAAAAACAGATGATTAACTGTTTTTTAAGGTTTGGCAAGTAGTATAATTTTTTCATGGCTAATTTCAGTTAGTGTTAAAAGATTTGTAATTTAACCCTGATACAATAAAAATGGACTAAACTGTTGTGAAGGCAAGAAAAGCTAAATCAGAAAAATGTTGAAAAATAAAGAACTAACAGTTTTCCGGCAAATAGAATATTTTTCAAATAAAATACTAATTTACAAAAAAAAATAATTCAAGTCAAAACTTGTTTTTTTTAAGATGAGTAAGCTGGAAAAAGGTTGCGTGTATAGTTTAAAATGCGTTATAACGGGGTGGTTTGACAAATAAAAAAGCCCCATTCTTAATTTAGAATAGGGCTACTTTTTAAGGTAGTCAAATTTATGCTGCCCTTAACCTCTGCGCTTCATTACTCTCTATCTTTCGGCGTGCATAGTCTAAAGTAATAAGCAGTTGTTTTTCTTCAGGCATGTCGAACATGATGTCCATCATTATGGTTTCACAGATAGAGCGAAGTCCTCGTGCTCCAAGCTTAAATTCAATGGCTTTATCAACAATGAATTCAAGCACTTCATTATCGAATTCCAGGTCAATGCCATCCATCTTGAACAATTTTTTGTATTGTTTGATGATGGCATTTTTTGGTTCGGTAAGTATTGCTAGTAATGCATCGCGATCGAGCGGGTTTAGGTAGTTAAGTACCGGTAAACGACCTATGATCTCCGGGATGAGTCCAAATGCCTTCAAATCCTGAGGTGCAATATATTGTAAAAGGTTGTTGCGGTCAATAGTTTCGGTTTCTGTAGTTGCTGCATAACCAACCACTTTGGTGTTTAAACGTTGTGCTATTTTTTTCTCGATGCCATCGAAAGCGCCCCCACAAATGAAGAGGATGTTTGTGGTATCTACCTGGATCATTTTTTGTTCGGGGTGCTTACGGCCGCCCTGCGGAGGAACGTTGACCACTGAGCCTTCTAATAGTTTGAGCAATCCTTGCTGCACACCTTCACCTGATACATCGCGGGTGATGGACGGGTTATCGCCTTTACGGGCTATCTTATCAATTTCGTCTATAAATACAATGCCTTTTTCTGCTGCCTCAACATTATAATCAGCTACCTGAAGCAGACGCGACAGGATACTTTCCACATCTTCTCCCACATAACCTGCTTCGGTAAGTACTGTGGCATCAACTATAGTAAAAGGTACATGAATTATCCTGGCAATAGTGCGGGCTAACAAGGTTTTACCTGTCCCTGTAGCACCTACAAGTATAATGTTCGATTTTTCGATCTCAACATCATCGTCGGCATTTTTGTTTTGCAATAAACGCTTGTAATGGTTGTAAACAGCCACGGAAAGATATTTTTTAGCTGAGTCCTGCCCAATTACGTACTCATCAAGATGTTTTTTAATTTCTACAGGTTTGAGCAGCTTAATCTGGTTGAGGTCAAATTCGTTCTTTTTTTTAAATTCCTCTGCAACAATGTTATAAGCCTGTTCGGCACAAGTATCACATATATGGCCGGTTTGTCCGGCTATTAATAGATTAACCTGGTTTTTATGTCTTCCGCAAAAGGAACATTTATCAACTGGCATTATTTCTTCTTGTTATTATTTTTTTGACGTATTAATATGTCGTCAATAATACCGTAGGCTTTAGCCTCTTCTGATGTCATCCAGTAATCGCGATCAGAGTCTTTTTCGACCTTTTCGTATGGATTACCGGTGTGTTCGGCAATAATATTATATAACTCCTTTTTGAGCTTCATGATTTCTTTTACCGTAATTTCCAGGTCTGTTGATGAACCCTGGGCCCCACCACTTGGCTGGTGAATCATTACACGCGAATGTTTCAACGCTGTACGTTTTCCTTTAGCGCCGGCACACAGCAATACAGCACCCATTGATGCTGCCATTCCTGTGCAAATAGTAGCGACATCGGAGCTGATCCATTGCATAGTGTCATAAATTCCCAAGCCAGAATGTACTGACCCTCCAGGGGTATTGAAATAAATTTGTATGTCCTTATGAGGATCAACGGAATCGAGGAAAAGCAACTGTGCCTGAATGATGTTTGCCACATCGTCGTCGATTGGTAATCCCAGGAAAATAATCCTATCCATCATCAAACGTGAGAATACATCCATGGTTGCAATGTTTAACTGGCGTTCTTCGATGATAGTGGGTGAAATATAACTGCCGGTAGCAGTCTGGAAATCATGCAGTCTCATACTGCTTAAACCCCGATGCTTGGTTGCATACTTCTTAAATTCGTCGTTAAAGTTCATATTCTAAAAAGTTATAAGTTACCACTTTTTTAATTGGCAGTCGGCAGTTTGCAGTAATCTATCATATTTTTATAATTCACTGCCTACTGTATGCTGCTACTGCATACTTATTTATTGTTTTCTTCAAAAAGTTTATCAAACTCTTCTGTAGTAATATCTTTACTTTGAAGGGTTGCCATTTCACGCACAAATTCGATCACTTTGTCCTCAAATTTACGTTCAAACATACGGCGACGATCTTCGTCACGTTTCAACGATTCCTGGGCATAATTATTGATTTGTTCTTCAGGAACATTAAACATGCCATATTGTTCAAATTGCATTCGGGTTTGTGCCTTAGCAAATTCGAGGATTTCCTCATCACTTATTTTTAAGTCGTTATCTTTTACGATTTTGTTTTGAATAAGTTGCCATTTCAGGTCGCGTTCGAATTTTGGGAACTCCTGCTCGAGTTGTTCTACAGTAAATTTTCCTTCATTGGAAATTGCGATCCAGCGTTTAAGAAAATCAATAGGAAGGTCGAAGTTTATTTTCTTTAATAATTCTTCTTTGGTATCCAACCTAAATTTGTATTCGCTTTCGCGTGTGAGGTTTGCCTTACTTTCTTCTTCTATTTTCGAACGGAACTCTTCTTCTGATTTCACGGTTCCTTCACCATATATCTTATCAAACAGCGCCTGGTTTATTTCAGCCTTTTCAAATTTTGAGATAGCTGCAATAGTAAACTGAAAATCAGATTCAATTGAAGCGATTTCTTCTTTCTTGCGATGAAGGATAGTTGCTATCTCCACATCGTTGGGGTATGCTTTGCGAAGGTTGAAAGTAATAGTATCGCCATGTTTGAGTGTCATGAACTGTTTTTTGATTTCTTCATCTTTCATGAACTCCATGTAAATAGTCGATTCAGAAACATTTATGCCATTGTCTTTAACCGTTCCTTCGGATGTCATTTCAACAAATGAACCCTTCAGCATTTCTTTACCTTCCTCAATGGATTCACAGGTTTTAAAAGCACCATACCGGCGGGCATAATTATCTATATAAGTATCAATAATTTTATCGTTGGGTAAGACGTTATAGCTGGTTAATTTATCTTTTTTTGATATTTTTAATTCAAATTCCGGCGACAAACCCAGGTCAAAAGCAAACTCGAATTCTGTTTGGTTGTCCCAATCAATTTCTTTTTGTTCTTTTTCGCTAGGAAGAGGATCGCCTAAAATGTGGATTTGTTCATCGCGAATGTATTTCATAATATTTTCAGACAGGAGCTTATTGATTTCCTCGGCCAATACGGTTTTACCATACATTTTTTGAATGAGCCCGGCAGGCACTTTGCCTGGCCTAAATCCGTCTATACGGGCTTTTTTCCTATAATCGCCAAGTACTTGCTGTACTTTTGTCTCATAATCATCCTTGGTAACTTGAATTTTTACTACTGCATTTAAATCGTCTTTCAACTCTTTTGTAATGTTCATCACTCGAAATTTAAAGAATAAAGTTAATCATTTTTATAAAAAAAGCCTTAACTATCGACAATAGGTTCGTTAGTTGAGGCACTGCGGTAAACATGTGCGGATGAAGGGACTCGAACCCACACGCCTTACGGCACCAGATCCTAAGTCTGGCTCGGCTACCAATTACGACACATCCGCTCTCAAAAAAATCGGTGCAAAGGTATTCATTTTTTGTTTTGTTAGAAAAAACATTTTGCTAAAAAGATGTTATTTGTAAATTTGGGCTTTCATTATAAAATAAACAACATTGCTGTAAATACAATAAAGTGATTAGCAAGTTAAAATTTAATAGCCTAATCAGGTATAGGACTTATCTTTTTAGTATTGTATTATCTTTCCTGTTAATTAATTGTTCTGAAAAACATGCTTCCCAAAATATTACGACACAAAAAAAGGTTGTAAGTCGAAAAGATTCTAGGGAAGTAAAAAGTAAAAAAAAGACACCTACAACAGCTTTTATTGATTCAGCATATTTTTATGAGGGGATACACCAATACGAGAAAGCTATCCATTACTTTAAAAAGGCTGGTGATTTCTACAAAAGAGTAAATGATTGGGAAGGGTACATTTGGACATTAAACAATCTAGGTTATAAATATGGGTTACTGTACAAAGCAGATTCATCCTATTATTATTTAAACATAGCCTTAAAATTGGCTTTAGAAAAGATGCCTGAACGAAATTACATCTTGGCCAATATTTATTTTTCATTTGGATCGTATTATTGTAATAATTACTTACCCGACAAATCAATTGAATCATACAATAAAGCTCTTAGATTATGGGATAACGACTCTGTTTATGCTTACTATTGCTTTAACGCTTTGGGTAATTTTTATCTTACTGATTTGAAAGATTACAAAAAGGCCGAAGAATATTATATCAAAGCATTAAAAATACAAGAGTCCAAATCCTCTTCAGCACAGGGTAATTTGGCAGATTGTTATTACAATATAGGAATAGCCAATCAACGTATAGGTGATTATACTAAGGCAGATTCTTATTTACGACGAGCTTTGGATTTATACTTGTCAGCCAAAGATTATTACAACTTGGAAAGGTGTTTTTCTGCCCAGGGAATATTGCAGGTTGATATGGGCAAGTATATTGAAGCTATTGATAATCTTAGCAAAGCTCTTAAATTAAACATAGAAAGTTATGGTAATTTAGTAGTCAGAGGATATCATTTGATGAATATTGCTTATGCGTACCTGATAAAAGGGCAATCGTTAGAAGCTGTTAAGTATTATAAAAAAGCAATTCCTTTACTTGGCAATAATGAGGTTACGTCAGTACTTGGTTTAACTGACTCATACATATATCTGGGACAGGCTTACAAGAATTTACATAATCAAGACTCAACTTTAAGGTATTTTAATAAATGCCTAGATGTTTCGAGGAATTTTTTTGGCACTAAACATCCCAGGGTATCTGATGTTTACAAGTCTATTGGTCAGTATTATGAAGAGCACAAACGCTACGATTCAGCACTTTATTATTATCAATTGGCTATAGTTGCTAATGTACCTGGTTTCGAAGATAGAAAAATAACCAGCAATCCCAGGTTCGATCAAATAGGTTCTTCCTCTTCAATTTATGAGGTTTTAGCCCGTAAGGCTGATGTACTTATGCATAAATATTATCTTGACAGGTCATCGAAGGGTAATATTTTTACAGCTTATCTATGTTATAGGCTATGCGATAGTTTGATGATCAGGCATCAGCAATTATTGGAATATGACAATTCTAAACTCAGGTTCACAGAGTTATGTCATAATGTATATGAAAAATATCTCGAATGTCTATATGATTTGTATTCAGTGGGTAAAGATGCTCGTTACATTTCTCATGCTTTGGACGTCATGGAAAAGAACAAAGCCGTGCTCTTGCAGAACGCTCTTAGGCAGGCAGAAGCATTGAACAGTGTCGGAATACCAGATAGTATCCGAAAAAAAATAGAATCCCTTAACAAAAAAATAATTTACCTGGACAAGTCCATATTGGAAAAGAATAATATTTCTCTGAAAGATACAATTCAGAAACAATTATTCGATGCCAGAAGAAGCCAGGAAAAGCTCAAAGAATATATTGAAAAAACATATCCTGTTTATTCCTATTATAAATATCAATCTAATCAGACAGATTTAAAATATATTCAATCTGCGCTCAAACAAGAACAGCAATTGATTGAGTATTTCCAGGGCGATAGTTCAATCTATGCCATAGCTGTAAACAAAGAAAAAAGTATATTCTATAAATTTACTCATAATCAGGAGTTGGATTCCATCATATCGACCCTCCGGTATACTATATCAACTAGCCCTGACTTCGATAATATAGAACGCAATTATCAATTGTTTACAAAAAGTAGTTATTACTTATATAGAGTTTCAATTGCTCCGTTACTAGGTAAGAACTTTTCATATCAGACCTCTGATAATCGCCAGTTAATCATCATTCCGGATGGCGTATTTTCACTCATACCTTTTGAAACATTAATAGATACATTGCCTAAAGGAAAGAATAGCGACTTTAAAGTATTACAGTACCTTATAAAATCATTTTCTGTAAGTTATGGATATTCAGCAAACCTGCTTTTTAATAAAATATTCAGCAAAAGAGGAAAAACATCCAAAGTTTTGGCATTTAGTGCTTCAGGGCAATCTTATCTATCTGTTCCAAATCATTTAGTTAAATTGTCTGGCACAGCAACCGAATTAAATGAAATAAAAAGGAGCATGGATGGTGTATTTTATTATGATAAGGAAGCAACTGAGTACAATTTTAAATCTCAGGCCCCATTTTATAATATCATCCATTTAGCGCTTCATGGAAGTGCAGATGTCAAAAATTCAGATAATTGTAAAGTTTTTTTCACATCGGGAGGCAAGACCAATGAGGATGGCATTTTATATGACTATGAACTGTACGCTTTAAAATTAAATGCCAGTTTAGCAGTTCTTACTGCTTGTGAAACAGGATTAGGAAAATACTACAAAGGCGAAGGAATTTTCAGTATGGCACGAAACTTTATTTATGCCGGATGTCCTGCTGTTGTAATGAGTTATTGGAAAATAAACGATCAAATAACAGCTAAACAAATTGGTGATTTCTATAAGTTCTTAAAAAGCGATCAATCTGTAAACCAAGCTTTGAGAAATACCAAACTGGAATATCTACGTCAGGCAGATAATTTAACAGCACATCCGGCAAATTGGGCATCGTTAAATGCATGGGGAAAAACCGATATCCAAATTGCAAAAAAGGACAACTTGGTCATTTACCTTTTTTTGGGAGCCTTACTTATTTTGATTTTTCTAATGTTGAGTCCACTCCGAAAAGTAATTTTTAAGAAGATTTCTCAATGTTAAAATCAAAATCGCTTTAAAATTTTTAAGCTTTAACTTCTTTTACCATTACTTTTAATCCCTTAAACATTTCGGTAATGACGTCAACAGACATTACTTTTAAACCGCTTTTTGGGGGTGGAGTTGGTGGAGGTTTCACAATAGGTTCTGATTTACATACCATGTGGTCAATAAGTTTTTTATCCTGAATAGTCATATTCACCGTAATGTCTTTTGAATTAATGCTATCCTTATGCTGACTATACTTTGCTATAATCTTGTCAATTTCTCCTTTCTTAAGTTCTATGGGAAATTGAACTGAGTTTCCTGCGGCATCCTGCGGGTCGAGGCTAACCTTAAAGGAATAGATATGCCCTTTATCATTCAATGCAGCCCTCATTTTTAAATTAATCGGCTTCGTGGAGTTCATATTGGTTAAGTTTTTGGTAAAACTAATAAATTATCTATTAGTTATTTAATTTTTTTTAAAATACGGATTGCTTTTTGGGTATAACTATTCTCTGTTTCAGATAGATCTTTAAAATATGCCCTGGCTAAGCTATTTTTATTTTCTTTTAAATAGCACAAACCCAGGTACCATTTCACTTTGTCGTTAATGGTTGGATTCTTATTAAGCAGCGATTGTAAATACTTCGTCGCCTGTTGGCTATCGTCCTTAGCTAAACAGGCAATGGCAAGATAAAAGGTAATGGTTTGATCAGTAGCATAATCGGGTAAACTTTTAAATAATGCAATAGCTATTGTATAATTCTTTTGGTCATATTCGTAAAATGCCTTCTGAGCTAGTGTCAAACTACCTTCGTCGAATCGTGTTATTGGATATGCTACATTAGGATATGGTTCGAAGTAGGCTTCGAATAGCTCTTTGCTGTCAAATCTATATGTTTCCTTTGATATAAAATACAGCGTAAAGGCTATGACTACCAAAATACATGCTGCAGTACCGTAATACCTGTAATCCGTAAATAATTTCAGTATAAAGGGGTTATGTTTATTTAGCATCTTAATTTCAGGTAAAGAGTTTTCGATTTGTTTGATTTTATTCAATGTGTTAATCCTTTCAGAATACTTAATACCAGAAATAAGTAATTTCGTTTGCTTAAATTGGTCATTAAATGCGTTGTCAGTTTGGAGGCGCTGCTCAAAAGCTTTCGCTTTTTCTTTTGAAAGTGTTCCCTCTATATATTGATCGATAATATCTAAATCCTGCGTTTTCATTCAATTGCTGTATATGTGGATATTTTCGGTTTGCTGCTCAAAAATTTTCTTTAGCCGAATCATGCATTTGCGCTTCTGATTTTTTACAGTATCTTCATTTTTATATTCCATCAATGTACCAATCTCTTCACATGTTTTTTGATGGTAATAAAACATTTCTAAGAGCGACTTACATGGTTCACCAAGTATTACTAGGCTCTCCTGAACTTTTTTTAAATTGTCCTCATATTTTAATAATTCTTCCTCATTAATATTTTCTTCGCACTCTATTAGAGGAAAGCTTTTGTCTTTGTCACACCGGTCTCTATATCGTTTATATTCACTGTATTTATTTTTTCCTAAGGAAAACAAATATGTCTTAACAGTACTCGTATAGACAATTTTTGATTTGTTTCTTACATTTTCACAAAAAGCCAAAATGGAATTCTGATAAACTTCCAGAGCCTCATCAATGTCGCAATTATATTTCTTCACTAACCAGGATATAAACTCGTCGCGATAACTTTCATAAACCTTAATCAACACTGATTCATCTTCTTTCTTTAGTCTTTCAAAAATGAGGGAATTGTTTTTAGTCATGCTTTGACTATTTTTTATAAATGGAAGTATAACAAAAAGTTATATCGATGCGAATATAAAAAATAAAATTTATTTCATCATAAAATATTTTACTTTTAAATTTAACATACTTGCTTTTAAACTCCCCTCCGGACAGATATGTTGGGAGGGGAGTACTAAACAACTAACTAACTGTATATTAAAAATTGCGCCTATTCGTATCTTTTTCATTCAATTGCGCCTGTCAAAATTAAAATCTGCCCAAACCAAAGCATGGTCTGAAGCGTGGTTGGATTTGCTGGTTACGGTATCAAAAGGTTCCACTTGTCCGTTATTAAAAATGCCCCTTCTCTCTATGCCAATATTTGTTATTTTTCCATAAAGAGCAATTGAAACCAGCAAGTAATCGAACTGTTCATCTTTATCCAAAAAGGTACCTTTTGGCCCATTGATATTGTCCACAATATTTATCAGTTTTTTGTTAGATAACAGCGGGTGGAGAGATTCGCTTTCCGGAGTATCGTTAAAATCGCCTGATACTACCACAAAGTCCTTATTTAAATCATATTTTTTCAATATTTCATTAACCTTTTCAGCTTGCTGTCTTCTTTTTATTTTATTTACCTTTTCAGAACCGTGTCCATTGCTTTTAAAATGGTTACATAAAATATGCAGTTTTTTGCCATTGTTTAGTGCAATTTCATATTCGGCACAATCCCTGCTAAAAATTTTGTAACGACTGCCATTCAACTTGAAAGTTTCAAAAACATGAGACTTGAAATTGGAAATTGCATAGTTGGAATATATACCCAGCTCAATTCCTCTATTATCATTTCCGTTGAACGCCATATTATATTTGAAATGGTTATTTAGTAATTGTTTGTTGAAATTAACTAATGCGGTACTGTTTTCTACTTCAACTACACACATCACATCAGGCATAATTTCGTTAATCACCCTGCCTGTATTTTGATTAGCCATGATATTTACCGGGCTTCTGGTTAATTCGGCCCATCCTTTCCAATCTTTTCTCCCTTTTGCTAAGAGCGTTACTCCATTGTCATCTACCGAAAAAAGTTTTCCTTTTACTTGGTTAATGATGAAATAATTATTTTGGACGTTTTTTGAGAAATGTTTTTCGAGTAAGGTTATTATTTCGTTCTTAACAGGATCGTAATTTGGGTATTTGATTAATTTATTTAACTCATCGATATCGTTGAGAATAGATGTTGCTTTCTCTGAAAATCCCTCAAACTCCAATAAATTTGCCCGTTCAAATAAATTATTTACATTATAGGTTGCTATTCTCATAGATGAGTAATTAATAATGAAACATTATAAAAGTTATATTTTATAGTTTAGGATGCTTTAAAAAACTTTTTTAACAAATTATTTTTGAAGCAGGCTTACATATATTAATGACAAAAACTCAAAAAGGTAACCCATAAAAAAAAACTATTTTTCAACAATTTTTGTAATCATCTCATTTCCAATTAAAAAATATATAATTATTTCTTTATAAAATATTCTTAATTTTTTTATAGGGTAAAACCTCTTTCAAAAATCTTAGTAAAAGAAACAGTCAGATTGCACGAAACAAATCACAGCGCTGCCTGTATAAAGCCCGGGACAATTGATGTGTGGATATTTATTAGTTATTAATCAAAAACTTTAATGTCATGAAGAACAAATTAAGTAGTTTAAAAATATATGCCGGATTGCTCACTTTTTTAATATTAAGTTACATGTCAATACCGGCATGGTCGCAAACTAATGAGCCAGTCATCATCGTAAGGGGAAAGCTGGTTTCTGAGGATACTAAAAGGCCGGTCATATTTGCACATATTTATATTGCAAATACCAATATCGGAACTATTTCGAACGCAGAAGGATCATTCATCTTAAAAGTTCCGGAATCGCTTAAATCCAGCCCGATTAGAATTTCGTCTATGGGATATAAAACCCTGTCGTACAAGCTGGGTGATTTAAATGCAACTGAAAATATGATAACGATGGTGCCCGAAATTATTAATCTACAAGAGGTTATTGTTCGAGCCAATGATCCTATATCGCTTATCCGCGGAGCAGTTAAAAATGTTCCTGAAAATTATGGTACTTCTCCTTACCTGTGCACTGCTTTCTATAGGGAATCGGTTATGCAAAACAAGCAATACGTTGGCGTAGCAGAGGCAGTGCTAAACATTTATAAGTCGCGCTATAGCAATGAGATGGAGATGGATAGGATAAAGGTTTTTAAAGGCCGCAAAAGTCAGGATGTTAAACGTATGGATACCTTGGTTTTCAAACTACAGGGGGGACAATATACGGCTATGTTACTCGACTTGGCTAAAAAGCCTGAATCATTTATGCAGGATGAATATTTTAACGATTATGAATACAAGCCTGTTTCTATTGTCAATCTGGAAGATCGTGAAACCTATGTGATTGAATTTGCACAGAAAGAAGAGGTGCAGGAGCCTTTTTACCAGGGACGTATTTACCTTGATATCAACACCCTTGCAATTAAAAAGGTAGAATTCTCATTAAGTCCTTACGGATTACAATATGCCGATAAATATTTAATAAAGAAGAAGCCTGCCAATATGAACGTCAAAACTGCCAGTGCCTATTATATGGCCGATTACCGTGATGTAAACGGGAGGTGGACTCTCAACCATGTTCATTACGAGGTTAAGTTTAAAGTTGATAAGAAACGCCATTGGTTTAGTAAAATATATACGTCAACAGTAGATTTAGCTATCACTGATAAGGATACGGTGAATGTAACCAAATTCAAAATGAGCGAGAGCTTAAAACCTAATCAGATATTTGCAGATCATGTAAATGAATTTTACGACGAAGGTTTTTGGGGTTCTTACAATATCATTAAACCCGAAGAGCCTATTGAAGAAGCCGTTGAACGTATCAGCAAACGTATGAAAAAATATCAGGGTACTAACTAAACTTGAGTTTTTTATATACAGGTTAAAAGACTAAAGGGAAATGGCATAAGTATTTTTGCATCTTATGCCATTTCCCTTTTATCTTATGCCTATCTAATAATTTCGCAATTCAAAGTTTTTACCAAGATAAACGTGCCTAACCTGTTCGTCTTCGGCGAGCTCTCTGGCAGTTCCTGCTTTCAAAATGGAACCTTCGAACAGCAGATAAGCTCTGTCAGTGATTGAGAGTGTTTCGTGGACATTATGATCGGTTACTAAAATGCCGATATTTTTATCCTTAAGTCTTGCTACAATCAATTGAATATCTTCCACCGCAATAGGATCGACACCAGCAAAAGGTTCGTCAAGTAAAATAAAATGCGGATCGATAGCTAATGCACGGGCTATTTCAGTACGCCGACGTTCACCACCTGATAATTGATAACCCTGACTTTTGCGGATTTTGGTTAATCCAAATTCCTGAAGTAACGATTCAACGCGTTCTTTCTGATCATGTTTGCTCATACTCGTCATTTCGAGCACAGCACGGATATTATCTTCCACAGATAACTTACGAAATACACTGGCTTCCTGGGACAGATACCCTATTCCCTTTTGCGCCCTTTTGTAAACGGGATCATGAGTAATATCTTTATCATCGAGGTAGATAGTGCCTTCGTTAGGGGCTATTAGTCCTACAATCATGTAAAAAGAAGTGGTTTTTCCGGCGCCATTAGGGCCAAGCAAACCAACAATTTCGCCTTGCTCGACTTCGATCGATACACCTTTAACAACTACTCTTGAACGGTAACGCTTTACAAGATTTTCGGTACGTAATTTCATTATGTTTATGATATTTTAAAGTTTCAAATATAGTGAATAAGTGATTAAGAACTTAAGTGATTAACAAACTAACCTAAGTTGTTAGCACCTGTACTTTTTTTACGCCGTAACTAGTATCAGCTATCCAAACGAAACCGGTAAATGTAGGTTCCTGTTTGCGCCTGGGTTTAAACGATATTTCGTAACTATCCTTAACACCAACTTAACATATAGACAAAATGTAAACCAAAAAGTTGCTTGCGTTAGTCAGAAACGTTTTCCTGTTCCTTTTTTTTCTTTACAGCTGCTGAAATCCAGATGCTAACCTCATATAGCAGGACAAGGGGAATACTTACGAGGGTTTGACTAAATACATCTGGAGGTGTAATAATGGCAGCCACTATAAGAATTACAATAATCGAATGCCTGCGGTATTTTCGTAAAAATTTGGGGGTAACGATTCCTATTTTACTCAAAAAGAATGCTAAAATTGGCAGCTCAAACACAATACCACTGGCCAGGGTAACCGATGCAACAGTTGAAAAGTAGGAAGTGAGATTAATTTGATTTTTTATCTGGTCACTAACAGAATATGACCCTAAAAAATTCAATGAGAAGGGGACAATCATGTAATAACCAAATAAAATCCCAAGCATAAAGAGCGACGATATAGCGAATACAGCACCCCGTGCATGGTTACGTTCGTTTTCGTGGAGCGCGGGAGCCACAAATCTCCAAAATTCCCAAAAGACGAATGGCGATGCAAGGATAAGCCCAGCAATCCCAGAAACCATCATATCAGCTGAAAACTGTCCTGACATATTAATATTGATCACCTCGAAAGGTTTAGTGTTGATGCACAAACTTTTGATATGTAATAAACTTCCAAGTTTACAAAGTACTTGGTTGGTAAAAAAATCAGGATTTTTAGGTGCGAGAAGGATATAATCAAAAATGAACCTACTGAAAATAAAAGCAAACACAGCAAAAAAAACAATTGCCAATACCGACCGGATAATATGCCATCTCAATTCTTCAAGATGCTCCAGAAACGACATCTCACCCCTAAAATTTTTCTTCATAATTAAATCTCAATAAAATTATGCCACCTGAACACTTTGGCAGAGTAATTGTTACAATATTTACAAATTCAATTTAAAATATAAAACTTTGAATGAAGTTAAATCGTATTAGCGTTTGCGATTTTTTTTTTATAAATTTAAGTACAAATGTATTTATTTTTTTGCTGCAAATTTTTGCAGATGAATAAAAGTATTTACAGCCTAAAGGATGAATTAATTATCTTTGGCCTTGCTTTTTGAAAATACAATTAAAATACTGTAAGAAAGAATAAATGGGATCTGGGATTGATATTTCGTTGGTCGATTATCTTAAAAAATATTTTGGTTTTACTACTTTCAAAGGGAATCAGGAAGCTGTTATTAAAAATATTTTAGATGGCAATGATACATTTGTTTTAATGCCTACCGGAGGTGGTAAGTCTTTGTGTTATCAACTCCCGGCATTGATTATGGATGGCACTGCCATCATTATTTCCCCATTAATTTCGTTGATGAAAAATCAGGTTGACGCCATGCGTAGCTTTAGTATGGACGATGGTGTTGCTCATTTTCTTAATTCGTCCCTTACCAAGACTCAAATAACTAAAGTAAAAGAAGATATCATCAATAGACGAACAAAAATGTTATATGTAGCGCCAGAATCGCTAACCAAAGAGGAGAATATAGCATTTTTAAGACAAATAACGATTTCGTTTTATGCTATAGACGAGGCACACTGTATTTCTGAATGGGGGCATGATTTTAGACCGGAATATCGTCGTATTCGCCCCATTATTAATGAGATAGGTTCTGCGCCTATCATTGCTCTTACGGCTACTGCAACACCTAAAGTCCAGAACGATATTCAGAAAAATTTAAGCATGCTCGATGCTTTAGTGTTTAAATCATCGTTTAACCGGCCAAACTTATATTACGAAATACGTACGAAGGCCAATGCTACCAGGGAAATTATTAAATACATCAAGAATAATTCAGGAAAGTCAGGTATTATCTATTGTCTAAGCCGTAAAAAGGTCGAAGAACTTTCAGAAGCGCTCCGTGTAAATGGTATAAATGCCCTTCCTTACCACGCAGGTATGGATGCTGTGACCCGTGCTGATAATCAGGATAAATTCCTAATGGAGGAATGTGACATCATTGTGGCAACCATAGCCTTTGGAATGGGTATTGACAAACCCGATGTACGCTATGTAATTCATTACGATATACCTAAAAGCCTTGAAGGATATTACCAGGAAACCGGTCGTGCGGGTCGGGATGGAGGTGAGGGAAATTGCATAGCTTTCTACAGTTACAAGGATATCCAAAAGCTAGAGAAGTTTATGCAAGGTAAACCAGTTGCTGAACAGGAAATTGGCAGACATCTTCTTCTGGAAACCACAGCTTATGCGGAATCTGCTTTGTGCCGTCGTAAGACACTGCTCTATTATTTTGGTGAAGACTATTCCGAAGGAAATTGCGAAACCTGTGATAACTGCTGTCATCCAAAGACCCAATTTGAAGGCCAGGAATATATCGAGCAGGCGCTTGAGACTATACTTGCAGTAAAAGAAAAATTCAAAGCAGATCATATTGCCAACGTTCTGGCCGGAAATATGGACAGTGCCATCAAATCATACAAGCACCATAAACTTGAGATATTCGGCTCTGGTAGCGAAAAGGACAATAAATTTTGGAATTCGGTAATCCGTCAGGCGCAGGTGGCTCATCTGGCTCAAAAAGACATCGAGAATTATGGTTTGCTCAGTCTAACTCAGAAAGGACATGAATTCCTTGAAAAACCTTATTCGATTCTTCTCTGCGAGGATAATCAATACTCGGACGACGACGAAGAAGAATTCGGAATGAATGGAGGTAAAACCAGCACAGTTGATGTGGAGCTTTTTAATATATTAAAGGATTTACGAAAGAAAATTTCGAAACATAAGGAACTGCCCCCGTTTATTATTTTTCAAGATAACTCATTGGAAGACATGGCAATACAGTATCCTGTTACCATGGAAGAACTGCAAAACATTGTTGGTGTGGGTGCAGGTAAAGCGCAACGTTACGGGAAAGAATTCCTCGAGCTAATTAAAATTTATGTGGAGGAAAAGGAAATTATTCGTCCTCAAGATATGGTTGTAAAATCCGTTGTAAATAAATCGGGGCTTAAAGTTTACATTATTCAGTCTATCGACCGTAAAATGTCCCTTAATGATATTTGTGATGCTAAAAATCTGGAAATGAATGAATTGCTTAATGAAATAGAGGCTATAGTTAACTCTGGTACTAAATTAAACATCGATTATTTCATTAATGAGGTGCTTGATGAAGAACACCAGGAAGAAATATACCAATATTTTAGGGAAGAAGCTGAGACAGAATCGATAGAAGAAGCTTTAAAAGTTTTTAGCGAAGATAATTATACTGAAGAAGAAGTCAGGCTGATGCGGATAAAATTTATGTCTGAAATGGGGAACTGATTTTTTTTGGTTTTCATTTATAAATAGACCAATCCATTTAAAATATAAAAGTATTTATAAAGTATCTGATTTAACGGTTATCATCGACTCATTATTGTTTACCAGCGTTTTGAATTCATCCATCAATTTACGATAAGAGGTTATTAAGTTTTCGTCAATGTCATATTCGCCCAGATCTCTTAAAAATTTTTGAGCCTGACCGATGATCAAATCGCATTTTTTTAGCAAATCATCATCGTTGATCAACAAAACCTCATTGGGAAGAAAACAATATCCCTGCAAATCAATTTGTTCTTCTAATAAAGCAAAAGCCGTAATTTTTCTTGAGAAAAATATAGTCATCTTCACTAATAATTCCCTTGAAAAATTGTATTGGTTTGATACCTCAGCCATTTGCAATGGTTTTATAATTGAATCAAATAAAACAATATTTTATATATTGCATAAAAAGCCAAAGTTAAGAATTATTTATACTCATTTCAAGAAAGTTATAAACAGCCATTTAACAATTTACTCTGTAAAACTAGTTTGTTTAATTAGAGCATCTATGCTTTTTAGCAGAATATTTTTATTGATAGGTTTTGTTATGTAGTCGTCAAAGCCAGCCTCGATTGCCCGTTTACGATCGTTGCTCATGGCATATGCCGTTTGGGCAATAATTGGCAAATATGGTCGTATTTGCTTGAGTTGCTTAGTTAATACAAGTCCATCTATTTTTGGTAATTTAATATCCATTAGTACCAGGCAAATTTCAGGACAATTTTTGGTAAGTTCTATGACTTCGCTACCATTCGAGGCTCGGATGATATTGATATTTGTGGATGATAACAGTTCTTCAATATATAAAAAATTGATTTCTTTGTCTTCGACCACCAGGACTGTCTTATTGCTCCAGTCATAATTGTGTTTTTGGATGACTTCATTATCAGTTTCATTTTTGGACGGTATTTCCGGCTTGAATGGAATCGTAAAATAGAATGTCGATCCTTTTCCAAGTACTGATTTTATCCATATTGTACCTCCTAATAATTCAACAAATGCTTTAGATATGGAAAGCCCTAGTCCGGTACCACCATATTTTGATGGATCGTTAGTCTCAACCTGACGAAAACGTTCGAAAATAATTTGATGATGCTCAGGAGCAATACCTATTCCTGTATCACTTACATAAAATTCGAGAAGCGATCCTTTAGGTACATATCCAAATCTGATATTTCCAGTATCTGTGTATTTTAAGGCATTGTTTAATAGATTGTTCAATACCTGACGTAATCGGGTCTCGTCGGTTATAACCACACTTTCATTATCGCTTAGTCCAACTGATTTATAGATACATATATTTTTTTTCGAAGCTTGTGTTTTGTAAAACGATTCGGTTTCATAGAGCACCTCGTTAATCCTGATGGGTTCAAAGTTCAATTTCATCTGTCCGGATTCAATTTTTGAAATATCTACGATGTCATTAATAATCGTAAGTAATTGATGAGAACTACTGTTGATAATATGGGTGTATTGTTGCAATTTATCAGGGGTTAAATCCGGACGTAACAGCAATTCACTAAAACCGATAATACCATTCATCGGTGTGCGTATTTCGTGGCTTAAATTAGCAAGGAAAGCCGATTTGAGCCGATCGGCATCTTCGGCACGCTCCTTGGCTTTTGTCAATTCCTGGTTAATTTGTTGTATTCTCTGATTGCTTTCAAGTAGTTCCTCGTTTACAACAAGGTATTCTTCATTTTGATTTCTGAGAAGTGTTTCATTGTCGAGCAATGCCTCTTGAATTTTTTTTAGCTCGGTTATATCGTATCCAACAATTAATATAGCTGGTTCATGGGAATAGGTTATTGGAATCGAAGTCGACATCACATGAAGTACTTCTCCGTCCTTTCGGAGAATTTTCATTTCAAAAGTAGGATTGGGCATGCCCTTTTCAAGATTTTTGAGATATTCCTTTACCAAAGGTCTGGAGTCAGGGTGAATGGTCTCAAATATATCACGCTCCATCAAATCATGAGCTTCAGTAAATCCAAAAAGCTCAACGGCTGCCTGATTGAGGTAGGCATACTTACCATTTCGTGCAACAGCAATTGGATTGGGAGAAAAATCGACAAGTGTTTTGTAGCGTTCTTCGCTCTCTGTTAAAGCAAGTTCGGCAAACTTACGTTCAGTGATGTCATTTCCATACCCAATTAGTAATTCCTGTTTTTCGAGCCAAACATAATGGAACGTATTTTCGATTGTAGTTTCTGCTCCTGTTATGATATTAACAAAGGTCCTCTCAAATGAAAATGATATATGTTCCTTCGTTCGGTTCCATATTTCTTTCCATTTTTTTTGATTGCTGGAAGGGTCAAAATTCCAGATTTTATAATCCTTGCAATTTTCCGGTGAACAACCCATTAATTTACAGGCTGCTTTATTGACATAGCGGATAGTACCGTCTTTGGTAACCCAAATTACCATAAAATCAGCCTTATCAAGACTATACATATTCACAAATAACTCTCCCGCGATTTGTTCCAACATTTCGTGTCTAAGACTTCCGCTTGTAGTTAATTTTCTTGGGATCAAAAGTCTTGAAAATGGATTCATCATCAACTTTTTCATAACCTGTTTTTATGCCAACCTTTTAAAATTTCAATATTATCTATAACCCACCTGTCCTCAATGATTAAGTATAAATTTATAATGTTGCTTTATAGGAATATGTCCCACAAAATCATTTTTCACAAAACTTACTTTTGCAGAAAACGCTTATATAAATTTAATGAATTTATTATAAATAAATGCATAAGAACTGAAATTTTCATTTGGGTACTTTATAATACGTATTTTCCGCCACCAAATTGGGTATTTTCACCATTGCATTATTGCTATAAAACGTTGTATTTTAGAAGGCTATTTAAAAATGCCGATAATGCAGTAATGACAATCAAAAACTGAGGAAATAAGCATGAAAAATGTAACTATTAGAAACAAATTATTAGCCGCATTTGGGCTAGTTGGTGTTATTAGCCTTATTATAGGGTTAATAGGCATGGCGATGATAAAGCAAATGGAAAAGCAGGACAAGGCAATTTACAAGGAAGTTGTGGTTGGTTTGAGTGATTTAACTGAAATTACCAATGCATTTCAAAAAATTCACTCATCGTATCGTGACATGATTATTGCAAACGATCCACTGGAAATCCAAAGAAATATTGATTTACAGGAAGTATTATTGAGAAAGATCGATACTACTGGCAATAGATACATCACAACCATAACCAGTGGAGAGGATAAACAAACCTTTCAGGCATTTCAGAGCGCCATTAAGGAATTGCGGGACGGGATAGTCCCCTTGCAAACCCTATCGTTGCAAAACCGCGACAGCATTGCCTTTGCTTATATGAGGAGCAATTTATTCGAACCTGTTCAACGTGCTGAAAAATCTATCGAAGCCCTTAGAATACAAAAAATTGACGAAGGTAAAGTAATGGAGCAGAATAATTCGACAAGGGCTGCATCTGCATCTGTTTCAATGATTATATTGATTATTGCAGGGTTCTCAATATCTATAGTCTTTGGTTATTGGATATCTAATAGTATGGGGAAAATTGTAACGTCTATAAATATTGAAATAAAAAGGCTTACCGAGGCTGCCATGGATGGTAAACTTAAAATACGTGGCGATCCAGCTAAAATTAATTTTGAATTTAGAGATATTGTCGTTGGTATTAATAATACACTGGAGGCCTTAATTGGTCCCTTAAATATTGCGTCAATTTATATAGATCGGATTTCGAAAGGTGATATTCCTCAAAAAATAACCGACGATTACCAGGGCGACTATAATATTCTTAAAAACAATATGAACCAATGCATCGACGTCATCAATCTTTTAATTGTCGATGCAAATAAACTAGCAAAAGCTGCATCTGAAGGAAAACTAGAGGTACGTGCTGATGCCGATAGACATTTTGGCGATTTCAGAAAAGTTGTGGAAGGCATGAATAATACACTTGCAAATGTGGCCGAGCCGTTCAAAATTTCAAGTGAATATATTCAAAGAATATCAATTGGCGAACTGCCGCCTATTGATAATACTGTATATCAAGGAGATTTTGCAGCCCTTAAAAAGAGTATTGACAATTTGATTATTTCTACTACGCAAATTATTGAAAAGGCTAAGATGATTGCTTTGGGTGATCTTACTGTGACGTTCGAAAAACGATCGGAAAAGGATGAACTGATGCTCTGTATTAATAATATGGTACTAAAGACTGCTGACATAATTGCTCAATTTCAACAGGCAGCTGATTATATTGCACAGGTAAGTCTCGAAATAAGTGCTGGTGCTCAGCAAATGTCACAGGGCGCAACCGAGCAGGCTTCTGCATCAGAAGAGGTATCATCGAGTATGGAAGAAATGGTATCGAACATTCAGCAAAATACCGATAATGCAATACAAACCGAAAAAATTGCCATGATGGTTGCAAGTAACATCAGGAAAGGAAATGCTTCGGCCCAACGATCGGCTATTTCCATGAAAGATATTGCTGATAAGATTTCGATTATTAGTGAAATTTCATTCCAAACCAATATTTTAGCCTTGAATGCAGCCGTTGAAGCAGCTCGTGCTGGTGAACACGGAAGAGGCTTTGCCGTTGTTGCTGCCGAGGTTCGTAAATTGGCCGAGCGAAGCAAAGTTGCTGCTGAAGAAATCAACCAGGTTTCGAAGGATGGTGTAGATATTGCCAGTAGCACCGGACAGCAATTAGAAGACCTTGTGCCTGAAATTGAAAAAACGACTAAGCTTGTTCAGGAGATTTCGGCGGCAAGTATAGAACAAAATACGGGTACAGACCAAATCAATAATGCATTACAGCAGCTTAACCATGTTACCCAACAAAATGCCTCTGCTTCGGAAGAACAGGCTACTAGTGCTGAAGAACTTGCTAACCAATCGGAGCATCTCCGGGAAATAATTTCATTCTTTAGAATTCCGGGAGGCATTTCCAATAATATTGTAGAACCGGTTAAAGTAAAGCGCAGTTCATCGTTTCAATTAAAAAGAGAACAAAAGGGTAATACTATTATGGATTTAAAGAAAAAAAGTCCAAAATCAGCTAATATTGCGTTTAATCCTCTCAATATTGATCATCAGAAGGACGATTTTTTTGAAAAATATTAATTTCAGATTTATAGCTTAAGAATTAGGAAACAGGGAATGCCATTGAGCAGCTCCCTGTTTTTTTGTTATAGGTAATTAATAAACTAAAAACAATTCTTTGGTAAATTAAATAAATAAAATTTTATTCATCTTTACATTTATTAGCAAAGTATTGGTTTACATGATGGGAAAGAAATGAACGGATCAACTCATAAGCCAGCGCCACCAGCTTTTTACCGATGGGGTGTTTTATTGTTTATCAGCCTAGCGATGTTTGGTAATTATTATATATACGATAGTATCAGCCCGATAGCCGATTTATTGAAGCAGCAACTTGGGTTTTCTGATACCAATATTGGTACGCTCAATGGGATTTATAGTCTGCCTAATATAATTATGGTACTGATTGGAGGTATCATAATCGATAGGATAGGCACCAAGAAAGCTACTTTGTTATTTTGTATTCTGATGATGACCGGTGGAATCATTACTGCAACGAAAGGTAATTTAATTACCATGGCTACTGGTCGCTTAGTGTTTGGCCTGGGTGCCGAATCAATGATAGTAGCTATTAATACTGCAGTAGCGAGGTGGTTTAAGGGTAGAGAACTTGCATTTGCTTTTGGTTTAAATTTAATGATTGCCCGTGCGGGCTCTTTCATGGCGCTGAACTCACCCTCGTGGGCTATAAAATATTATGATACATGGCAAGGGCCACTTTGGATTGCTGCTATTACAGGATTTATATCAATTTTTTGCTTAATCATTTATTATGGTTTAGATACTTTGGCTGTCAAAAAGTATAATTTAAGACCTGAAGGCCATCAGGAAAAAGTAGCCCTTCGCGAAGTTTTTGGTTTTTCACGATCTTTTTGGTTCATTACAGCCCTATGTGTAACATTTTACTCGGCTATATTCCCATTTCAAACTTTTGCTGTCAATTTTTTTAAAGAGGTTCATGGAGAAAGCAGGGCTGTTGGCGGGTTTCTTTCAAGTATTCTTACAGTAACTGCAATGTTTATGACGCCTATATTTGGGCTTCTGGTAGATAAAATAGGGAAAAGGTCATTATTAATGATGTTTGGGTCTTTGCTTCTGATACCTGTCTATCTTTTGTTAATATATATTCCCGATATTGCTTCTCTATTAGGCTTGGCAGGTCAGTATCACATTGTCTTGAGCTGGTTTAATATTGATCATATCATTAATACTAATTTACTGATCCCAATGATGATGATGGGAATTTCATTTTCTTTGATACCAGCTGTAATGTGGCCTTCGGTAGCCCTGATTGTAGAAGAAAAAAGATTAGGAACTGCCTTTGGCTTAATGAACATGGTACAAAACGGTGGGCTTTTTGTATTTAATATATTGATTGGCGCTGTTAATGATATTTTTGGCGCAAGCGCCTCAAATCCGGCAGGTCATCTTCCTGGCATGTATATTTTTACCAGTCTTGGTTTTATTGGATTCATATTTGCCTTTCTGCTACGCATCAATGAACGTGGGGCTAAAGGTCATGGATTAGAGAAAGGCATCACGAAATAATTAATTCAAGTTGCTAGTTGCTGGTTTCAAGTTATGCCAAAGGCATTCCTTTGGAAGCAACCAGTAACACGTAACTAGCAACTTAGGTTAATTATTAACTTTGCCATATCGTTTGCACCCGGTTTGCGCCTACGGAGATGATGGTAAACGGCACTTTGACCTCATCCTCAATGAACCGGATATAGTCGATCAATTCCTTGGGAAGTTCGTTTATGGCAGTAGCTTTTGATATGTCTTTTTTCCAACCTTTGAACTCCTTATAAACCGGTTCAATAGGCATGTTTACATCATAAGGTAATTGTTGGGTGAATTTGCCTGCGATTTTGTAGTCAGTACAAAGTTTGATCACATCGAATTCAGACAATACGTCGGGCTTAGTCATCACAAGTTGCGTTACGCCATTGATCATAATCGAATACTTTAATGCAGGTAAGTCGAGCCAACCACAACGGCGCGGGCGACCTGTAGTGGCTCCGAATTCATGACCTATTTGGCGGATTTTTTCACCAGTTCCATCATTCAGCTCAGTAGGGAAGGGGCCGCTACCAACACGGGTACAATAGGCTTTTACAATTCCTATTACTTCGCCAACCCGGTTCGGGGCTACGCCAAGACCTGTACATGCTCCTGCACATATAGTATTAGATGAAGTTACGTAAGGATACGATCCAAAATCAATATCGAGCAACGTACCTTGAGCGCCTTCAGCTAATACCGATTTTTCTTCGGTTAAGAAGTTGTTGATTAAGTATTCACTGTCAACTACCTTGAAGGTCTTAATAGTTTCAATGCCCTCAAACCACTCAGTCTCAAGATTGCTGAGATCATATTTATAGTCATACTGTCGTAAAATATCAATATGTTTCTTTTTTAGGAACTCATAACATTTTTTGAAATCGGTTGTAAAAATGTCGCCCACGCGAAGGCCGTTGCGTCCGGTTTTGTCCATATATGTGGGGCCAATGCCTTTAAGCGTCGATCCTATTTTGGTAACACCCTTGGCTGCTTCAGAAGCAGCATCGAGAATACGATGGGTCGGCAAAATAAGATGGGCTTTCCTGGAAATAAAAAGATTACTGAAATTAACCTGGTATTTTTTAAGGGATGTTATCTCATTCCTAAAAATGACAGGATCTATGACAACCCCATTGCCAATAATATTAATTTTTTGGGGATGAAAAATACCCGAAGGAATGGTATGAAGAACATGCTTGATCTCATTGAATTCAAGAGAATGTCCGGCATTTGGGCCCCCCTGAAACCTGGTAATTACATCGTATTTTGGAGTTAAAACATCAACAATTTTTCCTTTACCTTCGTCTCCCCACTGAAGACCTAATAAAACATCTAATTTCATGAGAAAATAATATGGTTATAAATTGGCCTCATGGAACTTCCATGATTGATATTTTCATAATCTTTTTTGAGTTTCATATCATGGAAGATTCATCCGTTTCAAATATTTTTGTTTCAAAACCAGCATAACTATCTTATAATAGATAAAATCTATTATAATCTCGCTGATTATTAAGGCTTTATTAAAAGATTTGAGTATTCAAACCGGATGCCAAAGTTACAAATTATTCATAGTCGAAAAACGAAGGAAAGTAAAAAAAAATCAATGTGTTGATAAATTAATTTGATACTTTGGTTTTGAAGGTTCTTTTGAATTTTTAGGTTCTTTCGACACCCCATAAATATAAAGTGAGTGGTACGATGGTTCAAAATTGTTTATTTCGCAGGCAGTTTTAATAATTTCAAGAATTCTTGGGTCGCAGAACTCGATCACTTTCCCGGTTTCAGTACAGATAAGATGATCGTGTTGAGTGCAGTGGTAAGCCTTTTCAAATTGTGCATAATTTTTACCAAATTGATGTTTCACCACCAAATTACAATCAAGTAGTAATTCGATTGTATTATAAAGTGTTGCCCTGCTTACACGGTATTTTTTATTTTTCATGAAGATATAGAGCGACTCGATATCAAAATGACTGGTACATGAATATATTTCATTTAAAATGGCATATCTTTCAGGAGTTTTCCTATGGCCTTTTTTTTCTAAATACTCTGTAAATATCTTTTTTACCGTTTTTTTGGTATTATCCTGGATCATAATTTAGACTGAATATAAATAAAGCATCAAAATAAGTGTTTTTATTCTTATAATGCAAATATTTAGGACTATTATCAAGGATTATTCCGTAATATTTTCGACACGGCTCACTTGCTCCACACCTTTAAGGCTAATCAGTTTGTCTAACAGATTGTTAAGGTCTTTAGCATTGTGAACATATAGGTCCATCGTACCCTCAAAAATGCCATCGTGACTTGAAAGATTAATAGCACGGATATTCACATTTAATTCTTTACATATAACCGTTGTAATTTGATTATAAATACCAAACCTGTCTACTCCACGGATGGTAATACGTGCAAGGAAAGAAAGAATTTTGTAAGTGGCCCACTTGGCCTGTATCATTAAGTTTGCATGGGCAGAAACAAGCTTAACAGCATGGATGCATCTTGATTTGTGAATAATAACCACATCTTCATTGGAACTGCGATGTCCAATTATATCGTCACCCGGGATGGGGTTACAGCATTTTGCCAAACGATAATTTGCTTCAGCGCCATCATCACTTTCGCGGATAAGAAAGGTTGACTTTGGATCAATTTGAGTTTTTGAGCCGTTAGGGACATAATTTTCTTCGCCGTTGTCGTCTTTTCGGGGGATCACTTTGGTTAATTGCAGTTCCCAATAACGGATCCATTTATTCTTGGTATTTTTCTTCAGTACTTTCTTTAAATCGTCCAGGTTGATGATGCCGCTGCCAATTTTGCTGTACAGTTCGTCTTTAGATACCACTTCGTATTCGGGCATAAGCTTTTTAAAAATACGGGAACTGGGCGTTAGGCTCATTTCGCTAAGCTTTTGTTCAAGAATTTGTTTGCCCGATTCCAAACGGTTCTTGAATTCAGCTTTCATCGAATCTTTAATGGCCGATTTTGCCTTGACTGTTACCACATAATCGAGCCACTCACGCTGTGATTTTTTCTTGTCCGATGTAAGAATTTCTACCTGATCGCCGCTACTTAAGACGTGATTAAGCGGCACTAACTTATGATTTACCTTAGCAGCAATAGCAGAATTACCAATTTGGGAGTGTATTTCATACCCAAAGTCTAATACAGTTGAATTTTTTGGTAAAGTTATAATCTGGCCTTTAGGCGTAAAAACGTGGATTTCAGAGGAAAATAGATTAAGTTTGAATTCGTCTAGGAATTCAAGAGCATTGGCATTAGGATTTTCAAGCATCTCACGTATGCTTTTAAGCCATTTGTCAAGCTCCGATTCCTGGTTGGTATTTTTGTATTTCCAGTGGGCAGCAAATCCCCTTTCGGCAATTTCATCCATTCTACGTGTACGAATTTGTACTTCAATCCATTTTCCTCCGGGACCCATAACCGTTGCATGCAAAGCTTCATATCCATTCGATTTGGGCGTGCTCACCCAATCCCTGATGCGCTCGGGTTTAGGCCTGTAAATGTCGGTGATAAGGGAATAGATATTCCAGCATTGGGTTTTTTCCTGAATATCATCAACCGGATCAAATATAATACGGATGGCAAGCAAATCATAAACTTCCTCAAAGGGAATGTTTTTATGCTGCATCTTATAGTAAATGGAATAGATGGATTTCGGCCGGCCGGATATTTCACAAACAATGTTGTTTTTATTCAATATTTCCTTGATAGGACCGGAAAATTCTTCGATTTGTTTACGTCGGTTTTCCTCGTTGTCATGAAGCCGGTTAAGAATTTCGTTGTATATTTTTGGATGCCTGTATTTAAGGCTTAAATCTTCAAGTTCTGTTTTAATACCATACAGTCCGAGACGGTGCGCAAGCGGGGCATAAAGGAAAACGGTTTCACCCGCGAGTTTTATTTGTTTATGAGGTGGCAACGCGTCGAGTGTGCGCATATTGTGTAACCGGTCGGCCAGCTTGATAAGTATCACCCTTACATCGTCGGAAAGGGTAAGTAACATTTTTCTGAAATTTTCGGCCTGAAGCGATGAGTTTTTATCGAAAACCCCTGAAATCTTTGTGAGTCCATCTACTATGGTGGCAACTTTTTTACCAAAATTTGCTTCAATGTATTCAAGGGTATAGTCGGTATCTTCAACAACATCGTGCAGAAGGGCGCTAACTATCGATGTGGTTCCAAGTCCAATTTCATGGGCTACAATCCTGGCAACCGAAAGGGGATGTAAAATATATGGCTCACCCGATTTGCGCTTCATTTCTTTATGCGCTTCATTGGCAAGCTCAAAGGCACGGACAATCATATCCCTATCCTCATCACCCTTGATGCGTGGACAGTGAGCCAGAAGGTCGTCAAAGCGTTGCCTTATTAAAACCTCTTCTGCTGTGGTAAGAACAGCCATTTACCCCAAATATTTAGGTTAGATTGCAAAATTAATCAATAATGTGTTCGGTTTTACTCTTTTCTAAGGATAAATCAACGAAAAATCTCCTTTTTTCTCGACGGTTTTTCCGCTACCGGAAGTAAATTTGATGAAATAAACATATACGCCTTCCGCGGCTTTTTGGTTATTTGCTAATCTGCCATCCCAGCCTTTCATCGGATCGGACGATTCAAAAATTTTAAAGCCATTTCGGTTGAATATCGTGAGCGAGTAATTGCCTGGTAAAAATGCAAAGGATGGTTTATATTCGTCGTTCTGTCCATCGCCGTTTGGTGTAGATGCATTGGGGATAAATACATTTGCGGTAATATCTACACAAACGGTTGCCGATCTGCTCGTGTCAGTGTTTCCTATGATGTTCATGTAAGGAACTGCCTTAACGTAATAACAGATGTTACCGGATAGTTGCTGACCTACCAGGCTGGAGACATTATCGGTATAATTCGTAGCTTGGCCCGATTGACTTGGCAGTTCATGAAATGAACTTTCGCCAATGGAACGGTAAATAACATATTCTGCACCATTTGGCCAATCCCGGTAAGCATTCCACGCCAATGTAATTTGGTTTGTGCCCACTGTGGCTGTGGGAACCATAGCAGTAGCCATGTTAGGATATACCACGCCTGTATCACAAGAATTTAAAGCCTCAAGCCGGTAGTATTTTGGTGCAAGGTTTTGAAGGGTATCAACAACTACAAGGCTATTGTCCGGAACATTAACATTATAAAATTTTTTAATGGTAGTAAACACTCCATCAGGACTGTCAGATCCGGCTAACTTGTAGTTTTTTGTTTCGGAATTCGGATCGAGCGTGAATTTTAGTTTTACCAAATTGTTGGACAAAAACACCGCCTGATTGGCAATGATGTAATCCGGTAATTTTTTTAGGACAGTTTGTTGGCAACTCATGTTCGAGGTAACCGAATCGCCATTGATATGATAGGCAGCCACATAAAAATAGTATTTTTGGTTTCCCTGGATATTTTGTACGGTGTAACTTGAGTCACTTGGCGAACGAGCACCGGATATATCGGTTTGTGTACCATTTAGAATTTCAAACACTCTATACCGGCGCAGACTATCTCCCCATCCCTGGTATTTTGTCCAGTTAATCGTTATTTCAGAATTACAGGAATCGTAGTTAAGTGAAGTATAAATGGTTCTATGAATTTTATCATACATACTTCTGTTGGGTTTTTTTCCGCAAATTCCTATATAAGCGGAGACAATGAATTTGACAGGTCTTGTCCTCACGTCAGGGTAGTCAAAGGTGGTATCTGTTCTGTTCGGGTCTTTGATACATATCTCTATATACGTGGTATCAACCCTTCCCCCAAGATATTCGTAAATAAGATAGCCATTAACACCGGAAGTTGAGCTTAGGTTCCAACGCGTGGTAACCTTCCCTGTAAAAGGATTTACACTAACGCTCTCAACAATAGGAGGATTTATAATAGTATCCTGTCCAAGGATGTTAATGGTGCTGATAATAAACAAATATATAAACCCTATTTTTTTCACTTGCTCTTGACTTTTTTCGATGACTAAATTACGAAATAATCATAAAATTGATTATTAAGCATTATATAAGTTAGAATTTTATTATTTATTTTTTTTCGACCTCCCAACCCTCCTTAAACAAGGAGGGCTAACTTGGGCAGAGCAATGCGCAAGTTATTGTCCCGCAATTGCGGGATTGAGGTTGAAACATTTTAACTTATATAAACTCTATTGTCTGGTTACTATTGAATAATATGTGTTAAATGTTGTGTGAAGGGACATCTTTTAGCAATAATCAATGTTGTTTGATCAGAGTCTATAAAGTCGGCCAAGGGGTTCTAAAAATAAAGATTTGATTATCAATACCCCCTAACCCCCTTAAAAAAGGGGGAATAACAGTTTCGTGCCATTTTATGGACAAACACTAATTAAGCCCAAAAGTACTATAAATATTGATAAAATAGCATAAAGTTAGTTCTTTAACATTGTGTAGTTTTCCAAAACCTTTTATTACACTTTGTGTTTGTCGATTCAATCGACGTAAAAAACAAGGCACGCGTCACAGACATCGCGCCAGCTGGGCTCCGAACATTCAGCCGAGCTTGGGCGATACGGATTTATAATGCAGTGCAACTAATTAAATTTATTACCAGCTTGAAACGGATGTACTTTGAAATGCCAAACGGCACTTATAGCCAACGTTAGCGCTTATTGAGTCGCTCCGTTTTAGAGTTCATCAAAATAATTGTATATTTGACTTAAATTATGATTGATGACAAAGGACAACTCGAATATAGATATTGATAAAATAGTAAAGCATTGGATTGATACATCTGATGAGGATTTTCTAACAATGTTAAGCTTATATGATTCTAAATCTTATGGATGGTCATTATTTTTGGGACATATCTCCGTTGAAAAATTATTAAAAGCATATTATGTACAAAAACATAGGAAACATGCACCATTACTTCATAATTTGTATAGATTAGCTGAACTTAATGAATTTGAACTTACAGATGAATATTCAGACTGGCTTGATAAGATAACTTCAT
>Ga0182027_10000471_pt1 | contig 70554 bp, 56 predicted proteins | sample 712E1DmetaG_FD_121300 | JGI IMG/M metagenome (GOLD analysis project Ga0182027, IMG submission 121300) | Permafrost microbial communities from Stordalen Mire, Sweden - 712E1D metaG (Illumina Assembly) | ecosystem: Environmental > Terrestrial > Soil > Wetlands > Permafrost | place: Sweden...
AATTTGCATACGGGGACCAGAGAAATTCAAGCTTGTATTTATAGCCTGCAGTCAAAGAAACCGGCTCTTGCTTAATGATGGAATCGCTGCGTATGCCATTCCGTACCAACCGCTGAATTATTGCCAGCCGGTTAAGCGGTGTCTGTAAAACGGCAAATGCCGCCGCGCCGCTGTCTGATACGAAGCCAACCCCCGGCTGCGCCAAAAGGGTGTCTGGAATAATCACTGCCGAAACCGCTCCCTGCGATATCCTGATCCAGCCGGCGGTAACGCTGTCGGTTATGCTGCGCAGAGTTGCATTGGTATAGTATGCCGTGCCGTTTGCAGCGCACGTAATGGACTTGGTACCGATTATTGCCTTTGAAGTGATGGAAAAACCGGTATTGGACATATCTGTCATGCTGCCATCTTCAAAATCATCCATAATGCCGCTTGCCGGAACGCCAAAACTCCTTGTCGAGGCCCGGCATAACGAGAACGCTGCTGAAATGTTAAGTGTCATCACTGCGGCCATTATGACCGGAATAATTTTCATTGTCCTTGGATTATCCATAACTCCTCCTTAAGAATATTTTACTCTATGTTCAATGGTCTATTAGTACCTATATCTGAATTATACACTCGGTAAACCTCGGTACCATGGTCTACGCTTTTTGCGTAGATAATATATAAAGTAAACTCATCCCATAGCGAAGCATGGGGTTAATTTCGAAACATGATCAAGGCATCACCGGATTTCTGGTTCATGAAGCACAACTTTATCCAATCTGCGGAACAGGAAACGCTTGAGATTCTGACCTCGTCGATTATCCCGTCGAAATAGGAGGTATTCACGCCGCCGGCATGCTTGCCGATGACCAGGTCTGTGCTATTCCTGGCTATCCCGACTGCCGAGAATTTAACGGTACTGTCGGCAAAAACGCCGTTGATATATAGGTACATGCTCACGCCGGAGCGGACGCCGACGACATATGACCAGACACGCGCCGCACCGGTTGACGCGACATAATTCCATTTTGTCGCATTGACGTATTCGCCGAAGTCCCACCCCTTCGTGATGTTCATCTGAAGCGTATATTCGGGGTTGCCCTTGGACACGACGTACTGCCGGAGGGAGTCGTTCCCGCTTTTCAGTGAGTCTGTCTCGACCCAGGCCGATACGGTATAGGTGCCGTACTCCTGAAAGTCAAGTTTCCCCGTGGCTGTGCCGGACATGGTCAGGAATGTTGAAGTGTCGTCGAACCGCTGCGAGGGGCCGATCATTCCCGCCACGGACAACGGCGCCTTGGTAGAAGGCGTTCCGTCATAGTGATTTGCCGTAGCGTCCTTCACCGGCGCGCCGGCGGCCTCATTCATATGCCACACACCTTGAAACCCAATCGACGTGTCGAAAACCGCAGCACTGCTCGATGCGCTCGTCGCATTGGGATTTCCCCAGTACATAGTGATGAAATGCGTACTGTCGTATCCGAATATCGTGTCGATTTTCACCCAGATTTCTGCAAGGCCGTTTGCCGCATCCCACCGTTCGATTTCGTATGGCAGAGATCCGCCGTTTTCTCTAGTAAATCGAATGTCGTTGCCGCTGTTGTGCGCCTGGCTGAAATTGAAATTTCCTGTGTTCAACCGGACGAGCACGGGAAAATTTTCCACAATGCCCGGGACATCTGCGCCGGAAGCGGTCGTGTTCAGGGAAAGCTTTTTCAGGAATTTCCATGCAACATTCGTTACTGTCGTGACGCCGCCCGGCGCCACGGAAACGCTGTCGCGGAATATTTGCGGTTTTGCGGGACTTCCCTTGACAGCATAGCAAATCGAAAGACCGGGCCCGGCCGGTACCGAATCCAGTGGCACTGAACCGTTCATGCCGCGTAGCAAAGAGTAAATGGTCGTGCCTTGGACATAGACATACCCGTTCGTCGCGTCGAAGGAATCGGGAAGGACGACATTGATTGAGCCGGGTTTTCGTAACGTGTCAACCGGCGCCGTTACGCTGTCACGTTCGACGCTGATGCCCCCGACCAGACCTCTGGCGCGGGTGTCAGGATGAACCGCCTGAATATTGTAATCGCCGGAATCGACGTTAGAAAATGAATATGATCCATCCGCAGAAGTCGTATCGGTCGGCAAGGCAGGCAGGGAGGCGCCGCTCACGGGATCATAGGCGGCAGGAACAAGCTGGATAATGGCGCGAGATGTCGCGACGCCGTTCCGATCAACAATTCTGCCGGCAACGCTTCCTTTGGTCGAGGTCTCGGTTCCGGTGCCGGCAAAATTCGGGGACGAGCAACTGAGCATGCCGGTTGCCATTACCACGCACGATGACAGAACCCCAACAACCCTTGTAAGGATATTCATGGAATCATCCTTCTCTATTGTCATTTTTTTTCATAGCCGTTTTCGAGAGTGAAAATATCTGGAAATTTACTTGCGTGACGACCTCCGGGCCTGCATCGGCCTTTGCTTTTTCCATGATAGACTGCCGCAGATCGGCGATCATACGCTCAATCTCGTTTCTTGTCCTGATGCTCGTACTCAAGGTAAGCGTCGAAAATGTCTGATTATCGAAATCCGTTTTATATGTCTGCATTCCGATCCGTTGCATTTCCTTGTGAAAGCTTTTTAAAGCCGCAGCCTTGGCGCCATCAGTGCTTTTCAGGAATTGGTGATGAATATTCCAGACATTCCGGTCTTTGTCCCATGAGATGAATTGCAAATCGGTCAAGGTCTTAAGCGCCTGTCGCGCTTGAATTGCCGTTATTCTAGGCTTGAACAATGCGGCAATTTTCCTGTGGTCGCGCTCATGCCGGTTCAGGTCGAGCACCGAAAGCATTACCGGATTGTACCATGCGGAGAAATACCGGTAAGCTTCCTGTTCCAGTTTGACCGTCTCGAGATTCGGCGACAGTCGCAGGATCTCGTGAAAATGGCGCATTTTTCCCGCATCGTTTTGTGCCTGATCATACCCGACGAGCGCCCGAAAATAGTCTGCCTCTCTTCCGCTCAAAGCACCTATTTGCCGATAAACGTCAAAGAATTTTTTTGTCAGTTTCCTTCCGTTCAGAATATCGATATAATGCGATCGGCTGTGGAGCCCGTATTTCTCGACAAGCGTTTGAAAACGGAAAGCCGGATTTCTTAACCGCATATAGCCAAGATGGTCTTTTAAAAAATCCCGGAAATTCAGATAATTGAAAATATCGGGTTTTTGGTTTTCGGGTTTCATACTAATGCAAATATAACCATAATTGGCGAAAATGTCAGTATTTATTTTATAATATTATAGAACAAATAATTTATTTTTATGTAAAAAATATGTAATTATGGCTATTACTTCAATATTTTATCATAATTATTTTAGAACAAAATGATGCCTGAAATATGCCGGCGAGATCTTCGCCATCCTGCGCGATACATTCATCTGCTTGCCAGAAAACCGCGATAGTAGGCGGAACCCCGCGCCTTTTATTTAATCAATTAAGTATGGCTCTACATTTTCAACTCATGATTTTGAGATTATGCTCTATATTAACAGAGCGGCGGTCGATTTTTTGCAGACCGGAAAAGACCGGAATTACGAAAGTGAGTGGTAGAATGAAGCACATGCGCAAAGCGGTTTTATCGGTTTTAATCGTTGCTGCACTCTTCGCACAGTCCGGTTTCGGCGAGGAAAACAGCATGAAAGTCGTCACGTTAAAGAAAGGCATTGCCATGGCCAAGTTTGGTCCGGGCAATGCTGCCACGGCAAATGCAAGCTGGTATTATGATTGGAATAACAACTCGCATTCCGGTTCTATTCCAGCGGGACTTACGGTGCCCGAATTCGTACCCATGATCTGGGGCGTGAGCAATATGACAGATCAGAACATCAATGCCCTGAAAGCCGGCCAGGCCAACGGCACGTACAAACACCTGCTCGGATTCAATGAGCCGGACATGGCAGGCCAGGCGAACATGACTGTGGCGCAAGCAATCAGCCTGTGGCCGCGACTCATGGAAACCGGGTTGATCCTTGGCAGTCCGGCCCCTTCATATACCAATACTTGGTTCTCCGATTTCATGACCCAGGCCGCGGCCAATAACCTTCGCGTGGACTTCATTTGCCTGCACACCTATCGTCCTCCCAATGTTGCCGGAACGGTTGCTGCCATGAAGACGTGGATCACCGGAGTTTACAATCAATACAAGAAACCGATATGGGTAACCGAATTCGGCGCTCCTGATTGCAATGCGCTCGGCTGGTGCGGTAGCGCTCCTGCCCTAACCCAGGCGCAGGTTGACACCTATGTCAAGGACGTCATTGCCATGCTTGAAGACCTTCCCTGTGTGGAGCGGTATGCCTGGTTCGTGGATGCATCCCAGACCGGATTCGAATTGTCTGCGCTGTTTAGCGCCGACGGGTCGCTCAGCAAGACAGGGACTGATTTCCGAGACGCTCAAGGTACCATGATTGTGAAGACAATTTCTCATGACAGGCAGGACGCATCACCAGCCATGCCGATGGTCTGGCAAAACGACGGCAAATTCATGTGCCGTCTCCCGATGCATCACGTAAATTTTCGCGTGTCGGTTTTCGACATGACGGGCCGCTGCCTGTCGCGGTTCGAGGGTGCGGGATCCGGCAACGTTATCATCGGTCACGGTCAATTGACATTGGCAAAAGGTATGTATGTCGGGACCCTGGAAACAGGGGGAAAATCGGCGCGCAGCATGTTCTTCGTACCTTGATCGTTGTTGAAAATGATTGTTTACAAATATTGTGCAATTGGAGTGAGGAAATGAGCGTTTTCCGTTCGCCACATTCGCGGTCGATCCTGTCCTTCGGGTCGGGTGCAGCGATTGTATTTTCATTGTCCTTCCTTTCGTTCCTTGCGTCGTGCCAGAAACGGCCGGTATCATCCGGCATCGCCGTAGACTATCCGGCCGACGGAACCGTTTTTCCTCCAGACATTAGTGCGCCGACCTTTCGATGGCATGATTCGAAGAAAGGCGTCGACGTGTGGAATATCTCGGTGAAAGGCCGCGATGGCGGCCCGGAACTGAATTTCACGAGTAAGGAAAAAAGCTTTCGCCCTCCCAAGCAGGCGTGGGACACGATCGAACGGACCTATGCGGACAAAACTGCGGTGGTCGTGATTAGCGGCGTCAATGCCTTGCACCCGAAAGCGATGCTGTCTTTCGGCGCCGTTTCGTTCGCCGTTTCGCGCGACTCCGTGGCAGCGCCGATTTTCTATCGCGAAGTCAATCTTCCGTTCGAGGAGGCGGTGAAGGACCCGACAAACATCAGGTGGCGTTACGGCCTGGTTTCCTCGGAAGAGCGGCCGCGGGTCGTGCTTCAAAAACTCCAGGTGTGCGGCAATTGCCATTCGTTTTCCAAGGACGGGAAAACGCTTGCGATGGAAGTGGACTCGGGTAACGACAAGGGTGCGTACGCCATCATGCCCATGGTCCAGGACATTCTTCTTGACAGGACGAAAATAATCAGCTGGGCCAACTATCGTAAGGAAGATCATGATCCCACGTTCGGGCTTTTGTGCCAGGTTTCGCCGGACGGCAGGTATGTGGCGGGGACGGTCAAAGACCAGGCGCTGGCGGTGTACAAGCCCGACCTGATGTTCTCGCAGCTCTTCTTTTTGATCAAGGGAATCGTGGCGATTTACAACAGGCAATCACGGACGTTCGCCGCGCTGCCGGGCGCCGACGACCCGCACTATGTTCAGACAAACGCGACATGGAGTCCGGACGGCGCGTCCCTCGTCTTTTGCCGCGGCAGAGCGTATAACCTCGACGTGTTCACGCGCCAGCGACGGGCCCTGATCGGCGGTCCGGAGGCAGAGGCGTTCGTTGCGAACCAGGGTCGATCGTACAAGTATGACCTGTACCGCATACCTTTTAACAATGGAAAAGGCGGTACAGCCGTTCCGCTTGCGGGCGCCTCCAATGACGGGATGAGCAATTACTTTGCAAAGTATTCGCCTGACGGCAAATGGATCGTATTCTGCAAGGCAAAGAACTATATGCTGCTGCAGCCTGATTCGAAGCTATACCTAGTTCCTTCCCAGGGCGGCGCCGCTCGCCTGCTTTCCTGCAACACGGGAATGATGAACTCCTGGCACAGCTGGTCGCCGAACGGCAAATGGCTTGTGTTTTCCTCGAAAGTAAACGGGCCGTTCACCCAGCTTTTCATCACCCATATCGACGATCAGGGAAACAGCAGCCCGTCGGTATTGCTTGAAGCCTTCGCAAGTACCGACAGGGCTGCGAACATCCCGGAATTCGTGAATAACTCCCTTGACGCCTTGATGAAGATCAGAGAGGACTATCTGGACGCCTATTCGTATTACCGTATAGCAAACGAGTTACACAAATCCGGCGATTTCGAAAGGGCGATTCCGGCCTATATCCTTGCGCTGAAATACAATCCCAAGGATTATCACGCGCACAACAACCTCGGCGCGCTCTTGTGGGCAATGGGCGACCACGAAGCGGCTCTACGACAATTCACCGCGGCAAACGACCTGAAGATCGACGACGAGGACCACTATCAGGCACATACCAACCTGGCGGTTTATTTACTGGACAAAGGCAAGTATGACGAGGCCGTCAAAGAACTTGCCGCCGCATACAGGCTTCACCCCGACAGCCTGACAAAGCTTAATGTCGAAAAGGCGAAGCGGCAATCGGGCGCCGCAATCGGGGAACAGAACGCGCTTCAGTACTGAATAACTCCCGGTTATTTCAAGGGAAAGCCGTGGAGGATTGTCAGGATGCATAGCCTTTTTCCCGGCCACGTCGTATTTTTAGCTGTTCCGACAATCCGTACTTCAATTCGAAACGAGTACCCATGCCCAGACTGTTCGACCTGCTTTCCGAGAACACTGACGATAAGACCATTTCCTCGCTTCGGAAGATCGCGGGGAAAAAGGCCTCGGGGCCGGTAGAAGAGACCTGCCGCAATCAGGAAAGAAAGGTCTCGAAGAACCCGGATATTTTGAGCAGGCTTGATTTTGTCGCGCTGGACCTGGAGACGACCGGGCTCGACAACAAAAGCGACAGGATCATAGAAATCGGGGCCATAAGATTCATCGCCGGCAAGGCCACCGAGGAATACAGCACCTTTGTCAATCCAAAAATGCCGATCCCGGGTTACATTACCACGCTCACGGGCATACAGGATCAGGACGTGGCAACAGCACCCGCATTCGAAACAATTGCCGCCACGCTGGTCGACTTCATCGCTGATCTTCCGCTCTGCGGGCACCAGGTGGAATTCGACATCAATTTCCTGAACGAGGAATACAAACGCGCATCGCTGCCAAAAGTGTTCATGAAACAGATCGATACGGCGCTTCTGGCGCGAATCGTGCTGCCGTGCCTGACGCGCTACACGCTCAAGTACGTTGCCACAACCCTTGGTGTTCCGCTCGACCGCGCGCACCGAGCGCTCGATGACGCGCGCGCGGGCGGCATGGTGGCTATCAGCCTGATCCCCAAACTCTGCGAACTGCCCGTTGCGATACGCGCCGTCATGGCGCATTGCGCGCCGCCCTCGCTCGTCCGGCAGGTTCTGCAGTCATCCCTGGCCAATGAAAAGTACGTCCTGGACCTTTCGTCGCCGCCGCTTCCCCGGCCGCCGAAAAAGCTCGCCCCCCGGGAGGCCTTCGAGCCACTTGACGTAGAAGAAATAAGGGGCGCGTTTTCCTCGGGCGGCGGCCTTGCGCGGTCCATGCCCGACTATCATGAGCGACCCTGCCAGACCGACATGGCCGCCTGCGTGGCCGACGCGCTGTCCGGCACAACCACACTCGTGGCCGAAGCAGGGACAGGGACCGGGAAATCCCTTGCCTACCTTGTGCCTGCGGCATTTTTCGCCGTCACAAACGAATGCCGCGTCCTGGTGTCGACGCACACGCGCAACCTGCAGGACCAGCTTGTCGCAAAGGACTTACCTGTTGTCAAGAAGCTTGCGGGCGACTCTTTCCGTTTTTCCGTGCTCAAGGGACGGGCCAATTATCTGTGCCAGCAGCGGTTCAGGCGACTCCTGGCCGGCGAGCTCGGCGATTTTTCGTACCGCGAGCGCATGGGAATGCTGCCGCTAGTCAGGTGGGCGCAGGAAACGACCACGGGCGACATCGAGGAACAAAACCAGTTCAACATCAAGTGGTTCGGCCGGATATGGCACATGATATGCGCCGAGTCGCACTCGTGCGAGGGCCGGCGGTGCAAAGAGTTTCACAACTGCCACTTGCAGCTGGCGCGTCAAAGGGCTCTCGGATCGCATGTCGTGGTTATCAACCACGCGCTGTTTTTTTCCGAGCTGTGCGCCGAGTCGTCGTTTTTGGGAAGGCTGGGCCCGGTCGTCTTCGACGAAGCGCATCACCTCGAAGCGTGCGGGCACCGGCATTTGCGCACCGAGGTGGACAGCAACCGGTTCGCGTCGTTTCTTGACAGTGCGGCAAATGCCGGCAAGTCTGTCAAGAAGCGCGAGGAGCGGCGCCTACCCGGTATTTCGGAACAGGAATTCAAACCCGTGCTCAAGCGGCTTCGCCAGCAGGTGAAGGCCTTTCTCGACGCGGGCCTTGTCTGGGCGCGGCAGACCACGCACGCATCGGCGGAATTTCAGGCGGAATATTCGGCAGAGGCGTTTTCCCAAAGCGCCGAATATCTTGCCCTGGAAAGCGTGCTGTCCGACCTCCAGGACGTGCTGCACCGGTTTTCCCAGGCAGCGGGGGACTGCGGCCAGGGCGAGGAGGACCGGCAGTTTGCAACCGAGATCATTTCCCTGTCCGAGGCCACCTCCCAGCTCAAGGCGGACTGCCTGTACCTGACCATGGCCGCGGCCGATGACCACGTGTTCTGGTGTGAAGGCAATGCGCACAAGGGATGGATCAAGCTGATTGGGGTGCCGCTCGATGTGGGCGCCATCCTCGCGTCCATCTGGGCGCAGAACGAAGCGGGCCGGGTGTTTACTTCAGCGACATTATCCGTTTCCGGGTCAATGGATTATTTCATGCGCAAGGTCGGGATTGCCGGCGGGACGTCGGTCAGGTGCGAGACGTTTTCCAGCCCGTTCTCAGCGTCGCAGGCGATTCGCGCCGGCATCAGGCAGGCGCCGTCCCTCGATTCGCCGGAGTATCCATCGTACGTCGCTGACACGGTATGCTCGCTACTTAACGCATTTGACAAGAACATCCTGGTGCTGTTCACGGCCAATTCCATGCTTGCTTCGGTATACGATCTTCTGAAACGGCGGACCACGGCAGCTGAATGCACGATCCTGGCGCAGGGATTTTCCGGCAACCGGACCGCTGTGCTTGAGGAATTCAGGCATACGCAGCGTGCGGTGCTTCTGGGCGCGGATTCATTCTGGGAAGGCGTGGACGTGCCGGGCAAGGCATGCGAAATCGTCGTGATCCCGCGGCTTCCGTTCCCGGTGCCCACGCACCCATTGACCAAGGCGCAGTGCAAGAAAATCGAAGAGGAAAAAGGCGAATCGTTCATGTCGTTTTCGGTACCCGAGGCGATCATACGCTTTCGGCAGGGCACGGGCAGGCTCATCAGGACCAAGAGCGACCGGGGTGCGCTTCTAGTCCTTGACAACAGGATATTCACAAAAGGGTACGGCAGGCATTTCACGTCGTCGCTCGACGGCCCGTTCACGGAATTTTCGACTGCCGCTGACATGGTCGCCGGCGTGGGTGCATTTTTCTCCGACGGACCGCCGTCCCCTGCTCTTACCTATGTTCCGATGGAGGATGCATGAAGTCGGTAGCGAAACTGGTCCCCGTTGTCCTTTTGTGCTGCGGTTGCGGTTGGTACTCGTTCACCGGATCCACGCTACCCGCGCACCTGAAGACAGTCGATGTGCCCCTGTTTGCCAACCAGTCTCTGATGCCTGGTGTTGCCGAGGAAGTCACTGACGCACTGACGAAAAGGATCGTGTCCATGAATCTTTTGCGGATCACCTCGGGCCGGGGGGACGCGTCAATCCGCGGCACGGTCACGGATTATTCGAACACGCCGCGCACCTACGGCACGAGCGCCGCCCGCCAGGTCCAGGTAAGCGAATACGTGGTTCACATAACCGTGGACGTGGAATTTAGCGACAACAAGTCGAGCTCGTCTCTTTACAAAGGGAAAATAACGGGCGAAGGAATCTACGATTTCAGCACGCAGACCGAGGCGCTGGGCAGGGCGAATGCGGAAAAGGACGTCGTTGACCAGATCCTGCAGCATTCGGTGCAGAGCTGGTGACCGGCGGCTGCCGCATGGCCGTGAAAGGCGATCTAGCGGCGTGACCCGCCGCGGTGATGTCCTCTGTCCCCTCTGTCCCCGCGTTCTCCTCTGTCACGATGCGGCCGGGCAAACGCTTCGCGGTCCCAGGCCTTGTTTACCCGCAGGGGCCTGCCGCCGAATTCCTTGCCGTTGAGATCGGAAACCGCAGCATCCGCATTCTCCATGTCCACAAACCCGAAGCAGCGGGATCGGTGACGTTTGCCATGGGTAATAATTTTGACCGAACGAACGGGGCCGACTTTTTCGAAATGAAGCTTGATATCAGCTTCAGTCGCATCATGGGGAAGGTTGCTCACAAAAACTTTCTCTATCACGATACTCTCCTTAGGGCGTCAAAAGGAAACAAAAAAGCCTGCCCACAAGCATGAGCAGGCAAATAATCAAAAAATAATTTTGTGAGACGTGCTTTCGCACGTCTCCGCATGCGTTTCTGCAAGAGGTGTGGGAATTATTACCAGGACCGACCGCGGTCACCGCCGCCGAACCCGCCACCACCGCCACCACCACCACCACCGCGCTTACGGTCTTCTCGTTCGCGGGCCTCATTCACGGTCAATGCACGGCCGCCGAATTCCTTGCCGTTGAGCTGAGCAATTGCGGCGTCTGCATTTTCCATCTCGACAAATCCAAAACCGCGTGACCTGCCGGTGTCGCGGTCTTTGATGATAGTGACGCTCGTCACTTCACCAAACTGGCCGAACATGGTTTTGATTTCTTCCTCAGTCGAATTGAAACTGAGATTGCCGACGTACAACTTCTTGGACACAACATCCTCCCGTTACTAAAGTGAACATATACGAGGATTCGACCGGTACTTTTGAGACCCCGGAAGAAACCGTTATTCCGTTTTTTCGCCTGCCTGTTGTTCGCTTGTTTCAATCCATTGCCGGAGGGTACCGATTATTTTCTTGGCCTGCTCAATGCTGGAAATGTTGAATTTCGACTGCTGCCGGTAATCGTCGTTTCTCTTGCGGTATCTGCGGATGGTGTACAAGACGGGGCCATAACGCTGGTTGGCGGCTTCCCATTGCTGGTACTTGAACATCAACGTCGCCCATGACCCCTTGGAAAGGATAACTTTGTCAAGTTCCTTAACAAGAAGGATCCCGTTCTCCTCGTAATTGATCGTTATATCATTGACATCGGAGGGCACGCTGACATTCCTTTACCTCAGACTGACGTCACGTTCCCGGGCTTTGAATAGGAACGCGGATGCATAGAAAGATACAACGGAGTATATCCAAAAGCAAAGGAATATTGTTTGCGCGGCATCCTTTGTTGCCGCCGATCGCGGAAATAACGTAAATTAAACCATGCGTTCACCACGGAAAAACGTCGAAGGGTACCGTATGCGATTTGGAAAACTGGAAGGCTTGGGCAACGATTTCATCGTCACGCATGATACTCTGGCAGGCGACAGCGCGCTCATTGAAACGATACGAAAACGGGCGCCGGCTTTGTGCGACAGACGCTTCGGCATCGGCGCCGACGGCGTGCTCTGCGTGCTGCCGTCGGCACAAGCCGCGTTTGCGATGCGGGTGTTCAATGCCGACGGCAGCGAAGCCGAGATGTGCGGCAACGGCATCCGCTGTTTCTCCGTGTACCTTGAAAAGTCGGGGATGTGGGCCAAGCCCGACCTTTCCGTGGAAACGGCCCGCGGCATCATTACCACTTCCAGAGAGGGAGACGGCATTCGCGTTGACATGGGGCAACCCATTTTGGATGCGCCCCTCATTCCGACCGCACAGGCGACCGGCACGGTCGTCATGCATCCGATCATGATTGACGGAAAGGGATATCGCGTTACCGCGGTTTCTATGGGCAACCCCCATGCCGTGGTGTATGCCGACGACCTCACCGACGAGTTGGTACTAACGGTGGGGAAGAAGCTCGAAAGTCATCCGTTTTTTCCGAAAAAGACCAATGTCGAATTTATTCAGGTCCTTTCTGACCGGGAGATTCGCATGCGGGTGTTTGAGCGCGGTTGCGGCGAGACCTTGGCGTGCGGAACGGGAGCGTGCGCAAGTGTGGTGAGCGGCGTTGTAAACCACAAACACGGCAACGCGGTCACGGTGCATCTTCCGGGCGGGGATTTGGCCGTCCAATGGGACGGCTCTCTTTCGCATTCGGTGTTCATGACAGGACCCGCGCACTGGGTGTTTGACGGCGAAACAGCACTCTGAACCCTTGTTTTCAGATAGCAGATTCCAGGTCTTGAGGAATTTCATTAGATAATTCCGCTTCTATTTATTATATTATCCTCGATTTTTTCCTGGTTTTGGACAATAAATCTGGCCTAAAATCCGTATTTGATGTTCATTACGGGACAATAAAACTGTGGCTTTTGCCGCACTATAATGGTATTATCTGAAGCATAAACTGACGAAAGATTAAAATGAGAACAGCAGCGTTATTGACCGAAAAAGACTCCCTGGATTTATATCTTGATGAAATCAAGAACAACCGTACGCTGAGCGGCGCAGAAGAGGCTATTTACGCGGTCCGGATCCGGAAAGGGGATAAGCGCGCTCTTGAAGAACTCGTCAAGGCTAATCTCAGGTTCGTGGTGAGCGTTGCCCGGAACTACCAGAACCAGGGGCTTCCTCTCAACGATCTGATCAATGAAGGAAACCTCGGGCTCATCAAAGCCGCCAGGAAATTCGACGAAAAGAAGAACTTCAAATTCATTTCCTATGCCGTGTGGTGGATTCGCCAGGCGATCCTCAAGGCGCTGGCGGAACAGTCCAGGATCATCAACGTGCCGTTGCATCGCGTCGGCACCATCACCAATATCGGCAAGGCCCAGAACAAGCTGGAACAGGAGCTCGAACGGTTGCCGACCGCGGACGAAATAGCCCGGGAGCTTGGTGTTGATGAAAGAGAAATCCAGGAGATCATGCGGATCGGCAACCGGCACGTCTCGCTTGACAAGCCGCTGCAGACCGACGACGACGTTCGGCTGATCGACGCGCTGCATAACCACGACCAGGAACTTCCGGATGTCGGTGCGATAAAGATGTCCCTGTCAGGCGAGATCGAGAAACTGCTCGACACGCTGTCCAACGCCGAAAAAGAGGTGATCAAGCTTTATTTCGGCATCGGCCAGGAGACGCCGCATACCCTCGAAGAAATCGGCAAGCGCGTGCATCTGACGAGAGAACGCGTTCGCCAGATCAAGCAGAAAGGTCTGCGCAGGCTCCGTAATTCCTACCGGAGCAAGAAGCTCAGGACATTCATGTGACTTGCTGCTTGATCATTCCTCATGAAGGGATGATGAGGTAGGTTTTTTCTTCATCTCTTTATGACATTGTCACGAAAATCCCCTTTCATCGGCGTCCTGTTCTTTCTCTTGTTTGTCCTCGCTGGCACTCTCAAGATCTCGATATTCGATCATCTGATCGTGGGTGAACCCGCGCTAGGGGGAGTACTTGACGGCTATCTGAACAAGAGTGTCGTGATGCTCATTCTGTGCGTGCTGCTCACGCTCCCCCGGCGACCGTTCCTCCTGGTCGGCTTTTGCTGCCTCCAAATCCTCTACATGTATGTCAACCTTCTGTACCATTTCAGTTTCACGGGATATCTGCACCTCAGCCAATACGCGGGGTTGTACGGCGAAGCCTTTGATCTCGCCTGGCATTCGGCTCTCCCGGCAGACGGCCGCTTGGGTTGGGTGCTTGTCGACCTTCCGCTGTGTGCCGCGTTTGTATGGGCCTATCCCGGGTTCTCGCGCATTGCAACACCGCTAAGAGTGCGTACCCTGCTTTACGGGTGCGCCGCAGCGCTGTGCGTGTTCTTCCTTCATTGGGATTCGAAGCGGGACACGGCGAACGCCCTCATGAACAACGCGTACGAAAGCGATATTTCGGTCGTGCAAAAATACGGTCTCTTGACATTCAATTTCGTGGACCTGTTGAACTACCAGGACGGACAGCACCATATCAACGCTATATCCTATGGGCCGGCCTTGTCATCCGGGAAGGCCCGGACAGACACGGCGGACGTCGGCCATCGGCCCAACATCGTGGTGCTCCAGGTCGAATCGCTTGACGCATACATCGTGGACCGGAAGTACAAGGACGCCTTTGTCACGCCGTTTTTGCACGGCCTGACCTCCTCGGCCGTGTATTATCCCTATATGCTCAGTTACCATAAAGCGGGTTCGAGCTCGGACTGCGACTTCTCGACGATCAACAGCATCGAGCCGTTCGATGACTACCCGTCCATCAAGATACGCAACTACGATTATGTCAATTCGATGGCCAGGCAGGTGTCGGCCCACGGCTACGCGGTCATGGCGTTCCACGGCAACAAGGGATCGTACTTCAACCGGACCGCCGCGTTCAAGAAAATGGGATTCGAGCGGTTCTTCGACATGGACGCGATGGGGCTTCATGACATCGGCTGGGGAGCGCCGGACAAATCCGTTTTCGATTTTGTCGCTGCCAAAATGCGCCTGCAGAAGGAACCCTTCTTCTATTATGTCATCACCATGAGCAGCCACGAGCCGTTTACGCTGACGCAGACGTATTACCGGAATAATTTTTTCAGCGACATCCGCAACGAACGCACCAGGAATTATTTCAACGCCATCTCGTATGTGGATCGGGAGATCGGGGAGTTTGTCCGCAATGTCAAGTCGTTGCGGCCGAACACCTATGTCTTCATTATGGGAGACCATACGCCGGTTATCGGCAGGGACGTGTACAAGCGAGCTTCGTTCGTCTATGACGGGCGTCAATTCGAATTCGTCCCGCATTTCATCATCACCCCTGATAGCCGCGTTTTCAGGGAAAACCGCTGCGCGGCGTCCTTCATCGATATTGCCCCGACCGTTCTGGCAGCGACCAGGGCCCCGTATTCCATCCGTTCCAGCGGCCTGAACCTGCTGTCGGGACCGATACCCAACACCACCATCCAATACCGCACTGTGGCCTATCTTCGGGCAGACCTTTACAAGAGGATAAAACTCGGAAGATAGTTGGGTTGTCAGGCAAGTGTATCGACCGATCGCGCCGCAGTTACCGGATGACTCCCGTGGATTTCATCGGGAGCCGCAATGCCAGCACATTGTCGATCGTCTCGCGTGAGACCTGGCTCGGGAGAGCGGGGACAAGGCCTCCGATCGTGGCGGGAATACTGGCCGGGTGAACCAGGGCAAGCTGGACCGTGCGCGTGTTCACGTCGAAAAGGATGACGAAATATCTGAAGCCTTTTTCCGGCCTCCTGAATGCCGCGCCAGGCCCTTTTGCGGGGCTGGCGAGCGCGCCGGCCATAGCCTCCCGGCTGGTTGCCTTGTCGATGAGGTCTGCCGCGGCGTCAAGACCGGCAACGGTGCAGCTCTTTCCGCACGGTCCTTCGCCCACATACCCGCCGTACCCGAAGAAATTGGTGGAGAACAGATCGAAATTTTGGGAGCTGTTGTTATCGTTGACAACCTCGAAAGCGTTGAATTGGCCGCAGCCGTCCGCCAGCCACCAGGTCGCAGGGTCTTTCGCGTAGCACTGGCACGAGCCGAACGCGCCGGAGCGCACCATTTCCCCGTGACTGAATCCTATCCACGGGGCGTCGAACCAGTTATTGGCAGTGTCCAGGCTACACTGTTGTGCGCTGCCGATGAGTCCCGCGCTCATCCGCGGCATTGACGCCTGCACAATGATCATCTTCGAGCCTTCCCAGCCGTAGTACTTGGTGTCGCTGGTCTGCGGACAAAAGGGAATGCTGCCCGTGCCGGTTGTAAAAACCCTATTTGTCGAGACATCCACCAGGCAGGTATTGCCAATGGTCCCCTGAAATCCCGCGGTCTCAGTTGAATTGCCTTTGAAGGCCATACCCTGCATCGTCGTTGGTTTTGAAGCGTCCCACAGAGAAACCAGGTCCCACATCGTCGCGTTGCCGGTTTCCGGCTGATACACCGCGATTTGCTTGACGATCATGGGTCCTCGAAGCGTCATAATCAGTTCTTCGTTCCATGGGGTGAGGCTGTCGCCGGTAATGACGTGCTTTGCCATACAGCATGAGCCGCTTGAGGATGCGTCGCACGGGCCTGTGGACGGGTCTCTGCGGCTCGGATACCAGCCTGCCGAACCTATGTTTTGAAACGTGATGGTGGCGCCATGTGAAGGCGTATCTACAGCGGTCACTGCCGCAGTCAATTCGGGTGTTTTTGTGGCATCGCCTGGGTTGTGCGTTATTGCCGTATCCGGACCTGGCCGCACGGCATTCGTACCGCCCGATTTGAAGCAGCCAGGATGCAGGCAAAAAATTAACAAAGCGATAAAACTGGCGGCGAAGAACGTCTTTCCCATGCGATTGTTCATGATAGTGTCAATCCCACTAACTTGTAAATACTTCGTCCTCTCCTATAATACACTTATGATAAGGAAGTTTTCAACATGCCAAGAAACGAGCTGTTCTCCGGCGCGGACTTCCGACGAGAGGCAAAAAATTTCACCAATGCAGGAACCTGAAGTTCACGCGAACGCCGAGATTAATCGTGAAGGACTGCAATTCGACAGGGTATTTGGAATAACTGTTCCATTGGTATTCGCGCACATTGAAAGTGTCGAATATGTTCTGGAAATAGACGAATCCGTCGTAGTCGGTTACGAAGTCCATGTCCGTCGGTTGCCGCCATTCGAATTTAACGTCCACGCTCTTGTAATCGCTCATCCGGGACTGGGCGCCACTCCAGCTGAGCGTGGTGGATCCGCCGAAGGTCAAAAGCTCGCGATAGGGAAGCCCGGCAGAGAAGTTGCCAATGAAATACACGAACATTCTTTCCGGAACAATTGAAAACGCCAACGATGTTTTGTTCGCCCATGGTGAATCCCAGTCCGAAAAAAAGCGCGACGTTCCTTCAGCGACCGTCGACCGGCTCACGGACAGGGAAGACGTGAGTGAAAACCGATTTCCGGCTTTCACCTTGATCTGCACATTACTTCCGACAGCGCGCAATGACGCAATTCTGCCTTTGTCAGGGAGCGGATTTGTCGGTTCGGAATCCACGACAGGGATCCTGTCTTTCCACTTTGCAAACCCCTCGACATCTATGGTGACGACGCGCCAGATTTTCTGTCTCACGCTTAAATGCGTTTGCAGCGTATGCGTTAGAAAGCCGTCGAATTCAGCGCCCGGCAGCAAACGGATATCCACGGGCGCCGAATTCATTTCCGCGGAGAAAAGCCCCTCCCCGAAAATTGCGGGAAATGCAAGGGAAAAACCGGGGTCGATGAACAGCGCCTTGCCCCCAAAATAGAACCCCTGGATGGAGTTGACGTCCAGACGCATTTTTTCGATTTGTCTCGAATATCCAACGTGAACCTGCGCATTATTGTTATTGGACAACCGGTGGAACACCCGGACCGTAGCGCCGGCGTCCTGAACCTCGAGGCTGGCGTCCGACTGCAGGTGCTCGGCAAGGAGGCCGGCATTGACAGAAGATATATTATCGGAGTACAACAACGCATGCAGATTCACCGCGCCATTGTCGCGTTGCACCCGTTGCAGAGGCGTGTAAGGCCCGAGCCTCTGCGCATTCAAAAAATACTGCTGCGATCCCCCGCAGGAGATGTCCCAGGGAATTTTTGCGCAGGAATCTCGCGCGGAAACGGCAACGATTCCCCAGGGATATTTGTCCTTTGCGGGAACGGGCAGCGCACCTTGCTGAACGGCAATCGCTTCATCAATGTCTTTGGCATATTCGTTCATTCCAATCCAGGCAAGCTGCTCGATTTTGAGTGGACCGCTGTTCTGTTCTCCAATGGTCCTGAAATTCCATGCGGACACGGGCATGCCGTAGCCAAGATTGCTGTTGTCGCCAAAGGTAAGACCAGTTCTGACAAGCGAATAATTGTTGGGAACCGAAAAAGAACACTGATAGCGATCCTGGTCCCGCCTCAGGGGTACGTTGAGAGACACGTCCGTCGAAAGAGTGCTGTAACTGAGGGCAGCTTCAGGACGCGGCACTCGGTCCGGCGTCCTGAGCGCATAGGGATTGAGCGTGACGATCGATCCTGATGCACCGCTATACTGCGAAACGAGGCGTGAAGTATAACAATTGATGTCCGTCGGCAAGGCAAGGGAAACGACGCTTTTGTCCGCATAGGTCTGGCCGGGAAAGTTTGAAGGCGGAAGCACGGGTATCCCGCGAATCAGATACATGTTGTCAAAAGGGCCCTCGCCATTGACAAGTAAAAGCGATCCGGCCTCCGGGACCTCGTTCACCCCCGGCTTCTGGACGAGCAGCAATCCGAGGTCGTCGATGATGCCCACGGACTTTTCAATTGCTTTTTGGTCCACCTTTGCTGATGTGATGGGGACGGCGCCGGTCACTCTCATGGTGTCAAGCACTTTTTGCGTAGTGTCCGTTGCGGCCTGCAACAGGGACGTTTGAAGGATGAGACCGCAAATGGCCAGAACAAGGACCGGACTGTTCATGGCGGGATGCGACCTTTCCTGAACCGCACGTCAGTTGCAAAACCGGAACTAGAATACGGCATGGGAATTGATTTATTGACACGCACGCCGAAACAACGCTGGTGACCGCAATCCAAATGAAAGAGGGCTGCGGTCGGGCTGCCCTCTTTCATTGAAATGAATCTGCTGAAGAAACTACTTCGCCAGTTCCTTGAGCTTGCGGATGACAAGCAGGGCCTCGGGGCCGCTGACGCTCTTGCTAACGCCGAACTCGCCGTTCATCTCTGCGGTCATGACGCCTTTGTCTACCGCGTTACAGATGGCGTTGTACGCCGGGTAGGACGGGTTGACGTCAGGGAAACGGCTTTCACCGCCGATGTGCTTGGTTGCAAGCGATGGGTCGTGCAGGATGGCGATGATCGCTTCTTCCACGACCAGTGCATATTCGCCGCGGTTCACGAGCTGGTCCGGATGGAACGTGTGGTCGGGATAGGGTTCAAGGCCGCGGATTTTCAGGTCAACGACGTCGGAAATAAAGTTCTTGGCCCAATGGTTTGAAATGTCGGTGACGTCCGCCATCTTGGTAAGGCTGTCTACTTTCATTTCACGAGCATCGCCCGGCGCCTTGTAGGAGTTGTCGTAGTTCTTGGGGCGTTTCTTTTCCACGAGCTTGTCTATCTGGAGTTCGGAAACGAACAGTGCCGCAATGTCGGCCCGACCGATTTTTTCCACAAGTGCAATCCTTTTGCCCACGTCCGTACCGGGCGCAGCGCGCTCTATCATTTGCACCAACTGCCACTGGTCGTCGGCTTCCCTGGTCCAGTCTTTTTTCAGGTCAAGGACCTTACGGAAATCATCCGATGCCTTGCCGAATTCGTAGGCCTTTTTGTAGCAAACGCCGCGGCGGTAAAACACTTCGGAATTCTGCGGATCGATCTTGAGGGCCCGTTCGTATTCCTTTTCAACGTCTTTCAGCCATTGTTTTGCCGGCTTTCCCTCGTTCTGTTTGGTGATGACGATGGCTTTGGCAATAAACCCGTCTACAATCTTGTTGTCAAGGGACTGGCATTTGTCCGCAAGCTTGATGGCTTCCTTGAAATCGCCCTTTTCCGCCATGACAAGCGCCAGGCCCGCATACGCCGGCGCGAATTTGGCGTCCAGCGATGTCGCGAGGTTGAACTCTTCCTGCGCTTTGTCGAATTTGCCGTCGTTATAATACTTCATTCCCTCTTTGCAATGCGATTGGGGCGTGTCCAAGTACCCACCGGCCTTGCGGGCCTTGGGCGCGCAGCCGATGGCAAAGACAAGGGCGAGGGTGAGAGCGAAGAGTGAGAGTGATTTGATTGTGAATTTGGTTTTCATATGCGAAAGTCTCCTTTATTAAGTTTGCGGTTGACCTCACCTTTTCACCCCCGTCCCCTCTTTCCCTCTCCCGCGGGGAGAGGGAAAGAGGGGTGGCCGCAAGGCCGGGGCAATAGGGTGAGGTCATCCTCTGTTTCTTAGTCAACCACCAAAATGACGCGGCACTCGGACAGGAACTTCAGGTTCTGGGCTGCGCTGCGCACGTCGGCCGCATCTGACGCGGAAATCACCACGTCCGTCGCGTTATCGCCCTGGGCCTTAAGGGCCTTGATCTGGCCGGGTGTTTTTCCAACCCGGTCGAGTTTCGCTGCTGCCCTAACATCTTTCGCATAGCCGACGATGCCGTACTTGATGGCCCAATCGCGCGTCACGTACGCACTGCCATAAATTTCGCGACCCTCTTCATCCACGATTTTTGGAGCCAACGCAGGCTTCACATGCAATCCGCGACAGTCGATGATGAGGCCCGAAAACACCATCGACTTGGGCCCTTTGGTGCCTTCGAAGGCCGTGATGGACGGCTTGGCGCCGATCATGGTGCTGAGCAACTGATCGTTGAGACCGCCGACTCCGTCAAGCGGTATGGCCATGGTGACCTCGACTGATCCGTCGCTCATGTACCGTTCCTTGCCCTTTTGTTCGAAACCGCGCATGAACCCGCTGACCTTGCTTGTGATCACGTCGCTTTTGACCATGAAATTTTCAACCGTGGTGCTGGAATTGAGGTAGATGCCTTTGAGCGTTTCCAGGGCGTTGCGAAGGGCGACCTGCTGTGCTGCCCGGATCGCACCCGGCCGCTGTGCTGCCTCGGGCATGTCCGGATTCGGGGCGCCGATACCCTTTGAATAAATAATCCTGTTTGTCCAGTCGATGTAGCCGTCACCCTGATTGTCCGGTTTGTCGGCCACGACCGTATCGAGCACAACCGGCTGCATTTCAGCAGCGGCGAACGAGGCGGCGAAAAGCCCCATTGCCACAGCAGTCAACACCTTATTCATACAACCTCCTCTTGAAGATGAAAAGAAATGATACTTGGATTATTGCCTTATCCGAGAAACTGCGTTGCCAATGTCTTTTCTCCCTTTAATATAGAATACCTGTACAGACCGAGGCTGTGATCGGCGTCACATGCGCCGCTATTTCATTTTCCGCGCCATGCAGAACAAGTATCCCACGTACCTGAACCCCTCAAGCCTGTAAAAAACATCTATTTCCTTGTGAAAAGCAAGTTTGATGCGTTTGTCAGCAAAGAAGCCCTTTTCGTCCTCAAGACGTCGTGCCATATGGGCGTAGTAATTGTCCCAGCCGCTCTGGGGCACCATGCACAGGAACTGGATGTCGAAACCTGCGGCCGCGATCAGGGCGCGATACGAAGCCTCAGTCTCATAATGGTATTTCTCGTCCTCGAAAATCCGCCGTACCTCGTCCGGCACCTTTTCCGACAGAACGATCAGGTCTGAGAACGCGAACCATCCGCGCGGGCCGAGCCACGACGCGGCAAGTGACAGGCCCCTCTTACGTGAAATGAACGAGAGGACGCCTCCCTCAGCAAGCACCAGATCAAAGGGCTCCTCCGAATAGTCGGCGGTCAGTATGTCCTTTGCCCCGAAAGCGATCAGGTGACTAACGCCTTTGTCAATCGCGAGCGAACGTCCAAACGAGATATTCTCTTCGCTCAGGTCGATTGCCGACACGCGGCAGCGGAATTCCTGCGCCAGGTTGGTGGCGCCGTCACCGTAACCGCATCCCATGTCCAGCACGCGGCTGGCGGGATTGATGAGCGCGAAACGTCCGGCTGCAAGGGAGAATTCCCTGCCGGCAGGTGAAGAGTAGTTCGAATGCAGATCGGTGACCATGGATCCTCGCGAACGGTTGAGCCCGGCTTCTAGCGAACCTTGAAAAAGACGATCAGCCCCAGGACAAGGAGAATGACCGAAATGATATGGAACCGCCAGGTAATTTTCGAACGGATGTAGAATTCGTTTGCATAGAACGGGTTCTTCCGCATGGCAAACTGGAAATGATGGTGTATCGGAGCGCGCAGGAAGATGCGCTTGCCCGTCAGCTTGAACGACCCGATCTGGAGCACCACGGACAGAAATTCGAGCATGAAAATGAACCCTACGATGGGCAGGAAGAACGCAGCCTTGACGAAAATGAACATGATGCCGACGACGCCGCCGAGCCCCACAGCGCCCGAATCGCCCATGATGATGGACGAGGGCGGCGAATTGAACCACAAAAACGACAGGAGCGTGCCGACCATGGCGCCCACGATCGGCAGGATCTCGTCAACGCCGGAGATGTACGGGATCAAAAGGTATCTGCTCCAGACCGCATGACTTGACACGTAAGATGTTATGCCTACGAAAATCAGGCAGGTGATGACCGGCACTGCGGCCAGCGTGTCGAACCCGTCCGTGAAATTGACGCCGTTTGCCATGATTGCGATGACCAGCGTCATGAAGGGAATGAAAATCCAGTACGCGAAATAGGGAAAATCCCTGGACACCGAGAAAAAGGGAATGTTGATGTAGCCATTGATATTCGGGATGTATTTGTACGCGGCAATGGCGACCAGCAGGGAGATGAGGATATAAAGGAACAGCCTGATATTTGCGGAAATGCCGTCAGCCTTATACTGGTAATCCTGCTTGGTCAGATGACCTTTGGCAAGTTTCGCCTTATTCACAACTTTTGCGATGTCGTCGATGGCGCCGATAACGCTGAAGAAGACGTAAATAGCAAGCGCGGAAATGACATATGAATTGAACCGCGCCGTGATCAGGCAGGTGGCGAGAATGACGGCAAGAAAAAGCAGGCCGGCCGGCATCACGGGGTCGGTTTTGCCCTTGATTGACTCAAGTTCGGTGTTGACATTGAGCTTCTTGAGAAAAGATATGTACGGTGGGAAAAGCACGGTTGCGCTGACAAATGAAAATATCGTGGCCACGCTCGTGCTGAAAAGCCGGCTGTTCAATAAATAGAGATGCGTTTTTTGGTACAAGAGTTCTATGAGCATTCGATTTCCGGACGTGACTCAAGTTGTGAGTGCTCTGGGTACTCGGATCGTCTCCACACGCCGGCAATCGGGCGTATGGACGGTCGAGCTGTAAGAATCAACCGAGCATGTAATAAATAATATATTATATAGTCTTGGTGACTATCAGGCCAATGGAAATAGTTCCAGAATAGAATATTTATTCGAAAAGGGGATGGCATGACAAATTCGGCATCCGTCATAGCAAGAACTGTCCAGATTCTCCTGATTATCGTTTGCGGCTCATTGCTTGCTCAGGAGAATATCGCGGTCATGGAGCTTGAGGCAAAGAACATGTCGCGGCAGGAGGCAGGAATTCTGACTGATAAACTCCGGTCCGAGATCATTAAGACGCACAAGTTCAACGTCATGGAGCGCGAGCGCATGAACGAGATACTCAAGGAGCAGGGGTTCCAGCAGAGCGGCGTGTGCAGCACTGACGAATGCGCAACGCGTGCGGGAAATATTGTCGGCGTTTCGCGCATGGTGGCGGGCTCGATAGGACGGGTCGGCGAATCATTCCTCGTGACCCTAAGGATGATCGATGTGGAAACGGGCATCATTGTGCGTAATGTTGACGAAACCATTCGGGGGAGCATCGACGCTGTGCTTGAATCCGGCATGGCTGCTGTCGCGCAAAAGCTCGTCATAGCACGCGACATGGGAGCGAAAAAGACAGGGAAGCCGAACGGAGTGCCGGGAAATTTCGGGCCCTCCGACGGGCTGCTCGGGTTCTGGCCTATGGACAAGATAGACGGCAATTCGCTGGTTGACCTATCGGGCAATGGCAAGAACGGTTCGATATTCGACGCAAAGGTCGATATCAAAGGCGGCATGAAATTTTCGGGGTCAGGCGATTATCTGTCTTTCGGAGAACTTCCGGCGTCCAAGGAATTCACCGTGTCGTTCTGGGTAAAACCCATCGGCATTGCCGATCAGATATGGTACGATGCACTGTGCGGCACTACGCTGGCAGGCGGAATCGGCCTTCTCGTCCTGAACAATGAACTCCGGTTTTCCGCGGGCGCAGACTGCAATGCGCCGAAGCCCGCAGCGACGCTCCTCTACAGCATGGACAACATTGAACCGGGCAAGTGGCACCACATTGCCGCGACGCTTGCCGGCGGAAAGTCCATAGCCCTGTTTGTTGACGGAAAAGAAGTAAAACGAATTTCCTCAGGCGTTCCTCACAGCCTTCCCGGGGCGACTGCACAATATTTCGGGGCGGACTCGCGCAAGCCCGAGATCCAATCCTATTGCGGCAAGGCACGCGACATGCTCGTGTTCGATAGGGCGCTTGAAGCGGGGGAGATTTCTACGCTGTATTCTGCGGGAAAGATCAGATAAGGAGTAACGCTTTTCAAGGGAGAACAATGAAAAAATCGGTATTGCTGATCTCGGCGATCGCATTTGTTGTTCTGGCCACAGCTTCACAAACCCTCGCTGCCGCGGAATCCGATTCCCTGCCGGCCCGGGTGAATCCGAAGAACTGGATCCAAATCACGTCCACCATGGGTTTTGTCGTTTCCAGTATGGAAAGCCCGCCCAAAGGCCAGGAGAATGTTTTGTACGGCGATTTGAAAGGGTATTTCATGGTCAAGTACAACGGCACCTGGTGCATCATGAAATCCGAACCCAACGCCCGTCCTGCACCTGCCGCGAAATAAGCGGCAGGGCCTCTTCCTTCTTCTCCATTCCGCAACTTCTTGTCTTTTTGACAACATTTGTGTTCTATTTGAACACTTAGGGTCCCAAACGCCACGGGTAATAACTCACTGTTGAACTTCGCAATTGGCAGCGGTGCCAGCAGCACTGACGTTGCCAGAATAAAAACTGAATATTCGGCAGGATTCCAAGTGGGACTTTCAATTCATACCTACAATAGTGGATTCGCCGAAAGGGTCCGTATTGATGCAGGGGGGAATGTCGGAATAGGTTGTACGTCACCTGACCATAAATTATCGGTTTCTGATACTTCATCCGGTCTGGTTACACAAGCGATTTTTGGCCAGGACAAAACAAGCGGGCAAAGTCAGATTGTTATAGGGGAACAAGACGCTTCGGACAAGTCATTAAATATCGGCTTTGATCATGCAAATAGCTATGGCTATATGCAAGTCTCCGGTAGCGATATTGGTAGCGGAATCGTGATTACAAATACAGAATCGAAAAAAGTTGGCGTGGGTACCACTTCACCGGATACAAAATTGCACGTAAACGGCGCCATCACACTTGGGGCGGCAGGTGGGCCGCAAATAATAAGCGGTACACCGGCTCCGACTGTTTCTGCTCCGAACGGTTCATTGTATCTCCGTACAGATGGCACTGGGCCCAATTTGTATGTTCGTCAGAATGGAGGGTGGGTGAGCAAGTAGTTGGATTTGTAACAACGGGCAGTGCTCTGGATCACTGCCCGTTCAAACGCTATTTTGTCCGCCTGAATTGCCTAATCTGACGACTGTCTGAATCTAGTATGTAAACATTTCCAAAATTGTCAGATGCAATATCCGAGACTTGAGTATAGGGAACATTACCACCCCATCTTCCTAAATACTGAAATTTAGAGCTATAAACAAGAACTTCGATTCCTTTTACGCCTACCCCGCCAATGTATTTACCGCCATTAAGCACGATTATGGTATCACCTATTGCTACAATTGCCGTAGGATATATCCCTTGCCCCAAAACTATTTGAGGCTGTGTAATACCCGCCAAAGAGTATACTTGCATTAGGGAATCACGAGCATTGAAACAAAAGATTTGATCGCCAATTCGACGAATTCCCCATAGGTAATCGCCGGTTGTTGGATATTCAGTGATCAACCCAGAGCTGCCGTAAACTTGGATCTTTCCATAGGTTGCTGATGGAATTGTATAAATATTTCCACTACTGTCAATTGCGAGATGAGGGAAGGATGCATTTGCGGGCAAGGCGAACTTCGCCAATGTGTCACCCGTGAGAGACAGCTTGTGAATCTTCTTGTCTCCGTTTGTTGCCACGAACAGGAACGAGTCTTGCACTGCTATATCACAAGGTGCATTAAGAAAGCTATTCCCAAATTCACCTTTGTAATGTCCGGTACTATCGAATACTTGTATCCTGTTATTGCCCTCATCTGCGATATAGATTAATGCGTTTGAATCGACCGCGATTGCCACAGGCCCATTCATCTGGCCCTGCCCGCTCCCCAGACTGCCCCATGTTCGCATAAGGGAGAACATTCCCAAGGCTTTAACAATCAAGGCGGCGCTCTTGGTACCCTCCGTTGCATTCTTATTCACCGCCGCCACGATATACTCATACGTCTGGTCCTGTATGCCAGTTGAATCCCTGTAAACCGTATCTGCCACCGGCGAGGTATTAATCCTCGCAAGTAGAGTGTTTGAATCGACATTGCGTCTGTAAACATTATATGACTTCACCAGCGCAGTATCAGCTTTACTCCAAGTCAAGGTTACGATCTGCTTCAAAGTGTCATACCCTATTTTCAGGCCGCTCACCACCGGAATCCCTGTGTATTGCAAGACAATATCATGAGTCAACGTATCGGCCTTCCCGGCCGTCACGCTGAGCACTGTATCTTTTGGTACATACGCATCCAGCGTTGTCAAAATCCTTACTCTGTACGTTCCTTCGGCTATGTTCGCCACCCCGAACCTGCCCGTCGAGTCGTCCGGCGTAATCCAGGTGCTGGTTCCTAAGAACAGGATGAATACTGTCCTCGCATCATCCCCGGGTTGCAGCCTAATTACTCCGCGAACCGATCCAGGCGCTTTGAGAGTGTCCGCTGGCGGATGAACTGTTGAGTCTTTGATAACGGTAATCGAGTTCTGGTATGCGAAGCCGCTGTCGCCTACGGCGAGCACATTGTATGTGCCGGTGTCGAGCTTGGCGGTGTAGTTGCCCTGGGCATCGGTGGTGGTGGAATCCACGACCGCCAGAACCTTGGTAAGCCCGGTGCGGGGGTTGTAGTTGATCGGGTAGAATTTTACTTTTGCATGCGCCGCAGGTGAGCCGCCGGGGTTGTAGAGCATAGCGGAGACAGCATTCCCGGTACCCGACCCGTTTCCGGTCGTCTGCGTTGGATGGGAGCAGTCGAGCGAAAGCAGGATTGCGACGACGGAAACGGCGATTAATGAAATTTTAGACTTCATGACTTTTTCCTCTGGATAGGTGGCGTGGATAACGCAAAAAACTGGAAATTGAGTTGGAAAACCGAATCCGCTGCTTCATCCGCTTCCGCGATCTGAAGCAGCCGCATCCGGAAAGACTCTATCTCCTCACACATGCGAGAGTATGTCTGCTTTGATATGCCGAGAGTAACGCCCGACACGTTGCGTTGCTCTTTGGGAAGCTCGTCCAACGCTTTGAGCGCAAGCTCTCCGGCCTGTTTATGAAGGTTCAGTATTGCGAGGCTTTCGACTTCGGGTTCCGTGGTGATGGACTTCCTTGTCACCACATAGAAGCCGTTTTTTTGTTTCTTGATGAATCCCAATCGCTCTAAAAGTTCTACCGCCTTGCGGGCCTGACCGGGTGTAATGCGTGGCCTGACCGACCGTGCAAGCATATCGTAATCACCGTCGAATCCATGCAGATCGATAAGAGAGCGTACAACGCTGTAATGCAGCTTGGAGTAGTACTCGAACTGTTCGCTTCTGGTAATCTGTGGCCTCCAGGGTGAATTGCCGTTCAGTCGTATTGCGGAAAGTTTTTCGTAGAAGTGGTTGCGCTCCTTGAGCGTGGCCGCGTTGTTGAAGGCGACCAGTTTCTCGAAGTACTCTGACTCGTACTTGTTGAGATGCATAGCCTGAGAAAGTCCGAAAATGTTGGAGTTCGAAAGTTTCCTTTTTCCGTGGAGAACATTGTAAAGAAAACCTCTGCTCTTGATACCGGCCTTCTGTGAAAAAACCTGATAGGAGAAACCGGGATTTCTACTTCTGGCTTCCTCGTAGTAGTCCTGGAGGAATTTTTTATGATCGGTGTACAGGCAAATATTGGGCATGACATTACCATTCTTTTGGAAACATGATGGCTTCCAGCGATCACTATACAAATTTACACAAATAACGACAGAATAACAAGGGCTCGGTAAACTTTTCGTTTCCTCTTGGAAACACCAAAGAAATATGAAACGATGATTTTGTGTGGGCGCTGGGCTTAGTGTCGCCGTCCCTGGCGTGCGCCTTTTTGCCTTCTACATAATGCAAGTTATCTGACCGCTTCGGCCGCTCGCTCCTCCCACATTAGCACGCGAGGTTGGCTCAGGTCCGAGGCCTAATCGCATTACGGCAAGCCCACGCATCCGCCCGTCCCGCTCCTGCCGCGAAATAGGCGGCAAGGCCTTTTCCTTCCTCTCCATTCCGTAACTTCTTGTATGATTTGACAAGGTTTGTGTTCTATTTGAACACGATATTTTTCTGTCATATTGACTCGCAATAGCCTTCGTCTTCTGCCTCCCAGGAAACAACTTCTCAGGCAGATTTCTGGACTGCTGGACCGAGCTTGTCGCCTGGTGCCTGAAAAACAACATTCAACCCATCTTGAGCCGCAGACAGTCGAATAACATCTACTTTGTCCGGAATATGTGTCTCGATGCAGACGTTAAGCGTGGAAAGGAACAGAAACCTTTCGATGGCAAACTCGATTATGATTTCATCATGTGGATTGATTCAGATATTCTTTTTACGCCGGAACAATTTCAGCGACTCCTGAGCCACGATATGGGTATCGTCTCAGGAGTTTACGTTATGGAAGGAGGCAAATTCATAGCAACCGTTGAAAAGTGGGACGAAGAAACGTTCGCGAAACAGGGGTACTTCGATTTTATGACAGTGGATGAAACAAATGGGAAAAAGGACCTGATTAAAGTCGCGTATACCGGCATGGGTTTCATGCTGGTGAAGAAGGGGGTGTTCGAAAGACTGGAATATCCGTGGTTCAAACCGATCGAAAAACAAATCGGTAATATGGTGGATTTTACCATGGAAGACGCGGCGTTTTGTTTGAGAATACGGGAAAAGGGTGTTAGCGTTCTGATTGATCCCACGGTAAGGGTGGGACATGAGAAGAAAATGGTGCTCTAAAAATCTTTAACAGACGGAGGGCTTTCATATGGCAACGCAGAATAAGGTTCAAAAGAGTAGTGACGGCACAAGCGTTACACATTTGGCTGATAGCACAATTTATGATGACGGGACAAATGTAGCCATCGGATCCACATCTCCTGGTGGAAAACTTGACATTGAGACCGCCGCAACCGGCGACAGTCGGATGCTCTGCCTGCGAGTTCCAAACGCCACGGGTAACAACTCGATGTTGAACTTTGCAGTTGGCAGCGGCGGCAGCAGCACCGACATTGCCAGGATAAAAACTGAATACTCGGCAGCTTCCAAAGTGGGGCTTTCAATTCATACCTACAATAGCGGTCTCAGTGAAAGAGTCAGGATCGATCCAAGCGGATTAGTAGGCATCGGAACGGCAACTCCTTCTGCGCTCCTTGATATCCAAGGTACCGCAGTATCGTCTTTGCCGCTTCTAAATGTTAACGTAACTAGCGGTACAGCAACCGCCATATTAGGGACCGCCGCTACCGGATACGGTATTCAGGGCACGTCAAATAGTGGAACCGGAATACTGGGCACTGCCTACAATGCAGGGACCGGCGGAGCCTTTTACTCCGATTCGTCTAGTGGAATTGCACTGCACACGGCAACTGGAAGGGTTCAGCTTGACGGAAACGTGGGGATAGGAACTGCGGCGCCGGCCCAGAAATTAGACGTAAACGGCAACGGGCGATTCAGAAGTGTGGGTACTGCTTCGGGCACGCTGCTGTACATAACGGCTTCCGGCGATTTAAGCACTTCATCCTCCGATAGGAGAAAGAAGAAGGATATAACCGTTTTGAAAAACGTGCTTGAAAAGGTAACAAAATTACGAGGAGTTAATTTCAAATGGAGGGATCCCAATGAAAAAGGGATGCAAATTGGCATGATTGCACAGGAAGTAGAAGAAGTGTACCCAGAACTTGTTTTCACCAATCATGCCGAGGGGTTCAAGGGGATCCGTTACGCTGAGGTGTCTGCCGTTCTTGTTGAAGCCATAAAGGAACTTCAAGCAAGGATAGAAAAATTAGAAAAGAAATCTTCAAAAAAGAAATCAACCCGATAGGTACTCAGTCAAGAGCCGTGCAAAATGCCAGGAAAATGACCTCCTGGCATTTTGACCGGAAAAATCACTCTTCTAGAGACCAAACGTCAGAAGTGGTTCCACTGCCCATTTGTCCTCCAATAATCCATATTCCACTATTGAAATTTACAGAAGAATGTCCGTACCGTCCAGCGTAGTCAACCGGGGTTTGAAACTGGGTCCAATTAACTCCATCACCTGAATACCAAGCATCATTCATTGGGGTTGGGACACTGTTAAGAACAGCCAGTCCGCCGAAAACCCACATTGTGCTGTCGGTTACTGCAGCTGACAGAAATCGCCTTTTGCTAAAAGAAGCTGCGGGCGTAGATTGGGTCCAGTTAACCCCGTCTTCTGAATACCAGACATCATTCTTATCGGCAAAGCCATCGTTTCCAGCAACTACCCACATCCTGTTCTTCAACGAAACTGCCGTATGCATTCCCCTTGGGGAAAAACCAGCAGAATCTGTCGCCTTGTTCCAAGAAATGCCATCAGCTGAATACCACACGTCATTTAGTCCGGTGCCGGTAACTCCTATGCCTCCAATTACCCACATCGCATTATTGAAGACAATGCTTGCATGTCCATACCTCGGTGAGAACTTTGCAGAAGGCGTAGCCTGCGTCCAGGTTATTCCATCGACTGAAGACCAAACATCATTACTAAAATCTTGGGCCAAGCCGCCAATCACCCACATTTTGCCGTTGAAGACAATAGAAGAATGCAGTTTCCTTTTGGGGAACTGCGCAGAATCGGTCATCAAGTTCCAAATAGTACCATCACTCGAAGACCACACGTCGTTGTTGTACTGACCTTTGATATTTGTGCCGCCAATCACCCACATCTTGCCCCCAAAGGCAAGGCTGGTATGATTTAGCCTAAAACCGAATGCAGGTGTATTAGAAACAAGCTTGAATCTATTCTGGAAATTGATAGTGATCCCAACACTCTGAACTCCTTCGGAATTCTGCGTGTCAACAGCGGCGACTCTGTATTCATACGTTGCACTTGCTCTCAGAGTGCTATCCGCATACATGGTATCCGCGACAGCGCTCCTGATCTTCACTTGTGTCGAGTCTTGTTGCTTTCTGTAGATATCGTATCCTGCCACCTTCCTTCCCGTCGTCGGCTTGAACCACGAGAGCGCTACGATTTGCTTCAAAGTGTCATACCCTATTTTCAGGCCGCCCACCACCGGAATCCCCGTATATTGCAAGACAATATCATGCGTCAACGTATCGATCTTGCCCGCCCTGAAGGTCAAATCCGTGTCTTTTGGCAAATACGCATCCAGCGTTGTCAAAATCCTTACGCGGTAACTTCCCTCAGCCATGCTTGCGACGGTAAACTTGCCTGTCGAGTCGTCGGGCGTAACCCAGGTGCTGGTTCCCATGAACAGAAGAAAAACGGTGCGGGCATCGTCCCCCGGTTGTAGGCGTATTAAGCCCCGTAAGCCGCCTGGAGCCTTAAGCGTGTCCGGCGGAACTACGGTATGGCTGTCCGTTACTACCGCAACCGAGTCTTTATAGGCCAGATTACCGCTTCCGGCAGCAAGGACGTTGTAGGTGCCTGCCGGGACCGAGTCGAGCCTATAAATACCGCTATCGTTCGTTACAGTCGATTCCGGCGCGGCTGCGAGGGCCTTGGCGAGGCCTTGGCGCGGGTTATGGTCTGCCGGTACCAGATAGACTTTGGCGCCCTTTGCGGGGGTTATGCCGTCGGGCTGATAGAGGACGCCGACCACTGCCGGATTAGTAGTCTCGGTGCTTCCACCCGCAATTTTCTGCACGCATGCCAAAAAAGGCAGGCAAAGACAGAGAGCGGCGATAAAGATTTTACTGCGCATAGTTATCCCTTCTTGGGCGGTGTTGAGAGGGGGAACACCTGAAAATTTATCTGATATACTCTATCGACAGGAGCATCTTTTTCAACTATTTCGGCCAGACGTTTTCTGAATGCGGCGACTTCTTCGGTCACGCGCGAAAACCCGGCTTCGGATATGCCGACGGTTAGCGTCGAGATGTCCCGGAGCTGTCGTTTGTGGCGGTCAATGGACTCGGCGGCAAGCCGCAGGTTCTCTTTTTGGAACGCGGCCACGGCAAGCGACCGTACCTCGTCGCCGGTGGTTATCGATTTATCAGTCTGGCAATAGCGGCCGGACGGCGTACGCCTTATCAAGCCAAGGTCCAGAAGCAGCCGAACAGCGCTTTTTGCTTGGGGTGTTGTTATGGGCGGATTGAGCGTGCGGGCAAGCATCTTGAAATCGTCTTTAAAGTCAAGGAACATGACAAGCTCGCGCAGGGCAGGATAGTACCACTTTGAGAAATACGTAAACTGGTCTTGCCGGAGTTGCGCGGAAGCGTGATGCTTGCCGAACGCCTGCAGGTGGTTGAAGTAGAACTCGCGTTCCCGTTCGCTTTTTGCCTGTGTGAAGTGCACCATCGCCTCGAAATACTCGGTCTCTTTCTTCTTAAGGCCCATGGCCTGGGCAACTGCAAAGACCGCGCCCTTTGAAAGCGTCTTCTGGCCGGTGATGACTTTGTAAATGAACGTTTTTGACTTCAGCCCTGCCTTATTGGCGAAATATTGATACGAGAAGGATGGCTGCGCTTTTTTCTGTTCGTCATAATAATCCTTGAGGAACAGGCGGCTGTCGCTGTAGGTGAAAATGTCGGGCATCGGCTCCTCCTTAAGTCTCTATACTAAATCTACCAAACTAAAGACGAAAGGTCAATAGCCTGGGAAAGAAAAGGTTGCCTTTTGGGGAACGATTAAGACCGGCATGAATAGCTTGGCTGGCAAGCGAAACATGGTAGTGACTTTTTCCTCGGCGCACTGGGCCAGCCGTCGCCGTCCGTGGCGAGCGCCTTTTTACATAATGTCAGTTACCCGCAACGCCTCCAGCGTCACGCTTCCGGCACACCGCCAGCCCCGGCCTTATCGGCGGTGTCAGGGGTAACTCACATTATGCAAACCCCTGCGCTGTGTCACCCCAGCTGTGCGTTCCCATCAAGGGGAGCTTGCTAGTAGCAAAACACAAACGGATGTAAACATGAGTTCTCGTTTTTTGTATTGGAAAAAGCATATTTTTGGATTTACACTTATGAAAGAAGTCATCTTTTTGTGAAAAGGAGGAGTTCAATGAAAAATATTTTCAGTTCGGACCGCAGGAAATTTTTAGGACTGCTGGCGGGCGTTGCTGCGCTGCCGTTGACCGCATTGGAAAAACAAGTTGACGGCGAGGTGCCGGAACCGGTCAAAAAACAGGCTCTAGTTATAGACGCTTCCGGCAATTTGGGAATTGGTGTAAACAATCCTTCTTGCGTTTTGCATATACAATCCAGTTCGGCGAGTTCAATACGCCTGATGCCGTCAGGCCTACCGCTTGGAAGCTCTTGAGAAATATGGGATGATGATTTTATCGGCGCACTGGGCTTAGCGTCGCCGTCCCTGGCGTGCGCATTTTTGCCTTTTACATAATGCAAGTTATCTGACCACCTCGGCTACTGGCTCCTCGCACATTGGTACGCGAGCTTGGCGCAAGCCCAAGGCCTAATCGCATTACGGCAAGCCCGCACATCCGCTCGTCCTGCCCCTGCCGCGAAATAAGCGGCGGGGGTCTTTTCCTACCTCTCCATTCCGCAACTTCTTGTATGATTTGACAAGGTTTGTGTTCTATTTGAACACGATATTTTTCTGTCATATTGACTCGCAAGAGCCTTGCATATATACTTGATATATTCAATTGACAAACAAATTGGTGAAGCCCATTGTTAAACCACTAGGAGGTTCCATGCAACCAAATGAGCACATTCCCGGCCCTGAAATTACTCGTAAGGATGCGATTGATGGCAAGAAAAATGTTCGTGTCGTCTTCTGCCTCCCAGGAAACAACTTCTCAGGCAGATTTCTGGACTGCTGGACCGAGCTTGTCGCCTGGTGCCTGAAAAACAACATTCAACCCATTTTGAGCCGCAGACAGTCGAATAACATCTACTTTGTCCGGAATATGTGCCTCTGCGCGGACGTTCAGCGCGGGAAGGACCAGAAACCTTTCGATGGCAAACTCGACTATGATTTCATCATGTGGATTGATTCAGATATTCTTTTTACGCCGGAACAATTTCAACGACTCCTGGGCCACGATATGGATATCGTCTCAGGAGTTTACGTTATGGAAGGAGGCAAATTCATAGCAACCGTTGAAAAGTGGGACGAAGAAACGTTCGCGAAACAAGGGTACTTCGATTTTATGGCAGTCGAGGACTTGAACGGGAAAAAGGACCTCATCGGAGTGGCTTATACCGGCATGGGTTTCATGTTGGTGAAGAGGGGAGTGTTTGAAAGACTGGAATATCCGTGGTTCAAACCGATCGAAAAACAAATCGGCGACATGGTGGATTTTACCATGGAAGATGTGGCGTTTTGTTTGAGAGTACGGGAAAAAGGAATTCATGTTCTTATTGATCCCATGGTAAGGGTGGGGCATGAGAAGAGCATGGTGTTTTAAGAAACTTTTAACAAACGGAGGATTCTTATGGCAAATTATCCGCAAACGACGACGACTCAATTTACCGGTAACATTGACTTAACGGATGGCGGGTCGGTAGGTATCGGAATCACAAATCCTTCGACGAAAATTCATGTGCGTGCTTCAGACGCCAGTGGTTCCTATGGTGGGTCAATTGCCGGCGGAACTATAGGTCTTGTGGATGCCACCGGCTCCAGTTCACCCGCCAGACTCGCAATACTGAAAGGGAATGGAGCTGAAATACTTAATTTTGGCGGCAGTAGCAGTAGTGATGAGGCTGGGATTCAGTATGATCCTACTACCTCCAAAATGGGTTTCAAGACTAATAGCACGGATAACCAGGTTGTTATTGACGGGTACGGCCAAGTCGGAATAGGAACCTCACCCATTGGAACAAAATTGCATGTAAATGGCACCATGAAAGTGTCCTACCTTATGCTTGGTTCTAATGCTGTGCAGATAATAACCGGTGCAGGTACTCCAAGCAATGGCGATGGTGCACCGATAGGTTCTCTGTATCTTAACACATCTGGCGGTACCAATACGACCTTGTACGTGAAGACAGGCTCTGTTTGGACAGCAAAATAGAGAACGTCAGTAAAGGGGGATGAGAGGCATCGCCTCTCATCCTTATTTGTTACGAGTGAACTTCTGAATTCTTCCCAGATCGCCGTCACTTACAAATGTAGAATTGTCCGGGGCTATTACCATTGAGCTGAAAGAAGTGAATTGCCCAACACCAGAGCCTGCCGCTCCCCACTTTGCCAAATAATTGCCGTTTTGATCATAGACACGTATCAACATATCCGTTAGACAAGCAACGGAGATATTACCCGTTGTGTCAATTACAATACATCGTGGATCAGGACCGGTTGAGCTTCCAGGCACTATAGGAAAACTTTTTATCAAGTTGCCGTCATTATCCAGAATATAGACCTCATTCAAAACAGCCACATAAATATCGCCATGTTTATCAGCAGTAATATCCCATCCGCCATACCCAAAACCATTGATTACTGTAGGTAAAAGGACGCTGCCAAGTGAATCGCCGTTTGTAGAATACCTATCAATTTCACTCGAATAAACATATGTGACATAGATGCTCGTATCATAAACAGTGAGATGCGCACTATTTCCACCTCTCGTGGTGGGTATTTGCCATGATTTAATAAGATTACCCGGAGCATCGAACTTTTGAATTCTATGTTGGCCATATTCAGTTGTGTAAACATAGCCGCTGTCATCCATTGCCACATCCCAGACTCGGTCAAACTGTCCGTCTCCGGTACCAGCGGTTCCAAATTGATTGAGAAAATGTCCTTGAGCAGTGAATCTTTTAATTTTTGAATTTTGATAGTCTGCAACTAATATCACGGAGTCTTGTCCAAAACAAATACCATGCTGGTTAGTAAATCCTCCTGTCGAACCTTCAAGCCCAAAAGAAAGGGCGAAAGAATACAAACCGGTAATAGTTACTGTTTGCTCCGCACTTTTTACCCCCTCGGACGCATTCGTATCCACCACTGCCACCCTATATTCATACGTCTGATCTTGTATCGCCGTACTGTCGCGGAAAACCGTATCCGTCAATATACCCTTGATCTTGACAAGGCTTGAATCCGTCGAACCCATATACTGCCGATAAATATTATACCCCACAATTTTCTTTCCGGTGGTCGGTTTGTTCCAGCTCAGATTCACGATTTGCTTCAAGGTGTCGTAGTTTATAGTTAATCCGCTTGGTAGCGGGATACCGGTATATTGCAGAAGAATATCATGTGGTAGCGAATCAACTTCACCCGACCTAAAGCTCAATATCGTATCCTTTGGCAAATACGCATCAAGTGTCGTCAAGATCCTCACTCGATACGTTCCCTCGGCCATATTTGCCACCGCGAAATTGCCGATAGCATCTTCCGGCATATTTAGCACGTTTGTTCCCATGAAGATTATGAAGACCGTTCGCGCATCATCACCCGGCTGCAGCCGAATCATTCCGTGAATCGATCCCGGTGTTTTGAGTGTGTCAGCAGGTGGGTGAACGGTGGAGTCCTTAATCACGGTTATTGAGTCCTGGTAGGCAACACCGCTGTCTCCTGAAACAAGGATGTTATACGTACCGGTATCGAGCTTAGCGTTGTAGTTGCCGTGAACATCGGTGGTTGTAGAGTCTATGGCAAGTCCACCGCTGCGGGGATTGTAGTTGATCTGGAAAAATTTGACCTTTGCATGAACGGCAGGCGACCCGCCGGGGTTGTAGAGCATAGCGGAAATTCTCGGACTTCCAACTTCCGTCCCGCCGTTTGCCACATTTGTCGTGCAATTCGTGAAGAGAAGAAGTGTGAGAGTTGCAAATACAGCCGAACATAGGAACAGTTTCTTTTTCATACAACTTCCTCCGCTTTTTCTTCGGTAGTTACTGGGAAAAACTGCCAATTGATATCATATACGCATGTGGGATCTTGCTCGGCTTCGGCGATATTAAGAATCCGGCTTCTGCATGCTGCGATTTCTTCCTTTACCTTTTCAAAGGAATTCTTCGAAAGACCGACCATGCAGGCGGTAATGTTTCTCTTTTCTTTGGGAAACGAATCGAGCGATTCTATTGCCAAATGCCCCATGGTGCGGTGAAAATTGGCAATGGCAAGAGACGACACTTCCGGCCCGGTGCTTATGATGGGCGTACTTTCCACGTATCGCCCGCCCTTCTCCTTGATCATGCCAAGATCGAGCAGAAGCTCGACCGACTTCCGGGCCTGAATTTCCGTTATTTGGGGCCGCATGCGCCTTGCCAGCGAAAGGAAATTATCCTTCACAAATTCTTTTCGCGTCACAAGCTCACGAATGACCGGATTATACCAATTTGCGAAATACTCGTAGTGGTTTTCATCGATCTTTCCGATATTTGAGTTCTTCCGCAGCGCCCTCATCCGGGAAAAATACCGGTCCTTTTCCTTATGGGTCTTTGCCTGCAGAAAATTCACCATGTTTTCGAAGTATTCCGATTCTTTCGCCGTGTGTTTGAAGATCTCGGACATTTTCATGCACAACGATTGATTAAGGTTTCTTTTTCCCTGCATGACAAGCCACACGAAATTGGAAGTGGAAAGTCCAAGCTTTTGGGCGATTTGCCGATGAGAGAACCCGTTGTTGTCTTTCTTCAGTTCAATGAATACATCCTTGAGATATTTCCGAAAGTCGGTATAGCTGAATATTTTGGGCATTTTCATAGTGCACCTCTCTTGGCTTAAAGATACCAACAAAAAGGGGAAAAGTCAACAGATGTCAGAAAATAACGTGTTCATTTAGAACACAAAATTGAATACTTCCGTGTGAAGTTATCCCCTTTCTTTCAAGAGAGGAGATAAAGGGGTGAGTTTGCGTTTTGGGAAGTCAAAAAGAAATCTCACTCAGAGACAACGAATCGCGCGAGAATGCGATTATTGCCGCTGCCGATTGACAGAACATAATTGCCTGTGGCGATGTTCCCCGAAAGTCGGATCGTGACCGACCCGCCGCCCGACGCATCCTTCATAATCGGTTGAGCATGGATCGAAAGGCGCTTGCCGGTGAGATCATACACCGTCAAGATGAACCGGGCAAGGTCTGATGAATGAATAAAGGCTACCGTCAAGTCTGTTCCCAAACCCCGCCTTCGCGCGGAAAGCACTTTGAAGGTGCTTTGAGCCGCGCGTTGAATTTGTTTTTCCCTTAGTATGCCGTTGCCCTTGCCCTGGTATACTCCGATGTTTTCTCCGCCCAATCCGGCCGCGATACAGGGGGAAGTCTTGAGCAGAAAGCCGGTAGTTGAATCGGCGAAGAGCGGTTTCTTCTTGATATTGTAATAAAAGTCACAGGAGTCACCTCTCGTATTGATGGTCGCCAGACTGCCGATACCCACAGGAGGCGTTCCGTCTGAAGAATCGACATCGTTGTACGCGAAAAAGACACTCTTGCCGCTTGTATTTGAAAAAGTAAGGCTATTGAAAATATTGCTTGCAATAGTGTCCTTAGTCGAGCTAGCCTGCATGTCGATGGTCGTTGAACCAAGAATAGTGTTTCGTCTAAGGATAGCTCTTTCGGACATTATTTTCAGATAGAGCGCCTCTCCCTGACAGACAAATAGATTGTCGGAAATATTAACTAGAGAATCAGCCAATTCATCTTCCGGCATGCTCATAATTCCTTGAGCGCAATTAATAATCACATTATTTGAAAAATTCAGCACATGGCTGGTTTCGATCAATAGTGCGGAAGACATCGAACTGAATTTGCAATGTTCAAAACCGAGAAATTTTGGGACGCCAAAGCGTGGAGAAACGTAGGCCAAATGCTCGAAGTTGCAGTACGCGAAGCTATAGCTTTGGGAACCATTGGACAAAGATATATAGGAAAAGGATGGAATCGTCTCCACCCCAGGAAATACGCCAATAAATCTAATCGAATCTTGAGGCATGCCGATTGCCGTAACATCGTCCCCGAATTGAAGGGTTGTGTTTTGGAAAAGAACGATTTTTGCCCCGGCAGCTATGACAAGAGGTTTTGTTATTTGAACGTTGTGCGGCACGAAATACGGTGAACCGGACTTTGTCAACGTATCTGGAATTGCACCTTCCACGAGGGTGTGCGTCAATGCAAACACGGTGAATGAAAAAACAGTATCGCGATTGATGGTTGCAAGAAGCGAATCTCGCTCGTAACGGCTGTCTGCGATTACAACTTCATACACTCCTCCCGTGACATTGGCAAAAGCGTAGTTTCCCGTAGCGTCGCTGCGGGTCGAATCGGTTTTAGTATTGGGAGATTGACCAAGGAGCCTGACAAGGCAGTTGTTCGAGGGTCCTGCCGCAATGTAGTCCGTAATGACGCCGGATACGCGGTATTGGCTGAAAACGGAAGTACACCACAAAAGAACTGCAACACAGAATGGAATTGAAAATCGTTTCATGGTCCCCGCCTTTTTGTTAGGAAGCACTATTCGATTTCAGGTATTTCACACAGTATTCATTTTGGGTATAACATACTCTAATTAGGAACGTCAGTCAATAGGCGCCGCAAAGTACCGTGTTCAATTGGAACACTTTGTTTCACGCACGTTTTGCAATACTATTCTCGGGTACGAGCTTAGTCCTTGATGTAAACTCCGCAGATTGTTATTTTTAAAACCGTCTCAAGTACTGCATTTCAAATCAAAAGAGGCAAAAATGATCCCGCTTATTCTCGATGGTAAAACTCTCGCAAAATCGATCGAAGAGTCCCTGAAAAAACGGGTTGAAGCTATTGTTCAGAAGAGCGGCACGGTGCCGATTCTCGCGACCATTCTGGTCGGCGCGGACCCGGCGTCCGCGACGTACGTGAAGATGAAGGGCAACGCCTGCGCGCGGGTCGGCATGCAATCGAAAAAAGTCGCGCTGCCGGACTCCACGACGACCGCGGAACTGCTTTCGGCTATTGACGAACTGAATGCTGACAAAAACGTGCACGGCATTCTTCTGCAGCACCCTGTTCCCAAACAAATTGACGAAAGGCAATGCTTCGACCGGATCGCGCTTTCAAAGGACGTTGACGGCGTGACGTGCCTGGGGTTCGGCCGCATGGCGATGGGCGAGCCGGCCTATGGCAGCGCGACGCCTGCCGGCATCATGGCGATGCTGGCGCATTACAAAATACCGCTCGAAGGAAAGCATGCGGTGGTAGTCGGGCGCAGCCCGATTCTGGGAAAGCCCATGGCGCTGATGCTCTTGAACAAGCACGCGACGGTTACGATTTGTCATTCCAAGACAAAGAACCTTCCCGAGATCGTGGCCCTGGCCGACATTGTCGTAGGCGCGGTTGGCAGGCCGAAATTCATCAAAGCCGACTGGATCAAAGACGGGGCTGTGATCGTTGACGCGGGGTATCATCCGGGCGGCGTGGGCGACGTGGATCTTGAGGCTGCTTCCGGTAAGTCAAGCGCGTACACGCCGGTTCCGGGCGGGGTCGGCCCCATGACCATTGCCATGCTCATGACCCAGACCGTGCAAGCCGCTGAAAAGGCCTGCTGAGTCGCGTATTCCCTCCGTAGGAACGAACAGGATCTACGACAGGCCTGCGCTACTTCTTTTCGCTGGAATTGCCGCTGTTCCGAACCACGACGTACGCTGCGCCTGCGAGGGCGATCATGAGTACGACCGGCAGGCGGTGCTGGATGTGCGAGGGTATTTCCCGCCACGGAATGTGCTTGGGGCCGAAATTGAGGGGCAGCACCTCGATGGCAAAGAACATGAAAATGATCACGACAAACAGGATAAGGAATTGAACGAGTTTGTTTTTTCTGTCGATCATGTCCGCACCTGCATTGCGGCTTTGATTGAATTATAAAGCGATTTGACAAGAGGGGGTGCGTAGAACCGCTTGGCGTATTTGACAATGTCTTTGTCCGGGTGCTTCTCCCGTTTCAGGAACGAATAGAAAACCGGTCTGCCCGTGTTGCTTGTGCCGATCCGCTCGTACAAAAGCATGCCCGCCTTGTCCCATATCTGAACGTGGAATTCCGTTTTTGCCGTATACGATATCGGGCGCTCGTAGCCCGGACTCGTTCCGTATTTGTCGCTTCGCCACCCCGCGGGTCTGACCGTGAAATGCCTGATCGTGCATGCGTAGGGGACTACGACAAGGTCGGCGTTGTACTTCTTTGCAAGCACCGCAACATAGTGAGACATGGCCTGTATCGATCCGGTATCCTTTGTCAATACGGAAAAGCCTCCATGCCTGAATAAGCCGAGAGAATCCGCGTCGGTCGGCGCCCATTGACGGATCGCAAAATTCTTGGATACTTCAAACGCAAGCAGGCCGTTTGCAGCTTCCATGAAGAAGGAGTCGTTAAATAGTGTGTCGGGCAGTGCTTTGGTGTTGTCGGCATAGTGGACATGCAACGTGTCGACCGGCAAACACAATGCAGTTTTTGAAAAACTCCGGAGCGTATTGCCCGGATCGTTGATCATCGCGGACTTATGCGCCGCGCAACCGCATACAAGGGCGACGGTCATTGCGCAAAGCACGGGTTTGAGAAATCGGTTCATTGTTCTCCGGCGAGCACGGTTGTGGCGTTGCAAAAAACTATATTATGAAAAATAGATCACCGGTGATAAAACAGGTTATCAAAGAAAGGGGTGCGATATGAAAAACATTTTGACGCTTCTTTCGATTGTGCTTTTGTTTCTCGTTGTCGGCGCCATCCTTCTTACGGGCAGGCTTGCTTCCTCTGATATCAAGCGAGCCGCACGCTTGGCTGCCAGCGGCGACTGCGATAAGGCGGTATCGAGTTATGCCGCTGCCGTGATCGCGATGACCGATTCTCGCAGCGTGCCCTATGTGCCGGATCGGGTCCAGGCAATGAACCTGAACCCCCAAACCTGGCAAAAACCGATTGCCGAACTTGTCAAATGGACTGCAGGGTACAAAACCATGCCCCCCAGCCTGACCGCGGCTCTTGACGCCATCGACCGTTGCACCACGAGTGTCATTCACGAGAATTTCATCTATGGCGTCACGACAAAGAAAGCAGGGCTTGAAGAATACACCTCGGCGTGGGAAGACCTGCTGTGCCCGGAAAAGGCGTCCGGCGGTTCCGTTTCAGTACCGGCCATCGAAACGGCGTTTTCGTCCGGGCTTTCGCTCATGTCAATAAAAGGCAACTCAACCTATGCCTATGACGTTCGCCTGATCAACCGCGAAAACGGCAAACAGACCAACGCTGTTCTAGACTGCGACAAGGTCGCAACGTTCCCGATAAAGCCGGGTCAGTACGCCGTCGTGATATCAAGCAAGACCCTGTTCCACGGCGGTCAGGGCTGGCTATCCGGAAGAGAGGCGATTCCGTTCACCATTGCGGATTCGGCACGGATAGTTTCAGCCTATCTCAAGACTGAAGTGCACCGGACAAAATAGGCGTTTCAATTCAATTTCAGTTCAAACCCCGTCTGCAATCCCACGTACCCGTGCATGTGAAACAGCGGATCGCGAAGGTAAAGCCCTGCCATAGTCGCGATAAACGGTGATTCGATATGTTTGAGCGCGGGTGTGATGACTGCGACAGCGGAAAGACGGTCTGAAAAAACGCCGGAGTTCCTGACAGTGATCGTATGGAAGTTGGCTCCGGCAAACAGTGTCCCGGAGAACTCATACAATCCGTAGAGATCGTTCTGAACATCAATGTCTTTTGATTGATGGATCGTGAATGAACGAACCTCGAGAAAATAACCTGGACTGTGCATGAAGAAGTAGTTTGCCGTCACACAATCGATAGCAAGCACATGGCCGATTTTCACTTTGAACCTGGGAGCTGCCGAAAGCCACCAGCCGTTGACCGAAGAAGGGTCCAGAGTCTTCCGTACTTTGTCGTCATAAGGCGACGAGGACGTCGGCATGTCGAAGTACCCGTAACCGAAAGTGTCAAACATGCCATAGTACCCTGCCTTGAGCGTAACATCAAAAACCCCGATGGGTTCAAATGCAATTCTAAGGCCGAAAAAATCGTCAGCAGGAGTCCAACCGTTTTGAAATCCGAGGTCGATTTTGGTATTTGTCCAAAGGATGTTTTTGCTCTTGGAAAGCGGGAGGTGGTACCGCGCCCCGGTTTCCACAAGGATCCCCAGTGGATTCTCACTGAACCCTGCAGATTGTGAATAATAAAGAGCTTGATCCGCAAACCCGACGAATGCATATGAACAGAGAATCGTCAGAGCGGACGCAAGGAGATTCTTGGGAGGAAAAACCATTGAGTTTAGTATACCTTTTTTCCCGTTTTATTCTGTAGTCTTTTTATTCACTCATCCGCAATTTATTTTAAGTGGTTCCCTGTTTTGACAAAAAACTTTCCCAATTGCCTGCTCAAAATGCATAATCAGATTCTTGTTGTAATATTCTTCGGTAAACTATTCAATTATCTTTTGTTCCATAATATGATCATAACCAACATGTTTTCCCAAGGAAGTGAGGTGCAATACCGGAATTGACCAGTTCTTAGTACGCTGAGGAAAGTCAGTTTGAACAATTTAACCGAGGAGAAGATAATGCACTACATCATTCCTTTTGCGCTTGCAGCAGGCGTGCTGGGCGTATTGTACGCCCTGTTTACCGCCATGTGGATTATGAAACAGCCCGGCGGTTCCGACCGGATGAAAGAGATTTCCGACGCTGTCCGCGAGGGCGCATCGGCATTTCTGAAGCGGGAGTATCAAACAGTCGCGATTGTTGCCGTTGTGCTTGCAATCATAATTTTTGCCGTGCCACAGCTCGGAATGTGGGCAGCCATCGGATTCCTCATCGGCACGGTTGGGTCCGCACTCGCAGGTTACATCGGCATGATGGTGACCGTTAGATCAAACGTCAGGACCGCAGAGGCAGCCAAGAACGGGCTGCAGAAAGCTCTCACCCTTGCGTTCAAAGGCGGTTCCGTGACCGGGCTCATGGTGGTTGGTCTGGGTCTTATCGGCGTCACCGGTTTCTTTGTCATTGCCAGAAGATTCGCGCCTGAATCTGCATTCCATGCTCTTGTCGGGCTTGGATTCGGCTGCTCGCTCATGAGCGTGTTCGCCCGTATCGCAGGCGGCATTTACACAAAAGCCGCTGATGTCGGCGCAGATCTCGTGGGCAAAGTCGAGGCCGGCATCCCCGAAGACGATCCGAGAAATCCTGCGGTAATCGCAGACAACGTCGGCGACAATGTGGGCGACTGCGCGGGCATGGCCGCTGACCTGTACGAAACCTACACCGTGACCATTGTCGCGGCAATGCTGCTTGCAAAGACGGTCTTCGGTCCTCACAGCTACTGGGTCGAATTCCCGCTCGTTATCGGCGGAATCTCAATCATCGCTTCGATCATCGGGACCTTCTTTGTCAAGATGGGAAAGAAACAGTACATTATGGGCGCCCTTTACAAGGGGCTTGCCGTGTCCGGCGTCCTGGCCGCGGTCGCGTTCTATTTCGTTTCAGAGATGTTCATCAAACGCCTGCCGGCAGGCATGGAGCAGGCCTTCTCGCCCAACCGCGTTACCGCCATGGCCGTCCTCGGCCTTGTGCTTACCGGTCTGATCGTGATGATCACGGAATACTTCACTTCAACGAGCTTCAATCCAGTCAAGCACATCGCAAGCGCGAGCCAGACCGGTCACGCCACCAACATCATCGCTGGACTGGCGGTTTCAATGAAATCGACAGCGCTTCCGGTTCTTGTCATTTGCGCGGCAATTTTCGGCGCTTATTACCTCGGCCACGGTTTTATCACGCCGGTGTACGGTCTTTTCGCCATAGCGATCTCTGCGGTGGCCATGCTTTCCATGACCGGCATCGTGGTTGCCATCGATTCGTACGGTCCGATCACGGACAACGCGGGCGGAATCGCAGAAATGGCAGGACTTCCCGAAAGCGTACGCGCCATCACCGATCCGCTTGACGCAGTGGGAAATACCACGAAAGCGGTGACGAAGGGGTATGCGATCGGCTCTGCCGCCCTGGCGGCGCTTGTCCTCTTTGCCGAGTATTCCCGCTCTTTCGGCACAGGCGTTTCTTTCGATCTTTCCAACCCTCTCGTGCTGATCGGGCTTTTCATCGGCGGCCTGCTGCCGTTCTATTTCGGCTCGCTTCTTATGGAAGCCGTGGGTAAAGCCGCGGGCACAATTGTTGAAGAAGTCCGCAGGCAATTCAAGGCCTTTCCCGGCATCATGGGCGGCACGCAGAAGCCGCAATACGGTACGTGCGTCGATATCGTGACCAAAGGCGCCATCAAGCAGATGATGCTTCCTGCGCTTATCCCCGTTGGAACGCCGATCGTTGTCGGTCTTGTTCTTGGCAAAGAAGCGCTCGGCGGCGTACTCATCGGCGCGATCGTGACCGGGCTGTTCCAGGCCATTGCCATGACCAGCGGAGGCGGCGCGTGGGATAATGCCAAGAAGTTCATCGAGAACGGCGCGTTCGGCGGCAAGGGTTCGGACGCTCACAAGGCGGCGGTCACCGGCGACACCGTGGGCGATCCCTACAAGGACACGGCAGGGCCTGCGATCAACCCGATGATCAAGGTCGTCAACATCGTGGCGCTGCTTCTGGTTCCGCTTATCAAGTAAACTCTTTTTTGTCAAAGTACTCATGACTTGGGGCGGGGAAGTTTTCCCTGCCCCAAGTCATTGATGGCCGCGTTTTTCCGGCATTGAAATTCGCGCGAAGAACAGGGGCACGGTTGTATTTTCCATCCCTGGGGTAAGTAGCCTATGAAGAAGTACGGGTGTTTGGTGGCAGTCTGTTTCGCTATCGCGTCGTGCGCCATGTTCTACCATTACAATTTCTCGCTGCTCACCGTGGACCGGCCGAAGTCCGCGTCCGAGAAATTCGGGCAGGTATCCATCCAGCGGATCGCGGACACCGCCACGAGCAGGTACAGGGCGGAAGACAGCCTCGTGGCCGTGGAATTTTCCCTGGGCACGGAGCAAATCGAGTTCGTATGCAGGAACAAGACATCCCGCCCGATAAAAATCGATTGGGAGAAGGCCGCCTACATCAACCCCTACGGCGCGCACAAGCGGGTGATCCACAGCGGCATCAGGTACGAACGGAAAGCCGAACCCCAGCTGCCGAGTATCATACGTAAAGGCGAGACGCTGACGGACCATGTGCTGCCGTCTGAAAACATCAACGTATACCTTTACGGCAGCGGCGGCTTCACGATCTACCCGCTCTTTTCGGGCAGGGAATTCGGGAAATTCGCCTCGCTCCTGTTGCCCCTGGAAATCGACGGCGTCGAATACGACTACCTCTTTCGTTTTTCCATCGCGGCGATCCAATGACCGCCTTCCCCGGCCGCCCGGTTACTTCTGGACTTCGCCCTCGGCCTGTTTCCTGGTCTCGTCTTCAATTGCCTTCTTTTTCCGTTTCTCGGCCTGCGCTTCGGCATTAACGCTCTTGACAAGAGCCTTGTGATCCTTATCCAGGTCTTTTTGCACGGTTGCACCCGGCTGCGCGGGAATCTTCTTGACCTTAGGTAAAGGGGTCTCCTCCGGCTGTTTCCATTTTTCCGCTTTGTCCGCATGCTGCCGCGCTTGTTGGGCCCTGAGAGCCTGCACCGAAGCGTCCGCCTTCAAGGTAGCCCGTTTCTTCTGATCCGCCTCGCGTTGCGCTTCTTTATCCAGCCGCGCCCGTTCGCGGTCCGCGGAATCCGCGGCCATTCGCTGCTTTTTGACCGTCAGGTCGCGCGCGTCCTGGTGGCGTTTCTGGAACACCTGGCTGTGGTTGTCATTTGCCGGTGCCTTTGGCGCGAGGGCCGGTGCGGCCACCCGCATCATCCGCTGCCGCACCGCCACGGGTGACTCGGGAGCCGCGGAGGCGATTACTGGTTTGTAAACAACGAGCTGGTTTTGCCTGATAATGCCCGCATGCACCGGCTGCCCCGGCTTGACATTGTCTGCAACGATCGCAATCGGTTTAATGCTTCTGTTGGTTACCTTGGCGACGACGGAAACCTGCGGCCCCTGGTTGACAACCCTGTTCTGGACAACCGAGTAATTGTTCTTCACGACCACCGTTGCTTTATAGAAATGGTTGACATGAGTGGCCGGTTCGACATGTTCCCACGGATTGGGGTCGTAGAAGTGGTTCGCGCGCACAAAGAAGTAATCGTTTGCGGTCAGGCCGAATTCGAAATCGCTACCGGCCGCCTCGGCGCCGACATAAAAGCCCTCATGACGAACGAACCTGGCTTTTGGCGGCAGGGGAGCCCAACCGAAGTAATCGGAGCTCGTCCTCCAGCTGACCCACGCAGGCCCCCATTCCGTGTCCGGCACCCAAAGCCAGCCGAGCGTAGAATGATGAAACCATCGACCGTAATGGAACGCTGCCCAGCCCCATGAATAGTCCGAGACCCACGCCCATCCCCAGTCCGTATATACCCAGTGGCCGTGATTGCAATACGGCGCCCATGAATAATCCATGACCGTGGCATTCGGCTGCCAGCACCACACGCCGTCAACGGATCGCCACAATCCGTAGGGATTCAAGGCCTCATAGAAATAGGATACGTTCAGGTTCTTGTCAGGCGGGGCAACCACTTGCGGGGAGAACTCTTGCGGGGAAACCACGGCTGTGGATTCCGGCGTCGGAACTGCGGCAGTATCAGCCGCGGAAACTGCCGTGTCCGCGCGCCCATGCCCGAGCGCTTCGCTGATGACTCTAGACGATACGCCAAGATCCTTTAGGCTGATGATGTCGTCTGCATCCAGATCGAACGGCGTTACCGACTGGTCTATGTAGGAAAGAAGAACTTCCTCATCCACGCCTGACTGCGCAAGTTTGATCAGATCGTCCACATCGTCTGCGCAAACAGGCATTGAGGCACAAAAAAGGAAAAAAGCCATGACAAAGAAACGTTTCATGCTATCCCTCCACCTACAAGTTTTGCCGCATCGGCATGACGTTATGGACTGTACATAAATGATCGATAATGAAATATAAAAAGAGTACGGGCCTGAAAACGGAATAATAACTCCGTTTTCAGGCCCAAAGGAGGAGGACTGAAGAAACCTCTAATTCTGCCAGACGATGCGCTTGCTGAATTCTCCCCAGGCTCCGACAATTTTTAGAACGTACATTCCTTGCACAAGGCGGCCTGCATCAAGCGTGCCCGCAATGCCGCTGCCTTGGGCGGAAGCCACGATTCTGCCGTCCAGCTTGCATAGGGTAGCGGTATATTTTGAGGGGGTTGGCATCGTCATGCGAAGGGTAGTCCCGTGTTGAAGCGCGACAAACCCACGTATGGATTTGAGCGTTGAGGCTTCACCGTCATGGACGCCTGACTGCCCGTTTGCGTTCCAGGTGAACACCCTTGCATAATCGACGTACATGCGCTGCGGAAAAATGGTATTGTCAACCGCGCCGCCCCAGTCCCCGCCGATCGCGATGTTAAAGATAAAATGGAACGGTTTGTCAAACGGCCAGGCCTGCCAGCCCGAATGCTCGTTTGGATTGACAAAGTAGAGCGAGGTGTCGATGTACCCGCGTATTGTGTCCGGCGTCCATTCCATGGCATACACGTGGAATGCCGTCGAACAATCCGCGATTTTCTTTATCGCGGTTTTCTGATTGTTGAGTCTGAAGTAGTATTTCAAACAGTGCGTGGAGAAATGGATGTTTCCCTGGTCGCTGCCCACGTGCTCCATTATGTCAATCTCGCCGCTCGCCGGCCAGCCGCCGTAGGAACTGGAGGTCGGCATCATCCACAGCGCGGGCCAGGTGCCCTTGCCGAAAGGCAGCTTTGCGCGAATTTCCATCCTGCCGTAGGTCCAGTTGCCCGTACCCGTGGAATGCATGCGGACTGACGAGTACTGGTGACTCTGGTAATTGTCGTTTCGCGCTTCGATGATCAGATTCCCGCTATCGACGCGCGCGTTTTCGAGCCTGCTGGCCGTGTAGTTTTCCAGCTCGTTATTGCCCCAGCCGCCCGCTCCCGTTTCATACGCCCACTTACTGGGGTCAGGCAGGCCGGTGTATGTGTTGAAGCTGTCGGCCCACACCAGGTCCCACCGGCCGGCATATAGCGAAAAGGAAAACAGAAAAACGAAAGCCGAGGCTGAAAGGAGGCAACGGATTTTCATGGCTTCTTTCCTTTTCTGATTGGTTAAGAGTTACGGATACGTCGTGACGCGCTGCGCGCCGAAACCCGACTGGCCGTTTCCGGTTCCGCTGACGACATGTGTAAAGCTTCCGCTGCCGCCGAGGAACAGGATCAGCATGTGTGTCATCTTGATTCCCGGCGCGTTGGGCGCCTCAAAGGCGTCGAATTCCGTTACTGGATTTTGAAACACGGAATACGCGCCAAGTCCATTCGCTTCATGGGTCGTCACATTGTCTGAAACTTTGTATGAGGCGTACCCGTTTACGGTACCGTGCATCCAGCCTGCTTGATTCGGCGGGTCATACGGAATTTCCGATTGGTACATATATGTGCGTCCGCCGTTGCCGTTCCAAAGGGTCTGGAATTGCTGCGTATGCTCCGCGAGCAATCCGTAACACGTAACATTGTTGCCGTTCACGGTCAATGCGGTATTGTTCTTGTTCGAGGTCCAGCCTGCGCCGGCCCCGTGGTCTGCGCGCCACAGCCAGTTATGATCAAAGATGACGTTGTTGCTGTTAATGGTGACAAAGCATGATGCCTGCCCGTTAAACTGGCCGCCCGCCCTGCAGAAGATGTCGTACAGGCAAATGGGATCCTTCGAGTGGTTCACGGTTGTTCCCGAATCGCCGACTTGAAGCAGGATCGGCGAATTGGTCGCGTTTGCTTCAAAGAGGATGCCCGCGATTTTCACGCCATCAACATCAGCCACTTTCATGGCGACATTGCCGTTATCAGGCACAAGGCTCGGGATCCCAATGCCAAGAACTACAGTACCGGGACGCGTCACTTGAAGCGTCTGAGCCAGGTGATAAGAGCCGGGCGTGAGAAGAATGTTCTTCCCTTGTGCGAGCGCGGCGTTCAGGGTCGTTGCATTGTCGCTTGCAGATTTTGCAACGTAGAAAAGATCAATGGGAATGAGGGTGCCGGCCACTTTGCCGGTAGACCAGCTTGTGCCGATAGTGCTGTCTGCTCTGAGGTCAGGGACCATGACCGAATATCCGCAATTGTTATATACAAGATAGGGCTTTTCAGCGATCACAGGCGTTTTGTTGATAAACGTGTACGGCTGCGACGGCCAGGTGCCGTTTGTGGGCAGATTGGTGCAGCCGACAAATACGAGGTTCCAAGAGCCGATATTATTGCCCCACGATCCCCATTCGCAGTTGCGCGAAATCCACTGCTGCTGGGTAAAGGGATTGACCGCGCCGTCGACTTTCGAGTCGCCCAGGAATCCGCCGCTGGCCCAGCAAGTCGAGCAACCATCAGTCAAGTCGAGATTGCCTTTTATGTGCATTCGCCGTATCGGACATGCCTGCGAAGTGGCCCACCTATTGGCGCCTGCCGTTGGGCCGCCGGTCGGGGTAATGGCAATTCCCGCGCAAGACCGCCAGAAGTTACAGGTCGCGTTACCGCCGCCTAAAGCGGCATCGGATTCCACGACGCCGGTGAGCTGCACGCTGTCGGGCGTCATTCCCAGGCCGAGAATTTCAGTATAATAGCCGACCATCACCTTGACGGTGTAGGATCCGGGTTTGAACAGGCAGGCATACCTGCCTGTTCCGAACTGGGCATTCTGCTGGGAGCTGTAAATGGTGTTGACCTGGTTTTGGATGGTGGTCATGGACATTGACGGATCGAAAACATACGTGTTGGGACCGAAGTCAGGCGCCGCCCCTGATGCGGCCATGGAAAAGTTTATCGTGCCGGTGTAGGATGTTATCTGCTCCTGATGCGACGCATAGCACGGTTTGAAGCCCTGCAGCCAGTCTGCTGCCGCGGCTTTCTCGAGGAAATTTTGTTTTTGTGAAGCTGAAATCCCCGAGATCCTGTACTCGCCGGCCACCGAGACGAGCTTGTACGTCGTATTGGTCTGCCCTGTCTTGACATTCAGAAGGTATGCGTTGTGGCCAAATTTGCTCAATGAGAATGGAACCGAGGTTTTTCCCTGACTCAACCGGCCGTTGTACACCGTAGACACGAGCGCCCCCAGTGTGGTATAGAGCTTTACGGATACCGGGCCGGGAGACGCGGCGTCAAATACAACGACGTTCTTCTGGAACTGAATTCCGTTGTTGATGACATGCATCTGGTTGGATGCGGGCTGCACGCCAACCTGGCCGGAAAACGAATAGAGGCCGTTTGCATCGGTCGTGTCAGTGAGGTGCGCAGCCACGAGCTTGACAATGACGCCTTGCAAAGGCTGGCCTGAGCTGCTGGTCACGGTCCCGGTAATGGAAGCGGACTGCCCGTAAATTACCGCAATAGCACCCAATAGAAGCAAGGAAACTTTCACCATGTGTAACCCTCTTTTTGTAAGTTAAGCGAGTAAATCTCGGTTGGAAACTGCCTTTTCAACAAAATTTAGCTATCCTGTCCAGCGCTAACTTATATAATCTATAGGATTTTGTGCCAAATGCCAGAAAAAACTGAAGCCCATGCGTTTAATCGTATTCACGAAGGATACGGAACCGTTACATGGTGCCTCGCGCGGTAAAGTCTTCGGCTCGAATGGACAAATGATATTCACTTGCCCCTCATGGCATGGAGATCTTGATTTCGGGCCGGTCAGATGATACCATTTTCAGTGAACGTTGTTGTCTGGTATCTTCCGATTGTAATGTAACTTATTTTTGAGAGGAATACCATTGGGTTTACTTTTGACGTAGCGAATGAGTCTTTTTTCGCAGGCTCTATTTCAAAAGATGATATCATAATTCAATACCTTACAGGCTTTCATCCAATACTGTCGTGTCTTTTGGAAAAAATGAGTTGATACTTTTTCGGAAATGGCATTATATTGATAGGTACGGACTAATCGTAGGAGTTCTCGCAGCAATACTGCGATGACCAACCAAAGGGAGGGAAAAGCGATGAAACGAAGGTTGGGAAAAATATCGATTACAATTGCGTGCAGTACACTCTTGTTCATGGGAATCTTCCTCGTGACCTGCGGTCCTACCAGTCCGAGCAATAGCGGTCCGACGGTTTCAATGACCAGCCTCAATGACCTGAAGATCTCAAATCAGATTTCAGGCTGGGAGGTAGACTCGAATTATTCCGATACTGCAATACCCTTTACGGACTCTACAAGCGGCCCAAGTTTTGTCGACGGCGGTAACATCGATTATTGCGGTGCTTGCAATGGGCATGACGCCCTGAAATCGGGTTTCGGCATCTACTGCAAGAATCCGCAAGACAACCACAAAGTCGAAGTGTTCGTGCTCGATTATGGAACGGCCGCGGCGGCAAGAGCGGAATTCAATGTTTGGGTCAATAAGAATAATGGACTGTCTTTACCACAGGAAACCATTTCACCGTTTTCAAACACGACGTCAATCGGGTTCGAGGTCGGCGGCGGGTTGAAGGTGTATGCATGTTTTATCAATTATTACGTGGAATTGCAGTTTGCGAACTACAATCCGTCAAGTCTGGCGAATTCGGACGCCGCGGCATTCTTGAGCTATTACAATGCGAAGATAAAATGATCTTTCAAGATCGTTGACGTTGTTCTTCAACCATCTCTTTTGTGAGAGGAAACCGGTATGCGTAAGAAAATTTCGGAAAGCAGGCGGAATTTCCTGAAAACCTCAGCGGTCGGCGCCGCAGGATTGATGGTTGCGGGGCCGTTGTTGAAAAAAGCATCTGCTGCGAATATCAACACAAACCTTGTCAACCTCAGCGCCACGCAGATCAACCAAAGCGTGGACAACCTTCGAGTCGCCTTTATCACGGACGCCACCATGGTGCGGAGCAACAATTATCCCGGCTGGGACAGCTTCAATGATTCCGCCAATGCGACGACCGGGGCCAATTATACCGCCGTGAAGTCCAATATGGACAAGCTGGCGTGCTCTCTTGCCAATACGTCAAATGTAAACACCGCGTGGGCCGCCCTCTTGAAAATACCCGCATCCAAAACATGGGCAACGGCCAAGGCGGCCATAAAAGTCAATGCCTTTGCCGGCGACCATCCTTCCGTTCCCATCGTGGCGCGGGTAGTGGAAGTACTTGTCGGGTTCGGAATGCCGGCGGGCAACATCTGTCTGTTTGACGGGATAGCGAGCGCGTCAGGTGTGTACAACGGGTATGTGGGAGCGGGCAAACCAATGCCTGCCGGGATCACCTTCGCGGGAGGCCTCACCGATACCGTGACATTTCCCGCTAATCTCGCCAGCGGCGGAAAAACCATGGGCGCATGCCCCGCTATTAACGGGGCTGATCTGATTGTCAATATTTCGTGCAACAAAGGCCACGACCGGACAAACTCGTTCAGCGGCGTGACCATGTGCCTCAAGAATAATTTCGCCACTGTAAACTGGGGCCACCAACCGGACGGCCCGATCGGGTTGCAGGTTATGGTGGCTTCAAACTCGTGCGACTATATTGTCGGCACTATTCCCGCCGCCTATCCTGCAAAACAGCAGCTCTGCATCTGTGACTCCCTGTGGCTGGGTAATCCCGGCGACTGGAGCGGCGGTATCAGCAATGGAAACAACGCCAATACGATCGTCATGGGTACGTTTGCCGGCGCTGTCGATTATGTGGCAACAATGAAGGTCAGGGTCGGCAAAGGAATGGGTGGCTGGAACCAGGGCATTGTCGACGGGTTTGTTACCGGGTTCGGATACGCCGCTACCGCCAAGACAACTGTCATGACGGCTGTAACAGGTCCGGGCCAGGGCCTTGTCGACGCATCCAAGACGACGGTTGAAACTCTTTCTCAGGAAAATCCGAATCTTTCCCGTCATGGGTATGTCCAGGTATCGGTATCCGGCGACGGCATAAGAACCGTCAACACGAATCTCTATTTTGCAAAAGGAGAAACCGTTCAAACGGCCGGGGTATTCAATATCCAGGGCAAAATGGTCAGGTCGCTCCCCGTGCGTCCGGGCTCGATGCATGTCCTATGGGATGGAAGGTCGGACAACGGCAGGATCGTACGGGCCGGAAGTTACATCGTGAAGGTCCGCAGCGAGCTTGCGACGGCGTCCACTGAAATTCTGGTCAGCAGATAAGCGTCAAATTGCTAAAAGAGAAATGACGACGTAACCCTATGTCCATCCGCGTAAATGTTGTCATGGGCGGGCCGTCTGCCGAGCATGATGTATCGCTGCTTTCCGGCCGAGAGGTGCTCCTGAACATCGACCGCAGGCGTTACGCCCCGCGCGCCGTGCTGATAACCGTTGACCAGGAATTTTGCTATTGCGACATCCGCTCCCGGGTCCCGACGATCGAGGAATTCGTTACCTCGGTAAAGGATAAGAATTTCAGAGGTCCGTTCAAACCCTTCTCATCCGAAGAAGTCTGGGAACGATGCGATGTCGCCTTTCTCGCCGCGCACGGTTCATACGGCGAGGACGGCCTGCTGCAGGGTTTTCTCGACACGATTCTTGTCCCCTATACCGGTTCCGGCGTTTTTGCAAGCGCCGTGGCAATGAACAAGATCGCAACAAAATTCATTCTTGACCGGAACGGAATCACAACTCCCCCATTTTACATTTCAGGAAAGAACCATCCGGAAGTTACCTGGCAATTTCTCGCGGAAAAACTGGATTACCCCATGTTCGTCAAATGTCCTCAATCCGGATCGAGCAGGCTTATGGCTCGCGTGGGTTGCGGCGCGGGTTTGGGCACCAAACTCCAGGAGTACCAGCAGTATTCGTCCGAGGTGTTGGTTGAAAAAGGCATCAAGGGCGCGGAATTCGCCTGCCCGGTCCTGGAAATGCCTGATGGCGTTGTCAGGGCGCTTCCACCGGTGGAAATCCGTCCCATCAAGAGCGATTATTTCAGTTTTGCGGCCAAATACGAGGAGGGAGGCTCTCGGGAAATCGTCCCCATCCGCCGCAGCAGGAAACTGATCTGTCAACTCCAGGAGCTGGCGCTCAGGTGTCACAGCCTCCTTGGATGCCGCGGCGTTTCCACGACCGATATGATTCTCGGTGAGGACAAGGTTCTCTATGTCCTTGAAGTAAACACAGTCCCCGGCCTCACGGCGAACTCACTCCTCCCCAAATCGTTCAAAGCCGCTGGCGGCACGTACAGGAAGCTCGTCGACATCATGATCCAGGTCGCGCTCAAGAATCCGATTACGCCATAAAGTGCGTGACAAAGCGCGAAAGCAGGGTCGTGTGTAAATACGTGTATATTCCGTTAAATATGGTCGTCCGGGAGGCCTGGGGCCTTGTTTCAACCGTGGGTGAAGAGTGCGAAACAACACGTTCCAGATTCTTGTTTCCTTCCTCGGGAACAAGGGGCTTTAGAATGTCAACCAATTCCGCGGCAGAACCCAAACGCATTGCATGATTCACAAAAAGGCAACGCCGTACCGCGGCTTCAAGGCCTTTGGGTACGTCCGGAACAAGGCTTTGCAGCGGAGGATAGTCGCCGCGGCAGGTCGCATCGATGGTTGCCATAAGCGTTTCCCGGAAAAAGGGCTGTTCTCCCGAGAGCATCTGGTACAGAACGATGCCCAACGAAAAAATGTCTGACCGCTGGTCGACTTCTTTTCCGTCAATTTGTTCCGGGGACATGTATCCTTGCGACCCCAGCATCGAGCCGTTTTCGACATCACTCGACCACATCGCCTGGGCAATGCCGAAGTCCGTGAGTTTGGCCGTGCCGCTCTTTTGATCGATCAGTATATTCGCAGGCTTTACGTCCCGGTGAATGATGTTCCAGCCATGGGAGTGCTGAAGCGCCGACGCGATGTCGATGGCAAAGAGCAGGGCACGGCGAATCGAAAGCTTTCGTCGCCGGCAAAGCAGGGATTCCAGGCTTTCGCCGTCAACGAGCTGAAATGAAATCCACGGTCTTTGCTGTTCCTCACCCGCATCGAATATTTGCACGACGCACGGATGGTCTAGTCGCGCCAAAGCCTTGCCCTCAGCAGAAAAGCGGGTAAGATAGGCATCCCGGACCTCGGACGGCATTGTTGGGTCGAGCGCGACTACCTTGAGCGCGACCTTGCGGCCCAGGGCCGGATCCTCGGCACAATAGACATGTCCCATGGCTCCGCTGCCCAGTAGTTTGACGATTCTGTATCTGCCTATGGTTTGTGGGACGGGAGACATGAACTACCTTTAACATTTACTTTAGGTTAATTTTCAAATGTCGGGACGCAAACCGCACTTCCCTTTGATTATCGGACATTGTTGTGCAAACCTTAAATTTGACAAATCCATATCACGATCTGGAGTTGAAGGAAATGAAATTCTTGTTTTTGAAAAAATATTCCCGTTTTTGAAAAACTGAGCCCGCTTTTTCCTCAGAATGTGACGACATTGTATGGTCGCATTTTTGCTTTTCTTATGTCATGACGGAGTTCCTAAACACACGGAGGTATTCGTATGGCAAAAGTAAGAATCCCCAAAATCACTCCCTTCCTCTGGTTCGACAACAATGCCCAGGAAGCGGTAAAGTTCTACACCTCCATTTTCAAGAATTCAAAGATCATCCAACTCAACCCAATGGTTTCCACCTTTGAGCTTGAGAGCCTACGGCTGATGGCATTAAACGGGGGGCCCAATTTCAAATTCACCGAGGCAATTTCTCTTTATGTTTCCTGCAAAACGCAACAGGAGGTTGACTATTATTGGAATGCGTTGTTGGGTGAAGGCGGTAAGGAAAGTCAGTGCGGCTGGTTAAAAGATAAATATGGTTTATCATGGCAAATTGTTCCGGATATCCTGGGTGAATTGATGAGCGACCCAGACCCGAAAAAATCGGAAAGGGTCATGCAAGCGATGCTGAAAATGATAAAGCTTGATATAGAAGGTTTGAAGAAAGCCTACCAAGAGTAAACTTGATAAACGCCCGCATGACCTTTGGCTATCGGTTTTTCTTCCCTGCCAGAGAAACGCGCCACAATTGTGCCCGGTTCTCGCATTTTCGGCAAATATTCGTTGTCACAAAATGAGTGACTTGCTATTGCACGAGTGGTAGAATCTAGGCAGGTGGGAAAACCTTACCGCCTCGCAGTGGTGGGCGAAAGTTGAGGAATAAATGGACATTCAAATTAATGATGCTGGCGAAGTTTCGGTGGTAATCGTCAACGGGAATGTTCTGCAGGAAAACGTTTCTGTTTTCAAGGAATCGCTTCTTAATCTTATCAAACAGGGAAAGATCAAGATCATTCTCGACCTATGGTCGTCGATTTACATAAGCTCATTATGCCTGGCAACGATTGTGGATATGCGGAAAAGGGCCAATGAGCTCGGCGGTGATCTGAAGCTTGCACGGATCAATAAGCTCGCGCAGAACCTTCTTGAAGCGACAAATCTCACGAGAAAAATCGAAACTTTCCCCGACGTCGATTCCGCAGTGAATTCGTTTAGTCCTTCCAAACCATAATACCTCAATACCTCGTCGAAGTGTATTTTTTGAAGAGTGCCGTGTTGGAGGGCATTCTGTCACGGCAGGCAATTCCAAAAGGACCAAAAGTAAAGCACGGAGGTCTACCCCATGAAACACGTTGTTCTGTATGTCGTTGCTGCACTCCTGGCAGGGTGCGGCGGTTCGGGCAATCACCATGTCTTTGGAAAGCTTTCGAAAGTGACGGGAACGGCCCTGGTGTTTGGGTCGGCAAACGGGAAGTGGATTCCCGCGGAAAGCGGAGCATCGGTTCGCACCGGCGACAGCATCCGCACCTCGAAAGAGTCGGAGGCCGTTGTCTCGTTTGGCGACAACACCATCACGTTGAGCGAAAACACCTGTATCACAATCGCTGACACGGTCGACGGCCAAAACAAGCGGCTCATCGCGGTGCTCGACGCCGACGGCGAGGTTCTCTCTGACGTCAAGGATGCCGAACGCCGCGGCGCTCAGTACGAGGTATGGACGCCCACGGCGGTCGCTCACGCCGAGGGAACGCATTTTGCCGTAGTGTTTTCCCCGGACCCCTATGTCACCAATGTCCGTGTCCTTGACGGACGCGTTCGCGTGTTCAATCCGTTCGTGCCTTCCGCGCCTCCTGTCCTCGTTTCACCCGGCTGTTACACAAGGATCGCGTATAACGCTGCGCCGGTCGCGGCCGTCCCCATGAATTACAGGCAATTCAAGAAGATGCAGCGCATAATTGAACCTCGGAGATATCAGAATTACGAAAGAGAATTCAAGATCAACCCTGACGAAATGGCGATGGACGCTCCAATTGTAACCGTGTCAATCAACACGCCGCCCATCTTTTTGCCGCCACCTTTACCCCGGGGACCCCACGGACGAATTGTCATGACGTCGCCGTTTCTCTTACCTCCCGGCCCAGGCATGCCCTTGCCGCGGCCACCGCACGGTGGAATGATTGCTCCAATGCCGCCTCTGCCGCCGGGTTTGCCCCTTCCCCCGCTGCCCGGTCCAGGTCGCATTGTCGTGTCCGGCCCGGTCGGGCCCATGCCTGCGCCGCATGATCGATTCTTCAAAGTCGAACGCGGCAGCAGGGAAAACGACCGCGGAGACTGGGATGACGATTCCCGCAAAGGCAAACACAAAGACCGCAAGCATAAGTAGGGAATAGACCGGGAATATTGACTAAGATGAAACTGGCCGGCCAAAAGAAAGTCCCCTCTCCAGACGTGGAGAGGGGACTGACGAAGCCAGAGGTTGGGCCGAGTCGGCAATTACGGATATTCCAGAACGCTTGACGAGGCCACGCCCCCCACGCCGTTGATGACGTGCGTGATTTCCCCGCCGCCCAGCTTCTGCGTGACCATGTGATGCATCTTGGTCCCGGTCGTCGGGACCTCATACGCATTGGTCGAAGTGACATTGAAGACCGAATACACGCCAAGGCCCCAGGCCTCATGGCTAGTGACGGTGTTGGACACTTTGTAGGAAGGATACCCGAGAATCCCGTTTCCTTCGGACCACACGGTATTGTTCGGCGGGTCATAGGGCATTTCGGACTGGTAGAAGAACAGCCGGCCGTTATTACCATTAAACCATGTCTGGAATGCCTGCGTATGCTCGACCTCCATGCCGTAGCACGTCACGTTGTTGCCGTTGACGATCAGGCCGTAAAGGTTCTTGTTCGAAGTCCAGCCCGCGCCCGTGCCGTGGTCGGCGCGCCACAGCCACGAACCGTCGAAAATAGCATCATTGCTGTTGATCTTGACAAAGCAGGTTGCAAGCCCGTTGTATTCCCCGCCTACTCTGGTGAAAATGTCGGAGATGATCGTCGGATTCCTGGAATGGTCCACCGTGGAGCCGGAATCACCGATCTGCAAGAGGCAGGGAGAGTTGGTGGTGGTGCCTTCAAAGAGAAAGCTCGCGACTCGCACGCCGTCAACGTCAGAGACTTTCATGGCGACGTTTCCGGCCGTCGGGGCAAGCGTGGGGAAGCCAATGCCAAGCACGATGGTGCCCGGCCGCGTCACGTTGACCGTTGCCTCGAGGTTATAGTGCCCGGGGGTGAACAGGACGTTCTTTCCAAGCGCGAGAGCCGCGTTGATGCTCGCCGCGTTGTCCGTTGACTTTGTGATATAGAACAGGTCGAGAGGAATCTGGATGCCCGGCGTTTTGCCGCTTGTCCAGGAGACGCCGGCCGTGCTGTCGCGATGCAGGTCGGGCACCAGCACGTAGTAGCTCGCGGTCTTAGCATCCCAGACGAGGAACGGCTTTTCCGCAATCACCGGCGTCTTAGTGACGACCGTCCGGTTTACCGATGTCGAGGACGTCGGCCCGCCCGGGGTGCCGACGAACGTCATGTTCCATCCGCCGCCGCCCCAGCTGCCGACAGTATTGTTCCGTGAAAAATACTGCTGCTGCGATCCCGGGTTTACCGCGCCGTCCACCTTGGAATCCGCAAGAAAGCCGCCGCTCGACCACCCGCCGTCCGAAAGCGCAAGTCCGCCCTTTATATGCATGCGACGGATCGGCGCTGCCTGCGAAGCTTCCCATACGTCGTTGCCGCCTGTAGGAGTCACGGCAAAACCCGCCGCGGACTTCCAGAACGTACAGGTGGCATTATGTCCCATCCATGCCGCAGATGATCGTACCGCTCCCGTTATCTGAACGCTGTCCGGCGACAAACCGAGCCCCAAGGCCTCGGTGTAGAATCCGACATCAATGTCAAGAGAATATGATCCGGGTTTGAACAGCCAGGCATACCTGTTGTGCCCGAATTGCGCGCCGTCCTGCTGACCGGATATGCCGCTCAATGTGCTCTGAATCGTCGACATGCTCATGCTCGGATCGAATATCATGACGCTGGAGCCGAAATCCGGGGCACCAGTCGCGGCGTTCATCGTGATGTTCACAACGCCCGAGGAGGCGGCAAGCTGTTCCAGGTGAGACGTGTACCCGAGCTTCGTCGCCTGGAGCCAGTCGAACGCCATGGCCTTGGCAAGGAACTGGCGGCCGCTCGATGCGGACAGATCGTACACCGCCGACGAACCCCTGCTCGACGGAATGATCTTGAACGCCATTGCCGATTCATCGCTTCTGATTTTCATCACGTACATCGCGTTGCCGTGATTCTTGAATGTAAATGGCACGTCGGTGGCGCCCGGGCTCAGGCGGCCGCTATACACGGTCCCGACCATTGCCCCGCGCATATCATAGAGCTTGGCGGAAACCGTAACGGCCGACTGCGTGTGAAAGGTAAACACGTTGTTCCTGTACTGAATCGCATTTGCAAACGCCTGGCGCGCGAGGGGCGCCAGGGTGGAAACCGATCCTGACAGCGTATACGCCCCGCCGGCGTCGGTCGTGTCCGCCATCTGCGATCCGATGAGCCGCACCACCACGCCCGACAGCGGCGCCCCGCCGGCAGTCACGGTGCCGGTAATGTTGACGTTCTGCGCGGACGCCACCGCGGCCGCGAGCGTGACGAACATTAGGAACTTCCTCATTGAAAACCCCCCTCTGTGCTTAAGGACTGAATGCATCTCTTTCGTGGTATGATCAAATGATTTTTCAATTCCGTCCGATAACGATTCGGTCGGAAAGCGTGCCGGATTCCCCATGGATTGTCATGATATACACCCCTTGCGAAAGGCCGGACGTCGGCAGGGCAAAGGTTTGGCCCGTGCCGGTCCGATTCAACGCCCGCCTGCCATTGACTGATACGAGTTCGACCCGGTATTGCTGCGCAAAAGGCAAGGTGACAGTATACTGCGATCCGGAGCGGACCGCGGCGATCGGGGCTGCGGCGCGTTGCGGCAATCCGGTCACTTCGCTCGCGGCAGGATCCCATTTGTAAACATGAACGTAGTCGACGACAAGACTTTCCGGGTATACCGTCGTATTGTCGCTGTTACCGTCGAAATTTCCTCCTACCGCAACATTGAGCAGGAAATAAAACGTATTGGAAAGCGGAATTCCCGGATGGGCCGCCTTGGTCATTGTTTCAAAATTTACCTTGTCAAGATACCACCGTATTGAATCCGCGCTCCATTCAACGGCATAGATATGAAAACTGTCATGGAGGTTTCCCTGGGCCGCAGGCAACGTATATCCGGCGGTTTGGACAGGCGTACCCTGGGAAGAGTGAAATGACCCCGAAGTCCACGATGGCAAGCGGCCTTTGCCTTCCATTATGTCTATTTCCCCGCATGAAGGCCAGCCTCCTGTTGTGCCAAGCATCCAGAAGGCGGGCCAATACCCTTTTGAAGTGGGCAATCGAATTCGTGCTTCCATTCTGCCATATTGGAACGTTTTTTTGTTTTGACTGTAAATGCGGCCCGATGTTATCTCGCCGGTTGAAGCATTTTTCAACGCAAAAATGTTCAAATTCCCATTTTTTACCGTAATATTGGAATTTGCCTGATCATGTCCTGCGGTATACCGCTGTTGCTCGTTATTGACCCACCCGGGATTTGCGGTTTGAATATTCCAGTTTTGTTCATTGAGCGCAGTGCTGTCAAACTCATCAGCCCAAAACAATTTCCAACCCCCGGCCGCACATATGCCGGAGCAAAGGAAAAGGATATTCAGCGTGGCGCATACCGATCTGACATTCATCCGAACCCCCTCTTTTGGTGTATGAAAGCGACAAGAACTCAGCGATGCTTAATCGATTAAACTGCGTCTACACTGATCAGCGGTGCCCCAGTCACCCTTAATATATACGAAAATTTCGCAAATGCGTGGCCCTTTGCGTGGAGCCGGGATCACCTGAAAACGGAATCGGATACCCCGTTAATGAAAATCTGGTCAAGGGAAATTTCCACTGTGTCAACCGCATCCTGCCACGTGCTGAATTCGATCTTGAAAATTGCGCTCGCCGCATCCTGCCATTTCAAACTGTCAGCACGTTGTTTCGAGCCCGCAGGCGTTATAATATCCTGGGGTCGGATCACGGTTTTGGTCCAGGTTGCACCGCACTGCTCTATCGCGCCGAACTGTCCCCATATCTGTGAATCAGGATACGCGGCAGTCGCGAGCCGCGACCAGAAAATGACGCGGATCTGGCCTCTTCCTTTAAGCATGAACGAAAAACTCTGCATGCCGGTCAAGTCCACGGACGTGCCGCTTCTTGACTCCAGGTTGATTGCGATTCCTGCATAGGGCGATGGGATAGCATGGCCGAGGATCGCGGTCGCGTGCACACTTTTGCCCGCATAGGCGTCGCTGTCTGTTATAGCAAGCGAAAACGTGTTGACGGCACCTAGCGGAAGCACGGTTGAATTGCCGCCCACACCCGCGTCGGTGTACGCATACCACAGTGCCTTGCCCGTGATCGCGTTGATCGTGCTGGCATTGTCATTGTCGTCAAAATCGTCGACCAAAACCGTGGGCGCTCCCAGGTCACTGATCTGGAGGAGCGAGATGCCTTTCGTCCCAAAGTATTCCAGGAGCGAAAAGTCTTTGCCCGCATACCACGCAGGCTCGGTTCCGGCCGCGTACACGACGGGCTCCACGGCGAATGCGCCCGCAAGCGTGGTCCGGAAGTACGAATACGGCGCCGAATTTGATTTTGTAAAGGAAACGTCCCGGACGTACACCGTGTCGGTGGCAGGGTTGGCGCCGGAAAGTATCCTGAGCGGAAGGTAGTCGACCGTCCCGTCTTGGATAAAGGCGATGTCGAACTGGCCGCGGGGGAGCGCGGCAATCGTGTAAAATCCCTGCGCATCCGGATGCACCGGACGGACCAGACCGGTGGCGGAAACAACAATGGCCTGCCGATTCACCGAGGAATCCGCAAGCACGCGACCCTTGAGAACAAAGAGGCGGGACAGGGATAGCTCCGCAATGGTGTCGCCGGCCAGTGCGAACCTTGTATTGTAGTCCGCAGTGCGCTTTTCATCGTCATAGCCCGAAAGCACGTAATTGCCCGTGGGCAGGGAGTCGAAGAAATAGTCGCCGCCGAGGTTGGTCGTGGCCTTCCATTCGTTTTCCGCGCTGTCTCCGCCTTCGGCAACGATGATGGTACGCAAAAGGACGCTTGCGCCCGCGACCGGCATGCCGCTTTGGTTAACGACGATCCCGGCGACGCGCGCATTGGTCGTCGTGGTGGAACCGCCGGCGTATTCGGTTGACTGGCGCGAACACCCGACGCCGAGAAGCGCCATGGCCAGAAAAATTGCTGCGGCTGTTGTTCCTCTCATACCTTTCCCTTTTGATTGGATTCCATGACTGCCACATCTTCACTAACGGGAAAAAGCTGGACATTCAGCTGGTACACGCTCGTGCTCGACTGATCGCGGTGGACAAGCGAAACGATGCGGTCCTTGAATGCCGCGATTTCCGAACAGATTATCTTGTACATCGACGGGGATATGCCGATGGTGATGCCAGATACATTCCGTTTTTCCCGTGACAGATCGTCTATTGTTTTTGCCGCCAAGAGCACCATTTCCTTATTGAATCGACGCACCGCCATGAGCCCGACATCTCCGGCGCCGGTGGTTATGGCCGAATCAGTCTGCTCGTACCGCCCGTCGGGTTTCTTCGCGATCAGATGCAACCGTTTCAGGAGTTCCACGGATTTCTCCGCCTCGCGCGCCGTTATCGGAGGGATCACGCTGCTGCCCAGGAGCTGAAAGTTGTCCTTAAAATCAATCAAGGTGACAAGCTCTCGGATCACCACGGTGTACCAATTGCTGAAATAATCGTACTGGTCCGTTTCGAGAGCCTTTTCGCTGACCGCATTTTCTATCGACCGCAGGACCGCGTAATGCTCCTGCTTTTCATCGGTGGTTTTTGCCTGGTCGAACAGAACAAGGTTCTTGAAATAGAGCGCTTCCTTTTTCGCAAGTTGCAACGCGGAGCAGAATTTTTCGATAGACGCCCGGCTTAAGTTCCGCTTTCCTTCGATGACAAGCTTGAGAAAAACCGGAGAAGCAAAACCAGCCTTTGAACTGAAATATCTGTACGAAAAAGCGCGGGAGGTCTTTTTCTTGAACGCGTAATACTCGCTCAGGTATTTCCTATAATCGATATATTCGAATACAGATCGCATGGCTATAATCTATAGTATTTTCTTGAAAATGAGGGAAGAATCTTGAAAAAGTCCCCTAATTTCAACACTTGAGGATACAAAATTAGTTGTAATTTATTGATAATTAAACAAATAGGAAGAACGTTGCTGGCGCAGCTTCAATTTTCAGGATACAATAACCGAGCCTTGGGCTTCGAAGCCATTTTGCTCATTTTATGTCCTTTTTGCATTCCTGAAAAATGCCCTGAAATATCGTACGCTCGAAAGCATCAGTCCCAGACCGATTCCGATATACAAAATCGCCAAAAAGTGTTTCGGAATCGACGAATGCCGCAACAGGGCGCCCATGGTGATCATGACCGCGATAATTGCGTAGCTTCTCAAAGGAATAAATGACCATAAGCCCGGCTTCTTGTCCAGCGCGAGAATTCTGATCATATTTTTGTTCGCAATTTTCAAGAATCCGAAATGGTGGATCACCAGAGCCAGGGCCACCCCGGCGCCGGCAAACACGAACAGGTTCACGGCCGGCGGTTTTGACAACCAGGAAAGCGCGATAAGCACGAGCATGGCGCCGATGCAAATCCAGACGGACCCCGCGATGAGCAACAACGCACTCTTGGTGACAACGGGTCTGAGCATTGACGGCTTTCTGTCTGCAGAAATGTTTGTCAACCTTTGAAGAAGGCCCTTGTCACGGTTTCCACTTGGGCCGTTTTTTATAGGTAAACCGCGAGATGATTTCGTCCGTGCTCATAGACAAAATATAGAAGTCGGCAATGAGAAATGAGGTAAAAAAGTTCGATCAAATCAGTTGTGACTATGGTACTTTCGTACTGGTGATCCGTGGAAACAGGTATATTTTGCCTTGAAAAACAAGGCGCCTACCGGCCGGCAGGAAAGGATTGACCATGTCCACCGTTCTGTTCAAAGAACTCAAAATTTCCCCAGAGGTGCTGCGCGCAGTCGCTGACATGGGGTTCGAAAAGGCCACACAGATCCAGGCGGGCGCCGTTCCTGCGCTGCTTTCGGGCAACGATTTGGTTGCGCAGTCGGAAACCGGCAGCGGCAAGACCGCGGCATTCGCCATTCCGATCATCGAGAAACTGAATCCCAAGCACACCTCGCCGCAGGGACTTGTCGTCTGTCCCACGCGCGAGCTTGCAGTGCAGGTGGCAGGTGAGTTCTCGCGGCTTTCGCGCTACAAAAAGAACGTGCGCGTGCTGGCGATTTACGGCGGACAGCCCATCTTCCGCCAGATCGACGCGCTGCGCCACGGTGTGCAGATCGTGATCGGAACGCCCGGCCGCCTCCTGGACCACCTGGAACGCAAGACCCTGTCGCTCTCTAATGTCACTATGGTCGTTCTTGACGAAGCGGACGAGATGCTCGACATGGGGTTTTGCGACGACATCAACGACATCCTGCAGAAGGTCCCGGGCAAGCCCCAGCTCGCGTTCTTCTCCGCGACGATTCCGGACCAGATCCGTTCCATGATCCGCCACTATATGGTCGACCCCCAGAACATCAGGATCGGCAGTAATACCCTGACCGTCGCGACCACGGAACAGGTGTACTACGACGTCGACCACCGCCAGAAGCCCGAGATCCTGTGCCGCCTGCTCGATATCTACACCGTCAAGCGGGGACTGGTGTTCTGTAATACCAAATGGATGGTCGACGAACTCGTCACGCAGTTGGCCAACCGCGGTTACACCGCCGATGCGCTGCACGGTGACCTGAAGCAGGGTATGCGCGACCGCGTCATGAACGCATTTCGGGCAGGCCGGGTGCAGCTGCTCGTTGCCACGGACGTCGCCGCGCGCGGCATCGACGTTGACGACGTTGAAATCGTAATCAACTACGATCTGCCGCAGGACGAAGAGGACTACGTTCACCGCATCGGTCGCACGGGCCGCGCCGGCAAGGCCGGCAAGGCCGTGTCTTTCGTCTGCGGCCGCGAAATTTACAAATTAAAGAGCATCGAACGGTACGCGCGGATCGCGATTCGCCGCGAGCGGGTACCGACCTTTGATGACGCCCGGGAGAGCCAGAATGCGAGATTGTTCGCTGAAATCAAGCAGGTGATCGAAAAAGGGCATCTCGCGCCATACGTGGAAATGGTCGAAACGCTCTGCGGCCAGGACCACACCGCGATGGACGTGGCGGCGGCGCTGCTCAAGCTGCATGCGCCTATCCCGGCTGCAGTGCCGCATTCTCATGTCGAAAGCTCTGAGCGCCGGGACCGCTTTTCAGACCCGGCCAATCGCCCCAGGCCGGAATCACGGAGTCGAGGCGGGTACAGCAAACCGCGGCAGTATCATAACCGGTTCGAGCACGGTGGCGGGAAGAAATTCCACAGGTGATGATCTTTGGTCAAGACTCCAAAAGGGTAAGCAGCCTCTTTCGCAGCAGGGAGACAAGGCTGTCCTGCACTACCTCCCGGCTCACGCCAATCCGGTGCGCGAGCTTCATCAGTGTCGGTACGTCGGTCGGGTTATCCAATGTGTCAAGTAAATCCCGCTCAATGGGGTCGAGCGGAAATTCCACTGCTATCGCCTGACCCGAAAGCGTCGCCGCGCAGGTCGGCGGCAGATCGCCGCCGAGCACTCGTCCCTCTTTCAGGATTATCGGCCCTGTTCGCGCTAGGTGGGCGCCTGCAAGCCTTGTGCGCAATCCCGGATCCCTTGTCAATCGCTCGGCGGCAAACGCGGCTTCGATTTCAGCCCCTGCGTCCTGTTTCGGCGGATACGCTTCGTCGACGCGGCACCAGGGAGGGCCGATCGACGGGTCACTCCATTGAAAAGCGAGCAGTACGGACACGATTCTGGTGAATCCCTGGGCTTTCAAGTTTTCGGCCCAGGCGCCCACCGACTCCAGAAATTCGCCCGGGGTTTCACCATGCGCATGACCGGTTGCGTAGGCATCGGCCGGATGGATGCGGAGCCGCAGAACATGGAAATCCATGGCCGCATCGCCCAGCCATTGACGAACACGATCAGTGAGCGGCTCGCCGTCACGCTCGCCGATTTCGGTGACGATCTGGGCAATGCCTCCCGGCGCAAGGTGCGCAGGCAGACCGGCGACAATCCTTCGCTGAATGTCCTCGCCCGACCGCCCGCCGTCACGAAATCCCAGGATGTCGACCGGGGACGGCACAAACGGCGGATTTGCGGTAATGAGGTCGAATTTCTTCGCGCCTGCCGGACCATACAGATCTCCCTGCAACGCTTCGAGGTTACGGCATCCTTGAATCCCCGCATTGAAGCGTGTACAGAAAACCGCCCGGGAATTGATGTCCACCGCGAGAACCCGTTCGGCATGGGACGCGGCACAAAGCGCCTGAATTCCGGAACCGGTGCAAAGGTCAAGGCATGAGCCTGTGGGCCGGCGAACGGTAGCCCGGGCAAGCCAGCGGCTGTCAACGCCGACGAACATCACCTGGTCAAAGGGCACTGGGGAGTTTTCCGGTTTCAAAAGTTGGGGCCAGGCATGGTCCGAGAAAATCAAACGATTTCCAACGGGAAAAAGTGAGAGCAGGGCGCGGGCCACGCCTGCCCCGTCGATTGCCACGATACCGGTTCGCGAACAAACGTCGCAGTCGTCTTTGTCAAGCAGGCGGCCGAGTTCCCCGGCAGGGACGCAGCCTTGCAGCAGGAACAGGTCGATTGCAACGGCAAGGGGGTCACGCAACCGTAAACGCTGCTGACGGTATATCGGGATCGCGTGCATGGAAAGGTCGCATATATCCTTCAGGCCGAGGCGCTCACAGACGGCGGCTTCCGAGTATCCGCCGATTGCGATGCGACTCACGATGGCATGCAGCGCGGCAACATCGTCATCATCCGCACAAAAGGCTTGGGAATCGGACATGGGTTTCTCTTAGTTCCGGTTCTTCTGAGGGATTTTCAGGACGTCAAAGCTCGATTCCCACAGACGTCCTTTCTTGAATATTTTCAGCCTCGCTCTTTTGATAACCTCTTTCAGTTTATTCTGAATCCGGTTGTTCACGGTGACGACATATTTTTTGGAATCATAGCGGATTTCACCGGCAAAATCCGACTCAGGACATGTCAAATACAGCTCTAAGGTGAATTTGTCGGAACCGCAGGCTCTGATAATTCCACAATAGGGAAGCCCGTTTCCGCACACGATGCGAGGCGGGGGAATCACTTTGCCGTCGCCGATTTCATACAGCTCCCTGACGTTTTTCATGATTTCGGCAAAGATGTTCGTATCGATTTTCACGCGGATCGAATCGCGTTTGGAATAGGAGTAATTGAGATCCTTCAGATTGTAATCAATATCCCATGCCCTCACCACGATGCTGTCGATGTGAATATCGGCAAATGACAAAGGCTCCGCACAAATGGTTGAGATTGAGAGCGCCAGGATTCCTGAAAATGTCAAGAATCGAAGTCGATGCTGCATAGGTTTCCTTCGGGTCCAAAGCCGTGCCGGAATTTGTGAAAAATGAGTCCGCCGGCATGCGGTTGCTCTCCACAAAAGTATGTTAAAACCATGATGCGGCGCAAAGCCGGCCAGAGGCAAAGGCACGGCTTGTCAAAGTTGACATAAAGCTCAAAGAACGGTATACTCAAAAAGATCGATCAGGAAAGGACCCTGTATGACTTCTCAAAGCGCACCGTCACCGTTTCTGAAGGCGGCCTTCAGGGTCGTGCTCGCCGCGTTCACGCTGCTGCCGTGTATTCCGGCAAGGAGTGTTTGGGCCCAGCCGTGGTTGGGTATCGTGAGCAGGTCCCGCGCCATCGACTGGAGCAAGGCCGGCGTCGAAGGCGGTGTCGTGTACCGTGCGACCGTGTATCAGACGCTTTCACCCGGCGTGTCCGCCGATCAGATCAACGCCGCCATTGCCGCGTGCCCGGCCGGCCAGACCGTGCTCCTCGGCGCGGGGACATACAATTTGTCAAGCGGCATCGTGATGAAAAGCAACGTCACCCTGCGGGGCGCCGGCGCAGACAAGACGCTGCTGGTTTTTTCCGGGACCAACGCCTGCTTTGGCGGGTGGAGCGTGGTCTGCTTTACCGCCGAAAATCACGTGTGGGGCGGCGATGCCGACGCCCTGCCGGGCGGATCCAACGCCTCGATATGGTCCGGGGGGTTTGCCCAGGGCGCGACGCAGATCACCCTGACCAACGTTGGTGCCGCAGGCTTGACAGTCGGGCAATACGTCATCCTCGACCAGGCGAACGTGGCCTCGGACAACGGCGAGCTTTTTGTCTGCGACAACACGAGCTTTCCCTGCTCGCTAGAGGGAGGAAACGGTGGCCGGGTCATGGCCGGCGTCCAGCACGGGCAGACGCAGGTCGTAAAAATTACGGCGATCAATGGGACGAGCTACACGATTGCGCCGGGACTGTATGCTCCCAACTGGTCCGGAAGCCTTTCTCCCGGCGCATGGTGGGTGCACATGATCCAATCCGCCGGGCTGGAAAATCTTTCCGTCAATCATGACAATGCCAGCGGCGAGATCAATGGGATCAGCATGTACGGCGCGATCAACTGCTGGATACGGGGAGTCCGTTCCGTCAACTCCAACCGCAATCACGTCCAGCTGTGTGCGTCCGCGCACAACACGGTGGCGGACTGCTATTTCTTCGGCACGCAGCACGGCGTTTCACAGAGCTACGGCGTGGAGATATACCTGGGGTCGGACAATCTCGTAACCAATAACGTTTTCCAGCAGGTC
>Ga0182027_10000472_pt1 | contig 70507 bp, 63 predicted proteins | sample 712E1DmetaG_FD_121300 | JGI IMG/M metagenome (GOLD analysis project Ga0182027, IMG submission 121300) | Permafrost microbial communities from Stordalen Mire, Sweden - 712E1D metaG (Illumina Assembly) | ecosystem: Environmental > Terrestrial > Soil > Wetlands > Permafrost | place: Sweden...
ACCTGATCACCTACGGCTGGCCGATGGAACTTGATAGTAAACCATGACACCCCTCCGCCCGCAAATGCAGAACGAGTTGGAATTATGATGCAATCTTTCTCTTTGGAAGCCGAAAAAGCAGTAAGGGTCGAATGACCTAAAATCGACATTCCTGTCGACTTGAGCGTGCTTGGCCGGAACCACCATGATTTCGGCTCATCAAGGTGCTAAAATTAGCGTGGTGAGAAGATGCCGATAAAGCTCCGAATTTATTTAGATACCTCTGTTTTCAGCGCTTACCTTGACGACCGCACTCCGGAGCGACAAGCGGATACAGCTGAATTCTGGAAGCGGCGTCATCAATATGAACTAGCGACGTCGGAGTTAGCGCGAGAAGAGCTTGCGCGAACACCCGATTCTCTTCATCGCGACAAGCTCTTAAAGTTGCTGGAAGGATTCACCTTGCTGCGTATTGATTCTGAAATGAAGGATTTGGCCCAACATTACATCGATGGCGGCATCTTCCTGCCGACAATGGCCGACGATGCCTTGCACGTCGCGGCATCCGTGCTGTCACGGCAGGACATTTTGCTTTCATGGAATTTTAAGCACTTGGTAAATCGGCGACGACGGGCATTGGTGAATCAACTGAATACGACGAGAGGGCTGCCGACCATTGAAATCGTGGCCCCACCTGAAATATAAGGGGAATAACTATGCGTTACTTTGACTATGAGGCGGTTGCCCGGGAAGCCAAGATTCCCGCAGACAAGCTGTCTGCGTTGGGAAAGGCCGTCCGCGAAGAATTCCCAACGGATGACATGATGTATGAGCTTCATCTGATGCGTGTCTGTTCTGCCATCCAGGCTGGTTATGTCAGCCTGGAGGAAGCTCTGCACCCTCGGAAAGCCGCTTAAAGCCCCCCTGTTAATGGCTTTCCCGAATCCGCCGTGTTCATTTACTGACAAATTCAGCGCAAATCAGAGCGAAAAACCCATCCGATTTCTAACGATAAATTACGGCTGCCAGATGAATAGCGCGGACTCGGAGGAGATGGCCCAACCCCTAGAACACCGCGGGTTCTTAGCCACCTCTAAACTCCATGAGGCGGATATCGTTTTGATGAACACCTGCACCGTCCGGGACCAGGCGGAGCATCGGGCCGATTCGAACATTGGTCGCCTGCGGGTGTGGAAGGGCAAGGATCCGAACCGAATTTTGATTGTCGCCGGCTGCGCGGCGAGCCGCTGGGGGGATTCCATCAAAAAGAAATACCCTTTTATCGATCTGGTGTCGCCCGCCACCCGAATCGAACAATTCCCGGAAGCCGTGGCGCAGGTGTTGAAGGAGCGGTGGAATTGGGGGGAGGAAACGAAAGGATTATTCGGAAATGTAGGGGCAGGCCTTGTGCCTGCCCTGTCCAATCCACCACATGTGAATCCATCCCATACCGATTCGGTCAGGGCGGCCACGAGGGCCGCCCCTACAGATTCCGGAAACCCCTTCGGCGACGAGGGCACCGCCTACGTGACGATCATGCGCGGTTGCAATTACAGTTGCTCCTACTGCATCGTCCCTCAGGTGCGGGGACGTGAATCCTATCGCCCGATGCCGGATGTCCTGGCGGAGATCGAAACCAAGGTGAAGGCGGGCTACAGAGAGATCATGCTGCTGGGGCAAACGGTCAATTCATACCATTGGAGAGACATGAGAGATGTAGGGGCGGCCGGCTGGCCGCCCGGAAATGGCGATTCCACCCATTCGGATCCCATCGACAATTTATCGATCCCTCAGGGCGGGCAGCCGCCCGCCCCTACAGGCCCATTGGATTTCTCGGATCTCCTTCGGGCTATTGACGCTCTCCCAGGCGTTGAAAAAATCCGCTTCATGAGCCCACATCCGCGCCACATGAAAGATCGAGTGATTGAAGCCATGGCCGAATGCCACAAAGTGGCGCGGCACATCCATCTCCCCGTCCAATCGGGATCCGACCGGCTCCTGAGCGCGATGAAGCGGCTTTACACCCGGACGGAGTATCTGGCCATCGTGGAGAAGCTGCGCGCCGCCATGCCAGGGATTTTGATCACAACCGATATTATCGTAGGCTACCCTGGTGAAACACCCGCGGACTTTGAAGCGACATTATCCTTGCTCCGTCAGGTACGGTTTGACGGACTCTTTGCCTTTAAATATTCCCCGCGACCCGGGACCGCTTCCGCTGAAGCTGTGGATGATGTCTTTGACCGGACCAAGGAGAATCGCCTGCAGGAAGTTCTTGCCTTGAATACCGAAATCAAAAACGTTCCCCTGGAGGTTCCCGCTTAAATGGTCAGCGTTTACGAACGAGAACTTCGTCGAGTCACGCCGGCCGAACGAACCAAACGCCGCCTGGTCGCCTGGGGAATCAGCATCTTCTGTGTACTGACCCTGGCCCTCATTTATTCCGGGACCGCGTGGATCTGGTTCCGGCCCGTCCTCCACAAAAATATCATCAACAAATATGCCGGCCTGTATAAATGCGACCCGCTCTGGGTCATGGCGATCATCAAGGCGGAATCAGGGTTTCTCCCGCGTGCCCAGTCACCCCGCGGCGCCCTCGGCCTTATGCAGATGCTTCCTTCCACAGCCAGAGATATCGCTCCGGAAGTCGGGCTGCAAATTCAGGCGGATGATGATTTAAAAGATCCCGATATCAACCTGCACCTCGGCGTCTATTACGTCTCAAAACTCGAACAAATGTTCCCGGATGATGAAAATGCCGTCCTGGCCGCCTACAACGCCGGGCCCGGCGTCACCCATGAGTGGCTGAAGGGCAAACCCGTGCTCGAGCTGGACGATATCGCCTATCCCGAAACACGCAAGTTTGTCCGCAATGTGAACCGCACCTTCGGATTCCTTAAGATGGTCCAGGGCTGGAAATACCTTTTTGGGATTAGCCATGGACGCTAAAACGGGCGACGTCAGTCGACGGCCCTCTCCCGTGTCGGGAGAGGGTCCGGGTGAGGGTAAAATCACGCCCCTGATGCAGCAGTACCACGACCTGAAATCCCGTTACCCCGACGAAGTGCTGCTGTTCCGCCTCGGCGATTTCTATGAGCTTTTCGGCGAAGACGCGCAGAAAAGCGCTCCCGTCCTCGAAGTGGCCCTGACGCACCGCCAGCAGGTCCCCATGTGCGGCGTGCCCGCACATTCCGTCGAACCCTATATCGCCAAGCTGCTGAAAGCCGGCCTTCGCGTCGCGATCGCCGATCAATTGGAAGACCCCTCTATGGCCAAAGGATTGGTCAAGCGCAATGTCGTGCGCGTGATGACCGCCGGCACGCTCCAGGAAGAAACGCTCCTGCCTTCCAAGCGCTGCAACTTTCTGATGGCGCTCACGAGCGATGCCGGAGGCGTCGGCCTGGCCGCGCTGGAATGCTCCACTGGAGAATTTATCGCCACGGAATTGACCGGGCCCACGGCACTCACTCAGGCCTGGGATGAGATCACGCGTTTGGGGCCATCGGAAGTTGTGCTTCCGGCGTCTTCGGAAGGAAATCCCTGGCGCGAACGCCTCCAACAGGCAGGAATTGCAGCGGCGGGACTTCCGCTCACGGATTTCTCGCAGGCGCACGCGGAGGAACGCCTGAAAAGGATTTTCGGGACGGCCTCCCTTCGCGGCTTCGGCCTGGAAAACAAACCGCGGGCGCTCTCCGCGGCCGGCGCGGTGGTGCATTATCTGGAAAATACCCAGTGCGGCCGACCGGTCAACCTGAGAACCTTGCGCACCTACGAATTAAACGATTTTCTCCAGATGGACGCGAACACGCTCGACCACCTCGATCTGCTGCCGGCGCCGGGCCTGCCTGCCGGCAGGCAGGCCCGCACGCTGCTGGACGTCATCGACCAGACCTTGACGCCGATGGGCGGACGCCTTCTCAGACGATGGCTTGTTTCTCCGCTCCGCCAGGTCGCCGCCATCCGGGAGCGTCAGGACAAAGTGGAATTCTTTTTCGAAGCCAGGGAAGGAAGACGTCATCTGCGCGCCGTCCTCCAGGGGTGGCCGGATATCGAGAGAATCCTGACGCGGCTTTCTTCCGGGTCCGCGGGCCCGCGCGATTTCTCCGCGCTCGGCCAGGGTCTGCGCCGCCTGCCCAAAATCAAAACACTATTGGGGCAACTTCAATCTCGGGGTTCATTTCTAAATTCGTCATCCCCTGCGGCCACTGGCAGGGGACCCATGGATTCCCCGCCAGCAACCGCGGGGAATGACGAGATTGGTAGTTCTTTATTCAGCCATTTCCCTGAAGAACCGGAATTGGCCGATCTCCTGGAGAGGGCGATCGTCGAGGCCCCGCCGGCCGCTTTGAAAGAAGGCGGGGTCATCCGCGCCGGATATGACCCCGAGCTGGATGAGGTCCGGTCCTGGATTCACGAGGGGAAAAACCGCTTGCTCGACCTGGAAAAGCAGGAGCGCGAGCAAACGGGAATTCCGTCTCTTAAAGTGGGATTCAACAACGTCTTCGGGTACTACATCGAGATCACGAAGACCCATCTCTCGAAAGTCCCGATGCATTATGTCCGCAAGCAGACAACGGCCAACGGCGAACGCTACATCACGCCTGAACTCAAAGATTACGAAACGCGCGTGCTGGGCGCCGAAGAACGGGCGCTGCGCCTGGAAAGCGTCCTTCTCCAGACCCTCCGGGAAAACATCCTTAAGAAATCGACTGCCCTGCAGGCGATTTCACAGGCGGTCGCCGAACTCGATGTCTTCATCAGCCTGGCGGAAGTCGCCGAGCGCCGGCATTATGTGAGGCCTCTGGTCGATGATTCGGACGTGCTCCGGATCCGCGATGGCCGCCATCCGGTCCTGGAGGAAGTCCTGCCGTCCGGCACTCTCGTCTGCAACGATGTGGATCTCGATGGATCGGAGTCGGCGATCGTGATCCTGACGGGTCCCAACATGTCCGGAAAGTCCACCTATCTGCGGCAGACCGCGCTGATCGCCATCCTCGCCCAGACGGGCTCCTTTGTGCCTGCCGCCGAAGCCCGTATCGGCGTTTTGGACCAGCTCTTTACGCGCATCGGCGCCTCCGACCGGCTGACCGAAGGCGAATCGACCTTCATGGTGGAGATGGTGGAAACGGCCCGCATCCTGAACCACGCGACATCCCGCAGCCTGGTCATTTTGGACGAAGTCGGGCGCGGAACCTCCACCTATGACGGAATCTCGATTGCCTGGGCCTGCCTTGAATATCTCCACAAACAGGGACCCAAAGTGCTTTTCGCCACCCATTATTTTGAGCTCACGGACCTGGCCCGAAGCCTGCCCGGCGTCAAGAATGCCCACGTCACCGCACGCGACTGGGGAGACCATGTGGTCTTCCTCCATAAGGTCGAACCGGGCCCGGCAGACCGCTCCTTTGGAATTCATGTCGCCAAGCTGGCCGGAGTTCCCAAGCCGGTCCTCTCCCGCGCGCAAGCGCTCCTGAAAGAATTTGAGAAGAGCCGCGACCAGACGCCTGGCCAGGATCGCGAAGACCAGCCCTCGCTTTTCCCGGACGCTTCCGTCACCGGACAGGAGAGCCTGGAAAATGATAAAGTTTCAGCTGCCTGGACGGAGGAATTGTCCCGGCTTGATTTGAATGCGATGACGCCACTCCAGGCGCTCGTCAAACTGCAGGAACTGAAAGAAAAATTCGGGGGACCTCATGACTAAAGTCGAAGAGCGACGTAAACATCCCAGGCTGCCGCTGCACCTGAGCGTCGCCAAGCTGGTTGATTTTAAATGCGACGGCCTGGATCAGCCGGCGCCGGCCATCCTGGTCGATATCTCGGCCGGAGGGCTTTCCATGATCGCCTTCGCGCTGCCGCACCTGACCAAGAACGTCACGTTCCGGCTCGATCTGCCCGGTCTCGTGAATGCTCAGCTCCATGGAAAAATCGTCCGCGCGCACAAAAAAGGGGAAACCTATCAGGTCGCGATCGCTTTCAGCGAGTTCAAGGAGGAGTGGTCGCGCCTCGTCGCGAAGCTGGCCAAAGCCTACAACGAATGCGAAGACCGCCTGAACCAGGGGGACCGCCGCTTCTGCTTTAAAGCCTGCGCATTTTTCAGCCTCTGCCAGAAGGAAGAAAAAGGGCGCGTTTTTCCAAAGGCCGTCATCGCGTAACGCCGTCACCCCGACGAAAGTCGGGGCCCAGTCCAATGTACTGGGTTCCGGCTTTCGCCGGAATGACGTCAACAACATGGGCAAAATCCAGAAATTACCCGAATCTCTCATCCGTCTCATCGCGGCCGGCGAGGTGATCGAACGGCCGGCCAGCGTCGTGAAAGAACTGGTCGAAAACAGCCTCGACGCCGGCGCGGCGTCCGTCTCCATTGATCTCTCTTCGGCAGGACGCACGCGCATCCGCGTTTCGGATGACGGGGCCGGCATGACACGCGAAGACGCCGAGCTGGCGCTCGACCGACACGCAACGTCCAAACTTCGCGAGTTCAGCGATCTTCAGCAGATTTCCACCTTCGGGTTTCGCGGAGAGGCCCTTCCATCCATCGCCGCCGTTTCACGTCTTAGTCTCTCGACGCGTCCCGAAGGCTCCGACCAGGGATGGACGCTTCAGCTCGAAGGCGGTAAGCTTCTTTCCGCCAAAGCCGCCGGCATCCCCCGGGGAACGACCATTGACGTCCAGGACCTTTTTTTTAACACTCCGGCACGTTCAAAATTTCTTAAACGGGATTCGACCGAACGATCCCATATCCTCAAGACGCTTCAGGAAATCGCGCTGGCGCATCCGGCCGTGCGTTTTGAGGTCGTGATGGATGAAAAATCGATCCTCTCCTTGGCCCCTTCCCGGGAACTGGGCGGAAGGATCGCCGACCTCTGGGGTCTTTCCGTCGCCGAACACCTGGCGGCCGTTGACGTCACGCGCGGTCCCTGCGCGATCCGCGGCTTCGTGAATACCATTCCGGCACATCACCCGACGAAAGCCTATCAGGTCCTCTTTGTGAACCAGCGCCCCGTCTCTCAGCGCATGCTCAATCACGCCATCTACGAAGCCTACCGGGGATGGCTGCCGGTCGGCCGCCATCCGGTGTATTGCCTGTTCGTCGACCTGGATCCGGGCCTCGTGGATGTCAACGTCCACCCGACCAAACGCGAAGTGCGCATCGCCGATGAGCGCGCCCTCTACGACGTTCTTTATACATCCATTCGAAATCTCTTCAAGACCGAAACTGTTGCGCCTTCTTTTTCGTCATCCCCCGCGGTCCCTGGTGGGGGACCCATACATTCTCTAAGCCCATCCATGGATCCCCGACAGAGACACTCGGGGATGACGGCAAGCGTAGATCCCGGCTTTCGCGGGGATGCAGGCACGGTTGCGGAGTGTACGGCGGCGATGGAATTGCAGGCTCCAATGATGTTTTCTGAGCCATCTTCCAAATCATCTTTCGCGGACCTTCATTACATGGGCCAGTTCCAAAAGCTTTATCTTCTCTTCGAACGAGGGGAAGAACTGATTCTGGTGGATCAGCATGCCGCGGCCGAACGTGTTCTCTACGAACGGCTTCTGGCCCAGGTGTCGACTCAAAACGTAGCACGGCAAGGATTGCTCGCGCCGCTGATCTGGGACGTATCGCCGGCACAGGCGGAAACCGTACGCTCTTTTCTGCCGGAGCTGGCCGCCATGGGATTCCTGCTGGAGGAATTCGGTCCCAGCAGCTTCGCTCTGAAGGAATGGCCGGCGGTTCTTCCTGAGACCAAACAAGCCAGGCGCTTCCTGGAAGAGGTCCTGGAAGGCTTTCAGAACGAAAAGCCCGCGACCCGCATGGAGATCCAGCACCAGATCGCCGCGCGCGCGGCCTGCCGGGCGGCCGTCATGGCCAATGACTCCATGTCCTCCCTTGAAGTGACGCGGCTTCTGGAGGACTTGTCCGCCTGCGAACACCCGATGACCTGCCCGCATGGCCGCCCGACACACATCCGCCTGTCACTTACCGAACTGCACCGCCGTTTCCGAAGGGTATGAAAGCGGCCGCCGCCGGATGACTTGCGCTACGCTGGCCATTGTCGGGCCGACGGCCTCCGGCAAAACGGACCTGGGTCTGCGGCTGGCCCGGGAGCAGAACGCCGAGATCATTTCAGTCGACTCCAGGCAGGTCTACAAGTATTTGAGTGTCGGAACGGCCAAACCGATGGGTCCCCCGCCAGAGGCCGCGGGGGATGACGAGATGGGGACGTCTATCGTCGAAGGTATCCCTTACCATCTCGTCGATTTCCTCGAGCCTGACAAACATTTTTCCGCGGCGGACTTTGTCCGGTTGGCCACGGAAAAGATCGGGGACATCCGGGCGCGGGGGAAAAAACCGATTTTTGTCGGGGGCACCGGCCTTTACTTCAAAGCATTGACCGAAGGCCTGGCGCCGCTTCCTCCGGCCGATTCAGACACCAGGACCCGGCTGAAGAAGGAAGCTGAACATTTCGGACGGGCGGCCCTTCACGCGAGGCTTTCCGCCGTTGATCCGGAGGCCGCTGTAAAAATCCCGCCCAACAATATTCAACGACTGATCCGGGCGCTGGAAGTTTACGAATTGACCGGAAAACCCATTTCAGAATGGCATCGAGAACATACCAATGCCGTCATCCCGGCGCAAGCCGTCCCCCTTACTACCGGGGGACAGTCCCGTCCTATATCCTCGAAGGAATGGGACGGGACCCAGAACATTGGACTGGGCCCCGATTTGCATCGGGGTGACGTCAACCTCCATTTCATCGGCCTCGATCCCGGGCGGGAGGAACTTCACCGCCGCATCGAAACGCGCTGCCGCGCCATGATCGCCGGAGGGATGATTGAAGAAACACAGGCGCTATTGTCCAAAGGATTCTCCGAGACCTGCCCGGCCTTAAGCGGCCTGGGTTATCCCAGGATCATCGCGCACTTAAAAGGAACGCTATCGAAAGAGGAATGCCTCGCGCTCCTGATTCAGGACACCCGCCAATATGCCAAACGCCAGCGCACCTGGTTCCGCCACCAGCTTTCTGTCAAATGGAACAGCCTTTGATTTTGACGTCACCCCGATGCAAATCGGGGCCCAGTTTAATATCAGCATCAACAGACGACTGGGTCCCGGCTTGCGCCGGTATGACGTCAACGCCGTCACCCCGGTGGAAGCCGGGGCCCAGTCCCATTTCATGAACAAATCACCGTGTGTCTATATCATGGCCAGTTCACGCAATGGCACTCTCTACATCGGCGTGACATCGGATCTCACAAAAAGAGTATGGGAACACAAGAACAATGCCATCGAAGGATTCACGAAAAAGTATAGTGTGCATACCCTGGTGTGGTATCAGGTTTTTGACACAATGCCGCAAGCCATCAGAAATGAGAAGCAGATCAAGGAATGGAAGAGGAAATGGAAGCTGGAGCTGATTGAAAGCTCGAATCACGAATGGAAAGACCTCTATGACGACATCAAATGAACTGGTTCCCGGCTTGCGCCGGGATGACGTCAACACCCATAAATGCCGCTATATCTCGCGCCGTCACCCCGGCGCAAGCCGGGGCCCAGTCGCCAATGTGATTTTGACTCTTCTCGTCACTTTCTTTATGAGAACTCAGCCCTCTGCGGCAGCCCCCGCCGAACAACCCTCGTGTGATGCCGTTTGTCAGATTAAGTTAATACAAAATGACCTCGATAAAAATGATTTGCAAGCTGCCTTCAAAAAGTTTGAAATTTTTCACGCCACTTATCCGGGTAACCAGGAAATAGATCCAATATGCGATCAGTTTTATCAGCGCCAATCGTCCTCCCAAGCTTTGACAGCTGATCAATTCGGCTTTCTTCTTCGTAGCGCCTGTGGCACATCCAAATCACCTGAAGATATTCTTTGGGAGAGAGGCAAAGCACTCTTCGAACAACGTGATTACTTGAATGCTGAGAGATATTTTGAGCGCATTATCCAAAGCTATCCTAATAGCCAATATCGTTCCAATGCTTTAGCTTATAGTTCGCAGTGCGAAGCGCTAAAATCAGCGGAACATCCAAAATGAGAAGTTATTTTTTTCTGTACTGGGCCCCGGCTTTCGCCGGGGTGACGGCAACACCAAGCCACTGGGTCCCGGCTTGCGCCGGGATGACGTCAACGACAAACGACTGGGTCCCGGCTTTCGCCGGGATGACGGCAGGGGCAAAATGGAAAAAGTGATTGCGGTTTCGATTCAGAGGCAGGGCCAGACGGATGCGGCCGTGCACGCCTCGATGGAGGAGTTGGAAGAATTGGTCGAAACCGCCGGCGGCGAAGTCGTGGAGATCCACACGCAAAAGAAGGACCGGCCGGACCCCGCCACGTTTATCGGAAAAGGAAAAGCCGCCGAGCTCGCCGAGCGCGTGATTCAACTGAAGATCCGCACCCTGGTTTTCGATGACGACCTCAAGCCTGTCCAGCAGAGAAACCTGGAAGAAGTGACCGGCGCCAAAGTGGTCGACCGGACGCGATTGATTCTCGACATCTTCGCTCAGCGCGCCCGCTCACGGGAAGGTATTTTGCAGGTGGAACTGGCCCAGCTCAATTACATGCTCCCGCGCATCACGGAGCGCTTCGGCCGGTTCGAACAGCAGACCGGCGGCATAGGGACCCGCGGGCCGGGAGAACGGAAACTCGAAGTCGACCGCCGGAGAATCCGCGATCGCATGGCGGCGCTGCAGACGCAGATTGAAAAAGTCAGCGGAGAACGTTCCCTGCAGCGGTCCGTGCGCCGGAGTGTTCCGGTCCCCCAGGTCGCGCTGGTCGGGTACACCAATGCCGGGAAATCCACGCTCCTAAACGCACTCCTGCAGCACAGCGCCCCGACGCCCTACGGGCGTAGGGGCATGCCCCTACGCTCGCCGCAGGCGAGCAGTCGGGGCGCGGGCGCCGACATCCCTCCCCGTGGTGTATACGCCGACGACAAACTCTTCGCCACGCTCGATCCCACCACGCGGCGCATTCAGCTGCCTTCGGGCCGGACCATCCTGTTTACCGATACGGTCGGATTCATCCGCAAGCTCCCGACCGAACTGGTCGCTTCGTTCCGCGCGACGCTCGAAGAAACGGCCTCGGCGGACCTTTTGGTCCACGTCATGGACGTTTCGTCCCCGGACTGGCCCGCGCACGAGCGGACGGTTCTGGAGATTTTAAAGGAGCTCCAGATGGCCCATTTGCCGCTGGTGACGGCATATAATAAAATGGATCGTCTATCTCCGTCGCAAAAACGCCGGCTGGCGTCAGGAGAAGGGATTTTGCTCTCGGCGAAAACGGGGGAACGGATGGGGGAGTTCCTTCGGGCGATCGAGCAGAAACTGACGGCTCAGTGGATTGAAAAAGAGATTCTTGTCCCCTACGCAGACCACGCGCGGATGGCGCTCATCCATGAACACACCGAAATTCTTGCACAGGACACGACGGAAGGAGGCTACAGGCTCCGGATCCGATCCCATCCGTCCACCTTCGCCCAAATCATCCACCATCGGGCGGTGCGTTGATGCCCGATGGCCGCGCTACCTTAGCGAGAAAGGAAGGCGACAGTGACGCTGGCCAGTAAGATCACCGTCTTAAGAATCGTGGCCGTTCCGTTTTTTGTCGTCGCCATCCTCCAGGGTCACGTGCGCCTGGCCCGGATTATTTTTTCGCTGTCGGTCTTCAGCGACGCTCTGGATGGCGGGATCGCGCGGGTACGGGGAGAACGGACCCCTCTGGGCGCCTTTCTGGATCCGGTCGCCGATAAGCTTCTTCTGGTGGTGACTTACATCACCTTCAGCTACCTCAACTGGATACCGCTCTGGGTTTTTGTCGCCGTCCTCTCGCGCGACCTGCTGATCATTCTGGGCTGGACCGTCGTCTATATCCTCACCACCAACAAAAAGATCGAGCCGCGGCCGCTCGGCAAAGCGACGACGGCCCTGCAGATGGCCTTCGCCGTAACCCGACTATTCAGTGTCGGCGAACCCCTGTATTCCTGGCTGCTCTACGCGATGATCTCGGCTACACTCCTTTCCGCGGCGGATTACATCTGGATCGGGAACAAGCGCCTCGGAGCCCTCGAATGATCCCCTCGCGGGAGGGACTGATCTTCGTCGCCTACGTCCTCGGATCGATCCCCACCGGCTACTGGCTGGGTCTCGCCTGGGAGGGAATCGACGTGCGCAGGCAGGGCTCCGGCAATCTCGGGGCCACCAACGTGTTCCGTGTCCTGGGAACCGGGCCCGGACTCTTGACCTTGACGATCGACATTCTCAAGGGCTGGGCCCCCGTCCTGTGTGCCCGGCATCTGTTTCCTCAAGACCTTGCGCTCGCGCTGGCCACCGGCCTGGCCGCCATTCTGGGGCATACCACCTCGGTCTTCGTTCGTTTTCGCGGGGGAAAAGGCGTCGCGACGTCCGCCGGCGTTTTTGCGGCCCTCCTGCCCCTGCCGACCGCGGCGGCCGTGCTTGTCTTCGCCGTCGTGTTTGCGGTCACGCGCTACGTGTCGCTGGGCTCGCTGGTCGCCGTTTTGACTTTGGCGGCCAGTTCTTTTATGGTGTCGACGCCGCGGCCGCTGTCCTGGGCCGCCGTCCTGGTCGCCGTTTTCGTGGTCTGGACGCATCGGGCCAACATCCTGCGCCTGCGAAACGGAACGGAGAATCGTCTTTCATGGCACAAAAAGAACGCATAGCGGTTTTGGGCGCCGGCTCCTGGGGAGCCACGCTGGCCGGACACCTCGCTTCAAAAGGGCATGACGTCGCGCTTTGGGAATTTGATCCCGGCGCCGCTGTCTCTTTGGCGGATTCCCGCCATCTGTCATTTCTTCCCGGTCTGGAGCTGCCCCTCCCGGTCCGCGTGACCCATGATCTCGCGCTGGCCTTGCGGGATCGGGCGATCATTGTCTCCGCCACGCCTTCCCACTTTGTCCGCACGACCATGGCCGCCGCCCGGAAATCCGGCGCGGTCGCTCCGAAAGCCGTCATTGTCAGTGTGGCCAAAGGCCTCGAGGAAAAAACCTTGAAACGGATGAGCGAAGTCATCGCCGAGGAATTGCGGATCCCCGCCAAACGGATTACGGCCTTAACCGGCCCCAGCCACGCGGAAGAAGTCTGCCAGCGCATGCCCACCGCCACGATCGTCGCAGGCACGGATCAAGCAACGGTCCTGCGTATGCAGGCGCTTTTTCAGGACGATTTCTTCCGAGTTTACCCGCATCAGGATCTGATCGGGGCCGAGCTGGCCGGCGCGCTCAAAAATATTTTCGCGATTATCTGCGGCATTTCGGACGGGCTTGGCCTGGGGGACAACAGCCGTGCCGCGATCCTGACGCGCGGCTTGAACGAAATGACGCGCGTCGGCGTCGGGCTCGGCGGCCAATCGCTGACCTTTTTCGGATTGGCGGGGATGGGGGACCTCATCGTCACCTGCTTGTCCCGTCATTCACGCAATCGCCTCCTCGGTGAAAAAATCGGGCAGGGAAAATCCGCCGCCCAGGCCCTTTCGGAAATGACCATGGTCGCCGAGGGGATGAAAACCGCGCCTTCCGCCTATGAACTTTCGCGCCGGCTCAAACTCGATTGTCCTCTGACCCGGGAAATTTACGAGATACTCTATAAAGGGAAAAACCCGCGCGCCTCGCTCCATGATTTAATGACCCGGCAGACAAAGAACGAATGGCAGGGCCTGCCTGCCGGCAGGCAGGGCTCTCCAGTCAAAAGAGGGAAAAATGAATAAAGCAAAATTAGTGGAAGTCGTCGGCCGGGTGGTCAGCACCCGTAAAGAAGCGCTAGCGGCCGTTGACGCATTGCTGAACGCCGTCCAGCACTCCCTTCGCTCCGGCGAAAAGGTCGTCCTGGCCGGCATCGGCAGTTTTCATGTCAAGATGCGCAAGGCCAAGATCGGGCGCAACCCCAAAACCGGGCAGACCGTCCCGATCCCGCCGCGCCGGGCCGTGCGCTTCAAAATGTCTAAAGACCTATTCACGAACACGACAGCGGTGAGTTACAATCAAGATCATGGTTCGACTCGCGCTTAGCTCGCTCACCACACGTTCGAGTCGAACGATAGTGAGCGACCACAGGGAGTCGAACTATGCTTGAAGCCGTCTCCGCGCTCCTGCCGCCGCAGACCTACTTTTCGATCCGCGAAGTCAGCCAGCTCACTCAGGTGAAAGCCTACGTGATCCGCTACTGGGAAACGCAGTTCAGCGCGCTCCGCCCGGCGCGGCGCGAATCCGGGCAGCGGAAGTTTACCCAGAAAGAAGTGGATGTCATTCTGAAGATCAAGGAACTCCTTTACGATAAGCGGTTCACGATCGCCGGGGCCCGCCAGTTTCTCAAACGTGAAGTTCGCCGGGGGACCGCCCAGCTCAGGCTTGACTTAGGAGAGTCCTCGATGGCTTCGCAGACGCTGGATGCCCTCCGCACCGCGCGAAAAGACCTGGAAGACGCTCTCAAAATCCTCAAGTCCTAGTGCCGTGTGATATCATGTCCCTGATTTGCAGAATCGGGCCGTGGCGCAGGGGTAGCGCGCTCCTTTGGGGTGGGAGAGGTCGGGGGTTCAAATCCCCCCGGCCCGATTCTGCAAACCGCTGCCATTCATGACCACGCGCGTCCTTTTTCTCTACATTTCCATGTCCTCGGGTCATCAGCGCGCGGCCAACGCCGTTGAGGAAGCGCTCTCGCTTCTGGCACCCACCTGGGAGACCTCTGGCGTGGATGCTTTTTCCTTCGCTTATCCCACCATCGGGAAATTGATCGCGCGGACGTATCTCGAAATTCTTCGCCACACGCCTGTCTTATGGGACTTCGTCTACGATAATCCTGACGTCGAAACGGCAACGCGGGAAATCCGGGAGCTCCTGAATCTTATTTCGCGCCGGAAAATGCGCTCTCTGATTAAGACCCACAGCCCGGCCGCGCTCGTCTGCACGCAGGCTGTCCCGTGTTCGGTTTTTGCGGCGGAAAAAAGAAACGGGAAACTGCACATCCCTTTGATCGCCGTGATTACGGATTTCGCCATCCATTCGTACTGGGTCCACCCGGAAGTCGATCTGTATTGCGTGGCCTCAGAGGAAGCCAAGAGATATCTCATCCACCAGGGCCTTTCCTCATCCCGGATTGTGGTGACCGGCATTCCGATCAGCCCTACTTTTCTGCAGCGCGTCCCGCGGGAACAGGCCCGCGCGGAATTTCATCTCGACCCGAACCGCCCGACCGTCCTGGTCATGGGGGGAAGCCAGGGGCTGGGGCCGCTGCAGGAGATGGTCGACCAGCTGCAAGCGTATTCGTTTCAATGCCTGATCACCGCCGGCGTCAACCGCGATCTTTTCCGCACGCTGCAGAAACGCTATGCGAAGGACCGCCGGATCCGCGTTTTCGGATACACCAAAATGGTCAACACGATGATGGATGCGGCGGACCTTCTGATCACCAAGCCGGGAGGGCTGACGTCTTCAGAAGCGCTGGCGAAGAACCTTCCCATGATCATCTGCAATCCGATCCCCGGACAGGAAGAACGCAACGCCCGTTACCTGCTCAAGCAGGGCGTCGCCGAAGAGGCGCAGGAGCCCGAAGAGATTGCGCGCCTCGCTCAGACGCTGTTTCATCATCCGGCGCGCCTGAAGCGCATGGCGGAGAAATCGAAGGACGTCGCGACGCCTTACGCGGCCATGGAAGTGGCGCGGCACGTCTTCCGCTTGATCCGCGCGGCCAACGCGGAGGGATGAATATGATAATATGTGCAGGCAAATCGTCTCGGGGCGTAGCGCAGTTGGTACAGCCGGCGCCGGCAAACTCGGGGCGTGGCGCAGTTGGTAGCGCGCTTGGTTCGGGACCAAGAGGTCGCAGGTTCAAATCCTGTCGCCCCGAGTTTGCCGGCGCGTATTGCCCCGATGGAACGAGCAAACGTTGAAAAAGGATTTCGATTAACACATGGCTGAAAGTTTAGACGCCGTATCGCTGTATTTTCGTGCCATCAAAGATTTTCCAGAGTTGTCCCGCGAAGCGTTCAACACGCTCTGGCGGCGCGCCCATAAAGGGGATAAAGCTGCGAAAAAAGAGCTCGTGGAGCGCAACCTTCGCCTCGTCATTCCCATCGCCAAGAAATATTACCGTCCCGGCCTCGATTTCCTGGACATCATTGAAGAAGGCAATCTCGGGCTTATGCACGCCATCGACAAGTTTGATCCGACCAAAGGATTCCGGTTTTCCACCTACGGGGCCTACTGGATCGAGCAGTCCATACGACGAGCCATCGATGAGCAATCCAAGACCATCCGCATCCCGCCGCACGCCTGGGAGGCGCTGCGCCGCTGGCTGCGGCAGTGGGACCAGCTGCATGGCCAGCTTGGACGCGACCCGACGCTCCAGGAAATGGCCCAGAAACTGCACCTGTCTGCGCGGCAGGTTAAAGGCATCCTGGACGCCGCCGAAGCCGCCCGGGGCATCGGAAGCCTTGAGGCCCCGCTGGACGACGATGAAAATCTCACGATTAAAGATGTGATTTCCGACGATGAACTCTACGCGCCCGATCGCCTGATTTCCCTTTTCAAACTGCACGACGAGCTGGATGTCGCTCTCTCTCAACTGCCTCTTCGTGAACGCCAGATCCTCGAAATGCGCTTCGGACTGAACGGGGAAAATCAGACACTGGAAGAAGTCGGAAAGAAGCTGCGCGTATCGCGCGAACGGGTCCGCCAGCTGGAAAAGCGCGGCCTCGAACGCCTGCGCCGGCTCGCCCAGCGCATGGGCATCGTTTAAGCTCCGAAGGAGACCTCATGGCGGCCCCGACTCTGGACAAACTGAAAACATCGATCCGCGATGTCGCCGATTTTCCGAAACCTGGCATCGTTTTCAAGGACATCACGCCGCTCCTCCAGAACTCCGAACTCTTTAAAATGACCGTCGACCGCCTGGCGGGCCCCTTCCAGAAAAAAGGAATCACTCATGTGGCCTCCATCGAATCGCGGGGATTTATCTTCGGGGCCCCCGTCGCCTACCTGCTGGGAGCCGGATACATTCCCGTCCGGAAAAAAGGCAAGCTTCCTTACCAATGCCTCTCTCACACGTACGACCTTGAATACGGGACGGACACTCTGGAGATTCACGCGGACGCGCTTGACGCCAATTCGCGCGTGCTTCTCATTGATGATGTTCTGGCCACGGGGGGCACCGCCCGCGCCACCTGCCAGTTGATTGAAAAGTTGAAGGCCAAGGTGATCGGGCTGGCATTCGCCATCGAACTGGAATTCCTGCATGGCCGGGAAAAACTCCGCGGCTACGAAGTCCTGTCCCTCCTTAAATATTAAAACCGTCTCTGCCATACACGTTGCGGTCGGGATTTGCGTTTTTGCCGTCATGCCGGCGAAAGCCGGTACCCAGAACAATGGACTGGGCCTTGACTCTCGTCGGGGTGAAGTCAAAAACATTACCCGCTGGTCTCTGGAGCACACAGAGCATGTCCCCACCGATGCGGCATCCATCCAGATGGTGATCCTCGACCCCGACCGCCATGCGCCGCTCTCTTCCTGGCCGGCCGGCTGCCTGAAGCTGGCTTCGCTCAGTGTCGGAGAAGCGGAAGATTCCCGGCCTTATTGGGCCAAAATCTCCTCAGCCCCCTATCTGATCGAACAGGACAGGGACCAGGAAGGTGCGGTGCGCGTTGACTTTCGCGACCCGCGATGGCAACGTCTCCTGAGCGAAGAAGAAGTTCCACGCGCACTCCGACAGGGTTATCAGGGCCTGTTGCTGGATCATCTGGACAGCCCTCCTTATTTGGAACAGAAGGACCCGGGAAGGTTTACGGGAAACCGCGCGGCTTTGGCGAATTGGCTTGCTCGCCTGCGCGAGGCCTATCCGAGCCTGGTACTCCTGGCGAAAGGCGCGGATGCGCTCGTGACCGCGGCGCCGTATGTGGACGGTTATGTCGTGGAGGGAATCTTTACGATCTGGGACCCGGCCGCCGCACAAGCCCGCAGATCCACACGCGAAGAGCGGGACCAGGCCCTTGACCAGATCGGGAACGCGTTGGCTCTGGCTTCCCGCCCCGTCTTTACGATTGATCCTGTAGGCTCAGGCGATCATCCGCTGGCGGCTTGGGCCATCAAGGAATCTAAAAAACATGGATTCCGCCCACCTATTCAAGTCCGGCAGGGCTCTGTGGAATAAACTCAGATTTGAACCGGGACGAGGACAAACTCTCCGGATCTTTGAGGAGAAGACGTCTCAAGTTCGGGCAAAGAGGCGCGCCGTCGCCAGACACTCATGCGGATGGAATTCTTACCGTTCTTCTTGACTTGGTACATCGTGGCGTCGACATATTGCAGGGCGTCATCAACCGATGACGGCGCATCCAGATAGCTGACGGCGCCCACGCTGCTGGTGATGGACCAGCGCGAATGCTTCAGGGTTTTTTGCACTTCAAGGGAAACATGCTTCAGAGCATCCCGGGCGGCATCCGGGCCTGTCTCCGGCAAGAGAATCACGAACTCATCACCTCCCAGACGCGCAACACAATCCGTGGGCCGCAAGGTCCGAAGAAGGGATCGGGCGATGAGCTTCAGCAGACGATCTCCAGCCACATGCCCATGATGGTCGTTGACATATTTGAAATTATCCAGATCCATGTAAGCGATCGTACAAGGCCGTCCGGATCTCTGCGCATGGGCAAATTCGAATGTGGCCTGTTCATAGAAACGACGGCGATTCGCCAGCCCTGTTAATGGATCGGTACGGGCGAGCCGTTTCTCGCGCCGCAATGCGCCTTGGAGCGCCAGAACGAGAATGACAATGGCAACCAATATGGCGAGTTCAACACCTAGAGGCATGTCCAGTCCCTGGCCGGACATCACCAGACACACCTTGTGCAGCCATTGCAGCGGAACAAGGAGAAGCCTGACCACATCAGAGACTGTGCCTGGCCCTGGAAAGATCATCCTAAAATAGTGTTGTGCGAGTGTGGGCTGGATTCTATGGGCGCGTCGGGCAAGAACATCGATCTGAAGGTCCCAGGCTTTTTCTAGGTCCTCACGAACGTGCAGGTCCTCAAGACCGCCGCCGCCGAAATAAGTTAGAATCTCGCAAATTTCGCCCCCATAGCTCAATGGATAGAGCTACTCCGTCCTAAGGAGCAGATGCTGGTTCGATTCCGGCTGGGGGCAGTTTTTAAGAGAGGCTGATATGCATTCATCGAACCAATTTGAAAAATACCTGGCCGAAGCCGCCGCGTGGATCCATGGCCACCAGGAGAAGTTCTGGGCGATCACGGGGGGAAGCCTCCTCTGTATCCTCCTGATCGTGCTCGTGGTCCATCATCGCGAAACGGAAAGCAATGAGGCCTGGTTCCAGCTCGGAGGCATCCAGGGCCAGCTCATGCAGGGAAAATTGGAGGAGGCCCGAAAATCTCTGGAGACCTGGAATGAGCGGTTCCGCACGACGGACGCCGCCACGTACGGAGAATTCATGAAAGCGGACCTTCTCTACCGGACGTCCGACTACGTCCAGGCCGCGCAGATCTATGCCGACCTGGTCCAGAACGGCCATCCGGATCTCGTCAAGCCGCTGGCCCTGTCGGCGGAGGCCTCGAGCGAAGAGATGGCGGGCCATATCCCGCAGGCTCTCGCGCTCGCCCAGACATTTCTCGACCGGTATCCCGATCATTTCCTGTCGGGCCCGCGATACATGTCCCAGGCGAGGCTTCTGGAGCTCTCCGGCGACACCGCCGGGGCCGCCGCCGTCTATGAACGGTTTGTACTACTCTTTCCGCAAAGCCCCTGGACGGAACTGGCCCGCGCGCGCTCCCGGGCCCTGAGCGCGCATTCCCAGCCGGCCCCTCCGACCGTGCCGGCCGCTCCTGCCTTTCCGTTCCCGAATTCAAAACCCTGACGCGCTTCCACCCCCCATAGGTGAAAACGGTATGGCTGGCATGTGACATTGCCTTGACAGTCAGAAAAAAGTTGTCTACTATTGCGCCACCGCTACGGTAGCGGGAACAGACGTTCATCAAAGACGATATAAAGGGGGAACTCAATGTTTGCAAGAAAGCTAGCTAGCCTGTGTCTCGCGCTGGCGCTGGTCTATTCCATTTCTCTTCCAGCCCGCGCAGACCTTCTCAAGAACTTCAAAGCTGACGGCAGTATCGAAACTCGGACCTTTGGAATCAATAACGAGGCCGATCGCAACTCGAATGCTGACGATTACCGCAGCCAGACACAAACACGCTTGATGCTGGGCGGGTCGTTCGACCTTCTGGACGACGTGCATTCCAGGGTTCAGTTGCTCAAAAATAACGCTGTCTTTGGCGGAACTCAGGGCGAAGACTTAAACACGGTCCAAAGCAACATCAATGTCATCAACGCCTATGCGAAGATTGACAAAGTGTTCAACCATGTCGACCTCACCATCGGACGCCAGTATTACGGCAAAAGCGATGACCTGGTCATCTATTATGGCGCGAACAATGATGATGTGCTGTCCGTGCAGTCCCTGGATGCTTTCCGGGCGGATGCGGACATCATGGGCGTGGCGAAGATCCAAGGCATCGCCGGAAAAATCTTCGACGCCGGTCTTCCTGCCAATAATCCATTAGTCAACAGCGACGTTGACGTTATCGGCGGTGAAGTGAATTCCGACAAAGTGATCCCGAAGGGCAACCTGGCCGCTTATTTCTATGACGCCGAAGCGAAAGGGCCGGGAGTTCTCGGCAACAACAACCTGGAAGTCTATGGGCTGAGAGCCGCCGGAGATATCCTGATGGGCCTGGGCTACAGCGCCGAGGGCATCCTGAACGGCGGACGCAACAGCACCTTGACGACGCCGGGCAACAACAAAGGATACGATGGCAACGCCTACCTGCTCGCCTTGAAGTACAACCAGGATGTGAAGAACATGGCTGTGCGAGCCGGTGCGGAATATGGTCGAGGAACGGACAACTTCCAGTCGATCTCCGCGGGCAAACGCTTCGGCATCATCTGGGGAGAACACACCACCCCGGCGAACGGAGACTTGGGGTATACTGGCCTGTCAGACCTGAAAGTGGTCGATCTTACCGCAGGCGTCAGCCCGATCGCGAAATTGGGCATCGACCTCGGCTGGTATCGCTTCCAGTATGACGCCTACAATGGCGGACGCAGCACCAGCGCTGGAACGGAATACGACCTGATCATCTCCTGGAAGCATTCCGAGAACGTCTACCTGGAAGCTAATGCAGCGGACTTCCAAGTCGGACAAGCCAACGTGAATGCCGGACCGACATCGCCGATCACCCGATTGGGTGCGGACGTCAAGATAAAGTTCTAAGGACTTAAAGAACTCGAACGCCCCCGGCTTCATCCACCGCGAATCTTAGGTGGCATGGAGCCGGGGGTTTCTTTTATAATAACGCGAATGAAAAAGTCAGTCGTCCTCGGGCTCTTCTTCCTCTGCAGTTCGGCGTACGCCACATCCATTCTCGATATCGGAACCGATTACCGGCTCAGGACCATCTCCATCAACAAGGCCGACTACGGCCTGACGGGAAATCAGAATTATCCTCTCTACTATTCGCAGCGCGCCGAGGCGCATATCGGCGGGCGTTTTTCGCCGAACCTTGAATTCATGACCCAGTTCCAGGCGCTAGGCGTCGCGGGATCCACCGGCTCCATTTCCAATGTCACCGTCGATCCGTCACAGGGCCGATATCCGAACACAAACTTCACCCCCTGGATCCAGTGGGCTTACCTGAAAGCGAATCACCTGTTTGATTCCTCTGTCGGGTTGACCATCGGGCGCCAGCCGATCACCCTGGGGGACGGGCTCATCCTCTCCGACGACGATCTCGGTTTTACGGGCATCCGGATGGACGCCGTACTGCCGTGGTACGACATCCGGGCCAACGTTTTCACGTTCAAGCCGGGGCAAAATCTATCCAACACCAATGGCGGGATCGACATTTTCGGATTTGAATTGACCAAACCAGCCACAAACATGCGCTATCAGCTGTCAGTCGTCAACGAGCATGACGCCAGCGGATCCACCGTTTTCATCCGCCCATCGGAAAACGCATCCGTCCACAGCCCCCAATACCTTCAATACGTCAACTCGCTGGGCGGACAGGCGCCGCAGAATTTTAATTTCACCGCCACCAATATCAACAAGACTTTTCTGGACAGCCGCGTCGAATACCGATTGGCCGAGGGGGGATTCATAAAAGGAGAGGCGGCCCTTCAGACCGGGCAGGTCAGCCGTGACCCGTCCTTGGGCACCTCATCGGCAGCGGCGCTGGGGTACAGTCCGGATGTTAAGCTCGGAGGGTATGCCTTCCTGGTGTCCGGGGGCCTCTTTACCCGCTTCAGCAAATACGGCCCCATCGAAATCCACGGACTTTTCGGAATTGCGAGCGGGGATTCCGGGAGCGGAACCGACAACGCCTTCCAACCTGATTTCGGCCATCAATATGACGGATTGGAGCGCTCGGGCTTCGGCGAATTTTACGGAGCCACCCTGCATAATGCGATCCCCTCGAGCTCCTACGGCGCCAGCGCTTCCTCGCCTTCCGTCTCCGGGCTTCCACAGGGTAATTCAGGCCTTCGCGTCATCGGCGCCGGCGTCACCACACATCCGACGAGCCTGGTGTCCGTGGGAATCGACTATTACGTTTACACGGCGGAAGAGAGCACCAATTTCTCTCCGGCGCCGTCGGAATCGTCACTGGGAACGGAGCTGGACATCGGCGCCGGCCTTGCCTACACCAATTACCTCACGTTTCGCGCCACCTATGCCATCTTCTCCCCGGGAAAAGCTTACGGAGCCTTTACGAATAACGCGACACGTTTTGCCCTGGAAGCGGTCGGCCGCTTCTAGTTTTCCTATCATATAACCATGGCACAGGATCCCCCTCTTTCCGTTCTGTTTTTCTGGCACCAGCATCAGCCTCTTTATAAAGACGCTCTCTCGAACCGGTATGAACTGCCCTGGGTGCGCCTTCACGCCACGAAAGACTATTACGACATGGCCGCCCTCCTGGAGGACTACCCGACGGTCAAGGCCAACTTTAATCTTGTGCCGTCATTGCTCACCCAGCTGGACGATTACGCCGAAGGAAAGGCACAGGACAAATTCCTGGACCTGACTTTAAAAAAAGCGGCGGACCTGTCCTTCGAAGACCGCCAGTTCATCCTCCAGAGTTTTTTTATGGCACATTGGGAACACATGATCGATCCTTACCCGCGATACCGGGAACTTCTCGACAAGCGCGGGCGCACCATTTCCCAGGAAAGCCTCTCGCGGGCGCAGAAGTACTTTAAAGAGCAGGACTGGCGCGATCTGCAGGTCTGGTTTAACCTCACCTGGTTTGATCCGCTCTGGAGAGAAAAGGACCCCCTGATCAAGACACTTTTTGAGAAGGGGAAAAACTTCTCGGAAGAGGATAAAGAAAAACTGGCCGCCAAACAGAAGGAGGTCTGCGGCCTGATCGTCGCCAAGCACAAAGACCTGCAGGAGCGCGGACAGATTGAGGTCACAACAACGCCCTTCTATCATCCAATCCTTCCTCTCTTATGCGATACGGACGCGGCACGCATGGCGCTTCCTCACATGGCGCTCCCGGAGCATCGATTTGAGCATCCCGACGATGCGCGTCTTCAGGTGCAGCGCGCGAAAGAGGATTATCGTCGGCGCTTCGGGCGCGACCCGCAAGGCATGTGGCCCGCGGAGGGCTCGGTTTCCGAGGTAGCGGCGCGGCTGTTTATGGAAGCCGGCATCCGCTGGATCGCCACCGATGAAGCCGTGCTAGCCAATTCGATGAATCTCACTCAGACTCCGTTTCAGAAAGAGGATATTTACGAGCCCTATAAACTCGTGGCTGGCAACGAGTCTCTTCATTTATTCTTCCGGGACCACGAATTGTCTGACGCCATCGGCTTTGTCTATGCGACATGGGATCCGGAAACCGCCGCTGATCACTTTGTGCGCCGCCTGCATGAGATCAAAAGCCGCCTGAAAGCACGGGACGGATCCAAACCCAGGCCGCACGTGGTCTCCGTGATCCTGGATGGGGAAAACTGCTGGGAGTATTACCGGCAGGATGGAGTACCCTTCCTGCGGGCGCTTTATTCCCGCCTGGCTGCCGACCCGGCCATCCAGACCGTGCGGGCAAGCGATTACCTTGGCCAGGCCGGAGAGGTCAAGCCGCTTCCAAAACTGTGGTCAGGATCCTGGATCAATTCGAATTTCGCGATCTGGATCGGTCATCCGGAAGACAACCGTGCCTGGGATCTGCTCCATCGGACACGAGGCTTTCTGCAGTCCCAGCTGCAAGCGAGGCCTGATCTGGCCGATGTCCCGGCCACAAAACAAGCCTGGGAAGAAATCTACATCGCAGAAGGCAGCGACTGGTGCTGGTGGTATGGGGAGGATCACTCCTCGGCGAATGATGAGACCTTTGATTTTCTGTTCCGGAAGCATCTCATGAACGTCTATTCGCTGATGGGGGAAAAAATCCCGGAAGATCTGCATCTTCCGATTAAGAAAAAACGAATCAAGGCCCCCATCACCCCGCCTGCGGATTTCGTGAAACCGCAAATCGACGGGCGCATCACCAGCTATTTTGAATGGCATTCGGCCGGCCTTTACCACACGGAAGCCGGCGGATCAGGCACCATGCACAAGGCGGAGAACCTGATCAAAAGCATCTATTTTGGGTTTGATCTTGAAAATTTATACTTCCGGCTTGATACGAACCGCCCATTAACACCGGATACATTAGCCGGGTACAGCCTCAAATTTGTCTTTTACCGGCCTGAAGGACAGGAAATAGCCGTAACGTTTGGCGGAGATCATCGGGTAAATCTGGCTCTGCATGCAACAAACACAAACGTACCTTTTGAAGGGATTGTGCTGGAGCCTGGCATATATCAAAAGATCATCGAACTGGCTATTCCACTAAAAGTTATCAACAACCCCGAAAAAAAGGAATTTGAGATCCTGATTCTGCTATTAAAAGAAGGGCTTGAGCAGGAACGCTGGCCGGTTGATGCTGTGCTCAAAATTCCTTATCCGACCTCTGAAGTATTTCTCGACAACTGGGTAATCTAGCCATTCCCTGAACGCTCGTTTTCGGACGTAATCTACCCTCAAAACCATAAAATATACGGCTAAAATGCTCCCTTTATCACTTCCGATAACATATATTATATTACATATTAAGTATTCTCCGTCGGAGCGCTTTCGCTCGAATTTATATGAGATATTCATGGATTTACGAGGTTTATGAGGGCTCCCTGGCGCAAGATTCGACAATACATTAAGAATTGAGAACTAGCAGTCCATTTTTGATAGGTGGAAGGACCCGGTTGGCTGATTTTGGTCAAAATGTTGGCAACTTTTGGTGGAAATTGATTATGACTGCCATCACGAGTCTGACAATTCTGCATGTTGGAAAAAACGGTGAAACGAATCGGTCAATCTTTCGTAGGGGCGGGGCACTGTCCCCGCCCGCCGTCGGGATTCCATTTCACACCATGAAATGAAATTCCGGGCAGGCACGGTGGCCTGCCCCTACGAAGGGCATTTCATGCACATAGCTGCCCTTCCCAAAAAGACAATCAGAGACCGAAATGCCTCCAGAGGGGCGAAGACACACCGGAACGAAGACGGCAGCCTATTTTCAAAAAGACCGTGAAATGTCCAATTTGCGCGGGGGTACTAGGAGTCGATTTTTAAAAAACACCCCCCTAAAATCGCATTTTTGTGCGTTTATCGTCGATAAAATAGCGAAAAAACGCATCGATTTGATTTTTTGGGGAAGAATAAATAAAAAATGAAAGGAGGGAACTACTTCGCTTTAAGAGCGGTGATCGTTTTGCGGGTTTCGCGCGCTTCCTTGGTAAGACCACGGCGGCGCTGCGCGGCTTCTAATGAAACATAGGCATCCATGAATGACGGATGGTGGGAGATCTCCTGCTGATAAAACGCTATGGCCTGGTCATCGGACCCTTTGAGGCGCCAGACTTCCCCTTCCTGATAAAGTCCCCCCTCAGGAAGCTCCTTGACCAGCTGATGGAGCTTCCCGAACGCGGCAAGAGAACCATCCAGATCTCCCTTTTCTTTGCAGACCAGAGCGAAATTAAACCAGAGCGTGGGGTCACGGGGATCGCGCTTCGCCAGTTCCTGGTAATACCTGAAGGCGTCTTCATACTTCTTCTGCTGTGTCAGAAGATTCGCGAGGTGCATCTGCGTGTCATAGTCATCGGGATGATGCCTGAGAAACTTGGAAAGCTCATTGATCGCATACTCGGGAAGGCCCAACGCTTCGTCCATCACGCCGGCATAATAATAAAGCGCCTCACTGGTCGAGCCAAGGGCGCGCGCCTTTTCCAGCGCGTTCATGGCATCCGGGTATGAATCCGGCCCCAGACTAAAATAAGCGATCGCCAGTTGCGACCAGGCGTTAAAGTCATCAGGATTCGAATGGAGATAGGCTGTGGCGGAATTGACGGTGCTGCGCGCCTGCCAGAGCGGTAATCGATTCCTGGTGGGGTTGCCTGAAGGAACGTCAAAACCGCGGTAGGCTCGAAGGGTCAGCCCTGCAATAAGAACTCCCCCCACAACGACGGCAGTGTCCCAATGGCGAGAGCGCTCGTTCATGGTTCGACTTCGCTCACCATGACCCTGAGCGAGCGCGCTGAGCGAGTCGAACGGGTCACTCGTCGGGCGTTTCGGACTCCGCTTCCACAAGGACATCGCCCAGAGTCAGCGGCTGCTGGTTCTGTCCCGCGTAGCGTTTGAGCATCTGGCGTTCTTCGTCGCGGTCCTGGCGTCGGACCGAAAGTTCCACGCGCCGTTCGCGCGCGTCGATGCGGACAATCTTGGCCGACACTTCTTCTCCGGCCGCGGGGATCATTACCCGGCCGAGTCCATCTTCCGACAATTCACTCTGCCGGATATGGCCTTCGATTCCATTGGTCAGCTCCAAGGTCAGCCCGCTTTCTCCCGTGCGAACAACCCTCCCGGTCACCGCCTGGCCCACGCGCACGGAGCTGAGCGGATCCGGTATCGTGTGCTTAAGCGACAAAACGATTTTCTCCGACTCCACCTTGACATCCATCACAACCACTTCGATTTCCTGGCCGACGGCGACGAAATCCGAAGGATGCTGCGTTTTTTTGGTCCAGGACATGTCCGAGATGTGGACCAGCCCCTCAATGCCCTCAGGAAGCATCACAAAGGCCCCAAACGGCGTCAAATGCGTCACCGGGGCCTTGAGACGGCTCCCGACCGGATGATTCGCTTTAGCGAGCTCCCAGGGCCCTACGCCCACGCGCTTGAGCGAAAGCGAAAGTTTTTCTTTGGCGGGATCCACCAAAATCACTTTGACTTCGACTTCCTGACCGTTCTTCAGCATGTCCTGGGGCTTGGCGTTGCGGTCTTTCCAGGAGAGTTCACTGATATGCAGCAGACCTTCCACGCCAGGTTCCAACTCCACAAAAGCGCCGAAATTGGTCAACGTCGTCACGCGTCCTTTGACGAGTGATCCCAGCGGATAGCGCGCGGGAACGCCTTGCCACGGATGCGGCTTCAGCTGCTTCAACCCCAACGAGATGCGGTGCGTAGCCGCGTCGTACTTCAAGACTTTGACCTCGATCGTCTGCCCCACTTTGACGCAGGCGGAGGGCTTATCGGTCCGCTGCCACGACATGTCCGAGACGTGCAAGAGGCCTTCGACGCCGCCGATATCCACAAAAGCTCCAAAACTGGTGATGCTGGCCACGGTGCCCTTAATGATCTGTCCTTCCGCGAGAGAAGCCACCGTCACCTCGCGCTTGTGCGACCGTTCTTTTTCCAAAAGCTTGCGGCGCGACACGACGACATTGGATTTGGAACGGTCCATCTCCGTAATGAGCACCTGGACTTTTTTCTGGATCCAGGCTTCCACATCATGGCTCGGGCGCAGATCCAGCTGCGAACCGGGAAGAAAAGCGTCCACCCCGATGTCCGCCACGTAGCCGCCTTTGACTTTTTTAACAATCGTGGCTTCGATCGGATGCTCGCCTTTAAACGCGGCGAAGAGTTTATCCCAGGCGGACATCTCGCGCGCGGAACGCCAGGAGACGCGGTGATAATTATCATGGCCTTCGATTTGCCGGATAAGAACCTGGATGCTTTCGCCCTCTTTAAACGGCAGGCCTTTTTCAAAATCGGGGAACTCGGCTTTCGGGATCAGCCCTTCCATTTTCAGGCCGATGTCCACCAGAACACCGTCCGCATTCTTCCCCAGGACGCGCGCGGAGACCACCGTGCCCGAATTCACCTTTTCCGGGAGCCCGGCCAGGAGGTCGCTCATGGACATGTCATCGATGGTCAGTTTATCGTCAGTCACAGACGAAAGTATACCATTATCAGTCGAGCTGGGAGAGCTCCCGGCGCAAGAGAAGAGCCAGGACAATGCAGAGGGCCGCGAGGCATGCATAAACCAGTTTCCCGCCCGTTTGATGCAGATAGTGAATGATCAGAGGAATGCCAATCACGGCAAAAAGAATAAACGTTTGCACCAGAATGAGCAGGCGAAGCAACGGCTTATGATTCATTGGCATAACTCCTTGATGCGACGCATGATCTCGTCCGCAAAGTGTTGATACTCCTCCCGGCCGGCGGCCTTCGGAGGAAACATCTCTTTTCCGAAACGCACCTCCAGCCGGGCCAGACGGGAAAGCTTGTCAGCGTTTTTGATCCCCACAGGAATAACACGCGCGCCGGTCCGACAGGCCAGAAGTGCCACACCGGCTTTCGCCTTCCATTGCCGCGCGGGATCGAGCCTCCGGCCGCCTTCCGGAAATAGCATCAGGCCGCCGCCATGCTCAAGAACATCGACTGCCGTCTTCAGCGCTCCGACATCATTCTCCTTGCGGCGGACAGGAAAGGAATTGACGCGGCGGATATACCAGCCCAGGACCGGCACCTGAAAAAGTTCTTCTTTAGCGAAATAAAAAATCGGATACGGAACACAGCTTCCGGCGTTGCCTGGATCCGTGAAGGACCGGTGATTGGCGGCGAAGATCACCGGCGTCCCTAAAGGCGGGATGTTCTCCTGCCCGTACGCTCTGCGGCGCCAGACCACATTGAGGACAATCGATTGAACCGCTTTTCCGATGGCATAGAGCGTCGAACTGAATACAGGATTGACATCGCGGAAATTCATCCGCTGACTCGGATTGAATCAAGAAGTGCCCAGAAACCCGGAAAGGAGGTCGCGACACAATCCACATCTTCGATGGTCGTCGGTCCCTCGGCGACGAGAGCCGCCACGGCCAACGACATCGCCAGCCGGTGATCGCCATGGCTTTGAACAACGGTCCCTTTGAGCGGAGTGGGCCCGTCGATCATCAAGCCGTCCGGAGTTTCCTGGATCCTCGCGCCCATTTTGCTCAGCTCAACGCGCAGAACGGACAGTCGGTCTGATTCCTTGAATCTCAGTTCCTTCGCGTCCGCCACCACCGTCTGACCTTTCGCTTGCGTCGCGAGAACGGCCAGGATCGGAATCTCGTCGATCGCCCGAGGAATCACGGCGCCGCCGATCGCCGTTCCTTTAAGCGCGGACGCTTTGACGGCGATGTCCGCGATCGGTTCCCCCCCGGATTCGGTTGACTTGAGAAACCGGCAGGACCCGCCCATGGCTTTCACAAGATCGACGAACCCCGTCCGCGTGGGATTGACGCCGACGCCTTTGACCACCAGCTCGCCCCGAGCGCGCAGGAGCCCGGCCGCGAGGAGGAACGCGGCGCTGGACAAATCTCCCGGGACAACAAAAGAGGAGGCGCGGACCGTCGCGGTGCCCTGCAGAGACACTGTATTCCCCTCACGCTTGACGGGAACGCCGCTGGCGGAAAGCATCCGTTCCGTGTGATCCCGGGAGGCCGATGGCTCTTCCACCGAGGTGGTCCCTGAAGCGTAGAGGCCGGCCAGGAGAATAGACGATTTCACCTGCGCGCTGGCGACGGGACTTTTATACTGAAGGGACTTCACCGAGTGGGTCCCCCGCATCCGCAGGGGAAGATGCGCGCCGGCTTCGGTGCCAGGTCTACCATCAACGGTGCCAGGTCTCAGACCTGGCACCATGAAGAAGGCGCCCATCTTCGACAACGGATCAAGCACGCGGTCCATCGGGCGTTTGGAAAGCGATGCGTCGCCTTCGAGCGAAACCTCAAAAGGCTGGCCGGTGAGCACCCCCATCAACAGACGCGTCGTCGTTCCGGAGTTGCCGCACCAGACCGGCTGCTTCGAGGCCTTCAGGCCATCAAGCCCCTTTCCGCTGATCTGAAGATGCGGGCCCTGCCGCTCGATGGAAATACCCATCGCGCGAAACGCTTCCAGCGTGCAGAGGCAGTCTTCCGCTTCCAGGAAATTGTCGACCGTGCAGCCGCGGTTGGAGAGGCTTCCCAGAATCACCGCGCGGTGAGAAATGGATTTGTCGCCAGGCACCGTGACAACCCCCTCAACGGCACGGGCGGGATGGATGGTTTTAACGGACATCGAAGAGCGGAAGACGGTAGGCCTGTGATTTTTTCAAGGCCGCGCGCAAAGATGTGCGGTCGAGCTGGGACGACAAGCGCTGAAGTTCCTTCTGGAAGAGGCGTACGGCCTCATGGATATTTTTCAAATTGGCCTGAAAAATCTGTGCCCACTGTTCCGGGTCGGAGGACGCCACGCGCGTCGCGTCCCGGAAGGATCCGGCCATGAGCGACTTTAGAACTTTCTGATCGGAGCGTCCCGCAACGGCCTGGACGAGCGCATGGGCGAGAAGATGCGGCAAGTGGCTGATGAGCGCGACGGCCTCATCATGCGCCCGGGCGGACATCACGAGGACGCGGGCGCCCGCGGTTTCCCACATCGCCCGAATTGCCTTTAACGCCGACGGGTCCTGAGGGACCAGCACGCAGGTGGCGTTTCGAAAGAGATCCGGCCGCGCCGCCTTGACTCCGGTTTTGTGCGAGCCGGCCAGGGGGTGCGCGCCGACAAACCGGACGCCGCGGATCTGCTGATTCAGAATTCCTTTCACGCTGCCGACGTCACTGACAATGGCGCGCGGCTTGAGAAATGGCTTGAGCTTTTCGAGGACGGGAACAATCTCATCGACCGGCGTGCAGAGCACGACGATGTCCGCCTGGTAGACGTCGGTGAGATTGGTGGATCCCGCGTCCATCGCGCCGAGGCGTTTAGCCTCGATGAGGGTGACCGGCCGCCGCGCGATCCCGAGCACCCGGTAACGCTTCGATTTCCGGAGGGCCTGCCCGAGCGAGCCCCCGATGAGACCGATGCCGACAATCGCGACAGTTACCATTGGATCGATTGAAGATTGCTTTTGACGTCACCCCGGCGAAAGCCGGGGCCCAGTGGCATTCGTGACACAAAAGTCACTGGATCCCCGCCTACACCATGCCGGGATGACGATCCATTATCGAGGGAGGCTATCATGCCTGTGGTAGAGAGCTCATGGATGTCTATGGATGAATTCAAGAATGAGTGAGCCCAAAATCGGACCCAGAATAATCACAAATATGACGGGTAAAAAAAAAGACAACCATCGGCAATAGTATTGTTATCCGAGCCTTCGGGTCATCAGCTGGAATGAACTTTCGCGTCACCTTCACACCAACTAGTTCCCAGAGGATTGCCCCGGCTATCGTCATCATTCCTATTTTACTTTTCATGGCTGGAATCACCACTCTTGGATTCATAAAAATAGACATTACCCCCAACACCCAAGGAAAAAAAGCCAGGAAAAATACTTGCACTTCGAACTTTTTCATAAAGTTTTCCTCACTCGATGGTGAATACAACAGCCTTTTTTAGAGCCACTGGGCCCCGGCTTTTGCCGGGGTGACGACGATTCGCCCGTTACCCACTCATCTAATGTCTGAAGTGGCGAAGGCCGGTCGTGACCATCGCCATACCGAACTCGTTGGCGGCGCGGATGGAATCTTCGTCGCGAATGGACCCACCCGGGTGGACGATGGCGGAGATCCCCATCCTGGAGGCTTCATCCACGCAATCGCGGAACGGGAAGAACGCGTCGGAGGCCATGACAAGCGGCTTCTGACTGCCAAGGATCAGCGGCTGCTGCTGATTCAGCTTCATCCAGGCCAGTTTCAAAGAATCAATGCGGGACATCTGCCCGGCGCCCAGGCCCACCGCCTGCACACCGCGCGCCAGAACGATCGCGTTCGATTTCACGTGCTTGACCACCGGCCAGGCGAACTGCAGGGACACCAGCTCTTCCGGCGTCGGGACGCGCTTGGTCACCACTTTCCATTCCGACGGGCGCGCGTAATCTTTTTCCTGGACGAGAAGGCCGCCGGACACGCGCTTGACGTCAAATTCTCTCGCCGCTGTCGTGATGAGAGACGGCAGATGCAGCACGCGCAGGTTTTCTTTTTTCTTGAAGATATCAAGCGCTTCCTTGCTGTAGCCCGGCGCAATGACGCATTCAAGGAAGATCTTCACCATCTCGGCGGCCGTTTCACCGTCGACCTCCCGGTTGAGGGCGACAATGCCGCCGAACGCACTCGTCGGATCGCAGGCCAGCGCGGCCTTATAGGCCTCCACCAGCTTGTCCGCCACCGCCGCCCCGCACGGCGTGTTGTGCTTCAAGATGGCGACCGCCGTCTGTTGATACTCGCTCACGAGGTTCCATGACGCTTCCAGATCGAGGTAGTTATTGAAGGAGAGCTCCTTGCCCTGAAGCTGCCTGGCGGTGACCACGCCCCAGTCGACGGAACGCGCTCCGGTTTCCTGATAGAGCGCCGCTTTCTGATGCGGGTTTTCTCCATAGCGGAGGTTCTGGACTTTCTTCAGGCCGATCGTCATTTCCGCCGGAAAGATCTCCTTGTCCGCGCTGCGCTCGCGGAAATAGGACGCGATCACCGCGTCGTAGCGCGCCGTGTGCGCGAAGGCCTTGCCGGCCAGGCGGCGCTTGGTGTCCAGGCTCAACTGGCCGAGGCGCTTGAGCTCCTCGATCACCGGGGCATAGTCCGCCGGTTCGCAGAGGATGCCGACGTCGCGGAAATTCTTTCCGGCCGCACGAAGGAGCGTCACGCCGCCGATGTCGATGTATTCGATCAGTTCCTGTTCTTCGAGGCGCTCTTTCGTCACGACCCGTTCAAAGGGATAGAGGTTCACCACCACCAGATCGATCGGCTCGATGCCATGCGTCTGCATGTCTTTCTGATGGCGCTCGTTGCCGCGGATGGCGAGCAAGGCCCCGAAGATTTTGGGATGCAGCGTCTTGACGCGACCGTCCAGGATCTCCGGGTAGCCGGTGAGGTCCTCGACTTCGCGGACCTTGATTTCGCCCTGCTTGAGAGCTTTCGCCGTTCCACCGGTTGAAATGATTTCGTAGCCGAGCGTCTCCAGCTCATGGGCGAATTCCACGATGCCGGCCTTGTCGGTCACACTGATTAAAACGCGCTTTGGCTCTGCCTTCATAGGGACTCCTTCAGAAAGATTGGATATGGAATTTTACAAAAATGGCGCCCCTAAAGGGCGTTACGTCGCCCCCGGCGCGGGGGGTGCGGGCGGCGGCCCGGGCAGAGGTTATTTCCGGGCCTTAGGCCTGGCGGGCACCCTCTTTTTTATTAGTTTTGTTTGACGGAGTATTTCGAAAGAAACTCTTTTTCAGTGAGGATTTTGACGCCCAGCTTCTGGGCTTTTGTGGCTTTGGAGCCGGGTTCTTTGCCGACGACCACAAAATCGGTTTTGGCGGAGACGCTCGAGGTGGCGTTGCCGCCCAGCGCCCGAACGCGGCGCTCGGCTTCGGAACGCGAAAACTTTTCCAATTCTCCCGTGAAAACAACGGTCTTGCCCGCCAGGAGCTGCGGTCCCTTCGTCTTCGAGACATCTTCCTTCATCGTAAGCCCTGCGCGCTTGAGCTTTCGCAGGATCGTCGGCGTGGTCTCCAGCTTGAAATAGGAAACCATAGACTGGGCCATCACCGGTCCCACTTCATGGATCTCGCGCAGCTGAGGTTCCGTCGCTTCCGAAAGCGCCTCCATCGCGCCGAATTTCTCCGCCAGGACGATCGCGGCTTTCTCCCCCACGTGCCGGATGCCAAGCCCATAGAGCACGCGCGATAAGGGCCGTGATTTGCTTTTTTCGAGGGCTTTCAGAAGATTGTCCGCTTTCTTCTCGGCAAAGAGCTCAAGGCTTAAAAGATCCTTGCGTTCCAGTCCGTAAATGTCCGCGATGTCCTTGACGAGCTTCTTGTCGACGAGCTGTTCCACCGCGGATTCCCCAAGCCCTTCGATGTCCATGGCGTCCCGGCCGGCAAAATGGACGATGCCGCGCGCGAGCTGAGCAGGGCAGCCGAGATTGGTGCAGCGGTAGGCGATATCGATTTCCTTTTCCTTAGAGATCGGCCCGCCGCAGGCCGGACATTCCGTGGGGACTTCGAACGCCCGGACGTGGCGCGACCGTTTTTCCAGAACGACCTTCAGCACCTTCGGGATGACGTCCCCCGCACGCTGAATGATGACCCGGTCGCCGATTTTCACATCGAGGCGTTTGATCTCGTCGAAATTGTGCAAGGTCGCGTTGGAGACCGTCACACCGCCGACGGAGACGGGCTTGAGCTTGGCCACCGGCGTGATCGTCCCGAGACGCCCGACCGAAGCGATGATATTGAGGACTTCGGTTTCCGTCTGCTGGGCGGCGAATTTGTAGGCCACGGCCCATCGCGGCGACTTATGCGTAAATCCGGCTTTACCACGAAGTTCAAAGGCATTCAGCTTGATCACGGCGCCATCGATGTCGTAAAGCAGGCTGTCCCGCTCGCGCTCGAGCATGCGGCAGTGGCGCATCGAGTCCATGATATTGTCGCAACGCTGGGCCAGCTGGGAGGACGCAAGCCCCATGCCCGCGCAGGCTTTCAGGAAATCGTACTGAGTCGCCCAGGTGAGTCCTTCCGCCACGCCGAAGGAGTGCACCATAAAGCGCAGGGGGCGCGAAGCCGTCACGGCGGGATCTTTCTGGCGCAGCGACCCGGCGGCGGCGTTCCTCGGGTTGGCGAAAGTTTCCTGGCCGCGCTTTTCCATTTCCAGATTGTGCTTCGCGAAATCCTTCCTGTTCATGTAGACTTCGCCGCGTACGTCAAAGAATTTGGGGTACGGCGCCCGGAGCTTGAGCGGGATGGAACGGATGGTGCGCACGTTTGCGGTGATCTCTTCCCCGGTCTCGCCATCTCCGCGCGTCACGCCCCGCACGAGTTTTCCGCTTTCGTAAATCAAAGAGAGGCTCACACCGTCCACTTTAGGTTCGACGATAAAATTATGGTCCATGGTGCCGATCAGCTTCTGCAGCCGGTCGTCCCACTCCAGCACTTCATTCTCATTGTAGGTATTGTCGAGAGAAAGCATCGGCACCTGGTGCTTGACGGTCTGAAATCCTCCGACGAGCTCGACGCCGACGCGCTGAGTCGGAGAGTCCGCAGTCACCAGGTCCGGAAACTGCTTTTCCAGGTCGCCCAGCTGGCGGTAGACTCTGTCGTAATCCTGGTCGGAAATTTCCGGCTGCGCCAGGACATAATAGCGGTAATCGTGAAGGTTGACCTGGTCGCGGAGTTCCTGAATGGCTTTTTTCGCTTCAGCTCTTTCCATGCTTAGGGAAGGTCGTCATCCCCCGCGGGTTTTGGCGGGGGATCTATTCGTTTTCTTTTTGATGGATCCCCGGCCAATGACCGCCGGGGATGACGATCTTATTTCCTTTCCAATTTTATTTTATCGAGTATGCCGTTGACAAATTTGCTGGATTCGGACGTCGAGTACTTTTTGGCGATTTCCAGAGCTTCGTTGATAATAACATTAATGGGCGTGTCGAGCTCGTGCAGGAGTTCATAAGCGGCCAGGCGGAGGATCCCCCGGTCGATGGCTGCCATGCGGCTCATTTCCCAGTTCTCCGCGTACTTCCTGATGAGACCGTCGATGTCCTGCTGATGTGCCAGGACCCCGTCGGCCAGGCGGCGGGCGAATTCCCGGGTCTTCCCGGCGAGGGGCTCATCCGACCAGACCGAGTCAGGGACCGACTCCAGCCCTGCCTGCCGGCAGGCAGGCGCGCCGCGGCTGACGTCCTTCAGGTAAAGGACCTGCAACGCCGCTTCCCGGCCTTGCCGTCTCGTGCTCAGCACTCGCGCGCCACTAGAACCCGACGCTCTTCTGCTTCCTGGGACCCTGTTTAATTTCGTTGAGCAGATGGATCATCGCCACGGCGGCTTCAGCGGCTTCAGCGCCTTTGTTCCCTTTCGGGCCGCCCGCGCGCGCTTTAGCCTGCTCGAGCGTGTCCGGCGTCAGGACGCCGAAGGTCGCGGGAATTCCCGTCGCCGCGTGAATTTGAGAAATGCCGCGCGCGACTTCATGGGCGATATAGGCATTATGCGGCGTCTCCCCCTTCAGGATGACGCCGAGACAAACTACGGCGTCGACGTCCCGGTGCTGGACCACCGCGCGGGCCGCGGACGGAATCTCAAAGGCCCCCGGCACCCAGAAAATCGAGAGAGCGTCATCCTTCGCGCCCAGGGCCTTGAGGGCATTCTGCGCTCCGGCGAGAAGTTCGTCCGTCAACTCTTCGTGATAACGGGAGACGACGATCGCGAAGCGTTTGCCGGCGGCGGCGTCTTTGGGGAGCGGCGTTTTTGTTTTGGAAGAAACCATAGGGACCCTTTCGTCTATCGGACCTGGATCTGTTCCAGAAGGTGCCCGAGTTTTTCTTTCTTCGTGCGCAAATATCTTTTGTTCGCCTGATTGGCGGGGATCTCCAGCGGCACCCGGCGCGAGACCTCCAGGCCGTAGCCTTCGATGCCGACGATCTTGCGCGGGTTGTTCGTCATCAATCGGATGGTCGAGAGTCCCAGGTCCGCCAGGATCTGAGCGCCGATCCCGTAGGTGCGCAGGTCGGGCTTAAACCCCAGGGCCGCGTTGGCTTCCACGGTATCCATCCCTCTGTCCTGCAGGGCATAGGCTTTCAATTTATTGGCAAGACCGATTCCGCGGCCTTCCTGATGCATGTAGAGGACAACCCCCCGGCCCTCGCGGCCGATGCGGGCCAGCGCCATCTGCAGCTGCTCTCCGCAGTCGCAGCGCATCGAGCCCAGCGTGTCCCCGGTAAAGCAGGCGGAGTGGACGCGCACGAGCACGTCTTTTTTCCCGGACACATCCCCATGCACGATGGCCAGATGGCTTTCCTGGTTCAACCGGTCTTCGTAGAGATGAAGCGTAAAGTCGCCGTAGCGGGTCGGAAGCCTCGCGCTGACGGCGCGGTTGACCAGCCGTTCCGTCCGGCGGCGATACTCGATCAGATCGGAAATCGTAATCATCTTCAGATGATGCTTCAGGGCGAAGCGTTTAAGCTCCGGCATCCGCGCCATCGTTCCGTCCGCGTTCATGATCTCGCAGATGACGGCGGCCGGATAAAGACCCGACATCTTCGCGAGATCAACGCCTGCCTCCGTGTGGCCCGCACGGACGAGGACGCCGCCTTCCCGGTAGCGCAGCGGGAAGATATGCCCCGGCCGCGCGAGATCCTCGGGCTTGGTTTTGCGGTCGATCAGCGTGCGGATCGTGCGCGCGCGGTCCCCCGCCGAGATGCCGGTCGTCACCCCGCGCCGCGCGTCCACCGAAACCGTATAGGCCGCGCCTCGGACTTCCTGGCTGTTTTCGACCATCGGCGACAGGCGCAGGCGGTCCAGCTGCTCTCCGATGACCGGGAAGCAGACCAGCCCGCGTCCGTGGGTGACCATGAAGTTGATCGCCTCCGGAGTCACTTTGGACGCCGCGCAGACGATATCGCCTTCGTTTTCGCGGGAAGGATCGTCGACGACGATCAGCAATTTTCCGTTTTTGATGAGCCGGAGAGCTTCGGGGATCGTGGCGAAGGGCATCGTTCAGTTCCGGGGAGAGACGCGACGCCGGAGCGCCCGCGCCGCGGCGCCGGGGCTTCGGTGGGCCAGCGCGTATTTTGCGATCAAGTCCGGTTCGAGGTTCACAGCATCTCCTGCTTTCTTGCGCCCGAGCGTCGTGTGCGTGAGCGTGTGCGGGATAATCATGATCTTAATCCGGTTTCCCTTCACGAGGGCGGTCGTGAGGCTGATTCCGTCGATCGCGAGGCTTCCCCGGGACACCACAAAGCGCCGGAGGGCCTGCGGCACTTCAAAGGTGAACCACCAGCTTTTGCGCCCCTTTTCCACCTTGAGGATGCGGCCGGTCTGTTCAACATGGCCGCTCACCCAGTGGCCGCCCAGAGAGTCCCCGTAACGCAGGGCGCGCTCCAGATTGACGTTCATGCCGGGCCGGACCTTTCCAAGCGTCGTAACGCGCTGCGTCTGCAGGCCTACATCGAAACCGAGCGACCCCGGGGTTTTCTGTGTCACGGTCAAGCAGACCCCGTCGACGGCGATGCTTTCCCCGCGCGCAACCCCCTTGAACGGGCAGGCCACCACGAGCCTTTTACCGTCGTATTTTACCACTTTCCCTGTCGCCTGAATTATTCCTGTAAACATGCATGCACACACAGGTCGGGACCGACCATTCCAAGCTGAACATTTTTCAAGTGCCTGGCACTTTTGAGCGTCCGGGCTCCGCCGATGATCATCGGAGCGATAAACCATACCACCTCATCGACCACGCCGGCCTGTAAAAAGGAGTGCTGCAGCGCGAGACCGCCTTCGACCAGAAGGTGCGTGATTCCCCTGGCCGCGAGCCTCCGGAGCGCGTCCTTCACGGACACCCGGCGATCAGCATCCGGTTTGCAGAGCAGAACCTGCACACCGCGGCGCTTCATTTGATCCAGGTGGCTGAGCACGCTGTGATCGGTCGCAAGGCACCAGGTTGGCGCTTGCGCCGAAAAAACTCTGGAGGCAGCCGGCGATCGCAGGCGGCTGTCAAAAACAACACGCACCGGATTTTTCCCCAGGCCATGGGCCGTCAAAGACGGGTTGTCGTGCTGGACGGTTGAACGCCCCACTGCGATCGCGTCCACCCCGGCCCGGAGCACGTGCCCGACACGGCGCGACTCCTGGCTCGTGATCCATTGAGACTCCCCGGTCCGGGTCGCGGTCCGCCCGTCGAGAGAGCTGGCGACTTTGAGGGTCACGTAGGGGCGCTTCCGGGTGACCCAGGTGACGAAGGCGCGGTTCAGATAGCGCGCGTCATCGGCGAGAACCCCCGAGGTGACGGAAACCCGTCCTCTCTTAAGCTTCTGAAAACCGCGGCCCGCCACGGCGGGATTCGGATCTTTCATGGCCGCCACGACTCGCTTGACGCCCGCCCGGAGGACCGCGTCGGCGCAGGGGGGCGTTTTTCCCCAGTGCGAGCAGGGCTCAAGGTTGACGTAGAGCGTGCTCCCTTTCGCACGTTTACCCGCCCGCCGGATCGCTTCCACCTCGGCGTGGGCTTCCCCGAAACTCCGGTGAAACCCTTCCCCAATCACGCGGTCGCCGCGAACAAGGACGGCTCCGACCATGGGATTGGGATGCACCCGGCCCCGGCCTTTTTCGGCCAGCGCGAGCGCCCGCTGCATCCATTTTTCGTCCATGCTCATGGGAACATTATATGACAGGCGAGGAGGCCATAGTCGAAGAAGGGAGAACTACTGATTGAAGACCTTGCGGACGCGTTTCTTCGCCGAGGGTTGGACACCGACCGAGATTTCTCCAAGGGCATTCTCCGGCTTGTCCTCATCGAGGGAAACGGAAGGCTGCACCCCGTCGGTCGCCAGCGTGTTCAGAGATGCGATCGTTTCTGCGCGCTGCAGCTGGCGCATGCCGGATAACCCGGCGAACCTGCCGGCGCGGGCCGGATTGGACTGGAACGTAATGACCTGCAGAAGGCTGTCATCTTCTCCCTTGGGAACCAGCTCGGCCGGCGCGGCGGCCTCGAGCGCGTTTTTCTGGACGGTACCCGAAGCCCCGCCATGACCGTCACCGGATAAAGCCGGCTGACGCCGGGTCTCTTTCAAGGTTGACGCGTCGATGGAAACGGGAGCCGGAGCGGGACGGACCGCATCAATTTGTTGCGGACGCGGCGCCGCCGGGGCCATATCTTCCGACGGGCTTCTCCAGACCCGGCCCGCCAGCGGCTGGCCGCTCCGCTCGCCGGTTCCGAAAGCCGCCCGGGACGGCCCCTGTTTTCCACCGGGGGAAAGAGTGTCGGGAACGGAAATCGCCGTGATCGGCGCGGCGGCCTTTCTGGGGACTTCCGGCAAGCCCCCGGGCCTGAGAGATGGCGGAGGGATGGACACCGGCAACGCCATGGCCAGAGTAGCCATCTGCCGGGTGTCGCGCCGGCCGCCGGCGGCGAGTCCGGCAACCGCTTGCGCAGGATTCAAGCGCCGGAGCTTCGCCATCGTCGATTCGGGCAGGGGCACACCGTTAAGCACAATGGTTTTGACCTGCTTGAGCCAGGCCATTCCGAGCAGATCGTCCTGCGTGAGTTTTCGCCAGGACAAGGACAGAACTTCGAGCTTCGCAAGATGCGCCAGAGACGCCAGCCCCGCGCTTGTCACTTTGGTATCGCTCAAATCAAGGATGCGCAGCTCCGGCATCTGCGCGAGAGCCCCCAGGCTCTGGTCCCCGACGCCCGTCTGGCTTAAGGCGAGTTCCTCCAGAGTCCGGATCCGGGCCACGCACTTGACGCCCTCATCGGTGACCGGCGTGCGGGACAGATCGAGCGCTTTAAGCGAAGAGCTCGCCGCCAGCCGGGACAGACCGCGATCAGTCACGCCTCGACCCAAAGAGACCGACCGGAGCCTCGGGAGAAGGGCCAGCGCCGCCAATCCCTTTTCACCCATCTGCGTCTGGCTGACATCGATGTCCTGGAGGGTTTTAAGCTTCGACAGATGAGACGCGCCGGCGTCGGTGATCAGCGATCCGAGGGTCAATCGCCGCAACACCGGCATTTTTTGCAGCACCGTGAGCCCCTTATCGGTGACGCGCGTGCTGGAAAGATCGAGCATTTCAAGCGCCGGAAGACGGGCGATGTCGGAAAGCCCTCGGTTGGTCAGGCGCGTCTGGTCGAGTCCAAGCTCTCTCAGGCTCGGCATGGCGGCCAGAACCGCCGCCGCCCGGTCCGTGATCCCGGCGGGCAGATATAAAACCGACAGGTGCGTGAAGGGCTTCAGGTCGGCCAGGCCTTCATCGGAGATGCGCGTGCGCGACAGGTCGAGCATCTGCAGCTGGGACAACGCGGCCAGGTGCCGCAGGCTCTCGTTGGAAAGTTCCCAGTGATCCGAGAGATCGAGGCCCGGCACCGCCGATTGCTTCATTTCGCGGGCCAGGTCCTGCAGCTGAATGCCGCTCAGGGCCCCGACGGGCCGGACATACCAGATTTTCCCCTCCGGAACGCGGATGTGCCGTTTCCTTTGACGCGGCGTAAACCCGATCAGCCGGTCCGGAACATCATCGGCCTCCCGGCTGAAGACTTTGAGTTTCAGATGGCTGTTGAACTCGCGCGCGAAGGCGGCGCTGGAGATGACGACCGTCCCGGCGATGAGCGTGAAGATTTTTTTATTCACGGGCGGAGGGGGAAGCGGTTGAAGGAACCACAGAAGCCGGAGTCGCCGCGTCCTCAGGATTGATGATGAGAACAGGGGCGGAGGGAAGAACGCGGGTCCGACGGAAGATGTAATACCCCCACCCGAGGGTCAGGGCCAGAGCGGTTCCAAGAACAATCGCCACGACGGTCTTGAAGTGTTCCTTCGGGCCCTGGTTGACCAATTCCGTAAAATCGCGTTCCTGGACCGCCACCGGTTCCTGGGAATATTGAGGATTCTGGAGGGCAGGCAGGAAATGGCGGATCGCCTGATAGGCTTCTTCGATGTCTTTCCGCTTTTGTCCGGCCTTCGCCAGCTGTTCCGGATCGCCTTCGACATAGCGGGCCGGATCGTAGAATCGGCTCAGCTGCAGATAGGCGTTCCTCACGCGCTCCGGGGCCGCCCCCGGCTCGACACCAAGCGTCTTGTAGCATTCCAGGATATCTTTCATGCGAACCTGCGAGGAAACGCGCTAGAACTTCACCTGAGGCGCCTGGTGCGCCGCCTCGTCCGCTTTGAAGTAGGTTTCCGACGGCGAAAATCCGCCGAGCCGCGCGATGAGATTGGTCGGGAACGTTTTGACGAGCATGTTATACGACTGAACGGTCTCATTAAACCGCATGCGCTCCACGGCGATCCGGTTTTCCGTTCCCGCGAGCTCGTCCTGAAGTCGGTTAAAGTTTTCATTGGCCTTCAGGTTCGGATACTGAATCGAAACGGCCAGAATCCGCGACAGGAGCCCCGTAATCGTATCGTTGGCCGCGAGCTTGTCCTGAATGGTGGTCGCCCGGCTGAACGACTGAAGGGCTTTGGCGATATCGCCGTATACGGTCTGCTCGTGCTTGGCGTATCCTTTGACGGTTTCGACGAGATTGGGGATCAGGTCGTTGCGCCGCTGAAGAACGTTTTCAACCTGAGACCAGGCGGCAGGCACCTGCTCGTGCAGGCGCACGATCCGGTTGTAGGTCATCGTGCCATAGGCGACACATGACGCCAATAATCCCAAAATGATGATCAGCGCGACTTTGGCTTGTCCCTTCATATCCCCTCCTCCTCGTCATTCCGGCGTCCCATTCCTTTGAACCTAAAGGTAGGGACAGTCCCCCGGTAGTAAGGGGGACGCAAGCCGGAACCCAGTCCACTAGGCCCCGGCTTTCGCCGGGGTGACGACATTTTACACTTTGTTCAGCGTTTGCTCACGTGGGAAAGAACCCGTTCGACCCCCTCCAGATACTCCCACGCGAGATCAGGCAGATTGTCCGTCTGGCGGCGTAAGTGCAGATCCCACAGGCGCTCCAGAACATCTCCATCAAAACCGGCGCGGCCAGCCAGCTCTTTGGCCGCCACGATTTTGTCTCCCTTCGGGACCTCGGATTCCAGACGCAGGGCCGCCCGGAAGAGCGTCAGGATGCTGGGCAGCGAATCCAGCAATAGCTCGCGCAGCCGCTTCGGATCTCCGTGCACGAGCACAAGACCCTGCCTCAATTTGAGAAGCTTGACCGAAAGCTCCTGGGTGCACTGCGCGCGCAGATGCGTTCGGTCCACAACCAGATTCTGCAGGGGATCCGACGTCCCATAAAGGACCTTATGGTGGTCCTGCATATCGAGGAATTCGATCGGAAGATTGTCCGCGTAGAACTTGAGCTGCGCCTCCGGCAGAAAAACCGGCGGCGGATGCCCGCCTTTCACCCAGGTGCGGACCGGACCCTCCATCGACCGAAGGCTCTCCTCCGAGACCGATTCAAGGACGATCAAGACATTCACATTCGAACGCCCTTCGCGGTACTCGCCGCTCGCCTTCGACCCGAAGATAAGAACGCTGACGAGCCTTCCGCCCAGAACGGCGGACAAGCCTTCCACCAGTTCCTTCAGCGCGTGATCCGCCGATTTCTTTTTAAAGGGCCACATTACCAACCTCCCGAAGCTCCGCCACCACCGGAAGAGCCTCCTCCAAATCCTCCGAATCCGCCGCCACCGCCGAAACCTCCTCCAAACCCGCCAGACCATCCTCCTCCGTAATAACCGCGCCCGGTTCCATACGTGGACATCATGAATCGAATAATCAGAGGGAGCACAAAGAGCAGAAAGACAAACAAAACTTGCAACGAACTCCACTCGGGCAGCGGAGTGGATGTCAACGTCAGGTTCCCCCGGAGAGCCTTTTGGATGGACGCTACACCGGCCAAAACGCCGGCGCCATAACGGCTCACGCGAAATTGAGGCAGGATGTCCTGCCTGATAATTTGACCGCTCAGCCCGTCGGGGAGTTTTTCTTCGAGGCCGTAGCCGACTTCAATGCGCGCCTTACGATCGTTCGGAGCGATAAGAAAAAGCACTCCATTATCTTTGCCTTTTTTACCTGCGCCCCATTGTTTGAAAAGGCCGACGGCATAGTCTTCAATCGTTTCGCCTTCGAGCGAAGGGACGGTTGCGACGGCAATTTCAATGGTTGTCTGCCGCTCAAACTCAGTCAGCTGCTGTTCAAGCTGTTGACGCGTTTGAGGATCGAGAATGTTAGCGGCGTCGGTGACGTAGCCGGTGGGGGACGGATAATGAGAAACGGCGAAGGCCAACGACAGGGCCAATGGCAGAAGGAAGAGGACGGATGGCAGATGTTTCCGGCACCCTTGGCCATTCACCATTGGCCATTTACCATCGGCCATTCTGTTTTTCCCGCCATACCTTCCACGCGAAGACTGGGAGCTGCGCGATGCGGCGCCAGCGCCAGGGTTCCTGAATTAAACGGTAACTCCATTCGATCCCGAGGCGGCGGACCCACGCGGGCGCCCGTCGGAGCCGCCCGGACAGGACATCGAAGCTCCCGCCGACGCCCATCACCACGGGGACGCCCAAGGCCTGCAGGTTTCTGGCAATCCACTTTTCCTGCGCGGGCATGCCCATTCCCACAAAGAGAAGGGATGGCTGCCTCTCGCGGACGCGGCGGATGACACTCGGCTCTTCCGGCGGTTTGAAATAGCCGTGCCCCGTGCCGACGACTTTGAGTCCCGGATATCTGCGGGAAAGCACTTCTCCGGCCTCTTCGGCGACGCCAGGAGCCGATCCCAGGAGAAAAACCGAATGACCGCCCGCTTCGATCGCCCGGCAGATCTCCAGCATGAAATCGATCCCCGGCGTGAATTGCGCGAGCGGCTGGCCGTGGAGGCGGCTGGCCCAGCGGATTCCCCACGATTCCGGAACGACCAGTGCGGCTTTTTCGAGAATCTCATGCAGTTCCGGGTCTTCCTGCGCCGCCAGGAACATGAGCGTGTTTCCGGTCACCACATGATGCGGGTCCTGCGACTGAAGAAAGCGGAGGACGTCGTCGAGAGCGGTCCGGGAACTGACGGGGTCGATGCGGCTGCCGAGAATGCGAAGGCTACGCGGCAACGGGTTCGGGATTCTTGGACGTCGATTCCAGCTTCATGGAAATCAGGCTGGAAACTCCGAGCTGGGCCATGGTGACGCCGTAGAGGACGTCGGCCATCTCCATGGTGCGTTTGTTGTGGGTGATGACGATAAACTGGGTTTTTTCGGCGAACTCCTGGACCATGCGGATGAAGCGCCCGACGTTGGCTTCATCCAGCGGCGCGTCGACTTCGTCGAGGAGACAGAAGGGGCTGGGCTTCACCATGAAGAAGGCAAAGAGCACGGCAATCGCCGTCAGCGCTTTCTCGCCGCCGGAGAGGAGCGTAATGTTCTGCAGTTTCTTGCCGGGTGGCTGGGCGAAGATTTCAATTCCGGTCTCAAGAAGATTCTGTTCGTCGGTCAGGACCAGGTCGGATTCGCCGCCCTGAAAAAGCGTCTGGAAGAGCGCCCGGAAATTCGTGCGCACCTGTTCGAATGTGGTTTTGAACTGCTCGCGCGTGGTGGCATTGATCCTGGAGATCGCCTGATGCAGGTCGTCTTTGGCCTTCAGAAGATCCTGCTGCTGGGTCAGGAGAAACTGGTAGCGCTCTTCGAGCTGGGCATGTTCTTCGGGCGCGGCGAGATTGACCGCGCCCATGCCTTCCAGACGGCGCTTCACGCGTGCGAGCTCCTCGGCGTCCGGAACGACCTCGCCGTGGGAAGCGCGCGCTTCTTCCATCGAAAGCTGGTAGGTCTCCCGCAAAGACAGCTCAAAGCGTTCGCGTTCCTGATCGAGAGTCCGCGCCGCGAATTCCGCTTCCTGCGCCTGGGCCTGAGCCTGGGTCAGCTGGTCCCGGCAGGCGGCGAGTTCCTCGTCCTGACCGTGCAGGCGGGCCTGCAGCTCCTGGCGATGCGTCAGAAGATCGGAAAGTTTTGTGTTCTGTTCTTCCTTGGTGACGCGCAGGGCATCGAGGATCTGCGTCTTTTCGATCTGGGTCTGCGCCAGCTGTTCGAGGCGGCCGGCCGTTTCCTGCGCTTCGGACTGAATCTGTCTGGAGCGGTCTTCAAAGGCGTCGAGCCGGCTCTGCGCGTTTTCCATGTCGCGTTCTTTACCGAGCAGGCGCTCGCGCATCGTTTCCGCTTCCAGCCGGAGCTGCGAGATATGCGCCAGGTGGGACTGAACCGCCTGGCGTTTGTCCTGAAGCGCCGTGTCCTGGGACTGGAAGGAATCCTGCAGGGCCTTCTCTTCCTCTTCGAGCGTGGTCAGAAGAATTTCTTCCTGCTGGAGCGCGTCCTGCGTCTGGCGGATGGCCTGTTGCGCTTCCTCTTTTTCCTGAGAGAGAAGTTTTTGCTCGGTTTCGTTCATCCGCAGGTCTTCGCGCAGCCGGCCGATCGATTCCTGCTGGACCTGAGACAACACGTGGATCTTGTTGTGGTCCTCGGCGATCGGCTGGCGCTCGGTGTCGCGCCCGGCGATGGCCGTCTCAAGGCGCGCGCTCTCGGAAGCGCCCGCTTCGAGAGTTTTGCGCAGGTCGCTTAACTCCTGGACAAGGCGGCCGAGATCCGCCGGCGTCGCCTGATAGCTTTCCGCGGCCGGATCGGCGCCGCCGCGCAGGACGCCTTCTTCAAAAAGCGTTTCGCCGACGTAAAAGGTGCGCCCGAGCAGCAAATTCAGCACCGGCCGAAACTTTTCATCGCATTCCACGGCTTCGGCGAGAGAGCGGCTGCCCATCGTTTCACTGAAGGGAAGCAGGTGCTCTTCCTGCGTCAGCCGGTCCAGGACAAAGAACGTCGCCCACCCTTTGCGCTCATCGGACAAAAACCGGATGGCGGACTGCGCGTCATTGAGTGAATCGGCGACAAAGTAATGCGCCCGGTCGCCGAGGGCGCGGTCGAGAAGCCGCTGATACGGGCCTCCCGTCCGGAGCAGCATGCTGACAGGACCATGAATTCCCGGCAAAGACGCCTGGCGCAACGCGCTCGCGGCCAGCGCCACGGGATCCTGGCTGAGCCAGCGTTCCAGCGAAAGTTGTTCGGCCTCCAGGCGGGCCAGCCGCTCGCGGCCGTTCTGGATGGACCGCCCAAGCTCCGCGAGAGCCGTTTTGTCCTGGCGCTGGAGATCGTCAATCGCGCGCAGGGTATTCTGAACGGTGATGAGTTTTTCCTGGGTGTCGATGGCCTGCTTTTCCTGGAGCGCCATCTGCTCGTCGAGCGCGCCGCGGCGCAGGCCTATCTTCTCGAGTTCCCTCTCTTTGGCCTTGGACGCTTCTTCGTGGCGCACGGTCAGAGACGTCAGGCGGACGGTTTCGTTGCGGTGATGGCTGATGAGGCGTACGAGCTCCAGGAGCCGCGCTTTGGCCTGTTCGAGCGTCTTCTGCAGATTCAGCAGCTCGGCCTGCTCGTGACGCCCTCGCTCATCCTCCTGCTTGTACGCTTCGTGCTTCTGGTGAAATTGAGTCCGCAGGGCATGGACTTCGCCCTCGAGCCCGGACAAGGTCTGGCGCCATTCGGCCACGAGCGTTCCCAGCTGTTCGGCCTCATGCCCCAGACGGACCTGCGCGGCCTTGAGTTCCGTTTCGCGTTCCTGGGCACTAACGCGTTCAGCTTGGGCCTTCGCCCAATCGCTTTCATACTGGGCGATCTTCCGCTGGAGGTCGATCACGCCTTCCTCGAGAGATTCCCCTTCGAGGCGCGCTTGGGCGAGCGACTTCTCGCGCGCCGTCACATCCTCCCGCAGCTCCCCGAGGTGACGCGCTTCCTCCTCCTGACGGACATGAATCTGTTCCCAGTCGGCCTGGGCCTTCTGATGGCCATGGACAAGACCGGCAATTTCGAGCTTTTTCAGTTCGTCCTGGAGTTTCTGATGCTGCCGGGCCTTGCGCACGGCGGTTTCGAGAGAATCCATCTGCTGTTTATAAATGGCGAGCGAGTCATTCAGCCGGAGCATGTCCTGTTCGACTTTCGCCAGTTTGCGCAGCGCTTCCTCGCGGCGCACTTTATACTTGGAGACGCCGGCGGCTTCCTCAAAAAGCTCGCGGCGCTCTTCCGGCTTGGCGGAAAGCAGAAATTCGATTTTGCCCTGGGCCATCACGTAATAGCCGTCATTGCCGACGCCGGTATCCAGGAAGAGGTCCCGGACATCCTTCAGGCGGCACTGGGTTTTATTGATGAAATATTCGGATTCGCCGGAGCGGAACAGGCGACGGGCTACGGTGACTTCGGTGTAATCGAGCGGAATCTGGTGCGACGTGTTGTCAAAGGTCAGGGAAACTTCGGACATCCCCTGCGCCGCGCGGGTGGCCGTACCGTTGAAGATCACATCGAGCATCTGCTGGCTGCGCAGACTTTTGGCGGACATTTCGCCCAGGGCCCAGCGGACGGCATCAGAAATATTGGATTTGCCGCAGCCGTTAGGACCCACAACAGCGGTGATCCCAGGCTCAAACTCTACACGGGTCCTGTCCGCGAAGGACTTGAACCCGACCATCTCCAGTCGCTTCAGCCGCATCGCGATAAGGGTACTAATTCCCGAAAAACAATGCAAATTCGACCCACTAGCCGTGGGGGTTGTGGATAACTTTTCAACAATCCGTGGGGCTTTTGGCTCTTTTTTAACGATGGGTCTTTACAGGACTGGTCCGAAAGATCTTAAATCGAGGGAAGAAGGAGCTCCAGTATGACGAGAAATTGGCTTTGGGTGCTCTTCGTTTTCTTCACTTTTCCCGCCGCCGCACAGACCGCCTACCCGGCCTGTGCCACCGTAGAGGATGCGTGTCAGAACAATCCAATCTCTCCCCCATCCCTGGAACCGCCGCTCGCCTCATCTCGAGAGCACAGTCCGGATACTTCCGCCCTGGCGCCTATGCTTTCACCTGGCAACTCATCTCTCATCAAAACAGGCTTGGAGAACCCGCACACGCTCCATAACAGCCACGATAACGAACTCCTGGCCGTCCCGGACAAGAAGAGAGTGCTGAAGGATCCCTTCGGCCAGGCGATGATGCAGCCGCTGCACGTCACTCCTCAAAACCCGTAGAGACCAACAACAGGATCAACGCGAGGGATACCGGCGGGCGGCGGCCTGATAAGCGGCATAGGCGGGCTTGGGCGTGAAATCGTGCCGAACAAGGCCGAAATAATCGACGGCATCCTTGAAGTGGACCCGCGTGTCCCGGAAAAAAGCCCAGAAGATTTTTTCGACATTGTTCCATTGAAGCGCTTCGGTGCTGACGGCCATCGTCCATTCGGCCTGCTGAGTTTCAGTCGGACATTGTCCCAACCACCATGTTGAATTTTCCGAAGAGCCCGGACAGCCGATTTCGGTGATCCAGATCGGCTTGGTCCCGTCCCCATGCCGCTGCATCGTGGCGCGAGTATCGTCCACCATGCGACGAAGCAACCCGATGGCGTCATCCGCCAGCGGCGAGACAAAGGGATGGATGTTGACGATGTCAAAACTTTTCCCCCCGGCCAATTCGTAGAGCCGCTCCAGATTTGGAGATTGAACGTTTGCCAGCCCGCCCATGAGGACCTGACATTGGGAGTCCAATGCTTTGATCACTGGATAAATCCGCTTTAATAGTTTGCAATAGGCTTGAAGTTCGTCCTGCGGCTGCCAGTAGGTTGGATGATCCGGCTCATTCCAGATTTCCCAATACGCAACGGCCCCTTTAAAATGCTGCACGACGGCATGTGCGTAGCGTTCATAGGCGGCTGGATCCGGTGCGGCATTCCAAGGACCGTGGCGCCAGGCGGGATTGTAATGCAGGAGGCCTAAAATCCCCAGGCCGTGCTCGGCGAGAATGGCGACAAGATTATCGTATTTCGTGAAATCAAATTGTCCTTCGCGGGGCTCCAGATCCGACCACAAAAAATCCATCCGGACAAAGCCGACACCCGCCTCCTGCATCAGGCGCGCCGCCCGCTTCACATCCTTGAGCGGATAATGGTGGCCGTTCCAGTCATGATCCCAAGCGAGAAAATCCAAAACCCCGAAGGGATTGTGGGCAGACATACCCTATTTTACTCCTTTCGACCTGTTCGAACGGAGTACTACATTGATCCTTTCGACCTGTTCGAAAAACTGATTTGAGAAGGTTAGCTCTGCGGGGTCAACGGAGGCCCGCCCCACATTCCGGGCAGTGTTCGACATCTAAGCTTGGCAGCCTTTCGCCGCAGGAAGGACATTGCAGCAATCGCAGCATGTACAGAATAAACAGGGCACCCACACTTGCACCAATCACAAAAGGAAGGTAGCGGCCGACATGATAAACAGGGACGCATGAAAACAATAAGACGAACAACCCGGCGGCGACCCCCGCACCAACTCGCAAGAATCTCACCTTACCCCTTCTACTCTGGAATTCCCGTATCCGTTCATCAGGCAACTGGCTGGAATGCTGGATTTCTTGTCCAGCATTCCTCCCTGTCGACAACTTAACTCCGCACGAAGAACACCGGACCGGCGCAACGCTTGGCAGTCCGTGATCACAAGATGGACATCTCTGTAATCTTTTGCGATATGAAACGAAGATGAATACTAAACCAAGAAAAAGTAGGTCCTTTATGAACACAGACAAGCCTCTATCTCTTAAGTAGGAATTAGGGACGGCCATAATCGCCAATAGAATAATGACCATGAAGATAGCGGCATGTTTTATTTTTTTCTTGCGGCTATCAAATTCCTTGATTTGTTGATCGGAAAGAAGACCTGTTTGCATAGCGGCTACTATCTGATCGTCCGGTTTTTCTGATGAGTGTTTCGCTGGTTCTTTGATCCGTGTCAGTGGATAAAGAGCAAGGAAGGCGACTAACATTACAATGAAAACCGGATAATTGGTTTTATTCAGAAACATCAGAAGGTTCCAGCCTGCCGACACCAGGGCATTGGGAGACTGGTCTGCCTGCAGCGCCCACCTGGCGTCTTGAAAACTGGGGTCGGCCGCCAAAGCGAGCTGATATTCGCGGATCGCTAAAGGCTTTTTTCCTCTCCTCGAGTACAGGTTCCCTAAGTCATAGTGAGTAATGGCCGTATTCGCCCTGTCCATATCAAGTCCAAGAGCCATTTGATATTCCGACATAGCCGACGGTTCATTCCCGGCCCGGTCAAAGCAAACACCTTTCATTAAATGGGCTTTACCAAATTGAGGGTCGAGGTCGACAGCCCGCCGGTATTCGACACAGGCTTCTTCTGTCGAGCCTTTATGGTCCAGAATCTTGGCTTGCTGGTAGTGCTGAATCGCTTCTGCCGCCTTTTCGGGCGAAACGGTCACTGTCTGTCCCACAATAAGTCCGGGATAGGCGCCCCCGAAGAAGATGACGAACACCCAGGCCAACCACTGAGATCCTTTAGTCATTTCATTCTCCTTTACGGCCGATAGATTTCCCTTTACAGTCCCTGTGGCCTTTGCACACCAAGGGGTCACTCAGGCGTCCCACTTGAAGCGCAGCTTGCGTTTTGACTCGATGCAGTCGCGCAGGTAGAGGTCGATGAGGACCTGATAACCGATCCCATTTTGCTTGGCCAGCTTCTGAAAATAGGCGAGAGTCGGCGTGGCGATATTGATCGTAATCTGCCGTTTTAATCGTTTGACGTATGGATTTTTGATACCACGGCTGAAGTCGTATGATTTTCTCATGGTCTTAAGCTTAACATAATTACAATATAATTATAAGATTGCGCGAGGGTGTCGCCTTCGCGCGCAGCGAGGACGTAGTGGAGCCGCTTCGGCGACAACGCCCGGAGCGAGCGCGAAGGCGACACCCTAAGCGTCCGATGGGTCCCCGGCCAGTGACCGCCGGGTATGACGGATGAATTGCGACAGCGGGGGATGACGAAATGGGACTGGGTCCCGACTTTCGTCGGGATGACGACTAGGACTGGAGGGCTTTGAGTTCTTTGGTGAGGGCGGGGACGATTTCGTTCAGGTCGCCTTCGACCGCGAGGTTGGCGATCGACATGATCGGGGCCTGCGGGTCCTTGTTGATGGCGACGATAAATTCGGACGAGCTCATTCCGGCCAGATGCTGGATCGCTCCCGAGATACCGCAGGCAATGTAGAGCTTCGGGCGCACGGTACGGCCGGTCAACCCGACCTGGTGGCGATAGGAAATCCACCCCTTGTCGACGACTGCGCGGCTCGCGCCGACGGCCGCCTTCATCACATCCGCCAGCTCTTCAATCAGCTTGAATCCATCGGCTTTTCCGAGGCCAAGACCGCCGGAAACGATCTTTTCCGCCGAGGTAATGTCTTCCTGCTTGGACTGTTCCGGGACATATTGCTTGAACCTGGCTTTAATGTTCCACTTGGCCGGATCAACAGTCACTTTAAGCACTTTCCCCTGGCGTCCCGCCACTTTCGGCGAGCGGGCGAAAGACATCGGGCGCACGGTGGCCATTTCCGGACGGTGCTTCTCGCACAGAATGGTCGCCATGAGATTCCCGCCGAAAGACGGCCGCGTCGCATGCATCATGCGGGTCTTGGGGTCAATCGCGAACTCAGTCGCGTCCGCCGTAATGCCGGTGTTGGCCGTGATGGCCACACGCGAGGCGAAGGAACGGCCGATCGTCGAAGCGGGGAGCAGCAGTTTGTTCGGTTTTTCCTGCTTGATCAGATCCGTCAGCGCGGCGCCGTAAGCTTCATCAACAAAATTCTCGAAGATGGGGTTGTCGATCACGTAGACCTTATCGGCTCCATGTTCGATAATCTCCTGCGCGTACTGGGAAACATTGCTACCGATGAGGACGGCTGAAATCTCTTCCTTTAAAACCGAGTTCAGCGTCCCGGCGACGGTCAACAACTCAAAGATGGTCGGGACGAGCTTCCCATGGCGGACTTCCGCGTAGCACCAGACGCCTTTATAGAGCTTGGGATCGATCGCAGGACCGGTGGAAGAAACGACTTCCTTCTCCATGGTAATCGCATGGAAGAGGTCCGGTTTCCCGGCCTTCTCGCCCAGCTTATTGCAGACGTCGACGCAGGCGCCGCAAAAAATGCACTTCACTTCATCGATGACGGCGACCTTCGGCCATTTGACGCCTTTTGCCTTATCCTCGGCGGATCGGACCGGCATGTCGATACAGTTAACAGGACAGACCTTGGCGCAGGCGGAACACCCGGTGCAGCGGTCGTTGATGACAAAAATACGATTAGGCATATTGTTTTTGCCGTCACCCCGACGAAAGTCGGGGCCCAGTACAGGAACTGGTTTCCGGCTTTCGCCGGAATGACGTCTCCTCTATTAAATGACCTTCAATTCTTTCAGCCGGGCAACGAGCTTTTTGGCTTTTTCTTCGGCCGTAGCGCCTTCCACCCGTTCGCCGCCTTTGCGCGGCGGGGGGTTAAAGCTTTTGGCGACAATCGTAGGAGACCCGCTCAGGCCGATCTTGGACTTGTCAGCATTGATGGCCGCCGCATCCCACTTCGAGATCACGGCCTTTTTCGCCGCCAGTTTCCCTTTGAGCGAAGGGAGCCGGGGTTCGTTAATCTCCTTGACCACGGAAATTAAGGCCGGCGTGGGAAGCTCCAGCACATCGTATCCGTCTTCCATCATGCGGCGGACGGTGATCGAGCCCTCTTTGACGTCTTCGAGGTGGCCGACATAGGCGGCATTCGGGATATTCAGCCACGCCGCGATTCCGGGACCGACATGGCCGGTGTCCCCGTCGTTCGTCTGTTTTCCACAGATAATAAGATCAAAAGGTTTTTTGACGTCGGCAATCTTCTTGATCGCCATCTGGAGCGTGTAGGAGGTCGCCCAGGTGTCCGCGCCGGCAAAAGCGCGGTCCGTCACGTGGTAGGCATCATCGCAGCCGCGGGAAATGGCATCACGGAGCGCGTCTTCCGCTTGAGGCGGTCCCATGGTGACCACCGAGATCGTGGAGCCGGGGAGTTTTTCTTTGATGCGGACGGCCTCTTCGATCGCGTACTCATCGAAGGGATTAATGGCGGCCGCCATCCCCTCGCGCTTCAAGGTTCCCGTCTTGGGATCGATTTGAATATTGGCCGTCGCCGGCGTTTGTTTGATGCAGACAATGATATGCATTATTTCTTGCCGGTCCCCGCGCGCGCCGCCTCTTTGATCATGTGCATGGCGATCTCGTTGCGCTGAATTTCGTTGGTGCCTTCATAGATCTGCGTGATCTTGGCGTCCCGCATGAACTTCTCGATCGGGAAATCGTGCATGAATCCGATGCCGCCGCACATCTGGACGGCTTCGGTCGTGGCGCGCATCGCCACATCCGAACAGAAACATTTTACCATGGCGGATTCCTTCGTGTATCGGCCGGTGCCGGTGGCCATCCCCTTCTGGATGGCGCGCGTGACAGCATACAAGAGGGCGCGGGCCGCCTCAATTTCCATGGCCATCTGCGCCAGCTTGTGCTGCATCGCCTGGAAGCTGATGACCGGTTGGCCGAACTGGCGCCGAACGCGGGCATAAGCGAACGCTTCGTCCATGGCGCCGGTGGCGATTCCCAAAGCCTGAGCGGCGACGCCCGGCCGGGAAACATCGAAGGTGGTCTGAGCGATCAAAAGTCCGCGACCTTCGCCACCCAACAAATTCTCTTTCGGGACCTTGCAGTTGTTGAATTCCAGCTGATAGGTCCAATTAGCGCGAATGCCCATCTTTTCTTCTTTGCGCCCGAACTCAAATCCCGGCGTCCCCTTCTCCACCACGAAGCACGAAACGCCGCGGGCGCCGCGGGAGGGATTGGTCGAAAAGAACAAGGAATAGATTTCCGCCGCTTTACCGTTGGAGCAGAAGCACTTGGTCCCGTTCAGGACATAATGGTTGCCTTCGAGCCTGGCGGTAGCTTTGGCCGCCGTCGCATCGGAACCCGCTTCGGGTTCGGTAATGGTGAACGCGGCCAGGCGCTTGCCGGAGGCGATGTCCGGCAGATACTTTTTCTTCTGGGCATCGTTCCCGTAGAGCATGATCGGATAGGCGCCGAGCGCGGTGGCGGCCATGCAAAGCGCAATGCCGCCGCAAGCCTTGGAAAGTTCTTCGACCAGAAGCACGAGCTCCATCGCGCCCCCGCCCAGTCCGCCGTATTCCTGGGGGATATAGACGCCGAACAGATCAGCCTTTCGGAGCTCTTCGACGATCTCCCAGGGAAATTCCTCGGTCTTGTCGTAATGCTCGCGGACTTTTTTTATTTTGGTCTGGGCGATGGCGCGCGCCGTCTCGACGATCATCTGCTGCTCTTCTGTGAGTTCGTAATCCATAAATTTGTCCCCTCTTATCGTCGTCACCCCGGCGCAAGCCGGGGCCCAGAGCAAAATCGACTAGGTTCCGGCTTTCGTCCCCCTTACTACCGGGGGACTGTCCCTACCTTTAGGTTCAAAGGAATGGGACGCCGGAATGACGGCGGTCGTATCCTTAAGCGTCCTTTATTCTTTTCAGCGCATCCTTGGCGGCGGCCTGTTCCGCTTCTTTTTTGCTCTTCCCGGAGCCGCTGCCGAGAACTTCGCTGGAGATCGTCACATTGATCTCGAACGTCTTGGCATGATCAGGGCCGTAGCTCCGGCTCACCACGTAGTTAGGTGGAATTTTATATTTTTTCTGGGCCCATTCCTGCAGCCGGCTCTTATGGTCCGCCGTCACCAGGCGCTTGCGCCTGGCTAAGAGCTTATCAATAAATTTTTGCGTCTTCTCGTATCCGGCTTCCAGATACAGAGCGCCCAGAAGCGCTTCCATGGCGTTTCCGACGATGGAATCCCGCTCGCGGCCGCCGGTCGCATTTTCTCCGTCGCTCAAGCGAAGATACTTGCCGACTTCGATCTCGCGCCCCCAGACCGTGAGGCTCGGTCGCGAGACCAGCATCGATTTGAGCTGCGAGAGCCGCCCTTCGTCCACGTCCGGGTACCGGTTAAAGAGATAGTGGGCCACCGCCGCCGAGAGAATACTGTCTCCCAGAAACTCCAGGCGCTCATTGAACGGTATTTTTCCCCCCCGCTCCATCGCAAAGGACTTGTGCGTGAGCGCTTCCTCTAAAAGATCCGTATTCTTGAACTTGACGCCTAAAATCTTTTCCAATTTCGCCGTGCCCGCGGGCTTAGGCGACATACTTCTTCACGACCAGAACCGCGTTATGCCCGCCGAACCCCAGAGAATTGGACAGGGCGTACTGGATCTCCATGGAACGGGCCTTGTTCGGCACATAGTCCAGATCGCACTCCGGGTCCGGCGTCTCGTAGTTGATCGTCGGATGCACCATCTTGTTCTGCATGCAGAGGACCGTGGCCACCAGTTCCACCACGCCGGCCGCGCCCAAGAGATGCCCCGTCATGGACTTGGTGGAGGAGATCGCCAGCTTCTTCGCGTGATCGCCAAAAACGATTTTCAGGGCCTTGGTCTCCGTCTTATCATTCAGGCTCGTTGAAGTGCCGTGCGCGTTCACGTATTGAATCTGTTCGGGCTTAATCTCGGCATCTGCGAGAGCCCGCTGCATCGCCTTGGCAGCGGAGGTCCCCGCCGGATCGGGAGATGTGATGTGGTAAGCATCATCAGTGGCACCGTATCCGGCCAGCTCCGCGTAAATTTTTGCCCCCCGAGCCTGGGCATGCTCGAGAGTTTCAAGGACAACGATTCCCGCCCCTTCGCCCATGACAAACCCGTCCCGGTCCTTGTCGAAAGGTCGGGACGCCTTCTCCGGAGCATCGTTGCGGGTGGAGAGCGCGCGCGCCGAGCAGAAGCCGGCAAATCCGAGCGGCGTAATGGCCGCTTCCGTCCCCCCGGCCACAATCACGTCTGCGTCCCCGTAGCGGAGCGTTCTGAGCGCGTCGCCAATCGCGTGGTTGGACGTGGCGCAGGCACTGGACACCGCGTAGTTGGGGCCGGTGTAGCCCCAGCGGATCGCGATCTCCCCCGGCGCCATGTTCGTGATGAGCTTCGGAATCAGAAAGGGGCTCACGCGCCGGGCGCCGCGCTCTTTTAAAGTCGTGTATTCTTCTTCGATGGTCGAAAGGCCGCCGATCCCGGAACCGACGATCACACCGACCCGGTCCAGGTCGAGCTTGGCCTGGTCGAGGCCCGCGTCGCGGATCGCCATGTCCGCCGCGGCATAGGCATACTGCGTGAAGCGGTCCATCCGGCGGATCGTTTTCTTATCGATATACTTTTCCGGATCGAAGTCTTTGACTTCCGCATCGATCTGGCAGGTATAGTCGGTGGCGTCAAAGTGCGTGAGACGCCCCGCCCCAGAACGACCGTTCTTGAGCGAGTCCCAAAAGGTTTCTTTTCCAATACCGATGGGGGTAACAACCCCCACACCGGTAATCACCACGCGACGTTTCATGATTGATTATTCTGCGAATCGCCAGACGTCTGGCGATTGAGAGAGGATTAGGAAGAAGTCCTACTTCTTCATGTGGGCTTTAATGTAGTCGACGGCCTGGCCGACGGACTGAATCTTTTCCGCCTCTTCGTCAGGAATCTCAATGTCAAATTCCTCTTCGAGCGCCATCACCAGCTCCACGGTGTCCAGAGAGTCCGCGCCAAGATCGTTGACGAACGACGCCTGGGTATTCACTTCCGACGCGTCGACCCCGAGCTGCTCCACGATAATTTCCTTTACGCGTGCTTCCACATCCTGTACTTGCGCCATAATTTAACCCTCCTTCAATGTAGTGCCGCTAGATATACATTCCGCCGTTGACGGATACCACGTGACCTGTAATATAGGAAGACTCTTCCGAACACAGGAACAAGGCCACTTTGGCGATGTCCTCCGCCTCTCCCAGCCGGCCGAGGGGGATGAGTTCGAGAAGCTTCTTTTTCTGCTCCTCCGTGAGCGCTTCGGTCATGCGCGTGCGGATGAAGCCGGGGGCGATGGCGTTGACAAGAATGTTGCGCGAGGCGAATTCCCGCGCGCACGTTTTAGTCAGCGCGATCACGCCGCCCTTGGAGGCCGAATAATTGGCCTGGCCGGCGTTCCCCATCTGTCCGACCACCGAGGCGATGTTTACGATGCGCCCTTTACGGGCCTTCATCATGGGACGAATGGCCGCCTTGGTGCAGTTAAAGACCCCTTTTAAATTAACAGCGATGACGGCGTCCCACTCATCATCGCTCATGCGCATCAACAAATTATCTTTAGTAATTCCCGCGTTGTTGATGAGTATATCAATTCGACTAAACTTGTCAAGCGAGGCATCGACGAGCTTTTCGCAGTCCGCAAACTGTGAGACGTTCCCTTTAATCCCCAGCGTTTCGACCCCTTTTTCCTTCGCGATCTGCGCCGCGGTGGCCTGCACCGCCGCCTCATCGATGTCCGAAAGAACGAGTTTGGCGCCTTCGGAAGCGAACTGAAGGGCGATCGCTTTCCCGATTCCCTGAGCTCCTCCAGTAATCACAGCTACCTGATCTTTCAGTCTCATAGAGTCCCCTTTCGCACGACGCCAAGAGCATTGCGGGCCTCTTCCAAAGCTTCCGCGGTCTCGGTCGAGTAGGTTTTGAGCCCCTTATCAATCCGCTTCAAGAGCCCGCTTAACACCCGCCCTGAACCGCACTCCACAAAAATGGAACAGCCGGAATCTCTCAACGCTTCAACGCTGTTGACCCATTCTACTGAATGATCGAGCTGTTGCGCCAAAGCGGATTGGATCGCGGCAGGTTCCTGCCGTGGTTGCCCATCGACATTCATCACCACAGGACAGGCCGCCGCGCGAAAAGACACGCGGCTCAAATAGGATTTCATGCGCACCGCGGCTTCCTTCATTAAGGGCGAATGGAAGGCCCCCACAACATTCAGGGGAATCACTCGCTTGGCGCCTTCGGCCGCCGCCGTTGAAAAGGCTTCGATCGCCTTCTTTTCCCCCGCCACGACGACCTGCTCGGGACTATTGAAATTCACCGGCACGCAAGTCCCATGGACCTCCTGGACGTTTCGGCACATCGTTTCAATGGCGTCACGGGCCAGACCGATCACCGCCACCATCCCGCCGGGATGCTCCTGCGAAGCCGTCTGCATCAGGAGCCCGCGCTCGCGGACGAGATCAAGACCTTCCGTAAATCCGAAGACACCGGCCGCCGCCAACGCCGCGTACTCGCCGATGCTGTGGCCGGCCACGGCATCCGGAGAAATCCCCATGGCACGCAAAACCGCAAACGACGCATACCCCGTCACGTACAGCGCGGGCTGGGCCACATCCGTTTGACGGAGACGGTCTTCAGGACCTTCCTTACAGACCTGCAGTAGATCCCAGTTGAGCACCTGGCTCGCCTGATCAAACGCGGTCCGTGCCTCAGTGAACCGCCCGGCCAGGGCAACCCCCATGCCGACGGCCTGAGATCCTTGTCCGGGAAAAATAAAGGCAATTTTCGACATATCAGCTCCCAAAGTCCAAGTCAGAACTCAGAAGGCAGGAAGCTCTCTGACATCTGAGTCCTGACTTCAAAACTGAATGACTGCTGCCCCCCATGTCAGGCCCGCGCCGAACGCGATCAGCTCGACCAGGTCCCCTTTGCGCACCCGGCCTTGCCTGCGGGCTTCATCCAGGGCGACGATCGTGGTCGCCGCCGACATGTTGCCATATTTATCCACATTCACAAAGATACGGTCGCGCGCAATATCCACGCGTTCGGCGATCGCCTCGATGATGCGCAGATTCGCCTGATGGGGAATAAGAAGCGCCAGGTCCGAATCTTTCCTGCCCGCGCGTTTAAGCGCTTCCTCGGCCGCCGAAATCATTTTATGGACGGCCAGCTTGAAGACTTCCTTGCCTTCCATATGGATCTGGGCCCTCGTCCCGGGCGCCCGGGACCCCCCGCCGGGGACATTCAAGATGTCGGTATGGCTGGCATCCGACCGCAGGTGCGTGGACAGGATCCCCCCGGCCGCCGCGCGCTTCTGCAGAACCGCCGCGCCGGCGCCATCGCCGAACAGAACGCAGGTGCTGCGATCGGACCAATCGGTGATCCCGGAAAGTTTTTCCGCCCCGATCACCAGCCCCGTCTTATAGGGCCCGGATTGCATGAGTGCCTTGGCGGATTCCAGCGCGTAGAGAAAACCGCTGCAGGCCGCGGAGACATCGAAACTGACCGCTTCCTTGATGCCGAGCGCTTTCTGAACGAAACACCCGGTGGAAGGAAAAAACATGTCGGGAGTGGCGGTGGCCACCACGATCAGCTCGATGGCCTCCGCTTTGATGTCCGCGTCATCGATCGCGCGCCTGGCCGCCTGGATCGCCAGGTCCGAGGTCGCCTCGTCTTTGGCCGCGACGCGACGTTCCTTGATGCCGGTACGCGTCGTAATCCATTCATCGGAAGTATCCACCATCTTCTCCAGATCATGGTTGGTCAGGACTTTAGAGGGCACGTAAGAGCCCGTTCCGATCACATGAATGAAGGATTTGTCTGGCATCGGCTAGACGGTTAAATGAACTTTGGGTGGATCTTCAGAGAGCGCGCTTTCGGCATGGTGTTTCTGGAGTTCTTCCTGGATCAAACGGTTGGTGTCATTTTTGACAAACTGGGCGGCGACGTGGATGGCGTTCATGACCGCTTTTTTGTTCGACTTGCCGTGGCAGATGATGCAGACGCCGTTGACTCCCAGAAGAGGCGCCCCGCCGTACTCCGCATAATCGGTTTTGCGCTTCACTTCTTTGAGCGAACTCTGCATGAAAAGCCCGCCGAGTTTGGCCAGAGGATTGGAGGACACCTGTTCCTTGATCAGCGTCACCAGAGATTCCGCCAGGCCCTCGGCGAATTTCAGGACGATGTTTCCGACAAAGCCGTCGCAGACGACCACGTCCGCCATGCCTTTCGGGATGTCGCGGCCTTCGACATTGCCGATGAAATTGGACACATGCTTGCGCAGGAGGACGGAGGCCGCGAGCGTCAGCTCATTGCCTTTGCTCGGCTCTTCCCCAATGGACAGGATTCCGACTTTGGGATCCTCCTGGCCGAAAACAGACTTCATGACCTGTCGCCCCATAATGGCGAACTGCAGGAGATGCTTCGGCTTGCAATCGACGTTGGCGCCGGCGTCCGCCAGGACGCAGACCCCGTCCAAGGTCGGAAGAAACGAGGTAATGGCGGGGCGCGACACGTGCGGCAGACGACGCATGTGCCACAGGGCCGCCGCCATCGTCGCGCCGGAATTTCCCGCGGAAACGAGGCCGTCCGCTTCTTTGTCGCCGACCAGTTTGGCGGCCAGCATGATGGAGGAATTGGGTTTCTGCCGGCAGCCCTGGGCCGGGCTGTCTTCCATCGTCACAACGGAATCGCTGGGGACGATGCGGATGGGCAAGTCCCGCGCGTTCAGGAGATCCAGCTCCCTGCGGATCTGTTCGGGATAGCCGACCAGAAGAATCTCATAGCCCCATTCGACAGCCGCGGCGACCGCGCCTTCGACAATGGGACGGGGAGCGTGATCGCCCCCCATCGCGTCAACAGCGATTCGGATTCGCCGGGTCAAGGCGTTCTAAGCCTGTCCTTCGTCGCCCTTTTTCTTCTTTTCCGCGACGGCGACGACCAGTTGGCCCTTGTAGAACCCGCATCCCGGGCACACGCGGTGCGGGATATGGAGAGTTCCACACTGGGCGCATTTGGAAAGGCCCGGAAGCTCGAGACGCTTCCAATTAGCCCTGCGGCTGTCTCGTCGGGATGCGCTGTGATGCTTTTTTGGATTAGCCATAAATTTACCTTTCTACATTTTCCAATCGTTCTCGCCGTACGAATACAATTCGTCCGCCTTGAAAAAAAATCCGATCTCCCGCTGTGCGGAGGCCGGAGAGTCCGAGCCGTGCACCACATTGTAGCGGTTGTTGGTCCCGAATTCGCGCCGGATTGTGCCCGGATCCGCTTGCGGCGAATTCGTCGCTCCCATGACCGCGCGCGCTTTCGCGATCGCCCCCGCCCCATCCCAGACCGTGGCCACGATGGGCGCCGAGGTCATGAAAGCCACGAGGGGTTCGTAGAACGGTTTTCCCTTGTGTTCCTTATAGAACTCTTCCGCCTGCGCCATCGAAAGCTTCAGCATCCTGAGCCCGCGCAGGTGGAGTCCCGCCTGCGTAAATCGCGCCAGAACCGTTCCCACGATATTTTTACAAACGCCGTCCGGCTTGACGAGAATGCAGGTCTGCTCCATCACTTCAGCTTTTCGATGATCGCGTCGCCCATCTCGCGGGTGCCGGCCTTGCCGCCCAGGTCGTAGGTCACGGTCTTGCCCTCGCGAATGACGCCGGCCACGGCCTGGTCCAGCCGCCGCGCCGCATCGGTCTCGCCGAGATGTTCCAGCATGAGTTCGGCCGAGAGAAGCATGGCGGTCGGATTGACCTTATTCATCCCCGTATACTTGGGCGCCGAGCCGTGCACCGCTTCAAAGAGCGCGCCATGATCTCCGATATTGGCGCCGGGCGCGATCCCCAGGCCGCCGATCAGCCCCGCGCAGAGGTCCGACAGGATGTCTCCGTACAGGTTCGGCAGGCAGATCACATCGTAAAGCTCCGGCTTCTGCACGAGCTGCATGCACATATTGTCGATCAAGCGTTCTTCATACTCGATCCCGGGATATTTTCTGGCCACCTCGCGGGAGACCTCGTAGAACAGGCCGTCCGTGCACTTCATGATGTTCGCCTTGGTCACCGCGGTCACCTTGCGGCGCTTATGTTTCACAGCCAGGTCAAAGGCCATCCGGACGATCCGCTCGGTATTGAAACGGGAAATGGGTTTGATCGAAATGGCGGCGTCGGGATTGATTTTCCCCTTCGGCGCCATCGCGATAATTTTCTTTGATTCTTCCGACCCGGCCGGCCACTCGACGCCGGCGTAAAGGTCCTCCACGTTTTCGCGAACCACCAGCAGATCGATTTTCTCGTAACGCGTTTTGACTCCCTGATACGTCCGGCAGGGGCGCACGCAGGCATAGAGATCGAGTTCTTTGCGAAGCGCCACGTTCACGCTGCGGAATCCGGTGCCAATGGGCGTGGTGATGGGCCCCTTCAGGGCCACTTTCGTGCGGCGGCAGGACGCCAGCACATTGTCCGGTAGAGGCGTCCCCGCCGTCTTCATGATATCGACGCCGGCTTCCACCTGTTCCCACTTGATCTGGACGCCGGTGGCGGCCACGACCTTCTGCACCACTTCACAGATAGCGGGACCTGTCCCGTCCCCGGGAATTAATGTGATTTCATGGATCATAAAAAAAAGAACGCCGTCCTCTGGCGTTTCGGCGGGTATTATCCCAAGTTCAGCGCGGATTTGGCAAGCGGCAGAAGACCACAGACGGAGATGAATATTTTGGAGGATCAATGCCTCCAAGATGTAGGGGCGGGCCCCCCGTGGCCGCCCAAAACCAATGATTCGTAGGGGCCGGCCTTGTGCCGGCCCGCAATATCATCAGGAAAAGGAGGATAACGTCATGAATATATTCGGCCCAAATCGAAAAAAATGTATCCGCCTGCCAGAACTCGATTACACCGCGCCGGGTGCATATTATTTGACGATGTGCGTACAGGACCGCCTCTGGATGTTCGGTAATGTCATAAACGAAACAATGTGTTTATCTTCGGTTGGGGAAATGATTCAAAAGGCATGGTTGGATCTTCCGAATCATGATCCCCATGTATCCTTGGATGAATTTATGGTGATGCCGAATCATCTTCATGGGATTGTCGTACTGACCGAATGCCAGGCGGACATTCCATTGCGGGCCGGCACAAGGCCGGCCCCTACGGGTTGTGCAATGTCTCTGATCGATGTGGCCCGAAGATTTAAATCGTCAACGACGGTTCAATACATCCGAGGAGTAAAACGATACCATTGGCCGCCATTTCATAAACGTTTATGGCAACGAGGATATTTTGACCACATCGTCCGCAACAATGCCGATTTAAACCGCGTTCGTGAATACATCAGGAACAATCCCAAGAATTGGGAAACCGACCCTGAAAATCAAAAATCATTCAGATCTTAATGGCGCAGAGACCGCACCATCAGGCGGCGATCAGGATATTATTCTTTGCTTTTTCGGGTTCCACGAGATCTCGGCGCGTATCACGGAGCAGTTCAGGAGCCAGACCAGAAACGGAATTATTCTGTTCAAGTTCAAGAGCTTTAGAGGGGCCAGAGGAACGGGCAATAGCCGCGACATCAGCCACAGAGATACCTCCCGGGGTGATTCCCGCGACCTTGGCGCGCTCTACGGCAAGGGGACGTATCACCCCTGCCTGAACAGCTATTGCGGCGAAAACTAACCCCACCAGCAACCCCAGGATCGGCAATCCCTTGAGCACCAGCAAGTAGGCCATGGCAATGGATCCAATCACAGCCACGTCGAGGGCTGACGCATGAGTAAAGATGGTTTTCAATTCTGTGAGCCATCGCCGTATGGTGACGCTTGCATCCAGCGCCATGTCGTGCAAAGTTCTCGCCTTCGGAGCTTGAGTCGAAGTGACACCGCCGCTTATGGCCTTCTTAAATTGCAGGATATTGCCGGTCTTGAAAGGAAGAAAGTAAAGGTACCAGACTCGCAGTGGATCGATGCGGATCAGATTGAAACCGGCGGCCTTCATCTTTTGAATAAGATCGCTGGGATAGGCCGTATCATAGGCCACCGACAGGACACCGTCATCCCTGAGAACTTCGTGAATATGCCTGGCCGTTTCGACAACCGCCTCGTCGGATAAAAAGACCGGATTGACGGTCACAACTTTGTCGAACGACTTCGTGGCAAAGGGAAGAGAAGAGGCATCGCCCACCACATACTGCGCCTGGGACGCGTGCCTTGTCCGAGCGATCCTCTGATCTATGGCAACGGCAACTGGAGACAGATCCATCCCGACGTAAAGTCCCTCAGGACCGACACCTTTTCGCAAGATCTCCGGAGAAAGCGTCCCGCATCCAAGATCCAGGATCCTGTCTTCCGGCTGTGGATCCAGAACCGTCCGAACGGATCCAATAAACGTGATTCGTCCGAACAGGACGGAGAAAAGAGGGTAAATCAGGGCGAAGGCCAGATCTTCGCGGCCGGCCAATCGCAGGATCGCCTGCGCCGAAATCGCAAAGCCGAGCGCGGCGGCGTACCAAAGCCCGGCGATGGCCAGACCCAAAGGCGAAATCAGAACTCCCAACATCGCCGCCTGGACCGTGAGGTAAACAGTGAGTCCAGCAAGGCCGACTGTGACAATGGAGCCTAAGTACGCTTGAAGGCGCAGGGCCCACAGCTCACTGCTCGACAAATGTGAGTTTTGGCGAGCACCTTCTGCCGGGCCGGCGGAAAGAATTTCCGCGAAGCGTTTCTCCGGAACGATTCGTACGCGACTATTGTCCGGGCGGGCGGGAGAACCCCTGCGGACTGCCGTTGGGTTTCCATGATTCTGAGCATAAGCAACCAGGACAGCTTCCACGAATCCGTAGAAATCCTCCGGCCGGCCATGGGCGTCCATAAGATCGAACGCTTCCTTGTGCAGATTCCTCCAAAAATGGTCGTCCGCCGTCCCGATCGCGTTTCGAATGGCCTGGATTTGCGCTCGCGCCGCTTCATGCTCTTCTGTCGATGAACCTCGCCGAAACCACCGGTTCACTACTTTTTGATACATTAATCGCTCTTGCACCAGCCCCCGCCATCGTGCTTGATCCCATCCGTTTTTCTCCGCCCAGGCCAGAGCATTGAGATCGGCCAGGAATTCATGAAGCGACCGGTCATGAAGACTTTCATGGCCAAGACGGTACTTGTCATCCAGCGTATTGTGGGTCATTTCGTGGCGGATAATCATTGACAACTCCTTGCCCGTCACCCCCCGGAGAGCCTCGCTCCCGAATTCAAAATCAGAATTGATATCGGCATGACCCCGCCGGATCCTCGCCCCCCTGATCCGACGGGCCTCCGTCACAAACTCCTCTGGCCGGATCATTGGATTATCCACAAGCACATAGGCCAGTGAATAGACTTCGAGTTCCTGGCTCGCCACTGGAGAGGCAATCAAATCCTCAACATAGCGGATTGCCGATGGCGATTCCGCCACTTCCTGGAAGAAGGTCCTGGCTTGCTTGATGAGCGTGCCCGGGATCGGAACGCCAGAGATCTGGAAATGGACCATCAGACAGCCGAGCGCATAGAGCCTTAGACGAACTCCGATCTTTTCATCCCGAGCAACAGCATCCAGCAGCGCCGCATCAGGAATCCGATCTAAAGCGAGCAAGGCCAACGATTGGACGAACGGGTTTTTGAACTGTTCCAGGAGAGCGATTGTCCCGGAGATGTCTTTTTCATCGAATGGCTTCAAGAGTAAAGCCTTCATCGGTGCGACGGCCTCCGGTTCCTCGTGAAATCCAGGAACCATTTCCATCAGCTTGTCCAAAACAATGGAGACACGTTCATGATCCTGGCCTCTTGAAACCCGCTGAAAGACGAAGGTAAGTTGGCCGGCCACCAGCCCGCGGAGATCATCGTCGAGAGGGTTTTCACCCCGGGAATTCCAATAATAGCCGCTGAGCGCAGTTAATGCTCTTTCTCTCTGGTCCGCCGTCCTCCCGGAGAGGATCACGCGGCCAAGAGCTTCCACAATCGCATCAAAGAGATGCCTCTCATCTTCTCGGCCGGATTCCGGCGACCAGGAACGGGCGCTGCCCCATCCCTCACTCGTCAATTCGGCGATATGCCGGCACAGAAGGCCGATGGCATACTTGTTTCCGTGATCCACGGCGCCGGACAACACCGCGATGGCCGCGCTTTTGGTTTCCGGATCTCTCAACGCAGTGCCAAATGCAATATCCTCAGCCTCATCAATCATGCGCATAAGGGCATCGCGTGCTTTCTGCGGATTTTCATCCTCATTTTCATCTTCAAAGGATGCTTTCGTGAGTTTTCGTATCCCATCCAGAGACCAGGGGCCTTTCAACCTGGGCGGCCGGCCCCTGGCGGCGTAATGGAAGGCGGCCAACGCAAGCGATGTGCCCACCAGAGCAAGGACTCCTATGCACAGAATCCCTAAGAATCCGCCGAGCAGGCCGGCCACTGCCGATCCCCACACCCACCCGGCCCAACCGCCCGCCACGATCGGCAGAATTTGAGCTCCCAGATAGGCCCACGATTCGTCTTCGATCCCCAGCCCGTGAAGCGCCTCATGGCCAGGAACGCCGAAGAGATAGAGCCGGAGCAGGGCGAATCGACTCGTCGCGAGTTCCTGGAGCAAAACCGGATTGACCGCAAGATATCGGCGGCCTTGCGTATCGCGGCGCACTTCGATATAGTCAACGCCTTCCTGGCGTATATCCGAGAATCCCAACAGAATTTGTGTCAGGGGAGAAAGGTGAAGCCGCTTGTCAAACTTGGTGCCCTCACTTGCGGCGATGACCCGCGAGACCTCGCGAGAAAGGAATTGGAGTAACACGAGCGCAGCCAATGGCAGCGCGAGCGGGACCGCGGAGAAGAACGTCTGCCCGCTCGAGTGCAGCGCCAAGGCATTGGCCAACACCATGCTGATCCACAACCCGATGGCGGCCAATTTTCCGTCCCTCAGAGATTCACGAGATATCGGACTCGCCTCCGGCGGCTGGGCGGCCGGTCCCTGCCCCGCAGCTGGGGATGCGCTCGCGGCGGCGGGTTTGGGTCGGCGTTGCATCTCCTCCAACCACCGTGAGTGGACAATGTTCGCCAAACGGCCCATGACGGCCTGGCGCAGTGGCGTCTGCAACGGAGACGCGTTCCGGAGTGACCTTTCCAGCGCCCGCATTCCTTCAACACTTTGTAACCGATCCGCAGAGATCTCTGCATCCACTTGCAGAAGTCGCTGAAGATGATTGCTTGCCAATTGAATTTCATCGAGACTCGGTTTCACATTGACATCGTCAATTAACGGCAATCCGCTGCAGATCTCATCGATTGCACGCACAGCCGCGTCAAGCGCATCCTGCGGCGGCATGGCAAAAAGAGGCCTCAGTTCCTGCGGCCGGGCGGCGGGAGCACTCGGCGGTTCCTGCGGCGGTATGAATACAGGCGGATTCCTCATCGGATTGAAGGTTGAATAAATTTGAAAACGCGTCCCTGCGATGCGTCGCAGGATGCCCGCGATTAAGCGAGCGAGAGAAAATAACAGTCGCCCCCATCCATAGCTGGGAATGCGAATGCGGCCGCCAAAATGAAGGACTTCTCCATTGCGCCAGTCTGACAAGTGCGCACGGCTTCCAGACTCAGGATGGAATTCGACCCCAATCTCGGTTAGAAATTGATCAATCGGTCCCTCCCCCCATTCTCGAGCATCACCGAGATGCCTTGCGTCAAAATTTGAAAAGACTTCATCGAGCGGACCGGGATCCGGACGCGCTTGTTCTTCCACGGGCCATTCAAGCAATAGACTCACCTGATCGGCGGCATGTTCCTCCGCCTGATATCTCGTTTCGATATTCTTTACCATTCCTTCTTCCAACCGAGAGCTCTCGGTTGGCCGCAGCCGGATTTTCAGAAATGCCAATATTTTTTCGTGGGTGTTGTAATCGGCTGGCAGTGTGTGCAAGAGTTCAATGATCTTGGCGCCCAACCGCCAATCAAACGGCATGGGTGTATCCGCCCGGAAAAGAAGATGGCCGAATTCATGCTCAAGTCCCGCGCGCAAGGCTTTGTCAGAGAGAGCCTGAGCATAGGAAGTGTTAAATGTGACGGATGGCCGGCCGGTATCCAGGGCCGCGAATGTAGAGAATCCGTCGATCGCTTCCACATGCAGACTCGCGAGAAGTTCGAGGGCCCGCTCGCGGGTCATGGGAGTAAAAGCAATGCCGAGCTCCTGCGCAATGGCATAGCGCATTTCATTGACCACCGACAGGAATAAATCACTCCTCAGGATCAATCCCTTCATAGATGCTTTCGCATCATCCAGGCGTTGCGTCTGAACATCAGCCGCCGGCGGCCGGGCCCTCCCTCCCATTTCTGGGTGGAGGAGGACCGAGCTCCCAGGAACGGAGGGTCGCTCGGCGGCGGGGGATTGAGGTTGTCTGGAATCCGATGTAGCCTGGATGAGGGCGGCTGCTTCAACGTATGAAAAGATTTTAGAGGCATATCGCGAGTAGCGTTGGCGAGCGGCCTCAACGGTCGCGGATGGGAATACGATATATTTGATGTTGTTTAAGTCAACTCGAGTACCTTTTGATAGATCCTCGGGATCAATCCATTCATGGAGGGCTGCCAGAGAGAGCGCCGGATCTCGAATAAATAAGCCACTGCCATTGTCATATGGCGCAAAACCGCTTTCTTGACCCAGGTAACTTAGATTGCCGTACTGAGTACCGCCCTTCCGATGGGTGAGATGTCCCGATGCAAAAATACCATCAACAATGGACAACGTTTTGGTTCCCACTCCATGTGCCATCAGATTTTTACCTTCGGCCGCTTTTCGCAACAACTCGGTTTCTCGTATAAAATCGGCTCGATTCACTGACCCTAATGGAGTGGATAAAGTATTTAATTCATCAATGGACTCAATCGATGCCTGGGCTCTTGGTTGCTGGGAATTGGGGACAGTCCCCAGTGACGCTGTGGATGGAGTCGGGGAGTACAATCCCGAGAAGATATTGAAGACTTCCTGCCGGATGCGTCGCTGGTCGGCATTTCCCGTAATCATCCCCCTTTCCCCCAAAACAATAAAATGCATAAAGCTTTCGGCGATGAACTCGGCCGGGCTCGACTCCTGATAGGTGAGACGATCGCGAGGAGACTGCCCCATAAAATTAACTCCAATGAGCGCCTGATGTTGAATAGCTTCCTGGTGCAGCTGATGCAGACGATCCCTTTGAAAAGCCGGAAGAGACCGCAGAACGACATGTCCGAGTTCGTGCAGCAGGATCCCGGTCGTCAGATATCGATCAAAACCAACTTCATTTGGGATGATCGTGACTTCGCGCGCCTCTTCGATATATTCCCCGAATCCGAGACTCGGATTCGGTTCTCCTCGAAAATTCAAAACGCGGATAGCGCCGCTCAGCAAGGCGGCCGACGGCAAGAGCCGAAGCAGTTCCATCGCGCAATAAACGTCTCCGGCCGTCCCTGGATTTTTAACTTCAATTCCAAAAGGTTGGCCGAATTCCCGCTGAAATTCCTTCAGGGCTTGAGTCATATTCCCCGGGGGGAACCCCGATTCGGCCGCCTTCCATGCGCAATAGGTTTCATACGCCGCTTTTTGCTGATCAAATGTAGGGCGTGCGGGCAGCCCCAGCGTTGTCCAGTGGACGGTAGGCAGACTGGCTCCATAGGCGTGTACAACGAAATATCGACCCCCCATGGGGTTGTAGATCATGTATTGTTCATTGCGAAATTTTTCTTCCATGAGCGGCGTCAATCCCGAGATTCTGCCAACTTGAGATGGTCGTGTTCCATCCCGCAATTCATTCAAGATATTCTGAACAGTTGTGGCATTGGGGACAGTCCCCAATGGTGTCTCTGATTTGTCGAAGATTCGATTGTCGTACCGGGTATGGAGGATCGGTGCGATGAGGGCGGCGATCAGGATGGCGGCCATGGCCAATGGAATCGGAATCGAGAATGACACTTGAAGAGCGGCGAGAATCGAGGGGGCGCTGTAGAGACTGAGGATGCCAAATTGGGCGGGGAAGCCTTTGAGCGCGTCGAGGAAGGTAAGTCGAGCACGATCTGCCGGCGGCGCGCGCGCATCCCGGGCCGCGACGATCAGCATGAAGACCAGGTGAAGCGCGGCAAAAGCC
>Ga0182027_10000473_pt1 | contig 70498 bp, 84 predicted proteins | sample 712E1DmetaG_FD_121300 | JGI IMG/M metagenome (GOLD analysis project Ga0182027, IMG submission 121300) | Permafrost microbial communities from Stordalen Mire, Sweden - 712E1D metaG (Illumina Assembly) | ecosystem: Environmental > Terrestrial > Soil > Wetlands > Permafrost | place: Sweden...
CCGTAAAGGTATTGATGTATCAAAACTTGCTTTGATTCTGGGTGGTGGCGGTCATAAAGCTGCTGCCGCATTCATATTTGAGAAGACAACCTTAAAGAACGCGGAGAAGAAAGTATTGTCCGTATTAAAAGAAAATTTATAATATCAATTATATTTGTGCTAATATCATGAAACACGTCAAACTAACACTCGAGAATGAACATCTAGAGGGAATTCTTGTCAAAGAAGATAATAAGCATTTAGTTCTCAAGTTATCAAGCGGATATAATATTGGAATTAAGAAGAACAAAGTTCTGAAGATGGAAGATATACATTCGCACGAGGAACTCGCTAAGGAACAAAATTCTGAGAAAGTTCATGAAAAAATTGTTCATGGCGAAGGGTTGTCAAAAGTTTTAATTCTGCATACTGGTGGAACAATCGCAAGCAAGGTCGATTACACGACTGGTGCAGTAACTCCTAAGTTTAGTCCTGAAGAATTGACTAGTATGTTTCCAGAAATAAAAGATTTAGCACATATTGAAAGTAAACTTTTCAGGAATATGGCTTCTGATGATATGCGCTTCGCTCATTATAATTTGTTAGCTAAAGAAGTTGAAAAAGAATTGCATGAACATAAAGATTTGAAGGGGATTATAATTACTCAAGGAACGGACACTCTACATTATACTAGCGCAGCATTAAGTTTTATATTCGAGCATTTACCAATTCCGATTGTTATTGTTGGCTCTCAGCGCAGCAGCGACCGTGGAAGTTCTGACGCTGCAATGAATTTAATTAGTGCAGTCGCGTTCATCGCAAATACTAGTCTGAAAGGAGTATTCATCTGCATGCATGAGAGTATGAATGATGATGCCTGTATAATTCTCAACGGCATTAATGCAAGAAAGATGCATTCGTCTAGAAGAGATGCATTCAAGCAAATTAATGGAACTTCTGTTGCAAGAGTAGATTATACAAGCAAATCTGTTGAATATCTAGGAGATTATCCTGAATCTTCATTAAATTCTGTAGGACAATTGAAATTAAATTTATTCGACGAAACATTAAAAATTGGAATGTGTATAAGTCATCCCAACATGTTTGCTGAAGAATTAGAAACTTACAAAAATAATAAGTTTGATGGATTAATCCTTGAAGGAACGGGTCTAGGACATTTTCCTATAACTGCTGAAGATGAATATACTGAAGAACATGAAAAGATAAAGAACACAATAAAATCTTTATGCGAACATATGCCTGTCGTAATGAGTGTTCAGACAATTTACGGAACAGTAAACATGAATGTATATAGTCCTGGACGTGAAATGATTGCAATGGGCGTTATTGGTAATTATTCTTCTTTAACTCCAGAATCTTCATTCATAAAACTTGCTTGGCTTCTCTCGCAGAAACTTGACCCAAAAGAATATTTCATGAAAGATTTAAGAGGAGAGTTCTCGAATAAGGATTTGGAGTGAATAAATGGCTTTAGATTATTCCAAAATCGGATTGAAGGCAGGATTAGAAATACATCAACAACTAGATACGCGTAAGTTATTCTGTAATTGTCCTTCTGATATCAGAGATGATGCTCCAGATTTTACTGTGAAGAGAATTCTAAGAGCTTCTGCAGGCGAGACTGGTGAGATTGATGTTGCTGCAAAATTCGAAATGGAAAAACAGAAAAGTTTCATATACGAGGCATATAAAGATACTACTTGTTTAGTCGAACTTGATTGCGAGCCTCCTCATGAAATGAATGATGATGCACTAAATGTCGTCCTGCAATTTGCATTGATGACTGATTGTGAAGTTGTTGATCAAGTTCATGTAATGAGAAAAACTGTTGTTAACGGTTCAAATACGACAGGATTCCAGAGGACATCATTGATTGCCAGAAATGGTGTGATGAATGTTGAATTATTAGATGGAAATTCTTTGAAAGTTAAAGTCGACACAATATGTCTTGAGGAAGATGCTGCAAGAATAATAAAGCAAGACAAGGAACAAGATATTTACAGACTTGACAGACTAGGAGTTCCCTTAATTGAAATCGCAACAGGACCAGATATGCATACTCCAAAAGAAGTCAAAGAAGTTGCAGCGTATATTGGAATGTTGTTGAGGAGTACTGGTCGAGTAAAGAGAGGTTTGGGAACGATAAGACAGGATGTGAATGTTTCAATTGCTGAAGGCGCACGAGCAGAAATCAAGGGAGTTCAGGATTTAAGATTGATTGATACTGTCGTAGAGTTAGAAGCGTTGCGACAATTCAATATGTTGAGATTAAGAGAAGAACTTTTAGTCAAGGGAATAACTGCTGATTTGCTCAGCAAAGATAAACTTCAAGATTTCACAGAAGAATTCAAACACTCAGAATTATCAAAAGGATTCATTAAAGCAGGAATCGATTCCGGTCTTTCAATCTATGGTAAAGCATATCCTTTATTCAAGGGATTCTTCGGATATGAAGTTAATCCGAATCGCAGGTATGGAACTGAATTAAGCGACAGGATAAAAGTTCTAGGATTAAACGGATTAATTCATACAGACGAGAATTTAGAGAAATATGGAATAAATGATATAGTAAGATATATTTATGATAAGCTAAGTTTAGGAACTGAAGATGGAATGATATTTATTCTCGGACCAAAAGAAAAATGTATTCTTGCATTCCAAAAGATTGATGAAGCAATAATCTTTTTACTGACTACTGGATTATCTAAAGAAGTAAGAAACGCTAAAGAAGACGGTACATCGCAATTCTTGAGGCCGATGCCTGGAAGTTCAAGAATGTATCCAGAAACAGACATTCCGATAGTCTATCCTGATATTAATGGAATAGTAAAGCCAGAACTGATTAAGGATAAGATTGAGAGATTCGTAAAAGAGTATGGATTGCCGAAGCAAATTGCTAAAGATTTGGTGTTCGAGCCAAACTTCGAATTATTCGTCAAGAAATATCCTCAAATAAAGGCTGTAACAATTGCAGAAGCTCTTGATAGTATGTTAAAAGATATTAAGACGAGATATTCTCTGGATGTGAGTCCGAGTGATTCACAATATGAGCAGATATTCTCAAAATTAAATATCAATGAGATTGCAAAGGAAGCAGTATTTGAGATATTATTAGAGATTGGAAAAGGAGAACAGGGAAAAGTAATAGACTTTTCAAAATATCAGACGAGCGAAGAGGAATTGATTGAATTTATAATAAAGACAATCGCTGAGAAACCCGGACTGAATACGAATGCAGTCATGGGATTGGTCATGAAAGAGTATCGCGGAAAATATTCCGGACAAAAAATCCTTGAATTGATTAAGAAATATAAAGGAGAATGAAGTCGATTTATATTGCTGGAAGCAGAAAATTTTATGATGAGATAGAGCAATTAGTTCAAAAAATAAATTATGCCAAGATTAAAGTCTCGACTGCAGGTAAATGGAAAAATACTCAAAAAGATACTCTAGAAAATCAGAAAGCTGCTCTTTTATCAGCATTTAATGAAATAGATTCTTCTGATATATGTTATATATACGCGAGAGAAGGTTATATTGGAAAGACTGTTGCGATGGAGATTGCTTATGCATATGCACATAAGAAAAAAATAATTTCATCCGAATTGCTTGCAGAATTATCAGTGCAAGCATTAGTTTCTCAAATTATAATACCTACAGAATTGATCGATTATATTCTAGGATAAAATTTTATGTCATTTCAGTAATATTCTTAAATGAGTAATAATTTAAAATGATATGGTCGATACAAAAGATTCAAATAAAAATATCGTATGTCGAAGACCGCACGTGGGCGTTGCTGTTATAGTCTTGAAAGATGGCAAGATTCTATTAGGTAAACGTATAGGTGCACACAGTTCTGGTACTTGGAATTTTCCTGGAGGAAAATTAGATTATGGCGAGGAAGTATTTGATTGCGCAAGACGTGAAGTTTTGGAAGAAGCGGGAATTAAGATAACTAATCTAAAAATAGGTCCATATACTAATGATTATTTTAAAGACGAGAATTTACACTATGTAACATTATTTGTTATTGCAGAATATCTTTCTGGAAAAGTTACTGTTATGGAACCAGATAAATGTTTGGAATGGCGATGGGTCAAATGGAATAAGATGCCTAAACCACACTTTTTACCTATACAAAATTTGTTAAAAAAGAAATTTAATCCTTTAAAGAAATAAGAGTGAATAAAAATGAAAGAATCAAATTCTAAAAATGTTGCTTGTCATAAACCACATGTCGTAGTAACTGCATTTATCCTTAGAGATGGAAAAGTTTTAGTAGGCAAGCGTATAGGTTCTATAGGAAGCGGTACATGGTGCATTCCTGGAGGAAGGATGAAATTTGGTGAAGAACTTCATGAATGCGCTAAAAGAGAAATACTTGAGGAAACAGGTCTAAAGATTAAGAATCTGAGATTAGGAACAGTTGTTAATAATTATTCAATAAGAGATAGATGGCATTATACAAGTATATGCTATATTGCGGATTATGCTTCTGGAAATGTTCGAGTCATGGAACCAGACAGATGTTTGGAATGGCGATGGGTCAAATGGAACAATCTTCCTAAGCCGTTATTCGCGCCTATGAAGACTATGATAAAACAAGGATTTGATCCATTCAAGAAATGATAAGAAATTATTTTAATTAATATGCTGTTGTTCTAGTCAAATGATATGGTTTATCGTTCTTTAATTTATTTTGTCCCAATATCCATAAGTGGTCATTGATATGGATTGAATCAGCGTTTGGAATCTTGACTTTTATCTTTTGCTTCAGCAATTCGACAGCCCAAATTGTATTAGCCCTGATTTCTATCTCTTCTGGGCTATCTTTCTCAATCATTATTTTGTTATCAATTTTGTTTGCAAGATATGTGGAATATTCAAAAATACCTAATCTTCTTAAAACAAGAGGCAGTTTATAGTCGGCACAAGCTGTTAATTGGTCAATATTTCTTAATTTAGAAAATTCATGTCCATGGAATGCCTGATATATATCAGAGACCAGAAGTTGCGCACGCTTGTAAAAATAAACTTTTTTTCCTTTATATATGGAAGAATCTTCAAATGAAGGAAAATTATTAACAATAAGTTCTAATAATTTCTGTGAATCGCCATTTGCCCTCTTGATTACATTCGTAAAGTCTCCATCAAATTTTTTTAGTAAGATTTTTCCGATATCCTGTATTATTCTTAATCTCTCTTGGAATAATGGTATCTGAATATTTCCCTTAAATATCTTAGAAAACTCGGACTCCGATATGATAGAGAGATATTTTGCATCTAATATAGGAATTTTATTCTCAATAGCCCTACCTATTGCTGCAATCATTCCATATGATCCATTATATTCTTTAGAATGATATTTTATTGTCCATTTTGGTTCACCCCAATAACTGAAACTCATAGAATTAAATACGAACAAAAAATGTAGCCTGTCTTTTGCACTTAATTTCCTAATATTGAAAGGTGCATCAATGAACCAATGTTTAATATGTTTTTGAGTAAAATATTTACAGAAGTCATCGACTTTCTTAGGATTAATTTTTACATGTTGAGAGTTGTCAACGACGAATTTTGTTGATTCTAATATTTTATTCATGTTGTAGAAACATGTATATAACATATTAAAAATGTTACTAATTTGTATTTATCCGTTCTTCTCGTAAATCTTCCGAAAAAACTCAAGATAGGCTTATTAAGAAACTTAGAATAATAGAAATGCCGTCCAAGAAGGGCGGCAACTTACGTCACGATGACGATAGCACGGAAAGCTGAAGGCCCTAGAGATCCTTTTGATGATACCTTTGTTATGCTGAGTGACGTAAGTAATCTCTAGTATAAAAATTTATTGTTGCTTTAGTAATCTTCTTAAATGATTCTTGACTCCTATATTTCATGGTCGAACCTTTGTGTAAATACTTTGGTCAATGCGGTGGATGTAGCAGTCAACATATTGATTATGCGATGCAATTAGATAATAAAAGGAAGCAGTTGGCACATTCGATTGGTATTGAGCAGGATTCTATTCAATCAATTCAAGTCTTCTCGGACAAAGAATATTATTATAGAAATAGGATGGATATGATGTTTACTCCAAGAGGAATTGGTCTAAGGAAGAAGGGTGATTGGAGAAATAGTATAGATATAGAGCAATGTGTCATAGCGAATGAGAAATTAAATTCGCTGATCAAGGAAATCCGGCAGAATTTCCAAAGCGTCGACTCGTTCGACGTTAAAAAGAATCAAGGAACATATAGGTATGTTGTTCTAAGGACTCCAGGAAATACTTCATCAATCTCATTCGTTTTAAACGAGGATTCTACAAAGACTGGCGAAGCTATTGATAAGATAAAACATTATGCAAAATTTAGTACAGCCGAGAACATAATTGTGACATATGTTCCAAAACAGACTGATATGAGCATATCAGAAGAATTCTTTGTTGTAAAAGGTGCAGATATGCTGACTGAAAATTATCTCGATAAAGAATTTACGTATTCAGTTCAAGGATTTTTCCAGAACAATACTGCAATGGCAGAGAAGATGCATGAGTATGTTCATACGCTTTGTAAGAAACACGAATCCAAAAGTCTGACGCTTCTCGACTTATATGCTGGCGTAGGAACATTCGGCATTAATAATTGTGAATTCTTCAAGAACTTGTTTATAATTGAATCTGACAAACATTGTATTTCTGCAGCAAAAATTAATATCGAGAAGAATAAAATAAAGAATGCAGAAATAATTGAGATGGATGCGATGCAGTTGAAGAAAGTTGACTTGCCGAACAAAGATTTGTTTGTCATAACAGACCCTCCACGTTCAGGGATGCATCCAAAGACAATCGAGCAATTGAATAAATTAAAGCCTAAAGTCATAATATATATTTCTTGCAACATCGAGCAGCTCGGCAAGGACTTGCCAAAGTTCAAGGATTATGAATTGCGAAGCTCAGCGATGTTCGACTTATTTCCGCACACTCCGCATGTAGAAGCGATTGTGGAATTGGTGCTGAAGGAATAGATTATTTTTCAGTATATTTTCTCCGCTTCTTCCGTAAAATTTCCGGATTTTATCGAAGTGATTTTATTAAGACGTTCTAATTCTATATTCTATGAAGTATTACATTGATACTTGTATCTGGATTGATTATTGGGAGAATAGATCTGATAATTTTAGACCTTTAGGTGAATTTGCATTTAATTTTTTTAATAAGTTAAATGAAGAAGATAGTATATATTACTCAGATTTAACAATTAAAGAATTAAGAACAAAATATTCTAACGAAACTATAAATAAAATTTTTAGCGTTATAGAAATTAGTCAAATCTTATTTCTGGAATCTAATTCTGATAATTATAAACTTGCAGAGCTTATTTCTAAAGCAAGTCTAGTCCATAAATCCGATGCATTACACATAGTGCTTGCTATAGAGGTTGATGCTAAATTTATCACCAGAGATAAACAAATATTATTATCAGGATTAATCAAAGCACATACGCCTGAAGAATTAATTTAGTTTCCATCCTTTTTCTTTGATGAATTCTTCAAATGCTAATTCCCTAATCTCCCTATCAGTTAGATTGTTTTTAGCAGTTCCTTTACCTTTACCTAATAACTCTCTTAATTTTTGTTCTTGCTGTTTATGTTTCTCTTCTCTAATCTTATCCCTAATAGCTTCACGAATAAATTCTGTCTTAGTCGTATAATACGGTTTCATGGCTTGTTCCATCTCTTTATTCAAGGATTCGTCAAGTTTTATCGAAATTATATCCATATTACTTGGTAATACTAAGTAATTTATAAATTTTATTGTAGAATTGGTGCTGAAGGAATAGATTATTTTTCTACTCTATATGTTTCCATAAATTTGAATCCATACGTCCGTATCCGTATATCGTAGTCTTTTCCTTCCTCGAATTTCAATGGAAAGAATGGCAATGCACAGATTGTGTCGCCAGATACTTTCATATAATCAATGCCGTCTTTTGTATATTTATCATCGATATGTACATGATATGTCCTTAGCGATTTAGTTGTGTTCCGTACATATACTTCCTTCATGATTCCAGGCAATGATAGAACAGCAAATAATGGAATGGTGACTGCAACGAGTATTCCTAAATCCTTTGCCTTACGCTTGATGTTTGACACCATAAAGTTGTTGGATATTTTATTTTTTATTATCTATAGTCTGTAACTTTTCTTAAATATATAAACCTTATTGATTTTCTCTCTGTTGTTCTCAAAGCACTAACTTTAAAAACATGTATTCTTAACGACTATTTAGAGAGTTCGTGGGGTGTTATTATGAAGAAAATCAGCTGGGTATTGCTATTAGTGATGTCTGTAATATTCGGATGGCTTGGCGTTGACAGATTCATGATGGGCAAGATTGGAACAGGAATATTAAAATTAATAACTCTAGGCGGTCTAGGTTTTTGGTGGTTAATCGATATAATATTGATTGCTACAAAGTATGAATTTAAAGACGTTAAATATGTTGAATAAATGTTAGACATAGAGGCATTAAAATGAAAATATTCAAGGAATTCAAAAGTTTTTTGCAAGAGTATAAGGTTGTCGGCTTGGCTGCAGCATTCATCATAGGCGTTGCGATAACAGCATTAGTCAAATCATTGGTCGATAATATAGTTATGCCTATAATTACTCCATTCATTCCAGGTGGAGCTTGGAAGACGGCAACATTTACGTTAGGCAAGATTGTAATCAGCTGGGGTGCGTTCTCTGCAGACTTATTGAATTTTTTAATAATAGCATTCGTAGTATTTATAATTGCTAAATTTGTCTTGAAGGAAGAAAAAGTTTCAAAAAAATAGATAGAGGGTGAATTTTATGGAAAAGAAAATTATTGAAAAGAAAGAACATATGCCTGGATTATGCCTAAAGATAGGATTTTGGACGATGCTCGCATTATTTGTGATAATGATAGTGTTTTCATATGTGAGCTGGCAGATTCCTAGCTTAATATTTGGCGTATTATTTATCGTGAGCGTATTCTTTGTGTTTATAACCAGCATCAGGATACTCGCACCACCAGAAAAGAGCTTGGCATATATCGCATTGGCTATAGCGTTGCTATTCATATTATATCTGATATTGTCCGCAATCCTAGGCGGTAGAGCTCCAGCAGTTTAGTGAAATAAATCAGAATTTTTTATTTTTTTAGAATTTTTTTCTTAGGTTTTGTTCTTAACTATCATTGAACCTATTCTATGTATTATTATGAATCCTAGTCCCCACAATAATGGAAGCCAATATGGCAGGCCAAAAAATGAACTCATCTCCCAATATTGCAGTTTATATATCAAATCTCCTCCAATCTCAAATGCTACTCCAATTATTATACCTACTATTAACAGCAACCATTCCTTATCATAATGTTTTATTTGGAAAGTTATAACTATGCATGCTATCAATATGAGTGTAGAAATCACTTCACTCTTGAATATTTCAAGCGATGCAAAAAACAGCAGCAATAATATCGTCGGAACAAGTAAATTTTTCCATAAATCTTTAATCATATTAGTCCCCTAATGACTTTTTATTATCTACATCTTGTCTATATAATATTTGTGTTATTAATGCACTTTTAATGCACTTTAATAGTTAACTATTTAAATATTTCTCACTCCAGCCAACTATGTCTAAGAAAAGAATTGATGCTAAGGATGTTGGGTCTCATAAGACTCAAAAAATTCTATTTCTATATTTGAGAACCGGCGGAGGGCATTTGTCCTGCGCTAAAACATTATCAGGGTATCTTTCTAAGAAATATGGTCCGAAAGTTGATTGCGTATTAGTGGATGTTATCAAGGAGTCAAAATTTGGGAAATATATACTCGAGGATGGATACAGGATTTCTCAGGACGGCTTAATAGCAATATCTAATACAGCATATGCGCTGAATCTTATTAAAGGCGTGGCTAAGGCGACTGTCAGGATGTTTACAGCATTAAGCAAATCTTACTTGAAAAAAGTATTTCTCAAAGAGAAGCCTGATAAGATAGTGATAATGCATGCTCTCGTTACTCGTCCTGCTGAGATGGCTCTTGATGAATTAGATATGAAAATTCCTATTATAGTTGCTGTCACAGATCCTTATACTATACATCCTTTGTGGTTGACAGGGAAAAGAGTGCATTATATCGTATGCAGCGATATGGCGAAACGCACAGCTTTAAAGAAGGGTATTCCTGGAAAATCTATAACACAGTTTCCGTATTTTGTTAATGAGAAATATTGTAATAAATTATCTTCAAAGCAAGTTTTAGATATAAAAAAGAAGTTAGGTTTTTCTCCGCATAAGAGGCTTGTGCTTATAATTGGAGGAGGCGACGGGATGCCTAATGGAAATGCATTGATTAAAGGTCTGGTCAAATATATCAAAAAGAATTCATTGAATGTGGATGTGGCTGTAATATGTGGACATAATTTGCGCCTAAAGAAATACTGTACAACGTTAGCAAGAAAAAATTCTAAGACGATAAATATGAAGGTGTATGGTTTCATAGATTTTGTATATGAACTGATTAATGTATCTGATTTCGTAATAACAAAAGCCGGTCCAGCTACACTCATTGAGATATTGTTGCTTGGAAAGATTCCAATAATCAATTATTATATTTGGGGTCAGGAGAAGGGCAATGTAACTTTTGTTGTTAAGAACAGGCTAGGATTCTATAAGACTAGTAATTCAAAGATTTTTTCTTTAATTTCTGACTTGATGGTCAAGGATAAACTGCGCACCAGAATACTTAATAATATAAAAGATATAAAATTAAAAAATGGAACAAGCAAGACTGCAGAGTTTATCTATAGATATCACATTTGATATATACTGGCTAACTTGATATATGCTAGTGATATATATTAGCTCAGATTATAATTCTTCATTATGATTCATTCGCCGGCGCTTTAGATTTATATTTACGTTCTATGGTCTTAGGCACATCAAATCCGTGCGTTGCCAGGAGTATCATTCCGGCTACTCCCCATAAAAAATCTTTCATTCTGACAAGGAATGCTAATGCTACGCCACCACTTCCAGCTACTCCAATGATGCCGAACGCTGACACTTGTCCAGCTTCCAGAACTCCGACGGCCATCGGTATAGGAAATAAAACTGCCAATCCTATGAATGTTATTATGAAGAATAATTCTACAAATCCTAAATTCAGTCCTAATAATGTTGTTGCCAGCTTATATTCGATAAACATCACAGCCCAGCTCAATAACGTTATTAATATGCTTAAGATGAATCTCTTCTTATCATGTTTGTAGAATTGAATCATTATCAATTCAATCTCTTCAATTTTTTGTTCGATATTCTTTAAAGTTTTATTTTTAGTCCTGTCTAGTCTTAGAAATCTGAATATATTCAGGAAGAAGTGTTTGTCGCTAAGCATCCTGTAATAGAATAATCCTATTATTATGATGAATACTACACCTGCTGCCAGCATAAGTATTTCTGTATCTTTGGGCAGAGCATATCTTAAACTAACAAGGAAAGCTCCTACAATGAATAAGATGCCGCACGTGCTTGTATCTATAATCTTGTCAATCATTACTGTTGATAATCCTTCTGTGAATTCTACATTGTGTCTTCCTAATAATGATGCCTGTGTTGGTTCTCCTCCGACCCTTGGTCCAGGAGTGAAGAAATTTATTGCTGTGCCTATTATTCTATAGACAAATAATTTTCTGAACGCAATCTTATGGCCGCGTGACTGCAATATTATACTCCAGCGCCACGTCAATACTGAGAATATCAATACTATCACACATAAATATGCTAATAGAAGCCATCCATTAAAGTTTTCGTAAAACTTAATAATATTTTTGAATCCATATCCTTTTATTATAACATATGTTGCTATTATACCAATTAGCAAAAAGAATACTACAAAAAAGTTCTTCCAGCTCCATTTCATAGAATAGGAACAAAGTCAGAGAGCCTTTAAAAAGATAGTTGTTTTTAGAGCATTTTTGCCGTCCTTAAGGTGAGCAACCATAGATATAGCATTTAGAAAAAGGAATATAACAAGAGGGAATTTTTCTATAGACTATGCGAATGATGTTGCGAATGGACGGCAAAAGGTGATTTAGATGATTTCATAGATAAAAATATAAACTCGTAATACTAATTTAAACTGAGGCGATAATATGGGAATTTTTAAATGGGCTAATTCGAAGATAAAGAATCTTAAGTGGTATGATATAAGTTTAGTCAAGCTATCTGTAGTAGCAATCACATTGATGGTTGTGACGTTTTGGCCGCCATTAGCGAGTCTAAAATGGTATTGGTATGCGATATTATTTGTATTGTTTGCAATCAAACCAGTTTGTGCATTGTTCAAGAAATAGTTTCAAACAAACTTAAAGTGATGGGAACATATATAAACCTAGGATTCTCGCTGTTATTGAGGTAATTAAAGTGAAACAAATATTAATAATATTATTGTTGACTGGAATGATTATGTTAAGTGCATGTGAAACAACTGTTAATAATAACAATAATAACAATACAAACACTGATAACAATACGAATAGCACTATAGGCAACAATACACAAATAGCTAATCCAGCATCTAAATTCTGTGTAGATAATGGTGGAACAATAAGTATACGAACAGCAGAAGATGGATCACAAACAGGATATTGTACGATTGCTAGTAAAGAATGTGAGGAATGGTCTTTATTTAGAGGACAATGCACACAGATACATATATGTATAGCTGAACAGAAAGGTCAGATAGCATGCACGATGGAATATGCTCCAGTGTGCGGCTCAGACGGAAAAACTTATGGCAATGGATGCGGTGCATGTGCAGCTAAAGTTGATTATTGGATTCAAGGGGAATGCGCGTAATTTTTATAAATGCCTTTAGACTCCCATATTTATGATTGTCAAGCTGATGGGGGTTTTAGATTTATTTACCGCTCTAGTTATAGTTCTATTCCAATATAAGATGATACATAATACTTTGATAGTCAGTCTAGGATTATATCTTATCATGAAAGCAGTAATATTCTTCGGAGATTTGTTCAGCTTCATAGACGGAGTAGTAGGATTGTATATGATATTTATGATGGTGTGGCCAATAGAAGTATTATCCTTCATCTGCGTCGGTTATCTCGCGATAAAAGGATTTAGCAGTCTAGTGTGATTATTTGGCATAGTAATACTTTTAAATTCTTTAAACTTCCCAAGGTTATGGATAAAGATTCATTATTGGAATTTATTGCTAAGGCACATCAGAACACTTACGCTGCTCCTAAAGAAATTAAATTGAAATATAGAATGGATGTACCGTTTTTGCCAGGGCATAAATGTTATTATTTCAGAGATGGTGACTGGGAATATTTTGATGGTTATTCAGGCATAGAACGGGCTCCAGGCAGTGAAGTGGTGTTATATAAAGAGCAATCGGTATGGAGAATGTCATATCAGGGTTGCACTGTGAATGGCTTATCGCCTGATTTTGTGGAAGAAATGTTCGGATTCTTAAAAGAAGCTCTAAGAAACTTTGATAAACATGCCCCATTCAGAGGGCCATCATTATTTCTAAAAGAAGATTTTAGATATACTTTTTCAGTTGATGGCGACTATACCTATTTTACAGGTAAAGAATCTATAACATATAAAGGTATAGAATTATTCTTTCAAGATGTGATAGGTTCTATAGTTAAATAATTGGCTCGCTTGGACCCGAGCCGTTACGGGCGTGATGAGATTTTCCTGCACTTTTTTGCTAACGCAAAAACCTGCGCTAAAGAAGTTATTAGAGGACATAAAGTCCTCTTCCACGGGCGTGATGAGATTTGAACTCACGACCTAAGCATCTCTTCGTTCTTTTTGGTAAAGCTTTTTTCCAAAAAGGCCCAAAGAAACTGTTGTTTCTTGGGCACAAGAAACCATTTAAGGTTTCTTTGTGTTTTAGGAGTGCTTCGCGCTATCCAAGCTGCGCTACACGCCCATTGTATTAGAACGAGAACGTGTTTTAAAAAGGTTAATATTTAAGGCAAAACTTTATAAGATTTTCTTCACTATATTAACTTTCTATCTAACAACTTTCCATGTTGTATAGAACGATTTTCTAGTTATAGCTGTATACAGCCAATTCCATATCCAATATACAAATATAACTTTTAAGTATCCTTCTTTTCTAAATCTTCTCGGAGAATAATATGCAGTGATTTTTTTAAGATATTTTATCTTTCCTATTTTCCAGAATTTTCTAAATAATTCACCATCTTCGCCTAAAGCTATTTTTCCATCATATCCTCCAGATTTTACGAATGCTTCTTTTCTGAAGATTTGGCATTCACCTTTGCTTATAGCCATGTGAAACAATAGTCCATTGCGTATTTGTGCATTTACAACCCAATCAAGTATCTTATCTTTCCATATTGCTTCAGTTGGAAATACATAAAACTTTACTGTTGCCGCAACAGTTTTAGGATTTGCAAAAGCTTTGTGTATTTCTCTAAATAAATCTGGAATGCTAGAATATATTACTTCAGCATCCATTTCTATGATTATGTCACTCTTAGATGCATATGCTCCTAGATTCCTACCATTTGCAATAGTTGTCTTGCGTTTCTCTACAATAACTTTATCAGAATAATTTCTAGCTATCTTTACAGTATTGTCTGTGCTGTGTCCATCGACAACTATTACTTCAAAATTGTATTCCTTCTTGAACGGTAAGAATTGTTTTAGTGTCCGTTCAATGCATTTACTCTCATTATATGCTGGTATAACAAAAGAAAAAATAGGTTTTTTATTCATGTTCTTAAAATAATCTTATCGTTTAAAAAATTATTGATAAGAATCATGCTTTCATGGCTTCAAACAACTTTCTGCTCTTGCATCTCATGAATACTTTTCCATCTATCTTTTCAATCTGTCTATGAGTATATATCCCGTTTTCAACTTTGATATAATTTTCTATTTCTGTATTGCCATCTCTGACAGTCTTAATTATTTCCACACTCATCAACCCCCAACGAATATTAATTTAATGTGTTTACGAACAATATACCTTATTCTCCTACCTATATAAACTTTTAGTGTATTTGTATAGTGAATAAAAGCAGACGAGAATTAATATACATTATAGTATACCAATTCCGATAACTATATAAATATTCCGTCATTAATTCTGTTATCGTGGGGGTTTATTTATGGGCGTACTAGACGGTACAGAGTTTGATGATGTAATGAGATTGCAGAAGCAGTTGGCATCATCAATGATGGACGATTTTGAGCTAGATGCTAAAATAAAAGTTCTCACGATGTTTGATGAATTGGCTGGAAGCAAAAAAAAGATTCATACAGAGAAGTTGATGATAGAGGCAGAACATCATGGTATGGGTGAGTTTGAAGTGTCTTCTGTCGTAGAAAAGTTGAAGCGTGACGGATTATTGTTCGAGCCGCAGCCAGGATATTTACAGAAATATTAGAATAGGCATTAAAAATATCTGAAAAGGCATTGTTAAGAAAATAATTATCAAAAATAATTATCAGAAAGAGTATTGAATCGAGATATTTAAAATATTAAGAGGGTATTTTAAAATATTGAGAAAATGAAAACTTTGATTGTATATTATTCGCGTACTGGTCTTACAAAGAAGATTGCAACGCTTATTTCTACAAAACTTAAGGCAGATATAGATGAGATTATAGACAAAAAAAACAGGTCTGGCGCTGTCGGTTATGTGCGTGCTGGAAGGGATGCAATGAAAGAGAAATTGACATCAATAACATATACTCATGACCCTAAAGATTATGACATAATATTGATTGGCGGGCCTGTATGGGCCTGGACTGTGAGTCCTGCAGTGAGAACATATCTTGATACAAATGTTGACGCATTGAAAATAAAGCAAGTGGCATTTTTTGCAACACAAGGCAGCAGCGGTGCAGAAAAGAAATTTGAGGCGATGAAAAATATGCTGGGGATGAAGCCAGTAGCGACATTAATAGTCAACGGCAAGGATTTTAAAAGTGAAGTTCATATGCAGAAGGTAAACAAATTCATCGATACGCTACACGAGTTGGGATTCAAATAATTCTTTATATATCTAAAAAGTTTCTTTATATCAAAAATCTAATTCTAAAATCTAACCGACTTAGAGTCAAACGATCTAATCAAAATTAAATTTTTGCATAAGCTTCTTCTTTGCGAAGAATGTAAGCAGCATATACGCCAATACTATTCCATATATAACTGCGATATACAGAAGCGGTAATGGTCTGAATCCAAAGAATTTACCGATAGGCAATATCGTGATGCTTACGCCTATCAAAACTGTAAGTAATGTCGTTAATATCACAGGAATGCTTGGTTTGCTTTCGAAGAATGGTATTTTGTTGGTTCTGATGATATATATTATCAGGACTTGCGTGGATAATGATTCTATGAACCATGCAGTCTGAAATTGTGCCGGCACTGCATGGAATATCATATAAAAAACGAAGAATGTCGTAAAATCGAATATAGAACTCAATGGTCCGATGAACACCATGAATCTTTTTATTGATTCGATATTCCAAGGTCTGGGTTTTTTTATATATTCATCGTCGACATTGTCCATAGGCAGGGATAATTGCGACATATCATATAAGAAATTGTTCAAGATGATTTGGATTGGGAGCATAGGAAGGAACGGCAAGAACAGGCTCGCTCCAGCCAATGAAAACATATTGCCAAAGTTACTGCTGGAGCCCATCCGTATATATTTCACAAGATTTCCGAATACTCTTCTTCCGTCGATGACTCCATCTTTTAAGACCATCAGGTCTTTATCTAATAGAATTATTCCTGCAGATTCTTTAGCTATATCTACAGCATTATTTACACTTATCCCAACATCAGCTTTCTTTAATGTAGGAGCATCATTTATGCCATCGCCCAAGAATCCTACTGTATGACCGTTCTTCTGTAACGCTTCGACTATTCTTTCTTTCTGCAATGGAGCAACCCTAGCGAATACGGAAACTCGTTCCACGAGCACTCTCAGATCTGCATCATTTAATTTATCGACGTCTTTTCCGATAGCATATCCTTTTATCGGCAATCCCAAATCTGAACATATTTTTTTTGTAACTAATTCGTTGTCTCCTGTCAATATCTTTACTTCTACACCTAAGTCCTCAAGTGCACGTATTGCTGTTAAGGAGCTTTGTTTTGGAGGATCCAAGAATGACAAGTAGCCTTTCAATATCAATTCTTTCTCGTCGCTGGTATTGTATGCGCTTTTTTTCTTTACAGGACTATATGCTACCGCTATTACCCTGAATCCATCATTGCTTAGTCTTTCATATTCTGCTTCTGCCTTCTTTACAGCTTTTTTGTCCAAATTGTGATATTTACCATTCAACTCATATCTTGAACATCTCTTAAGTAATTCTTCCGGAGCACCTTTGCTTATGATAAATATGCCTTTATGCTTCTCTGATTCTATGTCCGCAACTATCGACATGATTTTTCTGACAAAATCGAACGGTATCTCGTCAATCTTTTTTACGCTCTTGATTGTCAATGGAGAATTTTTTAATATAGCTTCGTCCATGACATTCTTCAGACCAGTCTGATAAAAGCTGTTGATATATGCATATTTTAATACGCTGTGGTCCTCTTCACCAAGAATATTGCTATATTTCTCGAGAATTATTCTGTCTTCAGTCAATGTGCCAGTCTTATCTGTACATAATATATCTATCGCTCCAAGATTCTGTATCGACTCCAAATGTTTGACGATGACCTGCTTCTTAGACATATCCCTTGCGCCTTTAGCAAGATTTATTGTTACGAGCATCGGAAGCATTTCCGGCGTTAGTCCTACTGCGACAGCCAAAGAGAATAGTATTGCTTCCATAATGTTTCCCTTCAGTATGGCATTGATTGCGAATATTACTATTACAAGAACGAAGACGAATTTTATCATCAGCCAAGTGAAGTCGCGGATTCCTTTATCGAATGAAGTTTCGAAATTATCTTTGGCAATATTTTTAGCTATATGACTAAATTCAGTGTATTTTCCAGTCATTAGAACAACGCATGTTGCCGACCCGCTCACGACTGAAGTTCCCATAAATGCAGTATTTTTTAAGTCAGTTATAGATTCAGCATTCTTTAATTCATCATGGATTTTTTCTACAGGGAATGATTCTCCTGTAAGAGATGATTCATTTATGAATAAATCTTTTGATTCTATTATCCTTGCATCTGCCGGTATGATATCTCCTGCTGATACCTCTATTATATCTCCAGGAACCAACTCATGTATGTTGATGTCTCTTCTTTTACTATTCCTGATGACTGTAATCTTTACACTGACTAACTCAATGAGTTTTTCAATATCTCTATCTGAGCGGTATTCCTGATAGAATGAAATGCAGACGCTTATGAGTATCATTAAGAATATGAATATTGCGCTAAACTTTTCTGCATAAAATAGTGTAAAGACTGCTATGAATAACAATACGACAATCAATGGATTAGTAAATTTTAGAAGAAATTGTATTATAGCTGGCCTTTTATCGCGCTTTATCGGATCATTATAACCATATTTCTTGATACGCTCTTTTGCCTCTGCATCTGTTAATCCATTGACATTAGTGTTTAATCCCTTCAGAACATCATTTACATCGGTCTTGGCATAGGTATAATACTTCTCATCCAGACCAGAATTTACAGAATCTGCACTCAACTCCTCACCTCTAATGATATACTCATATATTCTGAGTCGAGTGTTTTTAAAGGTTTTGGAACTTTTTTATAAAAAGTTTCGAAACTCAAAAACGTAGTTTTTTAGGTTGTGGCGGAGCTAAATATATCCTCAAGAATTAGTTTCTGTAGTCTTTATTAACTATTTCTTTTTAATAAATACGTAATACACTACGACAATAAGAAAACCTATTTCCAGGATAATATCGCTATTTATGATTTTTGAGAAGAACGCAGTTAATAAAATATCTAAGAGCAGGTATATTGCTAGGATTATGCCTACTGGCTTTGTATTTATCATGTTTTTAAATACTGTTATTGCTAAAATAAAAATAAATATTCCTCCTAGAATAAATCTGACTGAGGATATCGTATTAAAACCTAAAGTGAATCCGTAATAAATCATCACCAAAGAAACTATAATCATAAGAACTCCAAAAATAATTTGTTTCGTAGATAAATTTTTATTTATTTTTTTATTTTCTTTTGTCATTATCTAGAATACATCAAATGTATTTTTAAACTTTCTTATTGGTTTTTTAGTATCCAAACAAACTACTCTGTGTAGAATTCTTCAATATATCATCAAAGCTTTTATCGTACACAGACAATATCGTGTCTGCGATTGGTTTCAATTGTTTCTCGATGTAATGATCGTAGTCTGGCTTATGTTTTAATTTCTCGACCGGCTCAGGACCTTCGACTGTCATCACATATTGTATGATGTTTGAAGTCAATTTATCGAGCATCCTTGCCGCCTTTACATGAGGAGGAGTGGTCTTTGTATATTCATTCAAAGATTTGCTTATGCTCTTCTTATATATTAGCATATCATCATATTTTCCATCCTTCAACTCTTTGACAAATTTTTTAACGTACTCGGCAACTTCTTTTTTATGGAATACTCTCATGAATAATTCTTCCTGAAATTTTTTTGCTAGGTCAGTCCAATCTCCGCGTACGAATTCCATTCCAGTAAAGTGCAGTTCTTCCTTATCATTTTCATCGATAAGTATTCCTGCATATCTTTTCTTTGCTCCTTCTTCTGACCCTCTGACTGTCGGCATTAAGAATACTTTGAATAATTTCTCGAACTGTAACTCCATGATATTATCTCTATGATATTCTTTCTTGATGTATTCGTCGTAGAAATCATTGACATATTTCTGTATTTTTTTGCCAATCTTTCTAGTCTCTTCAATATCTTTTGCACCACTCACAACAAAAATAGAATCAGTATCACCATATATCACTTCATAGCCTAACTCTTGGACTTTCTTCGTCGTCAATTGAATAATCTCTTGACCAGTATATGTTATGGCGTTAGAAATTTCTGGATTGAAGAATCTGCATGCTGGATTTCCTAGAACTCCATAGAATGAATTCATGATTATCTTTATTGCATAGATTGTTTCTGGAGTATCTTTTCTTTTCTTTGCTTCATCACGCTGATGCCATACATCAGCAATAATCTTAGGAAGTACGCCTTCTTGATTCTTGAATACTGCACCATTTGCTGTTGTGACATATTTTTCTTTAGAAATATTTTTAGGCCTGTCAGCTGGAGCTACATAACTATATGGGTCGATATTGAATGTTCGGATTATGCTAGGATACAGGCTCTTGAAATCACATACAATGACATTATCATATAGTCCTGGCTTGGACTTCATTACAAATCCTCCCTTGCCAGGCTCATCTTTTTCTCCGAATTTGCTGCTGCTCAAGACTATTTTATATTTACGAGCATATCTTAAGAATAGACTATCTAGACTGGCAACACTCGCCTTGACTCTGTCAAGAGTCATTCCAGTAATTAAAGATCTCAGTAATGTCAATTGCATAGAGTTGGTCTTATGAATTATTTCGTATACAAATTCTGAATCTTCAAGATTATAGTCAACAAGTTTTTGTTGGTCATGCTTGTAATATTTCTCAATATTTTCGCCTTTGTTTTCTTCACCTATGCTTTTGTTTTTTCCTAAGAATTCTTCTGCAGCTGTGTCCAGTTTATAATTCTCCAGTCTAATGAATGATGTTTTCAATAGGACTATGCCGTCGAGAACCATCCTTCCAGGAAAATCTGCGCTAGAGTCGCGCATAAATTCATCATTCAGTTCTAATTTGCATGGCCAATCGATTCTTCCAAGAGCAAATGTTATCTTGTGCTCTTCAAATCTCTCTTTTAATATTTTCAGGTCGAAGTCTATAAGATTCCATCCTGTGATTATGTCAGGGTCTATCTTCCAGACTAATTCTTGGAATTTTTCTAAGAGTTCTTTTTCTGTGTTAACAGTTAGTGCATTATGTAGTGGCTTGCCCATATCTTTATCAAGTCCAACAATTATTACTTTCTTGTAATCCGGAGTGTATAATGATATACAGTAGATGTGTTTAGCCTTACTGTCTGTTTCTATATCAATAGAGAGGACTTTCAAATCTTTTACAGTTGGCTTCCAATCGCTAGACTTTATTGTAGGATTTTCATATATTCTATCAACATAATTTCCTTTCTTGTATTTTCCATATATCTCCAGACTGCCTTTGATGTCATGGTCTATCAAGAATCTCTGATAAAATCTTATGTCTGCTTCATAACAATTGATGTTATATTCTTCTTCTAGAGTTTTTCTTAGCTTTGCCACATCTGCAGGCAATTCAGCATAAATTTTTGATACGTTCTCGTCGCTGAAATCTTTATAATCCGTCTTTTCTATTGTCGCAATATAATTTTTCAAAGTCTTATCTAATTTCTCTTTATGTTTCTGATAATCTTTGGTCGCTATATAGAAATATGCTTTATATTCTTTGATTGCTAAGAAGCTCTCTCCATTCTCGAGTTTGCCGAACAAGTATACGACTGATTTCTTGACTTTTCTACCATTGACTTCCTCGTCAAGAATTCTGTATGTGGGATAAATTACATAGCCGTTTACTGGCTTTTCTGAATCGTGAGAATCGTGCATGATTTCCATATGTTTAATGGATTTATAACGTTTTTGCGGAGTTGTCTAGTTGAATTATAGACAGCATATAAAATATTATAGAAATACGCTTACTCATCAATCTTCGTTATCGTTATTGCCTGGACCGGACAGCCTTCTTCAGCATCTTTATTTGCCTTCAAGTCAGTTTGCTCTATAATTTCATTGACTACTTTTGCTTTGTCGTCTTTAGGAATGAAATTATCACAAGCCACAGTGCATGCTCTGCATCCGATGCATGTATTTGCATCCAATTCAACTTTGTATTTACTCATGCTTGAAGATGTTTGGAACGGTTTATAAATATTGTTCTTGGGTTAATTATCTTTGTGTCAAACAGTTTATAGCCGCGTCTATTGTGATATTCAAACCATCCGCAACGTGTTTGCTCTCGAATTCAGGTTTCCACTCTTTTATTAATAAGTCTGAGACGCTAAATGCTGCCGCCATTTTTACTTTACGATATTTTGCTACGCTGAATAATGCTGATGCTTCCATCTCTACAGTCTTAACACCGTCTTTTTTATATCTTAATACTTCAGCACGTGTTTCTCGATATGGCGCATCGACGGTCCAAGTAGTTCCCTTATGATATTCTAATCCCATTTTTTTCATGCTATTTGCAAATCTTTTAGTAAGACCAGAATCAGGATATGCATATTTTCCAGGACTTATATAATGGTGACTCGTACCCTCGTCTCTTATAGCTCTATCACATACATATACTCCTCTATCCTCAAGGCCGCCCGCTGTTCCCACCATTATAAATTCTTTAGCACCTAATGCTATTAATTCTTCCAATAATGTACAAGTGTGTGGCGCACCTATGCCAACAACTTTAACTATACCTATATCTCGATATTTATAGAGACGTATCCCTTCTATTCCATCAGTGTTGGTTTTTTTCAAATTATACTTTCTTTTGATATACTTTTCTGAGGAACTCTGAAATACTAATACATATTTTTGTGGAAAATCCTTTTTATTTAACTTTGCATATTTAAGAAAATCTTCCGGGTGAAATAACGATTCTTCTAAATGTTTATTCTTATAGTTAGGATACATGTTATCAGGATAGGATATAGAGTTAAAAATTTATTGATTATTGCAGTCTCAGAATATATTTCGTCTTCATGTGTCAAAAATTGTCTAGCAATTTTTGAGCATGCTCAGAAACCGGAGTTTCTGATATACTCAGACGGGAATTCTAAAAATCTGCGATTTTTAGGATGTAAAAAATGCAAGGCAATTCCTAGCGTAACTTCATCATCGTTGATTATAGAATAGAAAAGTAGCCTCAGAATATATTTCGTCTTCATGTACTCAGACGGGAATAACTTCATCATGGGCTACGATATTGGAATCGGTTGTAGAATTATAAATGTGTCGCGTAGCGACCTTCTTTGGTGCAGCTTTCTTCTAGAAAGGTGCCGTGGACTCACCTCATCATAGACCGCGATGATTGGAATGCTTATATAATTATAAATGTTGTCGCTTCGGTGGCTTTACCGCAATATTTATTAATTGTTATGCCGGAAAAACATAATGACTGATAAAGATTCGAAAAGTTTGGCCAATGCTGTTTGGAAGAGGTATATACGAATACTCATATCTAAACTTACAATGTATTCTAGTGAAGAGTTTTTGGATGAGCTGAATGGTATGGATTATTCTAAGAAAATAGCCTTCTTGAAGAAACTCAAGGACGACATGGATAACTCTTATATATTCAGAAAGGATTCTGTAATGAAGAATTCTGAGCTACAGCACCTACTCTATACATTATACTCTTTTCTATATGAGAATAAAAATGCTTTCTCAAACAAGAGTTATATGAACCTACTACGCGAATTAAGTGAGTCAGGGCAAGGAATAGAATTTGTATCCAGAAAATCAGAATTGGAGAATTTGGAGAAAGCATTTGTCCAGAAGATGACTTATGAATTGCAGAAAGGTGTCTCTTCAATAAAAGATGCAAGTATAAAATCTAAGGTCACGCGTTTCATGAGGGCATATAAGCAGACTTTCATAACTAGTGCTGTCGTTCTTGGGATTATAGTCTCTTTAATAGCCTTTGATTTTGTTTCAAACGCCGTTGATGATTATAATTTTCAGAAACATATACAGAAAGAACAGACGTGGACAAATAATTGGTTGGCTACGCAGAATGATTCTAGTGCTCTTGTCAACTCTGCGAACTTTATGATGCTTGCAGATACATGTTCAGCTTGGGCTATTATACATTCTCTCGATACGCTGAGGACTTATTCAAAAGTGGATGTAGCACCTACTGCCTCTTTTGAAGAGGAGGTTAATGATACAACTTTCGAACAGTCTGAGACGCGTAGACAGCGATTCGAATTGCTATGCAGCCAGGCTGTAAATTATACTATCAGTCAATATTCAAGATTATTTAATATAACAAACGTCGCGTACCCTGACATCGTCACAATATTTTTTACTTCAAAGGAAACAGGTTCTTTAGGATATTATAACCCAACATCCAGGACCATAATGATAAACGAGAGCGTTTTACATTTCGGCCATGGTGCTAATGCTCTAGTCTTATTTGCTAATATTTCTCATGAGATGATACATCTTTTGATGGACTACAATCTTCCAACAATGCAGGAACTTATCAGACGTGTAACACATCTCAAAGATATGAAGAGCAGAGGCCTTATGCCTGACAGCGTAGAAGTCAACAAGTTCTTGTCCATGTACGAATCATACTATAAGTATACTGAAGTGCAAGCATGGACTTTTGAAGAAAATCTGTTCAAAAGCTTCTTTCGAGGGGTATTGTCGGACAGTCTGAACTCTTATACATTTAAGCAATCTTATCTTGATAAGGTGTTGCTTAGTGGATCGCTTTCTCAACAAGCATATGCCATGATCAACAACAATCTCTCGGAAATAATAACTGTTACTCCTACGCTACAGAAAGAATTAGAAAAGATTATGTCCATGAAATATAATGATTTGGACAGCGACATTGAGCATTATAAAAGATTATACCTGAAAAATAATTGATTTGTTTGACAAGCGAATTTCTCACTAAGCATTCTAACCATTTCCTGAAAAAATAAATTCACATCTCTTTTTCAAATTCTTCTTCATTAACTTTTGCTAACTCCAGAATTCCTTTCAATGTTCCTACCTTGAGTTCTGGATGATTTGGAACTACAGTCCCTACTGCGCCATTTTCTGTAATTTTTTTTAGAACAATATGACTCCCTTTCTGTCTAATAATTTTGAATCCAAATTTATTACATAGAATCTTTACGCATTCAGAACCAGATATGCTTCTAAGTTTTGACATGTCAGAAATCGTGGATTTCTGAGCATGATCAAGAACTGCACGCTGTGGACTTCAGTCCGCAGTTCTTGACATTTTCCGCTACCTCAAACGTTGTCAAGAGCGTTTGCTTCCTTTCTTTCAGCGGAAATTCTTCCAGATAAAGTTGTGTGGCTTCCTTAAGATTTGCAAGTGCATCCTCGACGGTATGTCCTTGGCTTACTGTTCCGACCTCAGGGCATTTTGCCACATACATATTCTTATCTTTCTGTATAATCGCTGTAAGAGATAGCATGCTCTCATTGAATTTATTCACGTTTAAAAATTTTGCCATGCTTTTAATAACCTAGATATCTTAATAAGTCTTGTTATAGAATTTTCGTAAAATCTTATCATTATATCGGAAGAACTTCGGATAGTGTAATAGAACTTGCAACTTTAACCTTTTACCACGACCTTTTTAATCTGCATTATCTTCCCTAATGTATGGACGAGCTCATTACTGATGATGGATCGAAGACTTATCGCAATCCTGCTGTTGATGAATGGTATCATACGAAGGCAGGAGCGATTGTTGAAGCGTTAGAGAAGCATGCGAGAGCTCTAAAAGTGTGGGAAAAAGATTCTCCAATAATATTTGATGTATGTTCAGGATTATCATATAGTGCAGCGTGTGCGCTTGAAGAAATCAGGAATCATGGAAATAATTCTTTAGTCACAATATATCTTTTTGAGAATGATAGAGCAATATTAGAAAAGAATTTGGAACTGCCTGATGTTATAGAATATGAGCAGGATGGTGTCAAAAAAGAGATTGCCTGCTATAAATATATCAAGGCCGCAATCAGAAAGTATCTAGAGCACAACATCAAGATATATGAATCAGATAATCTTCGTGTAATCTTAATGTTTGGTGATGTGCGCTTGCAAATAAATAAGGTCGATGAGTCAGCAGATTATATATTCTATGCGCCATTCTCACCGATGTTCACGCCAAACATGTGGACATATGATATATTCAGAAAACTGTATCTGCACACTGCTCCCGGCGGAAAGCTATCAACATATTCTTATGCGAAGAAAGTCCGCGATGCATTATCAGAAGCAGGATTCAAAGTCGAGAACGGTCCAACATTAGGACGAAGAAGTCCGAGTTTGATTGCAATAAGAGAATAATTACTTGAATACTCCTTCTGGAGCGATATCTCCTTTTGTTTCTTCTACTATTAAATACATGTCATTTATTTTTATCAGCTCGCCGAAACTATCTTTTAATTCTATCATAAAATTCCTGAATTCCACTGAAGATTTTACTATAACTCCCACGTCCATGTCCCAATTTTCCTGGCCCAGATGTGTATAATAGAATATTACTGTAGGATGATTCTTTATGTATGCTAGAAATCTCTCGTCTTTTGTGCTGTTTAGTTTTATCTGAAGATTGTAGAGTTCAAATCCTAATTGTTTATAATCCAAACTTATAGAATAACCTTGTATGATATTATTCTTTTCCATATTCTTTATTCTATATTTAATGGTGTTCGCAGCGAGCTTCAGCTTTTTAGATAGTTCCTGATATTCTATTCTGGAATTTGTCGCCACTAGTTTTAGAATATTCTTATCGATATGGTCTATTTGATATTTTTGACCTTTATGTTTTATTGGTGTTTTATTGAGTATTTTTCCAAGATATTTAGTTGGATATGCTTTCATATCAAGCCCCGACCTGACTATAATATATGATTCTAGATTGACTTTTATTCTCCTTGTTATTTCATCCATAATCTCTTTTAGATGTTCTTCATCTCTCATTATTATATCGAAAGCCATATTCCATCTTCCTATAATTGGTCCAAGATATGTTATATAATCATGATTTTTCAGATATTCCATAAACTTTCTTTCCTCACTAGAACTAATTCCTTTTAGTCGTATCAGAACGCCACACCTATGAAATCCTAATGCTTCAAGATTGACGATAGTATAGAACCCTGTAATTAGATTTTTTTGGAGTCTCTTGAGTCTGTATGTTGCAACCTCTCTGCTTATTCCGACCTTTTTGGATAATATGCTGATTGGTATTCTAGAATTTATCAGAAGCTCCTCTAAAATCTTCTTATCTTTGACATCCATATCTACACTAACGCAAAATTACTATATAAATATTGCGATTATAGTAAAAATAGTATAATAAGTTTTATTATATAGAAATGAATTACTACTAGTAGATGAATTTGTTGGAGGATAATCCATATGTTTTGCGGATATAATCAAAAAATGAGTGAGGGTATGCTCATGCTACTTGAAGCTTTTATCGAGCACGGAATTTTAGAAAAATCAAAAGATAAACATAGAAGTATTGACGATTCTCTAAAGATAGAATTATCGGACTTAAATCGATTGATTTCAGAAGCAGATAATATAGAGGATTCCGCAAAAAAAAATCTTATCCGAGGCGTGGCTATATTTGCTAGAGGATTTTATAGTTTATTTAATTCTAAGAATATTGAACAGTATAAGAATATTGTTAAAAGTGTGGATAAATTCTATTGGAAAATGGATAATAAGTATTATCCAGAATTAGAAAGCGAAAAGGAAGCAGGCAATCCTAATGACGTAAAAATTCTTGTTCAATATCTAAACGATTTAAAATTATAGAAGAATCATAAAAACAAATAAAAAACAAAAAGAATAAAAAAACAAATCCATTTACAACAACGGATTCTGTCCACCATATAATGCATAGAACTTTCCATTCTTGAATTCTAGCGAAAATATATCTGTCTTCACTGATGTTGCTCTCATTTTTACGATAGAAACTTCTCTCACTACGTTTCTTCTGAATGGAGATAGTCTTATGAAGATTATGCCGTCACACAGGAAATCTTCTACACCATATTCAGAATACTTGTTTCCGTCGAGCGGCATCTCCGATACCAAGAATGACGTTATGTTCATCTCTCTCAAGAATTCGAATACATAGAATAATTCTATCCTAGGATTCTCGAACTTGCTCAATACATATAATGCTGACAGCGAATCGATTACAACCATCTCTAATCCTAAGTCTGTCTTTACCTTTTTGATTACATTCTTTATTACATTCAACCATCCTGCATTCTGGCTTGTGGCGACTTTCGCATCCTTGATTTCTTTTCTTATACATCCTAAGTCTGCAAATATTATTGTCCCCTTCTTGCTATTCTTTAATTGTGCAAGATTCACAGCTATGTTGGCTAAATCGTTTATCAATAATACATTGACTTTCGACAAATCATATCCCATGTTTATTATGTGATTCAACAACGACGAGTATGACTGCTCCAATGTGAAATATAGTGAGGTCTTTCCTTTGGAGATACATTCATTGTATATGCTGTTGAAGCATACTGATGATTTCATCGTACCGGCAGAACCACATATAAGTGTGATGTGTCCTTCTGGTATTCCTCCTTCCATGACTTCATCCAATCCTTGAACATATAATGGGATCCTCTTTATATCCCCTTGTTTTGCTATTATCCTGTCCATTTTGCCTCACCTTTGTTTAATCTTCAGTCTTATGTATTAAGTCGTTGATCTTTCCTGATTCAGTATTCACAATAAGATTCTTTTCACCGCTTAGATATGCACATCCTACAACGACTCCTTCAGTCTTGTACTGCCATATCTTTTTGCCCTGAGTTTTTCCTGGTCCTGAAGTCATGGCTTCGCCGTAATGTCCCGTCTGCGCCACTATTCCAGAAACTCCTGGAACATAATCCAGGACATATGTGCCTTCAGAATCTAAGACATAAATATTATGGTCGTATGATCCTACAACTATTTCTACTCTTCCATCACCATCTAAATCTGCAATTATCGGTGATGCCACGACCCAGAAATCTGTCTCATAACTCCATAATTTTCTTCCATTCATATCGAGAGCATATACGCTGTTGTCGCATGATCCAAACACAATCTCTTTTTTCCCATCATTATTTATATCTGCAACATTAGCTTTTGAGCATATTGCACCGTCAGTCTCATAACTCCATATTAGATTGCCTCGGTCATTCAAGCAATATAATATTCCATCTGTCGACCCTAATAATATCACCGGCTCTGTGCCTGGCGATAATTTATCATATACTGCCTGCGCAAGTATCTTATCCTCGGTCTTGTATTGCCATATTATTGTGCCCTTCAAATCTAGAGCATGTATAGTTCCATCATTGCTGCCGAATACTATCATCGGCTTTTGTGAAAGTATTATTGTAGGACAAGATTCTATTTCGCTCTTGGCATTATATCTCCATAATAATTGTCCTTTATCATTTAAGAAATATAGATTCTTGTCGCTTGAACCAAATAATATTCCTGTCTGGTTGTTTGCGAATTTTTGTATATATGGCGTCCCTCTTATCGGACCATCTGCTCTATATGTCCATAATTGTTTGCCCTTACTATCCAAAACATATAATCTTCCTGATTCTGTTCCGAATACAACTTCTTTATGTCCGTCTCCATTTATGTCCGCAACATTTGGACTGCTGCTTATGCTATTTACAGTATCAGTGTCTAGAAACATCAGTTCTACTTGCGAATGCTGTTCTTCAGCAGAGTATACCCATTTTTGTTTTCCTTCCAAATCTATAGAAACAATTTTTCCATTCTTTGTACCGAATATGATTTCTTTCTTTCCATCACCATCAATATCTTCTATTACTGGTGATGATAAGAGAAGTGAGCCTGTATCATAGTTCCAGCGCTCCTCTATCCTTCCACTTCGCTGGCCTGTGATATTCTTGAATGCAAAAGTAATCTTATTCATATAATTAGCTCAACCTCTTTAATATACCTCATAAACCTTAATATATAAATGTTGCGCCTGCTTGACATCATGCAAATGAAGTCTAACGCACGGAGCTTATTTTAGAAATTATTATAACTCTTAAACATTAAAGGAATTTTTTTAAGGTTTTCACTTTTAGGTTCCAGTCGAGTTCCAAGGCATCATCAAAATTTCTCATTGGAGGATTGCTCATATCCAGCTTTAAATCAGCAGCGACATATCTAGTGATAAGATTGACCCATTGCTCACATATTCTATTCTTTACTTCGAATTGCATTTTTTCAGGAAGATTCAAATGAGTTAATTCATGTATAACAAGGAGTAACATAGGATCTGTTTCACCACGGAATTTAATCGTAAGAGGATCAGCGATTGACGGTTTTTGGGTCATTTTTACCAAGTATATCGGGATATATTTTTGCCTCCATGCAAAGCCTGAATATTTCTCAATAAGCTTAGAAATTCTTTTTTGATACTTATTAAAGGCAATTTGAAATGCTCTGGTGCTTCGCTTAAATTTCTTAAATTCAATTTTATACTTATCAATAACCTTGTTACCGTCTTTTTTGTAATCATCATAAGAGAAATCATCAGACAGAATATGAGTGTAAGCTTGGCTTACGCGAATTTCTAGCTTTGGAATCATATTCAAGATAAGTAAAAACAATTTATAAATTTAATCAGTCCACACTCATATAATAGTTATATTCTTAATAGTTATATTGTTATTTGTCCCGCGTAATTATCTAAAGCAAAATTTATATACTGTGACTATTCAATTAAATTATGGGGTTAAAAGAGGAGTTAGTCAAAGAGTTAACCAGGAATAGTTCTATTTATCTTGTCAAAGCTAACTTGATTAATAGAGGTTACTTGGAAGAGGATATAAATAGGGCTCTCAAAGGCGTGATTGATATAAAGTCTGCAGAGAGCGACAAGAACAATAAGCTTATGGGTTTCAAGGAATTCTTCGACCGCATCGGATATGGTTTTGCAAGCCAGCAATTCATCAACATATTATTCATGCTGTCTGGAGCATCATTATTCTTGGTGGGATTCATCAACGGCATCAAGACTTCTCTTGTTTATTTCTTTTCAGGTTTCCTCAAAGAATATTCTAGAATAAAATATTTTGGCAAAAAATATATCAGCACCGCCGGAATAATCTATGGCCTAAGTTTTTTAGGGATGGCATTTGCTGTGGTGCTGCACAGCCCTTCATTATTTGTATTATCTGTATTAGTAGGAACTGTAGGAGTGATTGCTCATGGTGATTTATACACCTCATTTTTTAATAGCATTCTAAGGAGCGAGCATCGTAAAACTTTTCTAAAATTTATTTCATACTTCGGAATATTCATCACTGCAGTATCATTGATACTTGCAGGATTATTGATGGAGTTTTTCCCTGTGAACGGCACTCCTTTTGACTTTAATCCATCATGGCTGAATCTTGCTGCACCAGTGCATTTCCAAATATACGGTTATCTGTTAGCATTCGAGATAACTGCAATAATGTTTATAGTATCAGGATACTTGATGTCATTTATCGAGGAAAAGAAGGATGAAGTGTATGGCTCAGTACTTTATGCAACTGCATTCGTCAAAGAATATATGCAGACTGCTAAAGAGGATAGCAAGATATTTATAAAAAACAAGAAAGTTCTGCTGTTGACGCTGGCTGCGATATTAATGACTATCCTTCAAGTTGTAGGAAATTCTTATTTCGGAATATTTATCTACGATCATTTCAAACATCAATTTCTTGGAGGATTCATGAATGTGGCGATAATATTTGTTATAGCATTAGTGACTTCAATCAGTGGAACGATGCTTACAAAAGCATTCGCAAAAAGTCTTGGAGAAGCGCCAATGCTTGTCTTCGGAACATTGCTTGTTGCATTGCTTCCATTGACGATGTTCTATAATCCGAATCTATATGCTATTGGACTTGCGACTGCATTGTCTGTTATAGGCGGAGCTGTCGTCGGTGTAGCTCAAGGATTGATTGCTGAAAGATTGATGAGTGAGAAAGAACAATCAACATACTTCAGCGGTCTTGGATTTGTTTCTATCATTCCAACATTCATTCTAGTCACAATCGGAGCAGTCATAGCACAAATGTATACTTTACAGACATTATTCTTAGGTCTAGGAATTGCATTAGGAGCAATAGTCATGCCAATATACTTTATTTTAGTCTTGATTATAGACGCAGAGTATAAAAGAGAACATGCTGCAGCTGTGGCAGCTAGAAAGTAAAATTTTCAGAAATACATTAAGATAATATTTTTAAGTATAGTTCGGACAACTTTATGTTGTCCTTAAGTGCCTTTACTGGATCGCAAAAGACTTTGTCTTTGCGCGCAAGAACTTTTAGTTCTTTGCGTTTTGGCAAAAATTCTAAGATAAATTTTTAAATCCTTGATATTTTTACCATTCTAGAGTTAAATAATATTTTATTCAATAGTCTTGTTTTATTCAATAGTCTTGTTTTATTCAATATAATATGTTGGGGGATAAAATGAATATTCAAAAGATACAGATTGGAAACAAGAGCGTAATGCCTTTTACAATTCCTTCTGGAATTATAACAACAGAAATTTCATGTTTAGAAAGAATGGCAAGGGAAATTCCTGAATTAGGAATATTGACAACAAAAAGTATAGGACTAAAACCTCGTTCTGGAAATAGGGAGCCGATTCTTTATCAATTTAATCCAGGAGAATTTGTCAATGCTGTCGGACTAACAAATCCTGGAGCAGAAGAATTTGCCAAGAAACTTTCTACAATCAATTTTCCACAAGATAAATTCTTGCTTGCATCAATATTTGGCAAAGATGTTTCAGAATTTAACCGTGTAGCAATCGCTTTAGCACAATATGTTGATGGTTTTGAATTAAACTTGTCATGTCCCCATGCCCAAGGATATGGTATGCAATTAGGACAAGACAAAGATATGGTTTCAGAAATAGTTCATGGAGTTGTTGAAATAACTAGTAAGCCTGTTTTTGCTAAACTCACTCCTAATGCAGGAAATATAGGAGAAATAGCCAAATCTGCAGTCGATGTAGGAGCATATGGAATTGTAGCGATAAATACCGTTGGACCAGGTTATTATTCTGTAGATGGAAATGCTGTTTTAACAAATAAAGTCGGCGGACTTTCAGGAGTTGGAATAACTCCAATTGGACTAAAATGCGTAAGAGATATAAGACAAGCTATAGGAGATAACATTCCAATAATAGGAATGGGCGGGATAAGAAATGCTGATGATGTCAAAGCTTATGCAGATGTTGGTGCAAACTTTTTTGGCATAGGAAGCGCGTTGGCCGGTATGAATGAAACTCGAATCAAGAATTATTTTTCTCATCTTAACCAAGATTTGAGTAGCAATTTTTCAAATGCTACAGAATCATTGTTAAAAAAAGTAAATATGAATTATCATAAGGTAAAAGTAGAAAAAAAGATTGATTCTGCATGCGATTTTAAAATTATACAGACTAATGGACGGATGTTTGCAGATCCAGGACAATTTGTATTTGCATGGATTCCGGGAATTGGCGAGAAGCCTTTCTCAGTTATGAACATTAACCCTTTAACTTTAGGTGTATTGGAGAGAGGAGAATTTACAAAAAAATTAAATTCTTTGCATAAAGGAGACGAATTTTATGTAAGAGGGCCTTATGGACAAGGTGTAAGTGTTCCAAAAAAATCAGACGTTGTTTTAGTCGGCGGTGGATGCGGGATTGCAGGACTGTATCTTTTAGCAAAAAAATTATCTAGAGAGTCACATGTGTTGACATTACTAGCAGCAAAAGATACAGAACATATTGCATACTTAGATGAATTTAGAAGATATGGCGATGTAAAAGTTGCAACCGAAGACGGAAGTCTTGGAAGAAAGGGAATTGTTACAGATTTAATGACTGATTTGAAAGATGGAAGCTATTTCTTTAATTGTGGACCGAAACCTATGATAAATGCAATACTGCCTTTAGAATTAAAACTATCTTCTCCGGAAAGAGTTTATTCATCTGTAGATTATATGACACGGTGCGGTGTTGGCGTCTGTGGAAGTTGCGCTGATGAAAAAGGAAGAAGAACTTGCATAGAAGGGCCATTCGTCAAACCAGAGTAAGATAATAAGATTATATAATCAGACTAAGATAAATTTTTAAACTCTTAAAGTTTCTACTTTTCTATGGTTAAATCAGATGTTGGGGCTAGAGAGCAGATTAAGGGTCAGATTATTTCCGGCAAGTTTGGAGAGATACTTGCTAGACAGAAGTCAGACCAAGAATTTGAATTAGGAGAGATTCTAGTATCAGAAAATGATGAATCAAAAATATTCTTACAAGTTTATGATTTACAGTATGGTTCTCAAGTTTCCCAGCAGAATCTTGAATTGATATCCGGAATGAGTCTTGAAGAAGATTCTGATTTCGAATTTATGGACAAGAATTTGAGGAATTATAAGATTGCATTTCTAAAAAATATGATTAGCGTTGACAAATCAGACAATAAAAAAGTCAATATTTCTAAGTCTTTGCCGAGCATGTTTTCAACAGTAAGGACTGTGACTCGCGAAGACTTATCATTTATTACACAACCAAAGAATCCTCTCTTCCTTGGAAATCTTAGAAGTGGAAGCAAGGAATTGGATGTTCCAATATATCTTGATGGAGCTCAAGTATTAACGCATCATATTCTAATCAGTGGAACAACAGGAAAAGGAAAGAGCGTTTTGATGAGCAATTTATTGTGGGATGCAACAAGCCAGGATTATAATGGAATTCTGGTTCTAGATCCTCATAATGAATATTATTTTGGCAATGGAAAGATTGGATTGAAGGACCATCCATCAAAGAATGTTTCATATTATAGCGTTAGGAGTGTTCCTGGAAGCATCGGATTAAAGATAAATATAAAAATACTCAGACCAGCGCACTTTGGCTGCCTGGATTTTAGTGATGCGCAAGAGCAGGCGATGAATGCTTATTACAGGGATTATGGTATAAAGTGGATTGAATCTCTTTTGTTAGAAAGGCCTATTAAAGTAAATTTTAATGATGCAACAATAAATGTTCTAAAGAGAAGATTAATGTATTTGTTGGATATTGATATCAGCAATAGCGAAGTATTTTGCAATGGAATATTTGAGTTTAATGCCGGCGAGGCAACAATAAGCAGCATATGTGATTCGCTAGAATCTGCAAAGACAGTCATACTCGATACTAGTGCATTCAGCGGACAGGTAGAATTGCTTGTCGGCTCATTGATTGTTACAGAAATGTTCAATCGATACAAACATCATAAGATGCAGGATTCTCTGGGCGATAAGCCTGTGATATCAATTGTACTTGAAGAGGCTCCGCGTGTGCTCGGCAAAGAAGTTCTAGAGAAGGGTTCTAATATATTTTCAACGATTGCGCGCGAGGGAAGAAAATTCAAAGTAGGATTGATTGCAATAACACAATTGCCGTCGATGATTCCAAGAGATATTCTTGCGAACATGAATACTAAAATAATTCTTGGAACAGAAATGGTCCAGGAAAGACAGGCAATCATTGATAGCGCATCGCAAGACTTAAGTACAGACAGCAGAAATATTGCTAGCCTAGATAAAGGTGAATGCATTGTCTCCTCGAATTTTGCTAAGTTCGCAATTCCAATCAAGATTCCATTCTTCGATGATTTTGCAAAGAAGGATGTTCAATTGAAATTGAAAGAGAAAGAATATAAAGATGCTAGTAGTAAAGATAATAAAGAAATACTTGGATTAGGAGAATAGAAATATAAGATAATAACATACTAATGGAGATATATCATGAAATTCGCGCACATGGCTGATGTTCACATCGGATCTTGGAGAGATCCTAAGCTGAAAGACTTAGCTACTGATGCTTTCATCAAAGCAATGGAAATATGCGTGCATAAGAAAGTCGATTTCATTCTGATTTCTGGAGATTTATTCAATACAGCATTGCCTGGAATTGATAATTTGAAGAGTGTCGTCAAAGAATTTAAAGCATTGAAAGAAAAGGATGTTCCTGTTTACGTTATTCCTGGAAGCCACGATTATTCTCCGAGCGGAAAGACGATGATTGATGTACTTGAAGAAGCAGGATTGCTTGTGAATGTGTTTAAAGGAAAAGTTGTTGACGGCAAGCTTCAGCTGAAGTTTACTAAGGATGCAAAGACAGGAGTAAAAATAACAGGCATTCTTGGGAGAAGAGGAACTTTAGAGAAATTATATTATCAAGACTTAGATTTGGAGCATTTAGAGAATGAGAAGGGCAAGAAAATATTCATGTTTCACACATCAATAACTGAATTAAAGCCAGGCAGCAAGTCATCAATGGACTCGACGGATGTTTCATATATGCCTAAGAATTTTGAATATTATGCTGGAGGACATGTTCATATTGTTCATCAGTATTCATTCAAGGACCACAAGAATGTCGTTTATCCTGGACCATTATTTCCAGCAAATTTCGAAGAGCTGGAAGAATTAGGAGTCGGAGGATTTTATATTTATGATGATGACAAACATGATGCGAAGGATAAAGATACAAAATTAGAGCGTGAAGATATTCCAATAAAAAATACATTCAAGATATCAATAGATTGCGAACATAAAAGTCCTGAAGAAGTGACTGAAGCGGTATATGCTGCGATTAAAGGCAAAGAATTACTTAACAATATTGTATTGATTAGGATTAGTGGAAAATTAAAGAGTGGACGCGTTTCGGAAATAAATTTCAGAGAGATACAGATTAAATGTTATGCTCAAGGCGCGTTTTTCGTGATGCGCAACACAGTAAAAGTCGTCGGTGCAGAATATGAAGAGATTAAGATTTACCAGAAGAATCCTGAAGATGTTGAAGAAGCAATAATTCAAGAACATCTAGGACAGATTAAAGTCAAAGGGTTTGATGCAGAAACAGAATCTAGAATAACGCGTGAAATGATGCATTTGCTTAGCTCGGAAAAGCATGAAGGCGAAAAAGTTTATGAATACGAAGAGCGAGTAAAGAAAGAAGTCGATAGATTGCTGGAATTGTGAATATATCGTTTTCTGTTATGTTATTATCTTCCGTCAGATATTCTTTTAGCATTAATCATTCTGGCGTTGAGCATATCGAGTTCACGGATGTCTTTTTGAAGCTGTAATCTTGATGGGTGGAGTTGTAATCCTATTAGATATAATTCATGCATTTTTGTTGTATCTGACGATGATTCTTCTAATAATTTATCTTCTTTTTTGAATAATGGTCCTTCTTTTTTTAATCTGTTTTGTATATCATTCCAGAGGGGGCTGAACCGGTCATAATAATATGCTACTGTATCAGCACTTACTAGTTCGTCCTCGACTAAACTTTTATATGCATAATTATTCATAAGTGCGCTATCTAGTATATTTTTATTATCAGAAACTTTCTTTAATTCAATATTTCGTGCTATTAGAGTGTTGTATTTATTGGTGTTAATATCTGGAGTGTTATAATCCATAGAAATTTTCCCAGGAACCGGATTGACTGTACGTATGATAGGATTAATTATATTTATAGGCTTGCTCATGACGGCAGTATTCTTATTTTTATATTCATTATTATCCTTATTATCGTCCTTACTATAGTTCTTATTATTATTGGATACAAATATATATACTATTCTTCTATCTTCCTCGATTGCGCTTCTAATACTGTCTTCTAAATCTTTATTATCTCTAATCTTATTATTGTTTTTATTGTCGTTATTTTGAGGTATTTGTACAACAACAGGATTTTTCTTCTCAGGTTCTGTCATTGTCTTTTCTAGATTTATCTTTTTAGAGCTTTTGACAGTTGACTTATTATGTGCATCATCCTTGCTCTCTTGTGAATGATATTCCTTATCACGAGCTTTGTATGTCGCATTCACAATAGCTACTATCTCTGAATAACTGATAGAATTTGCAATTGATTTCTGTTCTTGAGGTTCTTCTTGAAGCTCTTTTTGCTCTTCATTCTTATGTGTAGTGTAATCTAATGGTAATCTTTTTCCAGAATCATTTATTAAGAGCAATAATTTTGCTGCAATCACTCCTGTTACTGCCCATTTTATTCCACGTCTCATATCAGAGGATTGCTATCGAGATTTATAAATATTCTGCTTTAAACCTACTTTGTAGTGGTTACAAATTTATGTTTATTCTTTCTTGTCTCTCGATTTTTTCTCGTCTTCTGGATAGAAACTTTTCTTGGTGTCGCCCATTGAGCTTCCGCTCCTCATCTCTACAACGAGCTCATCATTTTTCATATGTATTCCTCCACTACTATCTACTATAGGAGCATAAGTCTTTATGCCAAAAGCTTCTGATACATGTTTAGCCAGAGGATCATCTCCTCCTCCTGTCGAGCACGACATTAAGTAGCATTCTGCATCTTTGTTGAAGCAATTTTTTATTCCATCAAAGGCATGGGTTTTTAAGTCGCGGGCCATAAGATCTCCTTTGTCTCCTCCCAAGTCAGTTCTGTCTGTACGGCCATGCCCGTTTATGAATAATATATCTATCTTTCTTATGGCAGATATATCTTTTAGCACCTGAGCAAGCTGACTTGGCGTCTTTATTCTCATTACATGCAGCTCATATTTATCTCTTGGAAGGTTCAATACTTCTGATAACGTTGATTCAAATGCAGTATTATGGTCTGCTCCAGGCAACGTACACACAACCATCTTTCGCGTATCCCTGCTACCCTGCTTGTTTAATATATCTGATTGTATCTCTTTCGAATTTTTATATTTAGATAATAAATCAAAATCTATATCGATAAGATTTGTACTGTTGAGCTTGATATTTTTTGATGCAATCTCGCTCAAGAACTTTTTACCGTATTCCTGACTGGTATAGCATCTCAAAAATATTTCTAGATAATAAAACTCTCTAAGGTTATTATATACGCAATTATTCCAATAGAACCACATTTCAGAATCGTTCTCAAAATAATTTATGTTAGGATTACTGCAAATATTTGAGATATTCAGTATTATGGCAGAGTCATCTATACCATACATTTTCCTGACGTCTATTTTTATGAGAAATTTAGCAAATTTAAGATTTATGACTGACATGATATCCGTCAACATTCGAGTTTTTTTAACCATGTCCTGACTTGAATCTAATTTTAATTTTGAGCTGGCCAACAGCTGCATAGCATTCCTTATCTCTACCGCCCTAGGTGGAGGATTATATATAATTGTATCATCGTTGTCAAAGAGCGTCTCCCTTAATTTATATGTATCCGAGCCATATATGCTGGATCGTAAATCATGCATAACCCATCCGCTTAGCATTACGCGGCCCCTTCCTCTAGCTGAAGAAACGTCTGTTATGTACTCTACCCAGCCCTTGATATATGTTCTATAGGGGTCTTTAGCACACATTATATCTATAGAATCTATTATCTCAAAAAGTGTCTTGTCAAAAAATAGGACTATATTAAGATAGAAGCTGTTCAGCATTGAAGCTATCTCATCACCATAATCCTGTGTACCATAATGGTCTATGTATTTTTTTAAGTTCAGAAAATATATCCTAGAATTATTGCCGATGCGTAATTTTGTTACCAGCCTGTATATTATTTCTGGAGTATCTGTCCTGTAAATCGTGTCAGCCTTGGATAAATGGATTAATATATTGTTTTTTAATAACTGATAATCTTTTGTTTCGAATATTTTCTCATCTTCCATTTTTTTAAGTAGATTATATTCACCAATACTTTCTTTTAAGTTTAATTCTGGATGTCTCTGCTTGACCGCTGCAAAATGTTCATCCATATCATTGCTATGACTCTCTTTGAAGGAGCCAATGATTGTGTCCAGATTCGAAAGCTGTTGAGTCACATCATAAAGCTTTGAGAAGAATTCTTTTTTGATATGTTCATTTTTCCTTCTCTTGACAAGCCCTCTTATCCCAGAATTATATTCAAGAGTTTTTTTATTTGAGACACTAAGTTCTTTTAATGATTCCATATCGAAAGAGTAATTGTTATATGCATCTATTATCTTCTGAAACTTATCCTCTATGTGGAGCGCCTTTACTGATCCGCTTACCTCTTTGATAAATTCTTCTAATTCATTCTTGAACTCATTATAACAACTGTACTGTCCATTATAGTCTTCAAATAAATGTATATAATCCATCTTCGGATTATAGGAATTTTTGGATTTTAGAACTTCATTCAATAGCATATTTATTCTTTTTAATGCGAAACTATTTTTTATAGAAGTATAATTATAAAATATTTTAGAAGCTGTAGATTTATCATATTCTTCTGTGTTCATCGTGTTTTCTTACGGATTTACTCTCAGCATCGTCCTTGGGAATGCTATTGCATCCTTTATGTTCTCTAGATGGCATATGAATGATACTAATCTTTCTACACCCATTCCGAAACCGCCGTGAGGAACTGAGCCATACTTACGTGTGTCCAGATAGAAATTATAATTCTCAGGGTCTTCACCCATCTCCACTAATCGTGTCTTAATCTTCTCTAAGTCTGATTCTCTTTCCGACCCACCGATTATTTCACCATAACATTCTGGCGCAATAAAGTCGCATCCATTGACAGCATCTGGATTTCCTTCTGTCTCTTTCATATAGAATGCCTTTACAGCTTTAGGATACTCTGTGACGATTGTGAAATGCTCATTTATCTTCGATAATTCGTCCTCTTCAATTGTCCTTAAATCTTTTCCCCATTCTATATCTATGCCTGCCTTTTTCTTTAAGATTTCTAAAGCTTCAGTATACGTTATTCTCAAGAATGGTTCATCACGAACTTTTTCTAAAATCTTTATGTCTCTATTCAGAATTTTTAATTCTTCAAGATTATTTTCTAATACTCTCTTTACGCAATGTTTTATTAAAGCTTCACCATAATCTTGGATATCTTTGAAGTTCGCCCATGCCACTTCCATTTCTGCATGCCAATATTCTGTCAAGTGTCTTGATGTCTTAGATTTCTCTGCCCTGAATGATGGTGCAATAGTGTAAATCTTTTCCAATGCAAATATTGCAGGCTCAGCGTAAAGTTGCCATGTCTGTGCTAAGAACACAGGTTTTCCGAAATAGTTTACAGAGAATAAAGTTGAGCCGCCCTCTGCCTGTGTTGCCTGAAATATTGGACTATGATACTCATAAAATCCTTCTTTCCTAAAATACTCATCAATAGCTCCGAATATTGTACTTCTGATTTTCATTATTGATGTCATATATCTGCTTCTAAGCCATAAATGTTTCATGTCCGCTAAAAGTTCAGTTGACTGATCTTTCTGGATTGGCCATCCGACACTTTCGCCTATTAATTTGAATTCCTTAACTTTTATTTCGAATCCGGTTGGAGCTCTCTTATCCTCGACGATTTCTCCAGATAATTCTACTGAAGCTTCAATGTCTGTCTTCTCTGCATCATTCCACATCTGTTCAGAAACATGTGCTTTTTCAACAACACATTGAATTATTTCAGTCGAATCTCTCATCACTAAGAATCTTAATGCATTACTTCCTCTAGCTCTATAGCACCATCCTCTGATATGTACAAGGCCTTGGCCCTTCTTGATTGCGTCTTTGATTGATATAAATTTGTCCGTCATAAAACCACTTACTAACAAGATTGAATATACCTTTAAATAATTTATTGTTATTTTAATTTTGTTTATATATTGAGTTCAGAATTAATTATCAGAACTCTAGTTCTTTGTATGCTCTAGGAATAGGTATGGTGTCTCGTATATTTGATACACCTGTTAGATACATCATAAATCTCTCAAAGCCAATACCAAAACCTGAATGCGGAACAGTACCAAACTTTCTTAATTCAAGATACCAACTATATGCTTTTTCATCCATGTTCAATTCTTTTATTCTATTCAAAAGCTTTTCGTAATCATCTTCTCTTTGACCACTACTCATTATTTCTCCAACACCAGGAACTAAGACATCAACGCAGCGAACTGTCCCGTCATCGTTTTGTTTTCCATAAAACGGTTTTATATCCTTTGGATAATTATATACTAGTACAGGCAATTTGAAGTGTTCCTCACATAAATATCTTTCATGTTCAGAACCTAAATCCATTCCATACACAGGTTTAACTTCGAATTTCTTGTCGCTTTTTTCTAATATTTCTATAGCTTCGTTATAAGCAATTCTTTTGAATGAACTACTAGCTACATGTTTTAATCTATGTATTATTCCTGGCTCCACTTTTTCATTCATATATTCCATATCTTCCTGACAATTCTCTAAGATATGTTTAATAAGATATTGAACAAATTCTTCTTCTATATCCATAAGGTCATCCATATCATAAAATGCCATCTCTGGTTCAATCATCCAAAATTCAGCCATATGACGAGTGGTGTTTGATCTTTCCGACCTGAATGTCGGTCCGAATGTATATATTTCTACAAGAGACGTGGCAAATATTTCTCCTTCCAATTGACCGCTTACAGTTAAGAATGCCTTTTTGGTAAAAAAATCTTTGCTGTAATCAGTTTTGCCGTCCTCAGTTTTTGGTACATTATCTAAATCTAATGTTGTAACTTGAAACGTTTGACCAGCACCTTCACAATCGCTTGATGTGATTAATGGCGTGTGTACATAGTAGAAATGTTTTTCATGAAAAAATTTATGTATTGCAAAAGATAATTCATTTCGTATTCTAAACATTGCACCAAACAGTGTAGTTCTTGGTCTAAGATGAGGATATGTTCGCAAATATTCCATTGTTAATTCATTTTTTTGTAGAGGATTCTCTAGCGGATTTGCCATACCATATACAGTTATATTTTTGGCAGATATTTCATGTTTCTGACCCTTGCCAGGTGATTTGATTAAATCTCCCTCAACTCTGATGGATGCGCCCATGTTTAATTTTTTTATTTCCGCCTCGTAATTATATAGACTTGAATCTGCGATAATTTGAATATTTTTTATTGAAGATCCGTCATTCAATTCTATAAAAGAGAATGATTTAGAATCTCTTTTAGTTTTGACCCAGCCATTTACAGCTATATGTTTCTTCTCTTCATCTAGTTGAAGTAAATCTCTTACTTTTAATTTCTTAAAGTGTATATGACTCTCGTCGTGTGTTTTTTCCATTTTTTCCTCCAAAAATATAAACGCCCCCTGCCAGGCTCGAACTGGCGACCTCAAGATTAACAGTCTCGCGCTCCACCACTAAGCTAAGGGGGCAACTTATTTATATTGCTATCTGCCAATCGTATCCAAAAATTGAGATAGAATCAGATTGGCAGTCTAATGGGACTACCAATTATTATTAACATTAACTAGTCCACAAACTAGGATAGTATTGTGAATAAATTTGTTAACTTTCATAACCATAATCATGTTATTTCATGCACATATTTAAATTTTATCTTTTTCGGAAGAAATTTTTCATTAAAATTAGATAGAAACAATTAGAATAAAAAAAGTAATAGATGAACTCACGCAGTTCGTGAGGGCATCGCTTTTACTGGATTTTTTAGCAAAAAATTCTTTTACTTCTTTTTCTTTTTAGCAGCCTTTTTTGCTGGAGCTTTTGTTGCCTTGACTTGTTTTGCTGGCTTCTCTATAGTGCAAGTATTCCATCCAAACAAAGCGTATAATCCGCACCATCCTATGATTCCAGTTACCAATGCAATGACTGCCGGAATAAACCACAATGCGCTGTATCTGCCGGGCATCACTAGTGCCAATATTATGAACACTACAGCCAATATTATCCTCACTATCCTATCTGTCATTCCCACATTTTGACCCATACATATCACCAACTCCTTTTGGGTAGAGAATATTTATAAAGTTGCTTGTTTATTTTGAGTAAATGGATGAAAAAGATTTGCCTAAATATCGCGATGAAATAGCTAAGATAGATGATAGAATAGCTTATTTACTGATTAAGCGGTTTGAATTGACAGATGAAATTGGAAGGTTTAAGAAAAGAAATAATATTTCTGTGGAGAATAAGGAAGTGGAAGAAAAAATTCTAGCAAGGCTTATGGATAAAACAGACGACCAACCAAATAAAGAATCAATATTTAAAATCTATACTGAGATATTTTCTCAATCTAAGGAAAGGCAGAGAAAGATTTTATTATGATTAATTATATAATAAATATTTTATGAGAATAAAAGGTGAAACTATGATTGGCAAACCACACTGGTTTAAGTATAGAACATTTGGATGGGGACTAGCGCCTCGAACTTGGGAAGGCTGGGTATATGTTGCTGTAGTAGCATTCTTAATAGCTGGAACACTCGCAATGGGAATAAACAATCCTAAAATGATGTGGATATTCGCAATAATAATGGTCATATTTGTGGTAGATATATTAGTGATAATGACTAAGCTTCCGAAGGTCAGCGATGAGCGTGAGAATTATCATCAATTAATCATCGAGAGGAATTGCTCATTTGCAGCAATCGTTGCATTACTCGTGATTGCAATATATCAGACATACATGAATACAGGATTCTTCGTGTCACAGAATGGAACAATTCCATTTGATATCTCATTGATAATTGTGTTAGGAGTGATGCTCGTTGTGAAGATAGCTTCAACTATCTATGTTAAATGGAAGATGTAAGATTTATTTATTCTTTTTTTAATTCTCTTTTATAGTTATTGTATGTTTTAGTCAGATAATCGAGTTCACTTTTGATATAATCTAGCGTCTCTTTGTAAATATCTGAATGTTTTTCTAGATTTGGCTTGTGACATCTATCCATTTCAAATACTTGTCCTCCTAGTTTGATATATATCGCCTTATCTATACTAGGTAAACCTCTTTTCTGAACTTTTATATGAAAATATCTTTCAGGAGGATGATCGTGAAGCGCAAATTGTCTTGCGATACTAGGATGAGGCTCGATACGATTGCTGATATCCTCAACAAATTTATCTGGATGTTTTTCTATTTCATCCAGATCTCTTAAATAAAACGATAATGTTATTATTTCTCCCATTTTAATTCCCCCGACTATTTTTACTCATAACAAGTAGTAATAGATTAAGGATTATTAAACTTTTTATTAAAATATTTAATTTAACACAATATTTATATAGTTATATTGTTATTAGACAAATAATGATGCTTGATAAGAAAGATTGTAGGATTCTTGCAGAACTTGATCTAAATGCGCGAGCCAGCTTTCAAGAGATAGGAAAGAAAGTCGGACTATCGAAAGAAACTACGATTAATCGAGTAAAGAATCTCGAGAAAAGAGAGATAATTAAGAGATATACTACTCTTGTTAATTTCGGAAAATTAGGTTATACTGGATATGTGGTCTATAATCGCTTTCAGAATGTGACGGAAAAGAAAAAACAAGAGATTATTTCGTACTTGTCGGATATTCCTGATTTGTATTGGGTGGCAATAGTTGGAGGTAGATTTGATTTAGCATTTGGATTAATGTGCCAAAATATTGTTCAGTTCAATAAAATCTATTATAATATTATTACTATGTTCGGAGAATATCTTGTTGATAATACTATAGGCATTCGTGCAGAATTGAGACAACATAAAAGAGATTATCTTATTTCTCATAAGCCTACTTCATTTAAACCTCCGTTCTTTGGTGGAGAGCAGGATATAGAAATTCTTGATGATTTAGATAAAAAAATATTATCTTATATGTCCAATAACGCTAGAATTAGTGTAGTCGAGTTATCTGTCAAACTCAAAAAGCCTGCCAGCACTATCGCGTTTCGTATAAAACAATTAGAACAGAAAGAGGTAATACAAGGATACTCAACATATATTAAAGCTCAGAATTATGGTATGCAAAGTTATAGACTGCTTCTCTACTTACATAATATGAATGAAAAGCAAAGAAATAAGATTTTTTCTTATACTAATTATAATCCGAAGACAATTCTTGCAATAGAAAATGTAGGTCAATGGAATTTTGAGATAACGCTAGAAGTAGAGAATCATGAAGAATTGCAAAAAGAAATGGAAAAGTTAAGAAATAATTTTACGGATATTATAAAAAATGTCGAATTTCTGATTATGTTCGAGGATGACTTGGTTTATGATCCTTATCCTTTATTGAAAAGAGAAAGAAAATAATTCTTAAAAGGCCAATATTTTTAAACCACCATTTATTCTTTAAATTATGTTCAAACTTACAAGGCCTGCTAAACCAAAGAAAATCGGTTTCAAAATTATCAAACAAGATAAGCATTCTGATGCACGTGTAGGTAAATTGATTACCGCACACGGAACTGTTGAAACTCCTTACTTCATGGCTGTTGCGACGAAAGCCGTCGGCAAGTTCATAGGACCTGATGATTATAAAGAAATTTCAGATGGTTTAATCTGTAATGCATTGATTCTTTCTTTAAGGCCTGGCGTTGATGTTATCAAGAGAATGGGCGGCATTCATGGTTTTATGAATTATCACAAGCCAATATTTACTGATTGCGGCGGATTTCAGATGTTGAGAGATAGCTTTATGCATGACCGCTCAAATAAAGGAATACATTTCAAGGATCCATTCAATGGTCAAAAGTTTTTGATGACACCAGAAAAAATAATGGATATAGAACAGGCAATCGGTGCAGATTGCGTGATGATGCTTGATGATGTTGCATCTTATGGCTCGTCAAAAGACGAGTACGCGCGTTCCGTTGAGAACACTCATAGATGGGGTGCACAATGCAAAAAATATCATAATAAGAAAGACCAATTATTATATGGAATAGTTCAAGGAGGATTTTATTCTGACTTGAGAAAGAAGAGTGCACAATTCATTAACTTATTAGATTTTGACGGACTAGCAATTGGCGGTGTTGCGATTGGAGAGACTAGAGAAGAGATGTATGTTGCAATAAAAAGTGCAATGCCATATTTAGATGTAAAGAAACCTAAACACTTGCTTGGCGTAGGAAGTCCAGATGATATTGTAGAATGTGTTGCTCTTGGTCTAGATAGTTTTGATTCGATATTTCCGACACAGACGGGAAGGCATGGTGCGATGTTTACATTTGAAGGCAGAGTAGATTTGTTGCATTCTAGAAATAAGAATGATGATAGTCCAATAGAGAAGGGATGCAAATGCAACACTTGCAAGAATTATTCTAGAGCATACCTTAGACATTTATTAAAGCTCGGAGAGCCTGCAGGAAAAAGATACGTTACAGTTCATAATCTATATTTTATGGGCGAATTGATGCGGCGCATTAGGAAAAGCATAAAGAACGGAACATTCGATGCGTTCAGAAAGCATATCGTTCAAGCATATCGCAGAAATACTGACCCAAAACAGTTAGTAGGTGTGAATGTTAAACAGTAATTCTATTTTATTAGTTGATTATACATAAGATTTATATACTTGTAAGAATTTCTTACCTTTATGAGTGAAGGATATTCGACCAAAGCCGGAAATTTTCCGAATTTTACATCGATAAGTTCAAAAGGACAACTAGTTATACCTAAGTCTATGCGTATAGCACTTGGATTAAAGGAAGGAGATACATTTGCAGCCAACATCATAAATAATGATTTGATTGTACTGAAAAAAGTCTCTATATCTTTAACTGATGAAGACCTAAAATCTTTACAAAAAATTCAAGCTGCATGGAACGAGATAGATTCTGGTAAAGGAAAACGCATGTCTAAAGATGCATTCCTTAAAGAGTTGCATAAATGGTAGATGTAGAATATTCAAGATCATTTGAAAAAGCAATAAGAAAAATCAAGGATGTTTCATTAAAGAATCATATAACATCTCAGATAGTAAAAATAATTAATAATCCTGAAGTTGGAAAACCTTTGAGATATAATCTTAAGGGTGAACGCACCTTATATGTAAAACCTTATAGAATAATATATTCTTACAATAATAATTTAATATCATTTTTAGTCTTTGAACATAGAGATAGTGTTTACGAGTAATTATTTCTTTTGATTTATCTTCTTAAGAAATCCCATCAATGCATACGCTTCACGTTTACTCAAGAATGATTTATTTATCATCTTCTTCCATACAGTTCTTTGAGTATCTTTCTTATCTTCATTCAAGAAATACATCTTATTCATAGAATCGTCTAAGAGCTTCATCAATTGCTTCTTTTCAGGATCGCTTATTGGATTGATATGTGATATTATATTTTCCTCAGATATTTTCTTGAATATCTCATATAAGATTATTGTTGTTGCGTGGCTCACATTCATCGTGCCATACTTTTTGCTCGTCGGAATTGTGACTGTGAAATCCATCAATTCCAATTCTTCATTAGTAAGACCAGAACCTTCACGACCCATAACTATTCCTATGCTAATTTTCTTTTTGCCTTTCAATTCTATTTCAGCTAATCTCTCTGCTAATTGTGCCGGCGTGATTGGACTTCTTAGAATGTTATAGTCCCGACCAACTCTCGCTGTTGTTGCGATTAGATAATCAAAATTTTTTCTGAGTTTTTTTAATACTTTCTCATTATATTTTGGAATTAATTCTATTTTATCGACCAAATCATTTGCCCACTTAGCGCGATTGCGAAGCTCTGAAGTATCGACATTGAATGTCGGTCCGACGAGCATCAATTCCTCAAAATCAAAGTTTTTCATAGCCCGGCATATCGCTCCAGTATTTCCAGGATTCTCCGGCTCGATTAAGATGACTGTTATGTTAATCATGGTGTTGGAATGTGTATAATATTTATAATTGTATTGCTTATGTCTATAAAGAGTTGGTTATCACTAATACCAGACTAAAAAACGAATGATTTATATATTGATATCTGCATATTTTCCCGGTGATATTATGTATAATGAGAAAGTTAATGATGAACAATTAGAAGTGATGGTTTGTGATGCTCCAATAGGATCTTCCGAGTATTGTGAAGAATTATTGAATAAAGTCATTAATCATAAGAGTTATGGACGTTTATTCGTACCGGAAAGTGACGGGAAAAAATTACTTCTGCAATTACTGCCAGTCAAACAGGCAATTGCTGCAGGTGAGAATAGCAGATTATATTTTAATGTTGCTCGCACCTATAAACTTGTAATGAAATCATTGATGGAAAATCAACTGGACCCAGATATATCGCGTGAAGATGTAGAGTGCCTTGCTAAGTCTAATAAAAAATTATCTCTAGACGAGATAGAATCCATGGAACGTCCAGATGTGATGACATACCAATTTATGAGATATGGAGAATATTAGAAAAACATAACTACTAATAAGTAAGTATAATAATAACATTTATAATTTGTTTTGTATTCTTCATTTTATGGATAAAAAGTTAGAAAAGAACGAGATACGTAAGATATTCAAAGATTTAAAAAATCAAGAACAAAATCCTCTACTTATTCCTACATATATTATATCGCTTGAGTCCATTGCTCATGAAGGTTATGCTGTAATAAATCCTGATGTGGTTGTATCTGGATTAGATTTAAAATTTGATTTGTTGATTGATGTTAGTACTCAGAAAAAACATCCAGGTTATGATTCTATACCTATAATAGATTATACAAATTATGCTATAGAATCTTCTGGCACCAGATATCTTGATTTGATTTCTGCGTTAGAGAATTTTGAAAAATTACGTTATGATACTTTTGATAGAGCATTATTTTTTTCTTCCAACTCAGGTGATGTACACTGTTATAGACATGTAGTTGATGATGAGTTAAAGGCTTTACGTTTGTGCATTATTGGTGTAGAAACTATCAGCAAATCTAACCCTGATTTATCTTCTATGCTTTGTTCAGAGATAGGAAAGATTTACGAAAAATATATTTCTCAGAAACTAAATGTGAGATTGGATGTATTAAGTGCCGACAATAAGACTAAATCTAAACTTTTATAAACAATATTGACCGTATTTTGTCTATGGAATATCTCTGGCTCATATTTGCATTACTTTCTGCGATTAGTGCTGCTGCTGTTGCAATATTTGGAAAGATTGGACTTCAAGGGATTGAGCCAAATACAGCGACTGCAATTCGAGCGATTGTGATGGCATTATTTCTTGTAACATTTGTTTTGATACAGGATAGATTTTCTAATTTGTCTTCTATCTTATCTAATCATAAGGCTGTATTCTATATAATTCTTGGAGGAATAGCCGGAGCATTATCCTGGCTGTTCTACTTCATTGCATTAAAGCTCGGAAAGGTTCAGCAAGTCGCTCCTATTGATAGATTGAGTGTTGTATTCGCTATTATATTAGCATTCTTGTTCTTAGGCGAGAAAATAACTTGGAAAGTCGGCATTGGCGCTGCGCTCGTGACTGTCGGAGCGGTATTGATAGCAATTGGATAGATATATAATTGTTTACTAGAATTAAATGTTTAAACAAAAAGGATAATATTTAAATAATGTCTTATTCTGTGGATGATTAGTGAGTAATTATGAAGGTTGCACGTAGAAAATTAGTCCAGCAGGGTGAATCAACATTAATGGTCAGTCTCCCAGCACCGTGGATAAAGTCGAATAAGCTGGAGAAGGGTTCTGAAGTCAGCATAACTCCATTAAACAATGATTTGCTCATCTCTTCAAAAGGCGAGAACTATAAGTCGGAGACGGCATTGACTTTGACTGGTACGACCGAGTCTTCGGTAAGGACCATAATAACAAACGCGTACAGGTCAGGTTACGATAGGATAAAAGTCAATTATTCTGATAAGTCACAATTTAATTTTTTAGAGCATGTCGTAAAAACAAAGTTAGTAGGATTTGAAGTTGTTTCTAGAGAGAAAGATTATTGTATCATTGAGAATATAACTGAGCCTGCCGAAGAGCATTTCGATAATATGCTGAACAAAATACTGTATAATATTGAGGAGATGTTCACAGTTACTGCTGAGATACTACAAGGAAAAGAGCCTTCAGATAATTATGAAAGCATAGAGGAGCGCATACAGAAATATGACAATTTTTGTAGAAGGATTGTTTCCAAGCAAAAATACAATAACGACAAGTCCGAGATGATTTGGGCGTTTCTGACTATGATTTTACACGCTCAAAGAGAATTATATCATCTTGATAATTATTTGATAAAGAATGGCTCTGGATATAAGTCCTCGTCAGATGCCAAGCAATTATTAGATAAGTCCAAAGAATTATTTAGTCTGATTAAAAAATCTTATATGGAGAAAAATGTTAAGTATCTCGCTGATGTTCATTCTATGGAGAAAGATTTGATTTACAACAAAGGTTACGCGTTATTACAGCAGAAGAAGGGCATAGAATCGATAATTATTTATCACATACTCTTTAGCATCAGAGAATTCTATCAAGCAAATAGTCCATTGGCGGGAATTATAATGTAAAAGAAGGAATTTGTAATTATTTAGCCTACTTTATCAACTTCTCAGCATCCTTTGCATATTGAGATGTTCTGCTGAAGAAAGATGTATCTGGCGCACTCATGACGTATCTTTCATATTTATTATTTGTTCTCTTTACTGAGAAAAATGACTGGTTTAATATTTGTCCGTTCTTATAACTAATTGTTTGAAGTGTAAATTGCTTAAGATTTATACTGTCTGGCAGGTCTAATCTATAGTCTATCATATTTGATGTACGACTATCATTCTTAATACTTTTTCTTACATAATCTAATTCAGGGATTCTGATTAAATATTGTGTATTAGTATCCATTGAAGCCCACTTTTCATCACTTCTCGTACCTTCGAATTTAACCATGTCATTACTATATCCTACTTTTGCTAATCCTTCTGATATTGTTACCCCGAACTTATCATCTTTCCATTTCCATATACCTCCTCTTTTTTCATTGCCTTCTATTACTATAGGTATTCTCTTCACATATACTGCTTCTTTTTTATTTTTGAATACTATCGCAGCATTTTTATTCATTTCAGCAGTTTCCGAATTCCATCCATCACTCTTCACAGTGTCAGCTGTAGGGAACAGTTCTACCACTAAGTTGTATACAGATCCTTCTTGAGCATCATCAGGTATCCTAATGATATGATATAAAGACCTGCTGTTTCCCAAATCCCCCTGTTCAGCCCATGCTCCTGGATTGACTGGATTTATGTTGAACTCTTCGAAATTGAAATTATCTATTTTATCGTTACTATTTCTCTCGCTTTTACCCTCAATATATGCTCTACCTTTAAACCATACGGGATACGCTTCGAATTTTTTATCAATGGCTTGATAGTATGAAGCTACTATTAGGTCTATATCGTCTCCTCTCTTAGCGAAGTATATATTAGGATTGTCTACAGTTCCTTTATTGTTAAACATCGTAGTGTTTATCCAAAAGTAATTATTATCTATTCCTCTTGTATCTTCATTCCATCTTGATTGTACTTGGTATATATCCATAGGAATCTTTTTGTTGAATATAGAATCTACAGTATATCCTCCTGTGGCTAGCATGATTCCTGTCATTGTCCATAATCCTATTTTCTTCATTGTGCCGGCAAAATCTTTGTTGCTGTGCTTATGCCATTCTCTGATAAATTCTCTTGTAGAAGAATACCTTTGTTTCTCATCTAATGATAATGCTCTTCGTAATATCGGAGCATATTTTCTAGCGTGTCTTGGAAGATTTGATATTGCTGTATCGATTAGAGCATTATATTGGTCTGACCTAAATTTTCCATTCTCGAATAAATCAAATCCGCTCGTAAATTGATTGTCAGTTACTATGGCTGTTCCTTCTAATTGGTCTATTTCTAATAATTTTTCTCCCACCAATATCTCTAAGAAATCTTTTGCTGCAGCATATACTTCTGCTTTATCATCGTATGCTTTTTCTTTTCCAGAAATTTTAGAGACCATCAATGGATCAGTTATTTGTTTAGCGCCAAGCGTTGGCTGCGGCTTTATTTTCGTATGATTTTTCTTGCATGCATTAGCACAATCTATAACTATTGCTTCAAGCTCCTTATTCTCAAGGTTATCTGTTCTTATGTTTGTGATTATGTTTCTTAAAGATCTGTCTCTGTGATATATTCCTTTTTCATCCATATATCCTAATGAGTCTAATACGTGAGAACTTATTGTTTCGAACTCTTTTTTGGTGATAGGATTTTCTTTGAATAACGGCAGGAGAGAGTTTAATGTTTTGTAGCTTATGAAATATTTTTCTGCGATGATGCTATGTTCTTCTTCATTGTCTTTTACAAACCAATAATCTAATATTGGACTTGTATGATGTTTATATGCTTCTGGTCCTAATTTGATTAATATCTTAAAATCATTTGCTGTATCGCAGCCTTGTTCATAATGAAACTTGGCTCTTTTGTTTGCAATTTCTTTTCTGTCTGTTATTAATATTCTCTCTTGTTCAGTGTCTTCTAATCCATATTGTGCAACAAAGCCAACTCTTGGTCCGGCTTCATCATCAGGAATTTTATGTGTTAGATTATGATATAACGTTATTCCTTTCAATTCTTTTTCTGCCTGTAACGCTTTTAAGATTAGATTCTTCTCGAATAGTGGTCCAATTATTATTGGATTAATATCTAGTTCAGTAATATTTTCTTGAAATGCTTTGAATATTAATTGTTCTATAGATTTGGATTTATGTCTCGACATTTTCCGCCTCCTGTAGAACTTCGATTGTGACTTTTACAATAGTTCTTGGTTTTAACGTTTCTTCTAACATTCTAGGTATAACTATAATAGATTGAGAACCATGTTTAGCTATCTTTTTTGTTAATGTGAATTCTTTCTTATCCATAAAAACCCCGACATGTTGTTACTCTAGAGTAAATATGTATAAACTATACATATTTTTAAAGGTTTCGATTTTTGTTACTTAGAAGGGATTAATTGTTGTTTTATCGTCTATGAATGATGTAAATATGGCTTTCGAACGCGTGTTTTTATATGTTTAAACATTTATAGAAATATATATAGTTTAAACAAAAAGCTTATATCTTGCTCTTTATTTCTAATATTATCACTTACAAGTGAAAACAAGTAAACTAAGAGGTTAAAACATGAACACTTTACAAACAATCGCAACAGGAGCATTATTAACAGGATCAACAGTATTTGGTCTTGAAGCAAATGCACAAAACGTATTCACACCAACTCAGATTAAAACAGAGACTTCTATAATCAGCAATAACGATGTAACAGGAATTCCTATGCATAGAACTGAGATAGGAAATGATTTCTGGACGTTGAGATACGATTATGATTCTAAATTAAATAACTCTGAAAAACCAGCAAACGTTGGATTATTCTCACTGAATAAATTATATAATAAAAATGGACTTAAGTTTGGCGTTGAATTATATCAAGTCGGTAATTTTGATGGAAAAGACAAATGGTTCCTTGATGCATCAGCGACAAAGAAATTTAAAGAAAATTCTATAAATCTATTTTATGGTAAAGGCAAGCCTTATGATGGACCATTCGAAGATTATGGTGGAGTAATATTCAACAATCCTAAATTATCTGCTGGTGCAACATTTTATGCATATGGTCCAGTATTCGATAAAAAGACGCATACTGATTATTTTGGGCGAGTAATATATCGTGGCGATCATACATATGCGTCTTTCGGCAATAAGGTTCAGAATACTTTTGGTTCATTCGGAATTCATGGCTTTGAAAATTATGGAGAATATATCTTTGGAATACAGGACAGAGTCACAGGAAATATATGGATACGGTCACAGATGGGTTTTGGTAAAGTCAATAAAGATTTTTACAATACTAATACATTCGATGTATCAACTAATTATTTTACGTTACCTGAATTCTTCCAGAAATATTTTACCATACCGTGTTCAAAAGCATCTTTAGTCTCATATTTTGATATCAAGACTAAGCCAATGGATAATATTGTTGAAACAGAGTTCGGATTTGGAACAGATAGAACACCAATACCTGTAAACATCGGAGTTAATACAGAATATTGCGGTGGCAAATCTAAAAGCGGATTTACCGTCGGAGTAAGTAAAGAATTGAAATTCAAGAAATTCAATGTAGTAGCAGAAGCTCAATACAATAGCCGAATAAAATCCGCAAAAGCATATGTGAAGGCGCAGTATAGATTTTAGAGAGGAAGAAAAATGATAGATGGAGATAAATTTAACAAAGAAGAATTTAAGGTTAATCTCAAAGAAAAAAAAGATTTGGAAAAAATAATTCTCTTTCCTGGTTCATTAGATGAGTTAAATCAATGGATGAAACATAACAACCAATCCGGCATCTTTGAGTATACGGATGAACCAAATTTTGGAGCATTATTTAATTATACTAAGACTGTAGAAGAACTAAACACTAAAAAATATGTGCCACCAGTTTTGCTTTATCAGTCCGCTCTAAAAAATTTAGGTTATGATGGTGTTGCGCATTTTTCAGAGAGTTATTTTCCCGTTCTTGGTTCAGGTCTGACGATTAATTTTAGAGGAATACCTGTAAAACTGAAGGAGAAATAAAATGTACACTAAACAAAAACCTGAAAAAATAAATTATAACAGATGTGCATTCATCTATGATAATTGTAGAGATTCTAAAGGAGTTGATATAAATTTATTGTATAAATTTGTTCACGGATATTCTAAAGGCGTAAATATTACTGGATTCATGAATATATTCTACAAAGATTCTAAGGGTATCAGTATCTCTTTGTTAAATGGCGCTACAAGCAAATATGATGGCGTAAATATTGGGGGAGGAAACATTGTGCAAGGTCATTCTAGAGGTTTGAATATGTCGTTCGTATTTAATATGTTAGAGAACGGTAATAGTGGTATTAATATAAGTACTGCAAATATTTTAAAGGCTGATTCTAAAGGGGTAAACATTGCATTACTTTGTAATTATAATACTAATTCTAAAGGTGTTAACATTTCTACCGGTAATATTTTTGAAAAAGATTCGACAGGAATTAATATTGGAGTAATAGCCAATCATGTTGAAGGGTATTCTAAAGGCATAAATGTTGGAGGATTATGGAATCATAGTGATAACGTAAAAGATTTCTTAATACAATATGCTACATTCCGTAATGAAGTAAGAGAAGAGAATCCAGATGCATTCATTCTTAACATAGGATTATGGAACGAAATAGGAAGCAAACATCATCCGTTTGTTCAAGTATATGGAGCAAAGAATCTTCCAAGATTGATCAAGAATGCATTCAAGAGGAATCCTAAGAAAGGAGGAAAATAAGATGACACTAGACGAATTATTACCTATTGCTGAATCTATGGGTTTAACTAAAGAGATATTTTATGATAGGATACAGAAGAAATATTCTGAGCTATTTGATTCTATGCTTAATAAGAATTTTGATGATGCTACGGTATATGAGATTAATTATATAACGCGATTGCAGGATTTATCAAACATCAAACCTTCAGAGACCGTTGTTCAAGCAACATATTCAAAGCTTTTAGAATCAGGGTGGATAGAAACTTTCAAGTCTTTACAAAATATCACTATGATTCAACCTTACAATGATATAATGCAAAACATATACTCTAAGCATATATGGAATATTGGTAAAGAAGATATTGCTGGATTGAAAGCTTTACAGGAATTCACCGGAGTTAAGATTTCAAAAGATATAATTCTCGAAGCATATTCTCATTATATTAAGAGTGAGAATGTTAGTAGAATATCGCTTTTACAGAGTTTGACAGGTGTTGTTCCTCCAGAAAATACTATTCAGGAAGGATACAATCGTTATTTTAGCGAAGGGGAAATATTATTGGCAAAAGATCTACAAGAAATGACAGGCATTGCTCCATCAAAAGAAGCATATAAACAATTCTTAAAATATCTTAATCGTCGGGGGAAGAAAAATGAATAAGACTCTAATAACATTACTAGCTATTCCGTTTTTTGCATTAAGCGGATGTAAGGACGATGTTCCTGATTTTTATAAGTGTAAGTCGGAAGGAAAATATATTATTTCAGCGTTTCATAATGGTACTGGAAATAATGTGACAATTAAACCATACACTTCTGATCGTTCAAGACCTTATTCTTTGCATGCTTCAGATAATGTTTTGAGAGAGAATAAACAAGATGGAAGATTTGACATGATTGAATTATTTAATGTTCCAGCAGGAGATTCTATTGAAAAATACATGAATCTAGGTACTATAAATAAATTATTTCAAGAAGTAAAAGACACAGGATGTGATTGTGATTCATTGTATGCTAGATTGGGGAGAAAATAAGATGCCAGAAATAAACGATGAATATATCAAGCAGAACAGGGATAAATTGGATGATATAATTTTATGTCCTGGAAATCTCGACGAACTTAATAGTTGTGAGAGCGTACGTAAATCTAGTAAGAAATATGAGTTGGCGAAACATAATTATGAGGGATTGGTATGTAGGCACGTATCTACATATATTGACGAGGCGTTTGGTGAAGACGATAATATAGTATATCCTCATATGTTGTTTCAAGCAGGCGTCATGAACGAAGGATATTTGGGTGTAGTGCGTTATTCTGAAAAAATAGTTGTGATAGGTAATAAGATACTCTTCTCATATTCAGGTATGCCGATAAAACTTAAAGAGAAGTGGTGGAAAAAATATTTTAGGAGGTAAAGATGACAAGCAGACAAGAGATTATTGATATGGCGAATATTATCAAAGTTTTTGATGGAGAGAATATTGTTGAGTGTCTCCATCAATGTTTTGTCAAGGATTATGTTCCTCTGAGTACGTCTGTGACACGTGTCTTACTAGAGGAAGGTTTAGTGCCATCTGATAAGACTTATGCTACCCGTAGTATATCTATCGGAGGAATTCATAGAGAAGCTACATTGGATGAATTGAAACATATTCAAGACTTTTATGTAAAAGGTGGGCGTATCTTCAATGTGTGCTTGCATAAAGATAGATGCGGCACATATGATAATTTGGTCGGTCCTGTAAACTTCATAACTGTACCGATGACAGATGAAGAAAAGAGGATATCTCACATTGATGACATATTCAATGATTTATCAAGATATGTTCCGCAGAAAGACTACGACTCTTTCAGGAAGGATATAGAGAAATACTTCTTGTAAGATTTAAAGATATAATATCTACATCTTAAAAAACACATGTTTTATTATTGGTACAAATAGTAATAGTATCATCACTATCAATGTGATTATAGAAACTGTCGACCATATCTTTATGCCTTTGTCTTTTCCTTTCACATCTATTGCTGCCTTGTGCAGCATCCTTCCGCCATCGACAGGTCCAAGTGGTAAAAGATTAGCAAGTCCTATTCCTAGACTTAATGTTGCCACCCATTCAAGCAAGGTTTCCAGCACGAATAATATATAATATATTCCTTTGAACCACCATGCCTGGCTTTTTAGAATATAATTCGTCTTTACTCCAGTAACGCCCAAATATCCTTTTGTTGCATCATTAGGATTTGCTGCAGTAATTAATGTTATACTTTTATTGCTGTTTGCTATTGTTACTGAGTCTCCTGGTTTGACGCATGATAACGAACTTACGAATTGTGTAGAATCATTTATTTCTAGACCATTTACGCTAGTATATACTAAATTCTTTTCTAGACCATATTTTTCTGCAGGATAATTGCTCTGTATTGCACTAAATGAAAAGCCCTGTGGATTAACCATTGTAGATATTATAGGGATAATTACTAGCGAAGTTATGACTAACACTATCGCTACTAGTATTACATTGAAAAATGGTCCAGCGCCGAATATTGACTGCTGCACTATTGAATCTTTTTTTACAACTTGTTTCTCGTCCGGCTCTACGAATGCTATTGGCAATGGTCCTACGAATCCGAAGCCAGTATTCATAATCTTTAGTCCATGAGATCTTGCAATTATTCCATGTCCAAATTCGTGGACAACTACTACTATAAACAATGCTATTATTCCATACCAGAATGGAACGAATATCGGACTTCCAGGAATCTGCACTCCAGGAATCACTAATGATAATGTTGCTGGAGCGCTTGGAACAAATACTAATTCATATAATCCCTTAATCAACAGCACGCATATTGTTATCATGCCTACAAATCCTACGCCGATTGCAGTATATCCGACAATCTTCAAGAATTCTTTATGCTTCTCTGAAAACTTATTGATGAAGTCTATGCCAAAATCTGTCCTATACAATAATACGAATCCGCTTTCCAGCTTGAATTTCTTTCTATAGATATAAAGTATTATTGCCAGTATTATATAGAATAAGAGTACAAACCTCCATGATGATAAAAATGCTCCCACCTGCTGGATAACTACCATTTATATGAAAGAATATAAGAGATATATAAATCTATTCCTTGTTTATATTATTTTTGCCAAACCTAGGGTGAGCAATGATAAGAAATATTAAAATCTCAAGAAAATTACAATATGAATTGAGATACAAATAAAAGAATAGAATTGCGAACAGTTATGGCAAAAATAAACTTATTATGTTTACTTCTTCTTGACAGGTCTCAATACTCGACTATTACATTTTCTGCATGTGACTTCTTTAGCGATAATCTTCATGTTATCAGATCGCATCTTAGTCTTGCATCTCCTGCAGACGAATACGTTCTTGTATAATCTTGCTTGAGCCTCTGGAAATTTGACCATGTTAACCTCGTTTATTCAGCCTTTACTTGCTTCATTACCTTATCATTAAGTATTACCCAGTATAATATGTTGTTGCCTTCAACGACTTGTCCTTGTAATTCTTCTGGGATTTGTAAATCGAATGTTTCGAAAGTCTCTGCATCCATAACATTGGCAACATTATTGTTTATGCTCAATACTTGTGCAGTCTTCTTCTCGATGATTGGTACATCGATATTATCGTGGCCTGGCATTACTAATTCTCTCTTCTTGCCGTCAATCATGCCTACAGCGACTAATCTAACTTTTGCATGACCATGCTTTCCTGGTCTTGAAGTCTGAGTATCAGATACTATTGATGCGACGCCATCAATTATGACATAATTTCCCTTCTGTAATGTTCCTACACTCTTCGGTACAGTTTCACCCATAATTCCACCTGAACAATTATATTGATAGAAGTTTTGGAGGATTTATAAACATTTTGCTTTGTAAAATGTATCCGAACGTAGTGAGGAAATGTTATGCGTTAGTTTAGGGTTTGTGATAGAAAAGTTTAAATAGAGTTTGGTGTATAGAAAATATGTGAAAAAAGAAAGAAGTTTAGAGTATTTACTCGTTGAATTGAAGAAATTGTCTAACTCAGAAGAAGCAACTGCAGAGATGATAAAGTATCTTAAAAATCTTGAGCAAAAGAAGGCAGAGATATTAGCTTCTATACTCAAAGAGGCACATGATTTCGCAAGTCTTGATAAGATTAGATTAGAGAAAGATGAAGGAAAGTTATTGCAGTCTTTTGCAAATACAGTGGCTGAAGAGAAAAGCTACATTGCTCAACAGATTAAAGCTATCGAGGTGAGCTTAACTATAATCAAAGATATAGAGTCTGACATCGTTGATGATTTTGTCGATAGGATAGCCTCAAGAAACTTTTTTTCCTATATTGAGAATCTTTATGCCATATTTTCTCAGGCATTCAATAAAATCAATGAAAGATTGTCTAACGAAAAAATATTTGTTGATAAGTGGAGGGGTGGATCAATATCACACTTTTTTACTGTAAGGAGAACTCAAGTTTTGGATGATTTCAAGAATCGTATAAACGAGTTATTACAATTATATACGGAAGAAGCAAATTTTAGGAGAGGGCTCTTAGAAGATATAAAGGGTTGTAAAGGTGTGATACAGGAAAAGGCAAATAAATTGATACTTGTTGAAGAGCAAGCATATCATAGTGGTAGATTATCAAGAGAGATTGCTGAGAAGTATCAGGACAAGAAAGAGCAAATCAAGAAAGCGATGGAAGCTCACGAAAGAAAGATTACTGCTGTGAAAAGTACAAGCCAAGCGACTTCCTCACATGTTGATTCTTCTAGGGACTTTTTCAATATTGGATGGGCTCTTGCAGGAGATCTTGTTGATGATGGCCGTATAGATTTTAGTTCAGGATTCTTTGTAGGCGGTCTTGCAGGTGGAATGTTGAAGAATGCAGGTGATGGTCCTTTGGGCGGATTATTAAAGAAGTGAGTGCATCGAATTTAGTTTATGTTTAGCACAGTTTCGGCACTACCCCAACACCAAGATGTCCGTTCGCTCCATACGGAGATTTAGTAAGTGTAAAATTGTATGCTCTCTTGCTTGTCCTTAATATAATTGTCTGTGATGGTTTTGTTGAATTCATAAAATCACTAAAATCTTTTGGAGTATTCATAATAATAGAATCTACAGAAACAATTTGTTCACCAGGCGCTATATCAGACTCGGCCATAGGTGTGTTCGCATCAATATCTGCCACAAGAACACCACATACACTTTTTCCATGCATAGCAATGCTTGATGCTGTTAAAATACTCAAGGCAACAATAATTCCAATGGTTAACGGATTAAGAAGTATAATGAGCCAAATGCTTGCGCATAATTCTTTTTTGCGATTTTTTCTTTTCTTATCACGAATAAGATTAACTAATGCATGAATGCCTGAAATGAATGTATATGTTCCAATCAATTGCAAAATCATCATTGATATTGATATGATTGCATAACTTGGTGTCTGAAATATGGAATTAAAATTAAAAATTATTCTGATGATTTCTAAGAGTACGATTGCTGTAAAGAGAACAATTTTCCATACAGGGAATTTCGTGAATTCCTTTGGAATGTTTTTTCGAAATAGCCAATACACAAGTATAGAAAGCAGTATTGCTACTAGAAGTATTATAATTGATGGAATTGCGTCCAGTGGAATGAAGAGTCCGTTCATGATATATGTAAATTATGCTTTTTTATAAATGTTTTTATGCGACTCTACCACATCCTAAACATCCTCTTTAGAGAATATCTTTTCTTCCGAAGCCAAGCATTCAATTCTTCCTCGGCATTCACACCGAATTTCTTCTCGTCATTCTTAAACACAGTCGTATGTGCTTGATGTCTTCCATTCTTGACATTGAATGTGTGTTTTTTATGCAATAGCTCGTGATACATCACGTAATCTAAGAATTTTTGTTCCGAGTCAGGTAGCCCTTTGAATATCATACTGATATAGATGGAATTTGTACTATATTCGTAGCTTCCAAGCTTCCTAAAACTTTCGCTGGCAAATATCAAGTTAGGTTTTTCCATCATTCCGTTAAAGAATATTTCATTGACTCGATTGAAGCTCTCTTCGAGTTCAGGGTCATGGTCATTGGATTTTGCATACTTCGATAATCCTTTCATGAAGCTCTCGTATAGCTTCATGTTGCTCGTACTTACTATCTTGATTTTGAACATCCTTATAACTAGACTTTCAATTAATCCAATCTGAATATCCTCGTCGATATTTTTCCATAGGGTTGAGAGATTGAATTCTATATGCGTTCTCGTATATCTCACATTTGCATTATAGTTGCTGAAATGTCCTGAATATGTTAGTTTAACTCGTCGATTCTGGACTAAATCTTTACTCGTCAAGAATTCGATATTCATCATCGCTTTCAACGCGATTTTGTCGGAGAGGTTGTCCATGAATCAATGGAGAAATTTTTAGGTTTAAGTAGTTTATGGAACAAAAAAGGTTTATCTTTACTATTAAGTAGTCAAAGAAACGCAAAATTTATAAGGAATTAAATCTTCTTTCATATTATGTCGGAATTAATATCAGATTTAAGAAAACAGACCGGTGCAGATAAAATATATTTATTAGAGAGACGTGGAAAAACAATAATTCTGCCTGTAAGAGAAGGTATTAATTTTGCCTCTCAAAAATATACTCACCTTCCATCCACTAATGATTTTGTGTTATCTAATTTGGCAATGTCTGACGAATTTATTCCTGGGTTGACAGATTATTTACAGAAAAAAGGAATAGTTCCTGATGTAATTAAAGGAATAACTGGCAGACTTTTTGAAGATATAAGATATTTAGGATTTTCTTGGCATAGGCATCGTGTACAAGTATTAAACGACTATAGAAATAAGGAACTTTGGGTTCTTAGCACTGGCAAAAAGAATTCTTTTTATGGTTCTGATTATGGTGGAAACGTAATAAGCGTTATAACAAAACTCGATGATTTATTGAATTAAAATAAATTTTTCTTTACATAGATTATATATTTCTATCTTTTTTTATTAGTTGATGATTTTCCCCAAAAACTTTATATATCAATTGTATATACAAATGATATACAGGTGATTTCATGAACGAGATGGTACATTTAAGATTGGATTCGAAGATGAGAGCAGAGATGAAGACGATGGTTAAGGCGAATTTGTTCTCTAATGAAACTGAATTCATAAAAGACTCTATTCGAAGAAATATTGAATTATATAGAAAGATTCAAGTGATACATTCGTTGAGAGGATCTGCTAAGAGAATAAAAAATCCTCCAAACATTCCTCTTTCAGATGTCTTCCGGGCTGTAGGTCTTGAAGATTAATTCGAAATCTTTATTGTTGTTTGTTATTATAGCATCTGCTTCTGCTTTTTTAGCTAGTGTTATATGTAATGCATCTGCATAGTGTGTATTGAGTGTTTTTGCATAAGCATAATCTCTATCTTCTGCTTTTATTTTGATTAGCTTGTGTTTTAACGTCTCAAACAACGCGTTAATATTTTCTATAGCTATATTTCTTATGAGTTCAGAAATGATATGATCTGAAAGTATTATTTGATGTTTACATTGCAAAGTTTGTCTAAATAATCTTTCTGCATATCTAGATTTTGATCGCTCCAAAAAGAAATCGAGGTATACATTTGTATCGACATATAATTTCATAAATGGAAGAATATAATGTTCTTCTTAAGTTTTGCCTGAGGATTTTCGGAAAATTTACGGTAGAATAAACTACTTTTACTCCTTATGCATCTCATATCTTAATATTGCTGCTATCTTTCCTATCTCTCTGAGCTGTACGCCTTCGCGTGTTTCTACAGAAATCAAGAACACATTAGAATTCATCTTCTCTGCTTCTGCTGTAAATTCGTCAATCACTTCATCCTCGAGAGATTCGCTCAACAATAATATATCAACCGCTCCGAACTTTATGTTCTGCATCACTTCATCCTTACCATAACTTGCTTTTCCAGGTTGTTTTCCAAGAGTATCAAAGAATCTTTGCATTATTTTCTTTTCTTCATTGATTTCTTCTTCAGCCAATATATCGTCAGATTTTTCTACTAATTCTTGTAATCCGAATTCTTCAGTATATGATAAATCTTTAATTCCGATTATTTTTTTCTTGACTTCATTTGTTATGAATTGTCCGTCGCAAAATTCATATTTTGTTGGACCAGGACCGCCTACGATTATTCCTTTCAATTCATCTCCCATATTCAAGAATTGGTCCTTCATTATCTCTCCAATCTTTTTATAGAATGCTTTAGCTGCAAGTTCTCTGTTCTGTGCAAATCTTACTGAAGACTGACCTCCAGCTTTCATCTTTCCGGGAACCATAGAATCTTCTTTGACAAGAGGAATTATCGTCTTGCCTTTTAATATTGCAACCATTGCATCTCTTTTATCCATAACAACTAAGCCATAACTTGTCCTGTCTGATGCCATCTCTTTCAATGGGTCTAGAATAAATTCTTTATCGCATCTATAGATCCTAATATTGATTGGGCTAGGAGGTTCTAATGACCATACACGATAATCCTGCTGACCTTCACGCTCAGCAACATTTCCAGCGAATGCAACAAGTCCATATGGAGGTGTTCTGCCAACTAACTTTAAGTGTTGAACCATCTTTTCAAGTGCAGCGATAACATTATCACGAGTTCCCTTACTTTTAATATTCGTGGCCGTACCTTGTTCTTGTTGCAGATGATTGATGACGCCGTTTAAGTCATATCCTTGAGGCACATATACACTTACAAGTTCAGTATGCCTTCCCTTGAAGTTTTCCAATTCCTTGACGAAGTGCTTCAATTTCTGCCTTTGCTGAGGCGTTATCTTTCCCTTTCCTTCTTTTACAGGTGGTGTACTCATGTTAATAGGACCTTAAGATTGTTTTTAAAGTTGATGAATATATAATAATAAAATAATCTGACAATAAACATTATAGAATAACCGTGCTATGCTCTTTCTCTAAGCATTTTAATCAATGCTTCAAGCATAGCGATATGTTTGTCTTCATCCAATTTTATTTTCTTGATTGTATCTGTAATTACAAAATTCTTGAATGTTATGATATCATTCTCATAATTCAGGCGCGCCATCATCTCAACAGATTTTATATCTGTCAATAACTCTATCAACTCATTACGACTTATCACACTTCTATTCTCTATATTAGAATTTTCCTTCATCGTCCTCAATCACCGTTTGCATCAAATCGCTGAATAAATACGCGTGCTTTATAGAATCGTGTACTATAATCTCGATATCTTTTCGTATACGCTGGCGTTCCTTTTCATTCACATCTGGAAGAGAATCTAATCGGCTTACTATATACTGGTCTAGCCTCTGGACTAATTCATCCTCATAATCTCTCTCATCCTTCAACCTTTCCAATGCTGTTGTTCTGTTCATAGAATAACTCCGAATAGTAAATTGCAGTTTTCTCATATATTTAAATTTTGTCAATAATCTCCCAAAAATTTTATAAACATATATATTATCACTAATTTATGATAAAGATATCTTATACTCCTGAGGATATTGTAGACCATGAAGCCCTTGGTATGATTATAAAGGATAAGGATGGAAAAATATTGATGCAGGACCACATAAAGTATGGTTTCTTTACTATTCCTGTCGGAAAAGCTAAGCCAGGACAAACACTCTCTGATGCATTAAAAGAAGAATTATTTGATGAATGTGATATAAAAGTCAAGGATTTTAAGAAAATTGCTACAAAAAATTATACATACATTAGAAATGGTCATAAAGTAAAATTGCATGGACATCTTCTTGAAGTGATTAAATATTCTGGTACCATAAAAAATAAAGAACCGCATAAACATAGAACACAAAAGTTTTACGACTTAGAAACAATAAAGAAAATGCCTTATCTGTCAGATATGACTTTATTATATTTAGATTTCTTGGGCTTCAAAAGAAAAGCACGTATTTGATTCTTCTTTAGGGATTTTCTTCAAAAATTTTATAAACGCATCTAAATATCTATCAATATGGATTTACAGCACGTAATAGGACACTTCAAGTATTCTGATGGAAAGGTCAATGTAGTCAAGTATAGTGATGATGCTGATATATTAAACTTTAAGGATGACAACAAGATATCCGACCTACTTCTCAAAGAATTGCGCTGGCCGCAATATCGAGAAAAATTGATACATTCAAACTTATTGTTAGTCAAGAAGGTTGTCTCAGAATCAGTAAGCACTGATACTCATATTATACAATCAATAAATGCTGTCGGAGAGCTCGACAAAGTCTGCAATACTCTCGTAAAAAGAGTTAGAGAATGGTATGGATATTATTATCCAGAATTATCGCGTAATAATCCTGACAATGAAATGTTCATCAAGGAAGTATTACAGAAGACTAAAGAAGAGCATATGATAGAAAACAATGAAACAGGCTCGATGGGTCCGATGATTGGAGCAAGTATTACAGAGAATGATTTGAATATGATTCTTGCATTTGCACGTCAAGTCGACGATTTATATCTAGAACGTGAAAAATTGATAAATTATATCGATAACACATTGATGGTTTACTGTCCGAACATGTATACTTTGACAGGTGGATTGATTGGTGCAAAACTTTTAGAGAAAGCAAAATCATTGAAGCATTTAGCGATGCTTCCAAGTTCAACAATACAATTGCTTGGTGCAGAAAAAGCATTATTCAGGCACTTGAGAAACAAAAAAGTAAGACCACCAAAGCACGGATTGATATTAAGTCATCCATTCGTCATGAACGCTCCTAGAAATAAAAAAGGTGCTGCAGCGAGAATGTTTGCAGCAAAGATATCGATAGCAGCAAGAGTCGATTATTTCAAAGGAGAATTCATAGGAGACCAATTAAAAGAAGAACTGGAGAAGAAATTGAAACAATAAATCAAAATTAAAATCATAACATGTCAACGATAACTCAATTCAAACATTTCAAGGGAGTCTTTGAAACGAAAAGTGCAGGCAGAACTACTTTACTAACTCGGAATATGGTTCCTGGAAAGATTGTGTATGGAGAATTTTTGTTCTATGATAAGGACGAGTCGGGAAATAAGATTGAATATCGTGAATGGAATCCTAAGCGTTCAAAGCTTGGCGCTGCATTGATGAAGGATGTAAGCCAGATTGGGATGAAGGAAAATGATTATATATTATATCTTGGATGTTCTACCGGAACAACAGTAAGTCACGTTTCTGACATCGTTGGACCAAACGGATTAGTTTTTGCATTAGATTTTGCTCCAAGAGTATTGAGAGATATGGTCTTCGTTGCTGAGGATAGAAATAATATTGCTCCGATAATGGCTGATGCAAACAAGCCGGAAACATATGCGCATCTGATATGTGAAGTCGATACAGTATTTATGGATATTGCACAAAAGAATCAGGCTGAAATATTCATCAAGAACTGCAAATTATTCTTGAAACCTGGAGGATTTGGACTACTCGCATTGAAAGCAAGAAGCGTTGATGTGACGCGAAATCCAAAAGATGTATTCAGAGAAGTAAGAGCGAAATTAGAGAAAGAATTCTCAGTCGTAGATTATCGCGAGTTGGATCCATTCGAGATGGACCATGCATTCTTTGTAATCAAGAAGAAAGATGATGCTGTTTCTAAAGAAAATAGAGAAGAAAAATATTCAAAAAAATAAAAATTTTCTAAAAATTTATTTTGGAACGTATCCTATCTTTTCATTCCATTTCTTTAAGTTTTGAACTACTAATATATCCCAATCTTTTGGTGCCTTGTCCGCTGTCTCCCAAGGATACATCATCCCTTTTGGACTATCTATCCTGACTAAACCTATATCATAATGTATAGAATTTAGTGTGAATAAAGTCATCGGTATATTTTTGCCTTGATTGTCTGCATCCTGCACTAGAATAGGTCTATGATATGAACTTAAACTCATTGTTATATCACGTAGATTATTTTGATTTTCTGCACTGACAATTGCTCCAATGTTTTGATTATCCTTGCTCCATTCTATTATTTTTTCAGCAACATTCATATACAAAGATTTAGTGCTCGTCCTTAATGCAGGCATGATTTCAGTCTTAACAATCATCTCAAAATGTTCCTGTGATGTTATCTTTGGGTTAGCTCTAAGCAATGCATTCTCCAGATGATTATATACATCATCGCTTGATATAACCCTTAAATCCTGAAAGTCTTTACTTCCTAGATTTGGCGTCAGGCACGATACATATATTCCTAAATCTTTATCTGCAAATGGCTTGTCAGAATCAGCGCCATTATAAGGATTTGCTGTAACGGCATCACCGCATAAAGTATTATGAATATCTGAGAAATTTTTCTGTGAATCAAGAATTATCGGTATGTTTGGGAATCTTTCTCTTATATTTTTTATCATATCAGCAATTGCATCCATTCCCTTAAAATTATAATTCCATGGCTCATCGTGAATTTCATAGACTGCCGGCTTTATCTTAAATGCTCCAGGAAATACTTTTTCTTCAGCCATCCTGTCGAAGATATCCTCAAAAAACATTCTTGTCTTGCCCCTAAAATCTCCGAATTTAGGCATAGCTTCCATTACGGGATTCAAGTCCATACAAACAATGCTTCCTGTCTCGTTTGCTGATATGCGTAATTTATCTTTGTAACTTTTGCTTGATTCGTTGTCTTCATCCATTTTATTCTCTAATTAATCTGATTTAATGTTAGATAAAAAATAAATAAAAATTATAATTGGCTCGTCAATTCTATAGCTGCTTGTCTTTTTTTATCTTTTGCGGCATATATTCCTCTTCCTACTATTCCGTGGAAGCTATTGCCTGCGGCCTTTACTGCATCTGATAATTTTCCACCTTGTGCCACAAATCCTGGAGAATAGAATATTGGTGAGACTCCTTCTGCTTCAATAACTTCTCTTATTTGTGTTATTACTTCAGGCTTGTTTCCTGGAACTACAAAGTTTGTTACGCCTGCTCTTGCAGCTATCCTATACATGTCAAGTGCACCTTCATCAGTTATGAATCCGCCCTCACTTACAGCATATGCTGGATGCGTCATTCTTCCACCAACTATTACATTCAAGTCGTTGTCTAATGCATGATATATCCATGCTCTCTCAGTTTCTGGTCCTGCTTGTGGAAATAATATGACAGCATCGACTCCGGCTTTCTTCATTTTTCTAGCAAAATTTTTTCCTGTGTCAGGGATATCTGTTCCAGCTTTTTGATGATCAAATATTATAGGTTTATTAGTATATTTTTTTGCGGTTCTGACAACATCAGCTAGTCCCCAACCAAGTCCACCATAACCCAATTCAAACCCTATCTTGTATCCACCAATCTTTTCTATGTCTGCTGTACTTTTTACTATATCTTCAAATTGTTCTAAATCTTCAACATCACATGCAGGAATAACGCTTCTGTCTAATTCTATTATTCTTTTTTCAAGCGGCGTACCAAGAGCATCTCTTGCTTCTTTTGTACCATATACTCTTAAGTAGGTTGCAATTCTCTCCACATCTTTCTGGTTGAGATTTGATTTAGTTTTTAAGTGATTATATATGTCTGTAATTTTTACAATTGAAGGTACTGGAATTCCCGTCTTTGCAGTAAATTCATCGATTGCACTCACTCCATTTATTCCTACTTCTTGTCTATTGACGGCAATTACTACTGCAGTATAATCTACATTTTCTGCCAGCTTGTTGATTAAGTCGATAGCTTCATATTTAGTGTTTCCTGTAGTGAACACATCGTCCAGAATTATTACTTTTGCTCCGTTAGAAATATTTTTACCAACGAGTATTGCTTTCTGCAAATCCGCCTTGTTTGTGACTTCTCCATGATCCTTCTCTTCCTTCCTATCGAATGCAAATCCTACATTACGTCCATTTGATGCAAGGGCTATTGAAGTTGCGAGTGCTAAAGGAATTCCTTTATATGCTGGGCCAAATAATATATCTACTTCTTTTCCAGAATTTTCTATTGCTGTAGCATAAGCTTGGCCTAATCTGCTTATAGTCTCTCCTTCATTAAAATCTCCTACATTTATAAAATATGGCGAAAGCCTTTTACTTTTTAGAGTAAAATCCGCACCAACTTTCAAAGATTTCGTTTCTAAAAGAAAGTCTATAAAACTTTGTTTGTATTTATCCATATTAATCAACCCCACAAATACTCGTTGTGGACTTCATACCGCTTTATTTAAATATTTTACCATTTTAGAGTTTATACATCTTAGTTCCGTTCAAAACCTTAAACTTTTTAAAACAGCGATATTCTATTACAGATATGATTAAGCTTTACAATACTATGACGCATAAAAAGGAAGAGTTTGTTCCGATTAAAGAAGGTCATGTCGGAATGTACACTTGCGGTCCTACTGTATATTGGTATGCGCATCTGGGAAACTTTAGATATTATATTTTTGTAGAC